>Ga0070671_100003480_pt1 | contig 12284 bp, 13 predicted proteins | sample KBSS73metaG_FD_65341 | JGI IMG/M metagenome (GOLD analysis project Ga0070671, IMG submission 65341) | Switchgrass rhizosphere microbial communities from Kellogg Biological Station, Michigan, USA - KBS S7-3 metaG | ecosystem: Host-associated > Plants > Roots > Rhizosphere > Soil ...
AGATAATCGTTCAGCGCAGCCACGAAGGCTCCCGTGATCGCGCTTCCCTGCGGATCATAGTCGGTGCCCTCGCCGACATTGTCGGGCTCGGTCCCGACATAGCGCGAATCGATTCGCCCGATGATCTGGTGCCGGTCGCGGAGGAGCTCGCGACGGAAGCGATCCGGCTGAACGCGCAGGTTCGAACGGAGAATGTAGTCGGCCGACAGTCCGGTCAGCTGCGCCATCTGCTGGGCGACCGACTGCTTCTCCTGCTCGCCCAGCCCGTTCCCCTTCTGCAGCGCCAGGGCATAGGGGCCCCTAGCGAACTCGCGCGCCTGCTGGATGAAGGCTTCGAGCGGTGGCTTCGAGGCGATCTTGCCGTGGTACCAGGCGTCGGCGGCGTAGGTCGGAAGGAAGTTCACCAGCGACTGGTCGCCCTGAAAGTCGGCGAAATTGAACACGGTCGATACGAAGGCGATGCCGTTCAACTGCACGCCGGCGTCGAGCAAGGAATTGGCGAGACCCGCCGCGCGCGTCGTGCCGTAGCTTTCGCCGATGATGAACTTCGGGCTGTTCCAGCGCTGATATTTGGTAAGGTAGCGCTGGATCGTTCGCGTAAAGGCGTCGAGGTCCTTGTCGACCCCGAAAAAGTCCTTCGGCTCGGCCTTGGCGACCTCGCGCGACAGGCCCGTGGTAGGCGCGTCGATGAATACCAGGTCGGTGACGTCCAGCAACGTGTCCGGGTTGCTCCCGTAGCGGAACGGCGGTCCGGCAATCGTCTCCGGAGCGGAGGCGTCGACCTTCACTGGCCCGAACGAGCCCATGTGCAGCCACATCGTCGAGGACCCCGGGCCCCCGTTGAAGAGAAAGGTGACCGGTCGCGGCCGCGGGCTCGGGATCGTGTAGGCGACGTAGAACATGCTCGCCGTCGGCTCACCCTTGTCGTTGCGGATCGTCAGGTGCCCGGGAGTGACCGTGTATCCAAGCGTGTGCCCGCGAAGCGAGATGGATCGGCGAACGGCCTGCGCGTCTTCCTCCACGCTCGCCTTGACGACGTCCTTGTCCTCCTTCGGGGCCTCGGCCTTCACGTCCTTCGGGGGAACGTCCCCCGCGGGAGCGGCCTGATCGGCCGCAAGAGCGGGAGCGCCGAGCGCAATCGCAACGGCAAGCAAAGACGAACGCATCATTGTCCTTTCATCGGGATCGGCCGACCTTCCACCATCACATAAGCGACGCGCTGGACAGCGCCCGGATCGAGCAACGGATCGCCATCGACCGCGATCAGGTCGGCGGACTTCCCGGGATCGAGAGTCCCGGTTTCGGCGGATAGGTTCATGAGGTCGGGGCCGCCCTTGGTGGCTGCGATCAGCGCGTCGCGCGGAGTCATGCCGCCCTTGGTCACCATCAGCTCCACCTCCTTGTTGGCCTGATTGTGCGGAGCGACGGCGCTATCGGTGCCGAGCGCGATCTTCACGCCGGTGCGGTAGGCGAGGTTGAGGCCCTTGCCCCATACTCCCAAGGTTTCACGCGTCTTCGCTTCCATGGCCGGCGTTAGCTTCCCCGTGCCGAGCAGCGAATTGACGCCGCTGAATGCGAGCAAGGTCGCCGAATAATAAGTGCCGTGCGCCTTCATCGCCCGGGCGCCCGCCTCGTCGAGGAAGGTCCCGTGCTCGATCGAATCGATCCCGGCGTTGGTCGCGGCGAGGATGCCCCTCGCGCCATGCGCATGGGCCGCCGTCTTGAGATGCATCGCGTGCGCCATGTCGACTATGCCCTTGAGCTCGGCATCGGTGAAATGCTGCTCGAGGCCCATCGCGCCCGGATCCAGCACACCCCCCGTCGCCATGACCTTGATCACGTCGACACCCGCAGCTGCCAACCTGCGCACCACTTTTTGGCACTCTTCGACGCCGGTGCAGACGGAGGGATTGAGGTGTGCTTCGTTCACCGCGGTGGCGAGTTCCGGAGGGAGGCCGGTCGCTTCATCGGCATGGCCGCCGATGATCGACAAGGGGTCGCCGGAGACCTTGATTCGCGGTCCCGGAAAGCGACCTTCGGCAACGGCGTCCCGGACGGCGATGACGGAGCTCGTATCCCCCCCGAGGTCGCGCACCGTCGTGAAGCCGGCCTGCGCCATCTCGAGCGCATGAGTCAGGCCAAGCGTGGTGCCATAGGGGACGGAATATTTCTGCGTGAAGTAGCTGTACCAGGGCGTTCCCGACGTCTGCGTCAGGTGCACGTGGACGTCCGTCATGCCTGGCAGCACGGTCCGGGTACGTTGGTCGACCACGATCGCTCCCGCCGGCGCGGTAAACCCGTTGTCGATGCGCGTTATACGGCCGTTCTCGACGACGACCGTCGAGGGTCCGCGCTCGGCCTGAGCGGCGTCGACGATCAGGCGGCCGGCCTGAATCGCATAGGTTTCGGCGTGGGCCGCATTGGCCGTTGCCAGCGCCGCCGCGCCGGCAAGCAGATGATTCAGCATGAGATCCCCTCTCTCGAAGGGCGGGAGGATTAGCGTTTAGCGCGACGGCATCAAGTTACCATCGCCGCCAGGGTCGCCAGTTGGTCGGCCTCGTTCGCCGGTTTGTCGATGCGGATGCGGCTGATGCGCGGGAAGCGCATTGCGAGACCGGATTTGTGCCGCGTGCTCGTGTGAATCGAATCGAACGCAACCTCGAGCACCAAGGACTTCTCAACCTCGCGCACCGGCCCGAACCGCTGGACCGTGTGGCTGCGGATCCAGCGATCGAGCCACTTCAGCTCCTCGTCGGTGAAGCCGAAATAGGCTTTGCCGACAGGCAGCAACTCGCCGCCCTCCGCCCAGCAGCCGAACGTATAATCGCTGTAATAGCTCGATCGTTTTCCCGATCCCCGCTGGGCGTACATCAACACGCAGTCGGCCGTCAGCGGATCGCGTTTCCATTTGTACCAGAGACCCGTGCGGCGACCGGCGACGTAAGCACTGTCGCGCCGCTTGAGCATGATGCCTTCGATCGCGACGTCGCGTGCGTTGAGCCGCAAATCCTCGAGCTGCTCGAAGCTTTCGGCCTCGATCAGACGCGAAACGTCGAAGCGCTGGGGGTCGAGCTTCACCGCGAACTTTTCGAGGCGAATGCGCCTCTGCTCCCACGGCAGTTCGCGCAGGTCCTGCTCGGCGTCGAACAGGATGTCGTAGAGCCGGACGAACGCCGGATAGGCGCCGAGCATCTTCTGGCTGACATTCTTTCGACCGAGCCGCTGCTGGAGCGCATTGAAGCTAGCGGCCGATTCGACCTCAAGGCCGGAACCTTGAGCCTCGCCGCGCACGAGGAGCTCGCCGTCGAGGACGGCCGGAGTTCGAAACGCTTCGGCGACGTCGGGAAAGCTTCCGGAAACATCGTCACCCGTCCGGCTGAACAGGCGCGTTTCGCCGCCCGCATGGACGAGCTGGACCCGAATCCCGTCCCACTTCCACTCCGCTGCATAGTCGTCGAGCGAGACCTTGGTTTCTTCGAGCGGGTGGGCGAGCATGAAGGGCCGAAAGATCGGCACGTCACGCGCCGTCGGCTGCTCGGCGCGGCCTTCCGCCCAGTCGAACAGCTCGGCGAAGGGAGGGCGAAGCCCGTGCCACACCTCCTCGACTGCCTCGACCTCGAGCCCGAACGCTTGAGCCAGTGCCTGCTTCGCCAGTCGTGCGTTGATCCCGACACGAAGCTCACCGAGCGCGAGCTTCAGAAGCGCGTACCGTCCGGAAGCATCGAGATGGTCGAGCATCGCAGCAAGCACTCGAGGCGCCTCGAGTTTGGACGCGGAGCGAAGCTGTGAGAGGACGTTTGAGATGCCGAGCGTGGCATCGTCGATCTCGGGGGGTTCGCCGCTCCGCTTCGGCCAGAGCAAAGAGATGGTTTCCGCGGTATCGCCGACATAGTCGCGGCTCATGTAGAACAGCACCGGGTCGATCCGCTCCTCGACCAAGCCGCGGACGGCTGCAGGCTTCACGTGCGGAATGTCTAGCGTTCCCGTCAGGGCGGCGAGGCCGAACCCACGGTCGGGGTCCGGCGTCTCCTTGAGATAGTCTCCGATCAGCTGCAGCTTGGTATTGCGCGAGCGCGTGTAGACGAGATCGTCGAGCAGCTGCGAAAAGGCGCGCATTGCGCCTCTAATGCACCAACGGCCTTAAGGTGTCAGTGCAGCCGGACCGCCAGCGCTGCGAGGATGGCCGTGCGGTCTCCGTCCGAGTGGCTGTCGAGTGCTTCGTCGACATGCTCGAGACAGGATTGGAGCGAGACGCGGTGTCCTGGCAGCAGCGCGAGCTGAGCCGAATGCCGAGCGAGACCCTCAAGGGCAGCGAGGCCGTGGATCGCGGCAAGGCTGCGGATCGCTTCCATCCGGGCGTGAAGATCGGTTGGTGAGAGACGAGTACCGCCATCGCGGATCTCCGCGACGCGCAGCGCCACGTCCTTCCTCACCTTGGCGAGCGGATCCGTGGCCATCGCATCGTCCCTCCTGATTTAACGGAGGGTCGCTCAACGGGGTTAAGAGCAGGTTACAACACTGTGTCGGTTGACAATTCGGGGGCTCTGCGTCATTGGCGCCACACGTGAGCGGCGGGAAGCCGCTTTTCTTTTTTCTAGCATTTGGGACTTGCCCGATGGCCAAGCCGGCAACCGTCAAGATCAAGCTCGTCAGCAGCGCCGACACAGGTTTCTTCTACGTTACGAAGAAGAACCCGCGCACCCAGACCGAGAAGCTCAGCTTCCGCAAGTATGATCCCGTCGCGCGCAAGCACGTCGAGTTCAAGGAAGCCAAGATCAAGTAACGAGCTGAGCGATCGTCGCTCGGATCCTTACCCGGACCCGGGATTCAGCTGATCCCAAGACGGCCTGCATTCCTGCCCTGGCAGGAGCCGAATTACGACTCCTCGCCCCCCGCCTCGGTCGGGCCTGGGCTTTCATCTTCGTCATTCGCCTCGCTTTGCGGATCGTCGATCTCGGGCTCATCGCTGCTTTTCTGAAGCAGCTGGTCTACGGTCTCGGCGAATCTCACCACCGAAATCGGCTTCGAGACGTAGGCCTGCGCACCGGCGGCACGGATGCGCTCTTCGTCCTCGGCCGTCGAATAAGCGGTGACGGCCATGATCGGCACTTCGTGCAGCTCCTCGTCCTTCCGCAACATGCGAATCAGATCGAGCCCGCTCACATGGGGCAGCTGGATGTCGGTGATCACCAGGTCGGGCGAAAACTGCCGCGCCGCGTCGAGGGCGAACCGGCTGTCGGTCACCGCTTCCGGCTCATGGCCATGTGCTGCGAGCAAATCGCAGAACAGCTTGATGTTGAGGGCGTTGTCCTCGACGATCAGGATCTTGGCCAAAATGCTTCCTTTGCCCGTTCATCTGGCTGTCTAGGCGGTGCCGCTCCAGACGCCAAACGACCCCTATGCTCTCGCTCTTGCCGCGCTTGCCGCGACCGTATCCGACGAACGGCGTGGGCAACGGTTCCTCGCCCTGACCGGAATCGAGACAGACGAGCTGCGTCGCAGAGCCAACGAGCCGGCCTTGCTCGCAAGCCTGGTCGCGTTCCTCGAAGCCCACGAGCCCGATCTGGTCGCGGTGTGCGAAGAGGTTGGAGTTAAGCCCGAGGCGCTCGTAGAAGCGCGCCGGCAAATCGAAGGCGCAACATGACCAAGACCATCCTGATTACCGGGGCAACGGCGGGCTTCGGACGCGCTTCGGCGAAGCGTTTCATCCACGGAGGCTGGAACGCGATCGGCACCGGCCGCCGCGCGGGCCGGCTGCGCGAGCTGCAGGAGGAGCTTGGCGATGCGTTCCTTCCGCTTGAGATCGACATGCGGGACCGTGAAGCCGTCGAAAGCCTTGCTCAACTGTCGCCACCGTGGGGCGACGTGGATCTGCTGCTCAACAACGCGGGTCTGGCGCCGCCGACCGATCCGCTGCCCGATACGGACTGGGACCGCATCGAGCAGGTGATCGAAACCAATGTCACCGGTCTCGTTGCGTTGACCCGAGTGCTGTTGCCGAAGCTGATCGAACGCAGGGGCCAGATCATCAATCTCGCATCGGTCGCGGCCACCTACCCCTACAAGGGCGGAGCGGTCTACGCGGGGACGAAGGCGTTCGTCCGGCAATTTTCGCTCGACCTGCGCTGCGACCTCGCGGGAACCGGCGTGCGCGTGACCTCGGTCGAGCCGGGTATGGCCGAGACCGAATTCACCCTCGTGCGCACGGGCGGCGACCAGGAGGCGTCCGACAAGCTCTATTCCGGTATGAATCCGATGACTCCGGAGGATCATGCTGAGTTGTTTTGGTGGCTCGCCAATCTGCCGCCGCACCTCAACATCAATACCATCGAGCTAATGCCGGTGAGTCAGAGCTGGGCCGGCTTCACCGTCAATCGTGAGGCTTGATTCGAAGCTGCCCGAGTGCTTGGGGCAACGGCCATGAGCATCGACCAGAAACTTTCCGAACTGGGCATCACCCTCCCGCAGCCGGCAGCACCGGTGGCGGCCTACGTCCCCGCCGTCGAGCACGGCGGGTTGCTGCACATCTCCGGGCAGATCAGCTTCGGCGAGGATGGGAAGCTGATTCTCGGTCGTCTCGGCGAAGACGTGAATCTCGACCGCGGAATCGAGGCCGCACGCCGCTGCGGAATCATGCTGCTTGCCCAGATCAAGGCCGCCCTCGGCTCGCTCGATCGAGTCGAGCGGATCGTGAAGCTCGGGGTCTTCGTGAACAGCGCGCCGGGCTTCACCGAGCAGCCTAAGGTCGCCAACGGCGCGTCGGAGCTGATGCAGGACGTGTTCGGCGAAGCCGGCCGGCACGCTCGCAGCGCGGTCGGCGTGGCCGTCCTACCGCTCGGCGTTGCCGTCGAAGTGGATGCGATTGTCGCGGTCAAAGCCTGATCCGCTCGATCCGGGTCCGCTCGGTTTTGCACACCGGGGCCTGCACTACGGCCCCGGCTTTCCGGAAAACAGTCTGGCCGCCTTTGCCGGCGCCCTTGAACTCGGCTGCGGAATCGAATGCGATCTCAGACTCACGGCCGACAATCGGGTCGTGGTTTTCCACGATTCGGACGCCGTTCGGATTTGCGGGAGCCCGCTAAAAATCGGCGACAGCAGCTGGAAAGAATTGTCGAGATTGCGCGTCGGTGAAAATCCGATCCCCACGCTCGAAAGTCTCGTCGCCATGGTCGATCGGCGCGTGCCGCTGCTGCTGGAAGTGAAGGTCGAGCGGGACATCTGGCGTTGGAGCCCGGCGTTGAAGTCGGCGCTCCAGAGCTACGGGGGGCGATTCGGGATCATGAGCTTCGACCCGCGTGTCTCGCGGCTCCTGAAATCCAACATGCCGAAAGTTCGACGCGGACTCGTTATTCGCGACTCACTCTCGCGGGCGCGGCGCCGGGCGGCGCTATGGCTCGCCGACCCGCAGTTCGTCGCGGTCGATAGGGCGGCGCTTGGAAAGCGATGGGTCGACCGCATTCGTCGGCGCATCCCCGTCTACAGCTGGACAATCCGCACGCCGGAACAGCGCTCGCAAGGCATGGTTCATGCCGACGCTCTCATTTGGGAAGCCGATGGCCGACCGCGAATCTGAAGTTGTCGCCAAGATCGCCTCGGGCGTGTCCGGCCTCAACGCGCACGCGTGGGACCGGCTTGGCGACGGCGATCCCTTCATCGGCCATGCGTTCCTCTCTGCGCTGGAGGAATCCGGCAGCGTTGGGCCGGGCACCGGCTGGACCCCCGCGCCGATCCTGATCGAGGAGGACGATCGGCTGGTTGCGGCGGCTCCCGCCTTTCTCAAGTCGCACAGCCAGGGCGAATATGTGTTCGACCACGGCTGGGCTGATGCCTGGGAGCGCGCGGGCGGCGAATATTATCCCAAGTTGCAGGTGGCGGTGCCGTTCACTCCGGTCCCTGGCCCGAGGCTGCTCGGGAGCCGGCCGCAGCAACTCCTCGCAGCCATCGAGGCCGTGACCGTCCAGAACGGCATGTCCTCGGCGCACATCACCTTCATCGACGATTCGGGCGTATCGGAATGCGAGCGCCGCGGCTGGCTGATTCGTCACGGCGTTCAATATCATTGGTTCAACCGCGACTACGTCAGCTTCGAGGATTTCCTCGCCACGCTCACCAGCCGACGCCGCAAGACCCTGCGCAAGGAGCGCGCGGCGGCGCGCGAGGGTCTCGAATTTCGGGCGCTCCGCGGCGCCGACATCGGACCCGCCGAATGGGATGCGATGTGGGCATTCTATCAGGACACGGGATCGCGGAAGTGGGGACGCCCCTATCTTACGCGCGAGTTCTTCGATCTCGTCGGCGAACGGATGGGCGATCGCGTCCTGCTGTTCTTGGCGTATCGCGGCTCACAGCCGATCGCCGGTGCGCTCAACTTCGTCGGCACGGACACGCTCTACGGCCGTTATTGGGGGACGATCGACGAAGTCCCGTTCCTTCATTTCGAACTGTCCTATTACCAGGCCGTCGAGTGGGCCATCGAGCACGGTCTGAAGTGCGTGCAAGCCGGAGCCCAGGGCGAGCACAAGATCAGCCGCGGCTATGAGCCCGTCGTCACTCGCTCGGCCCACTTCATCCCCAATCGCGGGTTCCGCAAAGCGGTCGCCGAATTCCTCGAAGCGGAGCGCGCCGGTGTCGGAAGCGAGATCCAGTGGCTCCGGCAGGATCTGCCTTACCGTTCGAGCTCTTCCGAATAGATCCCAACGGTCCGCCCGGTCGCGTCGGCCATTCCGCGATACATAGCAGGTGTCGTGAAGCCCCAGGCGGCTTCGCCGTTCGGAGCGACCGCGATCAAGCCCCCCTTGCCGCCGAGCAAGCGGATGTCTTCCAGCACTCCGTCGAGCGCCTCCTGGAGAGACTGGCCTCCGATCCGCATGCGCTCCGCCAGCTGGTGCGCAGCGACCGCACGAATGAAATATTCTCCCGATCCCGTCGCCGAGACCGCTGCCGAACGATTGTCTGCATAGGTCCCTGCTCCGATCAGCGGCGAATCTCCAACGCGGCCCCAGCGCTTGGCCGTGATTCCGCCCGTCGAAGTGGCCGCTGCAACGTTGCCCGAGAGGTCGACGGCGACGGCGCCGATGGTGCCGTACTTGATGGGGTCTGCCGCGCTTCCCGCCGCCAGCGCTTCGTCCAATTGGCGCCGACGCTCTGGAAGAATGAAGAAGTCGTTCGCGACCTGCTCGATGCCGGCCGCCGCGGCGAACCGATCGGCCGCTTCGCCGGACAGGAAGACGTGCGGCCCATGATCCATCAGGCGCCGGGCAAGGCTGATCGGCGCTCGCGTCGTCTTGATGCCGGTCACGGCCCCTGCGTTGCGATCGCGGCCTTCCATGATCGCGGCGTCGAGCTCGACTTCGCCATTCTCGGTCAAGACGCTTCCGCGGCCCGCATTGAAGCAGCTGTCTTCTTCGAGGACCCGTGCTGCGGCCTCGACCGCGTCGACTGCATTCCCACCCTTCTGGAGGATCGAAGATCCCGCCTCGAGCGCCTGCTCCAGACCGTCGCGCGCACTCGCCTCATGCTCGGGTCCGCCGTGAGCGATCCGCTCCGAACCCGCGCCGCCGTGCACCACCAAACGCCATCTAAATTCCGTCATTCCACGGCCCTTAGCGAGCACGGTCGCGCGCCGCCAGTTGACGCCGGTCCTAGCTACATATAATTATGATATCATATTTATGGAGGCAAAAGTGGCAGACGGCAAAGTCATTGCACTCACTGCGACCAGCGAGCGGCCCGCGTCGACGATGAACGGCTACGGCATGCTGATCGTCCTGCTCATCGCGATCGCTGTGGACGTCTACGGAATCAACCGTCTCGGTGACGGTGGGACGATGCTGGCGCTCGGTATCGTGCTGGTCGCAACGCTCGTATTCATCCTGGTGATGCCGGGCTTCTACATGCTTCAACCCAATCAGGCGGTGGCGATCACTTTGTTCGGAGAGTATCGCGGCACCGACCGGATGACAGGGCTCCGCTGGACCTGGCCGTGGATGTCGAAGAAGAAGGTGTCGGTCCGCGCCAACAACTTCATTTCCGACAAGATCAAGGTGAACGACCTGCGCGGCAATCCGATCGACATCGCCGCTCAGATCATGTGGCGCGTCGTCGATACGGCGCAGGCCCTCTTCGACGTCGACGATTACAAGCAGTTCGTGAGGGTCCAGGTCGAGGCGGCGATCCGAACGATCGGTTCCCGCTATCCCTATGACGACTTCACGCATCAGGAGGTCACGCTTCGCGGCAATCACGACGAAGTGGGCGCGGAGCTCAGGAAGGAACTGCAGGCGCGGCTGAACGTGGCCGGCATCGCCATCGACGAATGCGGCTTCACCTATCTAGCGTACGCGACCGAAATTGCCGGCGCGATGCTTCGTCGCCAACAAGCGCAGGCAGTCGTCGCCGCGCGCCAGACCCTCGTGGAAGGCGCGGTCGGGATGGTCCAGATGGCGCTCGATGCCTTGTCGGCGAAAGGTGTCGTGGAGCTCGACGACGAGCGTCGGGCCGCAATGGTCTCGAACCTGATGGTCGTGCTTTGCGGGGAACGCGACACGCAGCCCGTGATCAACACCGGCACGCTCTACCAGTAGGGCGCAGCTCGTGCCGGACGGCGAGCGCAAGGCTTACCCGTTGCGGGTCGACCCGGCTTTATGGTCGGCCGTCGAACGCTGTGCGGCCGCGGACCTACGCAGCGTCAACGCGCAGGTGGAATGCCTGCTCCGCGAAGCGCTGAGCGCGCGAGGGGTAAGATTGAAGTCGCCGACGCCGCGACGCCGCGGCCGGCCACCGAAGGAGAAGGGCGATGAGTGAGGAGCCCCAATGGTTTGCGCCGAAGCGCTACGGCTATGGCGCGGGGCTGCCAATCAGCTGGCAAGGCTGGGCTCTGACCCTGGCCTTCCTGGGCTTTGCGTTCGGCGTAAGCATTGGGTTTCGAAACAAGCCGATGGTTACTCTGGCGCTCATGATCCCGGCCGCCGCGACATTTCTGGTCGTCGTCGCCAAGACGACCCGCGGCGGATGGCGCTGGCGTTGGGGAGAGGACGACTAGCCGACCGAGAGGTCGCGCTGCTGATTCACCAGCCGCCACTCGTCGAGGTCGCCGAGCATGATCCGACCGGCTTGCTCGGTGAGGTCGGCGGCCCGCGATAGGCTCACGTCCCGGCTGAGCTCCTCCTCGATCTGCCGCAAGGTGTTCGACGTCGCCATGGAGCGCAGCGCGTCCCCGCCGAAATCGCCCTGGAACCGGATTCCGAAAACGGCAGTGCCGAGCGCAGGAAAGCCGGCCGACACCAGCGTGAACCAATTGCCGAAGCGATTCACGTAGTTCGCGTCGGTCGCCAGTCCGACCAGCGTTGCGACGGACACGATCAGGGTTCCGGCGAAGAGGACGGTGCCGATCGCTTCCAGCCGTCGGTCTAGGATCTCGATCTGGCGGGCGTGACGTTCGTGATAACCGACCTGTGGCGCGACCTCGAACTCGGCGATCGCCCTTCCAAGGCAGGCGGCCCGCGCTGCGTCGATGGCTCCGGCCGGGCAACCCATCGCGCGCCAGACCCCGCTGGCGTACCAATCGATCCAGCGCCTTGGCACGGGGTTGGTCGGCGTGCCAGGGGGGTCGGGCGCCGCGATGCCGAGAAGCTTCAGGCTGCGCATTGGGCGAAGCCGCTCCGCGAGCTGGCGATAGTCGAGCCAGCGGCGATGCCACTCGTTCCGCGAGCCGATGCTTGCGTTGAGGATGATCGCCAAGGTGATCACCAGCTCCAACGCGGCAAAATCGAATTTGAGATGCGGCGCCATGAAGGCGCTGAGCCCCAGGCACACCGCGACTCCGCCAAGCACGAAATTGAAAATATGACCGCTGCGGTAGGTTTGGGCGAAGTGCGTCGCGAGCCTATCCGCCCAGCTATAGGCCTGCTCTAGCAAATCTATCGGCGCCGAGATTTGAAGGGGGTCGGCGCAGCCTTCACGATAGCGGCGCCATTCGTCGCGGATCTCCGCCTCACAATGCTTGTTCGCGAAGTCCTTTGCGCCAAAGCGGCCGACCCCCACCGCGGCCAGCAACAGCGGGTATTCAATCCGCGTGCGAACGGTCCGCAACCGCTCGCGCGTGAAGCGCTTGAGGAACTGCTGCTCCTGGTGATTGGGGGGCGGCATCAACAGTCCCTGAAGCATTGCATCCATGGCCGTCCGGTCGAGCGGGCGTTCGGCCCCGGGTTCGTCCGCCAGAGTGACCACCGCCGGATCGAACGCGCTCCATACGACCCGAGGCGGCGCGGCCTGCTCGAGCGGCA
>Ga0070671_100003481_pt1 | contig 12283 bp, 12 predicted proteins | sample KBSS73metaG_FD_65341 | JGI IMG/M metagenome (GOLD analysis project Ga0070671, IMG submission 65341) | Switchgrass rhizosphere microbial communities from Kellogg Biological Station, Michigan, USA - KBS S7-3 metaG | ecosystem: Host-associated > Plants > Roots > Rhizosphere > Soil ...
TGGACGACAGCTGCTGTATAGGTTTGTTCTAACTCATTACGAGCGGCCAACACAAAGTAAAGAGCTTTAATGTCCTGAAACTTAGATTGACGAGGCTGAACTTTGGCCAAAGTATCAATTTTCTTAGCGGCAACTGCTTCATCATGTTTAATGTATCCCTGATCTGCCATCAGATCGATGATATAGTGCTGACGGTTTACAAAAGCTTCTTTATCGAACTCGGCACTGTAGGGTGAAAAATCGGTAGGAGATTTAGGGATAGCGGCTAAGAAAGCAGCTTCATCAACCGTCAGGTCTTTCGCGGGCTTATGGAAGTAAGTTTCTGAGGCTGCCTGAACACCGACTTCTAGCCCGCCATAAGGGGCCAGATTAAGGTACCCAGCCAAAATTTCATTCTTAGAATAGTTTTGCTCAACTTCAACAGCCAAAATGAGCTCTTTTACTTTACGAGTTACTGTTTGCTCATCTTTAAATTTGGGGACACTAATTTTGACAAATTGCTGAGTAATGGTTGACCCACCCTGCGTACTGCCCCCGCGGGCGTCATTAACGGCCGCCCGCACAATGCCTTTTACATTAAAGCCGCCATGATGGTAGAAGTCTTTATCTTCTACGGCAATTGTGGCGTTGCGCATATTGGGCGAAATTTCGCTGAACTGTACGGGCACACGCTTAAAACTATCAAAATCTTCGAACAATAGTACTTGACCTGTGCGGTCATAGTAACGGACACTCCCGCCTTGGTTAGTAGTGGTCAGGTCTTTAATATTAGGCAAATCCCGGCGGAAGTAAGAAAAGACTAGTAAAGTCATGATGCCGCCAATAAAAATTGCTGCTCCGGCAATCTTGAGTCCCATAATCAGCCCGTCGCGGCTGAACCAGTACTTGGCTAGGCGCTTGGGCTGCAGGCGATAAAGCATCCTTTTAACACGGGATTTTGGCAAAGTAGCTAGGTACTCGGCGCGCCGGCGAGCTTTCTCGTCTCGGCGAGCTTTGATCTTCTGGACCAAGTTACTATTAACTTTAATAGCGGTGCCGCTCTTGGTCACATGAACATTGCGCTTTCCCTTCTTTTGGTAAGCTTGGAGGGGATTGGCAGCGTTTTTGCGGGATTTAGGATTTTTGCGAGCATCACTCATTAGAAAAGTCTTTACCTCTTACACCTTTTGTAGTCGCATCCATTATATCAAATTATATCGTGCGCAAGCTTAGAAAATGCTGAAGTTTAATGGTTTAGCATTAGACTGAATGGCCGGAGTGCGGTAGCATATATCTCATATGACACTCTCAGAAGAACTTGTGTGGCGCGGTTTTATTCAGCAATCTACCTTTACTGATTTAAAAGACCTAGATAAACAGACCTGGACTTTTTATCATGGTTTTGATGCCTCGGCAGATAGCCAGACTATTGGTAACTTAGCGGGAATGATGCTTGATAAATTATTTATCCGTCATGGTTCCAAAGCGATTTTGCTGGCAGGCGGTGCTACAAGTTTGATTGGCGACCCAGGCGGTAAAGACAAAGAACGACCCCTGCAAACCGAAGAAACTATTGCCCACAATGTGGCCAAAGCCGAAGAACAGATAAAAAAGATATTTGTAGGGCAGGATTTCACTCTGGTCAATAACCTTGACTGGACCAAAGATATGACCGTTTTACAGTTTTTGCGAGATATTGGCAAGAACTTTAGTATGACACCGCTTGTCCAGCGCGATTACATCGCCCAGCGCATTGGTGACCAGGGTGCGGGAATCAGCTTTACAGAATTTAGCTACACTATTTTGCAAGGCTACGATTATCTCCACTTATTTGAAGATATGGGGGCTAATTTGCAGCTGGGTGGCTCAGACCAGTGGGGTAACTTGCTGAGTGGCGTCGATCTCATTCGCCGTGTTCATAATCAAACCGTTCATGCCCTGACTATGCCGCTGATTATTAATAAGGCTACTGGCAAGAAATTTGGCAAAAGTGAAGATGGGGCTGTTTGGCTTGATCCAACTAAAACTACCCCAACGCAATTTTACCAATTCTGGATCAATGCTGATGACCAAGGTGTCGAGGATTACCTCAAAATCTTTACTGAACTCGAAAAGGAAACAATTGAGCGTATCATGGCGGAACACAACCAGAATCCACAGGCTCGTGTGGCTCAAAAAGCTCTAGCAGATGCGGCTACGGAATTAGTTCATGGCAAGGAAGAAGCTGAGAATGCTCGCATGATTACTGCTGTTTTAACTGGTCAGACATCTGTTAGTGAGGTTAGTAATGAAGTTATTGCGATTATGCGAACTGAACTGCCCCATGCTCAAATTGCTCAGGGTTCAAGCGTTATTGAGGCTCTTGTTTCTACAAGCTTAGCTCCATCCAACTCCGAAGCTCGCCGCCTGATAGCCGGGAATGCTGTCTACATCAACGGCCAACCATCCGCCAAAGAGAATTTTGATGTTAATGACTTCCAAAATGGCCGACTGTTACTCCGCCGCGGCAAAGCTCTCAAAGATACTGCCCTCATTGAACTCAGTTAGCCTGATACACTAATCTCATGCAGTTAGATAGCCCAATTACGGAGCTAAAGGGAGTGGGCAAAGAAGTCGCTTTAAAGCTGGCTCAGCTTAATATTCGAACTATTGGTGATTTGGTTAATAATTTTCCACGCCGCTACGATGATTATTCGCACATTACCCCTATAAAAATTATCAAAGAGGGGACGGTGACGATCCGGGCGGTTATCAAGCAGTCCAGGGGGCGATATGTACGCCGGGGCATGCACATCACCGAAGCTGTGGCGAGCGATGAGTCAGGCAGCGTACGGCTTATTTGGTTCAACCAGCCTTATCGAGCGGGGGCTATTAAACCAGGAAGTGAGTATTTTATTTCTGGCGAGCTGCAGCTTAGTCACCAGCACCTCAGTATTATGAATCCGAATATGGAACTAGTGAGTGATTTTCCAGTGAGTACGGCACGGATTGTACCGGTTTACCGCGAAACCAAAGGGCTTAAATCGTCGACGATTCGTAAATTGCTGCGCGAGGCGATGCCATTTATTGAAGCGTTGTCGGAGACTTTGCCGGAGTGGATAGTAAAGCAAGATAAGCTGATTTCCTATAAAGATGCCCTGAAGATTCTACATTTTCCGCCAGATCTTAAACTTTTGGCTCATGCTCGCCGGCGTTTGGGCTTTGAAGAAGTCTTTGCCTTAAGCCTGGCGGCACTCATGAATAAGTACGAAATGCAGCAGGAAGTCTCATTGGAAGTACCTTTTAAAGAGAAGGTTGCACAGGATTTTGTTAAAAGATTACCCTTTACGTTAACAGATTCGCAAAAGAAGGTAACTTGGCAGATTTATAAAGATCTAGAAAAAACACACCCCATGAACCGTCTGGTAGAGGGTGATGTTGGATCCGGTAAGACTGTAGTAGCCACCATGGCAGCCCTCATGGCGATGAATGCTGGTTGGCAAGTAGCCTACATGGCTCCCACGGAGATTCTGGCTCGCCAGCATGCCGAAACTATTTTTGGCTTACTTGAGGGCACAGAGTATCAGGATAAAGTCACTTTACTGGTTGGTGGGCTTAAACCGGCCGCCAAGGCCGAGGCTCATAAACGGATTAAAGCTGGACAGGTCAAGATGATGATTGGCACCAGTGCGCTGATTCAGGAAAAAGTTGATATGCATGGTCTAGGGCTCATTATCATTGATGAGCAGCACCGCTTTGGCGTTGATCAACGGAAGAAACTCCAGGCCAAGGCTGGGCACATGCCACATGTGCTAACAATGACGGCTACACCCATCCCACGCAGCTTAGCTCTGACCGTCTATGGTGAACTAGATATATCGGTGATTGACGTGATGCCAGTTGGTCGCAAGCCGATTATTACCAAAATTACCTCTCCAAACTCCCGAGCTACACTTTATGAGAAGATCGAGAAAGAGCTTGAAACAGGACGACAAATGTTCGTGGTCTGCCCGTTGATCTCCGAAAATGATCAATTCCCGGCCTTAAGTGCCGAGGAAGTCTACGAATCTCTCCGTAAAAAATGGTTCAAGCACCGCAAAATTGGCCTCCTGCATGGCAAAATGAAATCCGAAGACAAAGAACGCATCATGCAAGAGTTTGCCGACCACAAACTAGATATATTAGTGAGTACAACCGTGATTGAAGTTGGCGTTAATGTCCCCAATGCTTCCGTCATGCTCATCGAAGGCGCTGAACGTTTTGGTTTAGCGCAAATCCACCAGCTCCGAGGCCGTGTGGGACGAGGCGAAGATCAAGGCTACTGCTACCTGATGATGAGTGATAGTAAAGCTCCTAGTAAACGGCTGAGAGCACTGGAACAATCTACAAATGGATTTGAATTAGCAGAGCTCGACCTAGAACTGCGCGGGCCTGGAGCTATTTATGGCACCGCCCAATCCGGCCAGCTAGATTTAAGAATTGCCAAGCTCAGTGATACCAAACTAATTGCCAGTGCTCGTAATGCGGCTGGAGAGTTTCTTACTAGAGGCGATAAGCTGGTACACTATAAGCAGCTACAGGTGACGGTGAATAAAGCACGAGCTATTACAAATCTTAACTAAAGAGACGCATTTTTATGTATTCTGGTTGGTTACTAACAGATTTTTCTGGGGCGATTATGGGCGCTCACCAACGTATAGACCGGATTGCACGGCGCAATCTGCGCAACCTTGGTGTGCCAATTTCTACATTTCCGACTGCTCGCCAGATTCTGCACTTTGAAGGTAAGAATGGGCCGGATGGTGTCAAAAAGAAATCACCCGGACGTGACGAGCCGGCTCACTTTTATGATCCAGCCAACGACCATGATTCTGAACTGCCGCAAATTATTGAAAATCATTACAATAGGCTCGTACAAAATCTGAAGAAAAAAAACATGGAAGGAGCAGCCTTTGAAGCTGCTTGGCTGGCACATGCTATTGTTGATGGCCTAACGCCCGCTCATCATTTCCAATACGAAGAAAAGGTAGAGATACTGCGCGGTGAATCCAAAGAATCCCGCAACAGCTTTAAGAACAAAGTCTTTATTAAGGGTACGAACCTGCCTGATACAGCCAAAAAGAACTGGGCTTTCTGGGGTCCGAACGGACTCTTTACCCAACACTACATGTTTGAATTTGGCGTATCGACGACGATGATATTCCGCCGTTTTCAGCAGTTTGGACCAAGCCATGCCCAAGTCCTAGCTGCACCCCTCATGGATGTGAAAGATTTATTTATAAAAGCTGCAGAGGAAGTGGCCGCATTAAATTTATACGATGCCCACTACCAAAAAGGCTGGACGCAAAAATTGGCCAAAACAGTGCGTACCGAGCTTTTGCCAAGGGTATTGAATGTTGTGACTTTGGCTTGGTATAAGGCTATGTATGATGCGGGGTATGTAACCGAAAAAGAGTTAAAGCCATGAGGGTAATTGCTGGACGGCTTGGCGGCAGACAGTTTGACAGCCCCTCCGGACACCGTACTCATCCTATGAGCGATAAAATCCGCGGCGCGCTTTTTAATGCGCTTGGTGATATTGAAGGCCTGAGTGTTTTGGACGCTTTTGCCGGAACCGGTGCTTGTAGTTTTGAAGCGATTAGCCGAGGAGCTAGCAGGGTAACTGCCATCGATGTCGACAAAAATGCCATTCAGACCATAAGAGAAAATGCAGCGACACTCTCGATAAATAGTCAGATGAAGATTATTCAAGCCAATGCGATCTCCTGGTCCGAGAATAATCCAGAAGCAGTGTTTGATATTGTCATACTCGATCCGCCCTATGATGACGTGAAGAGCTCTTATATAAGCAGTTTGGCCACCCATTCCAAAAAGAATGGACTGATTATTTTATCACTCCCCCCAGGGTTAGAAAACAGCCTATCCGAAGATCAATACATTTTGCTAAGTCAAAAAAATTACGGTGACGCTACATTAGCTTTTTACAGGAAAGGAGTTTAAAGTAGTAGTTTATGGACTTACATAAACCGAAAAGGATACTTAAGCAATCCGCTAGCTCACTTGAAGCAAGATGGCAGGTAGCTACAGAACGCAGGGAAGGTTTTTCTAAAGCCCTCCGCCACGAAGCAGTGTGGAAAATCGGCGGTTTTATCAGCTCAAAGTCGGTGCGTATTGGAGCCATAATTATACCCAACGGGCGCGATTTGCCATGGGCCCGTGACACCAGCAGAGTTTTATCTGCCACGGCCGAGAAGGTCGTTCAGCCAAAAGTTATTTGCCTGAGCTATTCGGCGGATGGCAATCCTATTTTACCTTCGGCTGATATTGCCGACATAACCAGTTTGGAGGTGGTGATCTTAACCGAAACGCCCGCTATGCATTCTTTGAAAGACATAATTACTGAGGTGCGCAACCACCGCCTGATACCTGTAGCAGCGCTTGCTATCTCAGGCAGTCCAGAAGCGGACTCGTACGGTTATCAAACTGCTCTAGCATAAAGACAGTGCATAAAACCCAGAAACAGGGTAAAATAGACCAGTTAAACGCGCGGGTGGCGAAATGGTAGACGCACTAGCCTTAGGAGCTAGCGGGGCAACCCATGGAGGTTCAAGTCCTCTCCCGCGCACCACATATTGTCTTTTTGATTTATTCTGATTCTGAGAGTCTTGCTTTTCTGATGCGTCCTCTAGCCCTGACTGATTCTCCACCCCAAACGCCTTTGGGTTGTTTAGTGGTAATGGCATACTCCAAACAGGCCTCTTTTACGACGCATTTACTGCAAATCCTTACCGCAGGTGCAATATCTTCACCAGCTTCAGGGAAAAATATATTAGGATCCTTGTCACGGCAGCTACCAAACTCTTGCCAACTTGTATCATTGGGATTAGTGTCCGGATTGTATGTAGGAATTGCTTGTGTCTCTGATGCATTTGGCATAATAGTCTTACTATTCATCATAACCACTAATTTGTCAATCACCGCAACAAGCAATTGTTTTAGTATCATTTTCTATTTCTTCTGTAGACAGATATAATAAGCGGCAGTTATGGCACTATCAACTCAACCCTATAAGGGTGCAAGAGATTTTTACCCTGGCGACAAACGTCTGCAAAAGTATATGTTTGGCGTTATGCGGGCTGTGTGCGAGCGCTTCGGTTACGAAGAATATGATGCACCGATCCTGGAACCCACCGAGCTATATCTGCAAAAAGGCAACGAAGAAATTATCAGCGAACAGACCTATACTTTTGAAGATCGGGGTGGCCGCAGTGTCACTTTGCGTACCGAAATGACTCCAACGGTCAGCCGTATGGTGGCAGCCAAGCGACAAGAGCTAACGTATCCTTTGCGGTGGTACTCCATTCCTAACTGCTGGCGCTACGAACGGCCGCAAAAGGGCCGAGGCCGAGAATTCTACCAACTGAATGTTGATTTGTTTGGTGTTGATGGTGTTATTGCCGAGCACGAAGTTATACAGGTCGCCGATAGCGTGATGCAGGCTTTTGGCGCGAAGCGCGATATGTATCAGATCAAAATAGCCAGTCGGCAATTAATCGACACTATTATGCAGGAATATCTTGAGCTTGATTCTTCCCAGGCGGTGCAGCTCATTCGTCTGATTGATAAACTCAACAAAATTTCTGCTGAATCATTTAGGTCTCAGGCAGAAGATATCATTGGCGGTGAGCATAAGGTCGAAAAGATGCAGAAATTAGTAACTGTACTAGAAACCACCAGCATTGATGATTTGCCAGCACTTTTTACTCATCACGCTAGCGCGCTTAAGATTAAAGAACTGTTAGAAATGCTTGATGCGAGCGGCATTTCCAACGCGATTTTTGATATTACTCTGATGCGCGGCTTTGACTACTACACTGACATCGTTTTTGAAGTATTCGACACGGACCCAGAAAATAACCGCAGCATGTTTGGCGGCGGCCGCTACGATGGCCTGCTTACAATGTTTGGCGTTGAACCTGTGCCCACGGTGGGCTTCGGCATGGGTGATATAACGATGCAAAATTTCCTGACAGCTCACGATTTAATGCCAGTTCTTAAACATGAGCATAACCTCTATGTGATATTGATAGGCGACAAAATGTACCAAAAATCATTAAAGATTTTGAATGAGCTGCGCGAAATGGGCGTCAATACATTTGTGGATATGTCCGGCCGCAAAATCGACAAGCAGCTCAAGAACGCCGACAAAATGGGCGCCTCTTATGTATTATTTATTGGAGAAGATGAGCTCGAACGCGAACAGTTCAAACTCAAAGATCTCGGCAGCGGCAACGAAGAATTCCACTCTCTGCAGCGCATCGTGACCATCGTTAAAGACATTCGCGCGTAAGGTGTAGTAATTTTCGTCCGTATCTGTTATTATGGTCGTTATGACTGTAAAAAGAACTGACAAATCACCCACTGAAGTAACCTTGGCCATCTCGGCAGATGAGGCATTTTTGAAGCGCACTAAAGACCATGTCTTGAAGGAATTAGCTCCGCGCGTCACTGTTGCGGGCTTCCGTAAAGGTAAAGTGCCTATGAATTTAGTAGAGAAAAACGTCGATCAGACACTTTTGTCGACTGAATTTTTGGATCACGCTGTCAATGAGCTGTACAGTAAGGCTTTGGCGCAAGAGAACCTCCGTCCGATTGCCAACCCGCAGATTGAGCTCAAGAAGTTCGTACCATTTACCACTGTGGAGTTTGAGGCAACCGTTGAAGTTATTGGGCCAATCAAACTTGGCGATTACAAAAAGATCAAGATGGCCAAACCTGCTGCCAAAGTAGAAGCTAAAGAAGTTGATGAAGTTATCCAGCAACTCCTCACTCGAGCTGCCGAAAAGAAGGATGTTAAGCGCGCCAGTAAAGCCGGCGATCAAGTTGTTATCGACTTTAAGGGCATTGATGCCAAGACAAATGAGCCAATAAGCGGCGGTGAAGGAAAAGCGTATCCCCTCATTTTAGGAAGTAACAGCTTCATCCCTGGCTTTGAAGATAATGTGATTGGCATGAAGGCCGGAGATACAAAAGATTTTACTATTACTTTCCCGAAAGAGTACGGTGTAGCAGCACTTCAAAACCGCAAAGTGACCTTTACTGTTACAGTTAATCAAGTGCAAGAATTAGTTGCTCCTAAGCTTGATGATGCCTTTGCTGCGACACTCGGGCCAGTGAAAACAGTCAAGGAACTCAAAGATGATGTAAGGCGCCAGCTTGAGCAAGAAAAGCAGCAGCAAGTTGACCGTGACTTCGAAAATGAGCTGGTTCAGAAGATTGCCGACCAAGCGACTGTCGCCATCCCTCATGTCCTGATTGAAGAACAAATTACAGCCGCCGAGGATGAAGAGCGCCGTAACTTGACCTACCGCGGCCAAACTTGGGAAGAGCACCTGGCTGAAGAAGGCAAAACTGCCGAGGAGCACCGTGAGGACAAGCGTCCGATTGCCGAACAGCGTGTTAAAGCAGGCCTAGTGCTGTCGCAAATTGCCGAAGATGAAAAGATTTTTGTATCACCCGAGGAACTTGATATCCGTATGCAAATCCTGAGCGCGCAATACAGTGGTGACCCTCAAATGAAGGCTGAACTCGCCAAAGAAGAAACACGCCGCGATATGACAGCCCGGATGCTGACCGAAAAGACTATTGCCAAACTCACCGACTACGCTGCTAGCAAATAATATAAGATAAGCTTTTTGCCCTTATAGGAGGTGGACTTTTTAATATGGAACAATTTCCTGAACCAGAAGTAAGTGAGCTATCACAGAAAGCCCTCGAACTAGGGGCCAGGAAGCCAAACTTAAAAGAAGCCATAGAGGTAACCTTGCTTGATGATACTTTATCTAACGAAGAAGTTAGTGAGCGACTCGCAAAACTTGCTCGGCAAAAAATTAGCCCATCAAAAATTGAGAGAATATACGATGAAAAAGTGGTGGAGCTGCGCAGAAAGGAGCCCCCAGAAGCCATTGGCTAACGATTGAATTAGCACTCTTGACATGAGAGTGCTAATTTTTATATACTGGAGGTACGAAAGAGGTATATATGACATACAACGACAATCAAGACGACACATCATCTCCCCGCAGCGTTCTCATCCCCACAGTTATTGAAACCGAAGGCCGTATGGAGCGTGCGTACGATATTTATAGCCGCCTCCTGAAAGAGCGCATTATCTTCTTAAACGAAGATGTTAACCAGCACACCGCCAGTATCATCATTGCCCAAATATTGTTTTTGGCTTCTGAGGACGCTAAGAAAGACATCAAACTGTACATAAATAGTCCTGGAGGCAGCGTCTACGACGGTCTAGCCATTTACGACACCATGCAACATGTACCATGTGACATTCAAACTGTTGGTATTGGTGTACAGGCAAGTATGGGAGCTTTTCTGCTCAGTAGCGGTACCAAAGGTAAGCGCTTTATGCTACCTCACGCCACAACCATGATTCACCAGCCGTCTAGTGGTACCCGAGGGCGTGTATCAGACATGGAAATTGACCTCAAAGAAGGCCTGCGTCTCAAGAAACTGCTGAATGAAATCCTTGCCAAGAACACCGGCCAAAAGCTAAGTATCATCGAACGAGATGTAGAGCGAGATTTCTGGATGGGTGCTCAGGAAGCCGTCAAGTACGGAATAGTCGACAAGGTCATCGACAGCACTAAGAAGCTCCCAATTGCCTAATCAACGTCTCTGCCATTAACTATTGTTCATAGCACAGATGTTGCGCCGCGAATTTGTCACCTCCAGAAGGAGGGGGACCGTCGCGGCAGCGGTCGATAGAGGGATAGGACTGGTGGTCACTTTCTGCAGACAGGACGTCCGTCGTCGCCGATGGTCCCATTCAGCACATACGGCTGGACGTCAGGATCAAGGATCCAAGTGCCACCTTTGAAGATGACATGCCGACCCAACCTGCAGTCCCCTTGGGCGTAATACACCATGTATTCCTCGATGTAGGTGGGGTGGAGTGCAGCAACTTGAGGCGACGACGCAATCGGTACGTCGTAGTGCAGACGGTGAGTGCTGATACCAGCTGCGAAGTACACGAATACCGTACCAACGGCTAGCACAATCGCCGACATGCGTACCAGCCGCAGCCTTGAGCGCTTCTTGTTACTCAGCTCATTAACTATGAGCGGAATGAGGACTGCAAAAAAGAGCACCGCCACCATATTGGCCAAGGCATAACCCCAGCGATAACCCACATGCGATGGTTCCCACACCATTGTTTTCTCCCTCGCGTTCATATTCAGGTACTTCCCGAACAGACGGCAATATAATACAATGAATATGACCGATTAGCAACCTTAAGAAAGAAGGAATTGACTTATTCTCATAAAAGTTACAAAATGTAAATATAGTTAGGGGCAGTTATGGCAGAGTATGTTTTTCAACAATTTACCTATGAAACCGGTTCGGCACCATTTGCCCAGGAACAAGAAATAGTATTGTTTCGTCATTTCTATGGTGAGCCATTGGCTAATCACCAGAAAGCACGTCCAGACCCTTATCTAATGGATGCAGGTGCATCTGTTTTAATTGAAGACTGGTTAAATAGTGATTGGCTGTTAGATGACCTGGGTGAAGAAGCAGTTGACTTATTAAAACAGCAAGACAATATTCCGTTGGTAAACAAGTTTAAAAAAGACCTGGTGAGGGGTTATTACTTTCCAAATAAAAATGCTGACTTGTTCGTGGCCGAAAACCTTAACTCTGCAATGAAAAAAAAGGTTGTAGGTTTAGGGCGTTTTGCCATGGAGGGATATAGACAAGGCTCGCCAAAGCCTAATACAGTAATCATTAAACACAAAACAAATTATGCTGTTACCAAAGAAGTTGCCGTATCACCCGAGTATGATAATAAGGATTTAAGATTAGCGATCATGTATGCAGGTTTAAATTATTTTAAGTTTACGCGCCCAGAACTATTTCCTACTGCAGAAGTCTCTTCTAATGATTCACATTACTTAAAAATGCTGGATGGTTTGGGTTATAAAGCATTAAAGAGTGAGTTTATTCCCATACTTGGTGAAGGTACAGAAGTAGAATGGATAACATTAAAGGCTAAAAAACCGGTACCAGAAGTTTGTGACATCATGGCGGAAAAAGACCCATGGTTAGATCAGGCCATTGCAGCTTAAATCTCTCTTGACTCTTGTGTTGTAAGTCTGTAAAGTAGTATGTAAGAAGTAGTGTACGTGTGTTTTTGCATGCAGTTCGGCGGCAAACAAAAACCCACGCGTAGTGATCTTCGGCGCCAAAGATATACTAAAATCAACAGAAGTCACAAATAAACCAGTTATAGCGAGTCTACAAGTGGGCT
>Ga0070671_100003484_pt1 | contig 12280 bp, 6 predicted proteins | sample KBSS73metaG_FD_65341 | JGI IMG/M metagenome (GOLD analysis project Ga0070671, IMG submission 65341) | Switchgrass rhizosphere microbial communities from Kellogg Biological Station, Michigan, USA - KBS S7-3 metaG | ecosystem: Host-associated > Plants > Roots > Rhizosphere > Soil ...
GCGAGGACCGCAGCCTGCTCGACCTGGTGTCCGCGGACTACACCTTCGTCAACCAGCGGCTCGCCGAGCACTACGGCATCCCGCGGATCTACGGCTCGCAATTCCGTCGCGTCACGCTGCCCGCCGGGAATCGGCGCGGGCTGCTCGGGCACGGCAGCGTGCTGACGGTGACGTCCTATCCCAATCGCACGTCGGTGGTGCAGCGCGGCAAGTGGGTGCTCGAGAACCTGCTCGGCACGCCTCCGCCACCGCCGCCGGCCGACGTTCCGGAGTTGAAGGCGGCGCCGCACGGCAAGGTCGTGTCGATGCGGGAGCAGATGCAGGCGCACCGCGCCAATCCGACCTGCGCCGCGTGTCACGCCCGGATGGACCCGATTGGGTTTGCGCTCGAGAATTACGACGCCGTCGGACGATGGCGGGACGAGGACGCGGGTGCGCCGATCGACGCGTCAGGAAAGCTGCCCGACGGCACCGCCTTCAATGGCCCGGCCGGCCTCAACGAGCTGCTGCTGACGAAGTACCGCGCTGACTTCGTGCGAACCGCGGTCGAAAAACTGCTCACGTATGCACTCGGACGGGGCGTCGATTACCACGACTACCCGACAATTCGTTCGATTGACAGGGACGCGGCGCGCGATAATTACCGAATCTCGTCCTTGATCCTGGCGATCGTCAAAAGCACGCCGTTTCAAATGCGGAGAGGGTCGGATTCATGAGCACGTTCAACCACACCCTGCCGAGACGCACGTTTCTCCGCGGCCTGGGCGCCACGATGGCGTTGCCGCTGCTCGATTCGATGGGATCGAGGATCACCGCCGCCGGACCGGCGACGACGCCGATTCGACTGGGCTACGTCTACACGCCGAACGGCATCATCGGCGCGAGCGACAAGAGCCCGCGGCCGTTCATGTGGACGCCCAAAACCGCCGGCGCCAATTTCGAGTTCAGCCCGACGATGAAGGCGCTCGAGCCGTATCGCGAACATGTCAACGTGTTCAGCGGCCTCGCGCAGGTCAACGGCCGCGCCCTCGGCGATGGTCCGGGCGACCACGCGCGCGCCACCGCCACGTTCCTCACCGGCGTGCATCCCTACAAGACTGGCGGCGCGGACTTCAACCTCGGCATCTCGGCCGATCAGATCGCCGCGAAGGAATTCGGCAAGTACACGCAGCTCTCCTCACTCGAGATCGGGCTCGAGCCGCAACCGCTCGCCGGGAACTGCGACTCCGGCTACACGTGCGCCTACATGTCGATGTCGTGGCGCGGCCCGACCAGTCCGCTGCCCGCGGAGATCAACCCGCGGATGGTGTTCGAGCGGCTGTTCGGCGACGGCGACAGTACGGACCCGAACGCGCGCATGGCTCGCCTGGAACATCAGAAAAGCGTCCTCGACTACGTGACCGGCAGCCTGTCGCGGCTGCGCATGCGGCTTGGCACCGGCGACAAGCGCAAGCTCGAGGAGTACCTCGAAGCCGTGCGCGACATCGAGCGCCGGATCCAGCGCGCCGAAGAACAGAACGCCTCGATGCCGCTGCCGCACATCGAGCGGCCGAGTGCGATTCCCGACGACTACGAGCAGTACACCAAGCTGATGCTCGACATGCAGGTGGTCGCGTGGCAGACCGATATGACGCGCGTCGCGTCGTTCATGCTGGGCCGTGACGGCAGCAACCGGGCGTACCGCGAAATCGGCATCTCGGATGGTCACCACTCGATCTCGCATCACCAGAACGATCCCGAAAAGGTCGACAAGCTGATCAAGATCGACGAACTGCACGTCTCGATGTTCGCGTATCTCCTCAAGCGGCTGAAGGAGACGCCCGACGGCGACGGGACGCTGCTCGATCACTCGCTGGTGCTGTTCGGCAGCAGCCTGAGCGAGTCGAACATCCACACGCACGACGATTTGCCGATCGTGCTCGCCGGCACCGCCGGCGGTCGCCTCAAGGGCAATCGTCATCTCGTCTACACGAAAGAAACCCCGTTGAACAACCTGTTCCTGAACATGTTCGATCTCGCGGGCCTGCCGCAGGTCGACGGGTTCGGGGACAGCACGGGAAGGCTCACGAATCTCTAGCTTTCAGCTGTCAGCTCTCAGCTGCCAAAAAAGCTGATGCAAAAGCTGATCGCTGATAGCAGCAACTGCGACACATGCGGTCTTTGCGCTCTTCGTTGTCAGTCGTCGTCACGCTGACGGTCTGCTGTGTGGCCGCGTGGGCGCCGTTGCCGACGTTGCACGCCCAATCGCGCGACGTCCGGCTGCTTGAAGCCGTCAAGCGGCGCGATCAGCGGGCGTTCACCACGCTGCTCAAGGCGCGCGCCGACGTCAACGGCGCGCTGCCGGACGGTTCGACCGCGCTCGCGTGGGCCGTGCACCTCGGCCAGCGTCCGATGGCGGAGGCGCTGCTCGATTCGGGCGCGAACGCGAACACGGCAGACGAATACGGCGAGACGCCAGTCACGCTAGCCGCCGCCAACGGCGACGCGGACCTGGTCAAGCGGCTGCTTGCCGCTGGCGGCGACGCCCGCGCCGCGCGCTGGAACGGCGAAACCGCGCTGATGATTGCGGCAGGCGCCGGCAGCCTCGACGCGGTGCGGCAGCTCGCGCAAGCCGGCGCCGACGTGAATATCGCGGAGCCCCGCGGCGGGCAGACCGCGTTGATGTGGGCCGCCGCTGAAGGCCACAGCGATGTCGTGGCCGGACTCGTGGCGATGGGCGCCAACGTGAACGCCGCGTCGCGTGCCGGCTTCACGCCGATCGTCTTCGCCGTCGTCAAGGACGACCCTGCGTCGATCAAGGCACTGCTCGCCGCCGGCGCCAACCCCAACGTGACCGTACAGTCGGGCGCGAAAACGATGATCGTCGCGATGCAGTACAAGAATACCGCCGCGGCGCTGGCGCTCCTCGAGGGCGGCGCGGACCTCAACGTGCGCGATCGGGCCGGCAACACGCCGCTGCATCTCGCCGCACAGGCGGGCGACCTCAAAGTCGTGCGCGCGCTCCTCGCCAAGCGCGTGGATCCGAACGTGCGCACGCCGAAGTCTGCGGCGCCGATGGGCGCGCGGGGCGGCGGCGGCGGACGCGGAGGGGTCGCCGGTGAACAGACGCCGCTGATGATGGCCGCGCGCGGCGACCGCGAGGACGTCATGCGCGCACTGGTCGCTGCCGGCGCCGACCCGACGCTCAAGGCGCAGGACGGATCGAACGTGCTGATGGCCGCAGCGTCCGGCGCGCGGATGAAGACGTTCACGTATGCGTTCGAGATCGATCCGAACGTCAGCGTGGTGACGACGACGGGCAATACCATCATGCACGTGGCGGTCGGCCTCAACGGGCGGACGCAGCCTGAAGTGTGCGAAGTGATCCAGTTCCTGGCCGATCACGGCGCGAAGCTGGACGAATTGAACGGCGCCGGACGGACGCCGATCGCGGTCGCCGACAATCTGCCGGTCGATATGGCGGTCGATCTGCTGACGAAGCTGATTACCGCACGCGGCGAAAAGCCGAAGATTCCTTCAAAGAGATGAGTGCCCTGACTCAGCAGGGGCTGGGGGCTGGGGGCTCGGTGACCCAGTCGGGGCTGGGGGCTAGGGGCTAGCCGAGGACTCACTGTGCAACAGAAACAGCTAGCCTCAAGCCCCGAGCCCCGACGTCGTCGTGCGCCGATGCGCGCCATCGTTGCCGTCGGCGCCTTTGCGCTCGCCGGAGTCTGGTGGACGGCATCGGCGCGTTCCGGAACCCCACCGCAGCCGCCGTCGAGCGGTCTGCCGCCGGTCGACTATTCACTCGGTCCCGATTCGCAGCCGCAGGCCGGTGTCCCGAAAGGGAACGTAACGCAGCACCGGCTCGCGCCCGGAAAGTTCTTTCCGGGAACCCCGCACGATTATCAGATCTACGTGCCGGCTCAGTACGATCCCGCGCGCCCGGCGGCCTGGATGATCTTCCTCGATGGCAACGGCTACGCCGGAGACAACGTCCGCGTGCCGGTCGTTCTCGACAATCTGATTGCCAGGCGCGAGCTGCCGCCGATGCTGGCGATCTTCCTGAACCCGGGTGTGATGCCGGCGCTGTCCGATCAGGCGCAGAACCGCTACGAGCGCATCTTCGAGTACGACTCGCTGACGCCGCGGTTCGCCAACTTCCTGATCGAAGAGCTGGTTCCCGAGGTTGGCAAGTCGTACCGCCTCTCGACCGATCCGAACGACCACGGCATCGCCGGCCTCAGCACCGGCGGCGTCGGCGCATTCGTCGCGGCCTGGAATCGTCCGGATCACTTCCGGCGCGTGGTCACCTGGATCGGCAGCTTCGGCAACTTCCGAGGCGCCGATCGGCTGCCGGGTCTGATCCGCCGGAGCGAGCCGCGTCCGATCCGCGTCTTCATGCAGACGGGACGACAGGATCTCGTGAACTATGCCGGCAGCTGGTACCTCGAGAACCCGCGGATGGCCGCGGCGCTCGAATTCGCCGGCAACGACGTGAAGATCGAGCTCGGCGAAGACGGTCACAGCAATCGGCACGGCGCCTCGATGCTGCCCGATACGCTGCGCTGGTTGTGGCGCGACTATCCGCAGCCGGTAACGGTCAGGGAAGCGCCGCCCGGAGCCGGCCGCGGCACGTTCGCCCTGCTCGTCCCACGTCGCGATCTCGTGCCGCCGCCTCCCCCGCCAGGGGGGCCACGGCCGGCCGCACCGCCACTGGGACGCGGCGCCGGACCGCGAGGCGCGGTCTACGCGCTGGTCTATCGCGACAAGCTGTGGGAACAGGTCGGCAGCACCTACGAGTCGGCCGCGAGCCCAGCCGTGGATCGGAACGGCAACGTCTTCTTCGCTGATCCGGCCGGCAATCGCATCTACAAGTCGGACGCCGCGCGCATGGTGACGGTGTTCAAAGAGGGAACCGGCGGCGCGCGGGCGCTGCGTGTCGGGGCTGACGGCCGCTTGTACGCGGCGCAGCTGGCAGCCGGACGCGTGGTGTCGTACGGTCCAGCGGGCGACGAGAGAATCGTCGCGGAGAACATTCAGGCAAACGACCTCGCGATCACAAAAAGCGGCGCGATCTACTTCGTCGACACGGCACACAAGACCGTGGGTTACCTCGACGAGAAGGGACAGCGCCGAATCGTGTACGAAAGCCCGGCTCGCCGAAGCGCGGAACGCGCGGAGGCGGCCAGCGAGATCATGAGTCCGACCGCGCTCACGCTGACGCCGGATCAAGCGATGCTGCTGGTCGCGGACGGCATGGATCGCTACCAGTGGTCGTTTCAAATCGCGGCTGACGGGTCGCTCGTCAACGGCGAGCCGTTCCAGCGGCTGGAAATGCCCGAAGAGGGGCTGTTCAGCGGCGTCGGCGGTCTGACCGTCGACACGCTTGGATACATGTGGGCCACCAGCGCCATGGGCATTCAGGTCTGCGAACAGCCTGGACGCTGCACCAACATCCTGAACAAGCCCGAGTTCACGGCCACGCCGGTGACGAGCATCGCCTTCGGCGGGCCGGATCGCGCGTGGCTCTACGTCACGCAGGGCGGGAAGATCTTTCGAAGAGAAACGAGACGCACCGGCGTCGTCGCATGGGAACTCGTCAAACCCCCTCAACCCGGTTTGTGATTCGAGGTTAGTGTGGCCAGCCACGAAGACACGAAAACATGGTGCGACAGGCTCACCACGAGCGCTTGCCCTGAGCTTGTCGAAGGGTGCCTTCGTGCCTTCGTGGCTGCCTTCGCGTCGTGCGCCGTCGCGATCGGCATCACGGTTCGTGCGCAGGACGGCGCGAAGACCGTCGCCGACGGCGTATATACCGAGGCGCAAGCCGAACGCGGCGCCGCCGCGTACGACGGCGCGTGCGGCAACTGTCATCGCGCCGATCTCGGCGGCGCGAGCGGGCCTGCGCTGAAAGAGCAGCGCTTCAATCAGACGTACGCAGGCAAGGACCTGAAAACGCTCTTCACGAAGGTCGCGACGACGATGCCGCGCGGCGCGCCGGGAAGCCTGGGAGAAAGCGCCTATCTCGACATCGTTGCGCACCTGTTGAAGGAAAACGGATTTGGCGCGGGTTCGCGCGATCTGACCGTGGACGGGCTCGACGGCATCCGCCTCATGGCCAGCCGGCCCAAGCCGCTGCCGGCGATCGGCGACTACTCGTACGTCGAGGTTGTAGGCTGTCTCGCGCCGGGCCCTCAGAACTCCTGGCTGCTGACGCGGGCCAGCGATCCGGCCGTCACCGTCGCCCCCACGTCCGCGACGCCGGCGCCGGCCGCAACCGCGGCTCCGCTCGGCACGCAGACGTTCCGCCTGCTGGATGCGATCGCCTACTCGCCCGCCGATCACCGCGGCCAGAAGATCTACGTGCGCGGCCTGCTCATCAAGCTTCCCGGCGAGCAGCGCCTGACGATCAGCGCGTTCGAGACGCTGTCGCGCACCTGCGGGAACTAGCGGAGACGGCTGACTGATCGGGCTGCCACGAAAACACGAAAACACGAAGAAGATATATTTTGGTTTCGTGCTTTCGTGCTTTCGTCGCCCCACCTGCCGGTTCCTACTCATTCTCGGCTTGTTGACGAGCGCTGTCGGAGTCAGCGGTCAGCCGGCGCGAGAGCAGCGTCTGCTCTACGTGGCGGTGCCGGACTCCGAGGTGGACGTCGATCGCTCGCTCCGGCTCCTCGTTTTCGACATCGCGAACGGACACCGCCTCGTCCGGCGCATCCCGCTGTGGCCGGCCGCACGAGCCGATGAAGCCGAGACGGTCAGGGGCATCGCGGCGCACGCACCGAGCGGCCGCGTCTATATCAGCACGACCAAACGACTGGCGGCGATCGATCTCGGGACCGACAGGGTCGTCTGGGAGAAGAACTACGACGGCCATTGCTGCGAGCGGATGGCGATCTCTCCTGACGGAGAGACGATCTACGCACCGGCCTTCGGCAGCCCGCGGTGGTTCGTCGTTCAGGCCGCCACCGGCGAGCTGCGCGCGTCGATCGGCGTTACCGGCTGGCCTCGCGCCACGATCTACTCGCGCGACGGCCGGTACGTGTTCCTGGGCGCATGGGACTCGCCGGTGCTGTCCGTCGCCGATACGGACCGGCACGCCGTCGTCCGGACCGTCGGTCCGTTCGGCGGATCCGTCTGCCCGTTCGCGGTCAACGGCAAGAACACGCTGGCATTCGCGAACGTTGACGGCCTGGTGGGGTTCGAGGTCGGCGACCTGCAAACCGGGCTGGTGCTCGACCGGGTGGCGGTGGCCGACTATGACAAAGCGGCGGCGGCGCCGTACGAATGCCCGAGCCACGGCATCGCGTTCACTCCCGGCGAGCGCGAGCTGTGGGTAGCGGACGGTGTCCGGAATCGAATCCACGTGTTCGATGCCGCGATTTACCCGCCGACGCCGGTCGCGGCGATCGAGCTGTCCGCGCAGCCACGGGCAATTACATTCAGCGTCGACGGCCGATATGCCTATGCATCAACCGGTGAAGTGCTCGATACCGCCATAAAGAAGATCAGTGGTCGACTCGAAGACACAGGACACGCCACGGTGTCGAGCGAACACCTCGTCGAAATCGATTTTTTGGATGGCCGGCCGATTCGCTCCGGCTCTTGAGAATTCCCGCCGTCTTTTCCCTTGACTCCCGGCCCGCTCCTGTCTACTTTGGCGCGTTGTAATCGGTTGCATTCGAAGTTTGAAGTTTGAAGTTTGAAGTTTGAAGTCTGAAGTTGGAAGTCCGAAGAAGAGACTTCAGACTTCGAGCTTCAGACCTCAAACTTCAGACTTCAGACTTCAGCCTTCAGACTTCGGTACGTTCACCTTCGAGGAGGACAGATGCTGCGAAGGATGCTCTTGGCAGGCGGCGCTCTGATAATCGCGCTGATCCTAGGTCCGTCCCCTGCGCTCGCGCAGATCACCACCGGCAACGTCTCGGGCATCGTCAGGGATCCGTCGGGCGGTGTGATCCCGGGCGCGACCGTTGTGCTGATCAGCGAAACCAAAGGAACCAAGTCTGCGCCCGCCATCACCAATGAGGCCGGCACCTACGTGTTTCCCAATGTGACAGCGGACACCTACACCGTGGAAGTCACGTTGGAGGCATTCAAGACCGTGAAGCGCGGCGGCATCACGGTGAGCGGCGGCGACCGCGTCGGGATGCCTCCGATCACCCTCGAGCCAGGTGCCCTGGCCGAAACCGTCACGGTCGTCGGCCAGTCGCCGCTCGTCCAGACACAGAGCGGCGAGCGGTCGTTTGCCGTGTCGTCCAAGCAGATCGAAACGCTGCCGTTCGCGCGGAATAACTTCACGAGCGTGACGGCGTTCGCACCCGGCGTCGTGCCGACCGGCGCATCGGCCGGCGGCACTCGGATCGGCGGCGCCGGCCAGAACAACATCATGATGGACGGCATTTCAGCAATGGACACCGGCAACAATGGCCAGATGCTGAACATGAACGTCGACTCGATCGGTGAGGTGAAGATCCTCACCCAGGGCTATCAAGCCGAGTTCGGCCGGTCGAGCGGCCTGCAGATCACCGCGGTCACCAAGGGCGGTTCGAACCAATTCCGCGGTTCGGCGTACGACATCCAGACCAACTCGGACTGGGATGCAAACAGCTGGGTCAATCAGAAGAACGGCGACCCGAAGGTAAAGACCAGCACCAAGACGTTGGGCTACACCATCGGCGGACCCGTCGGCAAACCGAACGGCAACAACAAGCTGTTCTTCTTCTACTCGCACGAGTATCGGCCGGTAACGGCCGCGATCAACGGCGGCAACCCGATCCGCATTCGCGTACCCACAGCCGCCGAGCGCGGCGGCGACTTCTCTCAGACTCGTGACAACACCGGCGCGATTTTCAATCTGATCCACGACCCGCTGTCGTCGTCACCGTGCACCGCGGCGAGCACCGCCGGCTGCTTCCAGGACGGCGGCGTCCTCGGCAAGATTCCCGCGAACCGGCTCTATGGGGTCGGGCAGGCGATCCTCAATCGCTATCCGATGCCGAACGTCAATCAGTTGCCTGGCCAGAACTACAACTACGAGGTGGCGGCGCCGACGACCGACAACCTCACGCAGCAGCCGGCGATTCGCGTCGACTATCAGCTGTCGCAGAAGCTCCGCGTCACCGGCAAGTACTCGGGCCAGCGCGCGCGTAAGCTCGTCACGCCCGGCGCCATCCAGGGGTTCAGCGACGTCCAGAACCCGTATCCCTTCATCACCAACTATGGCGTGACGGTCAACTACCAGTTGAACAACTCGACCTTCGTCGAGGGCACCTACGGGTTCATCCGCAATCAACTCGCGGGTGGCGGATCGATCGGCGCAATTCTGACGGGTGGCATGCTGGTCAACGACGCCGCCAACCGCACCACCAGCCTTCCGGGCTTCCCGCTGCTCTATCCGAACGCCGGCGTCGTGGATCCTCGGTATTACGCCTATGGCGTATTGAACGATCTGGGCCCGGGGTGGTGGGACGGCAACAAGATCAATCTGCCGCCGGCGTTCGCCTGGGGCACCCGCATCGTGCCGACGCAAGGCGGCACCGCCGGCATCGGGGATCTTCCCGGACCGCCGAATCAGCTGTTTCCCGGGTTCCTGAACATCAACCGCACGCAGGACGTGGCGATCAGCCTGACCAAGGTGTGGGGAGCGCACACCAGCAAGGCCGGGTTCTACAACAACCACAGTTTCAAAGCCCAGAATACCGGCGCCGGCGGCGTGCCGGGCCTCGGGTTCCAGGGCTTCGTGAATTTCGGGAACGATACGAACAACGCCCTCGATACCGGCTTTGGCTTCGCGAATGCGGCGGTCGGCGTCTTCACGCAGTACCTCCAGCAGTCGAAGCTGATCGAAGGCAGCATGATCTACAACAACACCGAGTTCTACCTGCAGGACAACTGGAAAGTGAGCGGACGGCTCACGCTCGACTACGGCCTGCGCTTCACGCGCCAGCAGCCGCAGTACGACCAGTTCCTGCAGATGTCGAACTTCTTCCCGGATCAGTGGTCGAAGAGCCAGGCGCCGCTCCTCTACGTCTCCGGCTGCAGCAACGGCGCGACCGCCTGCTCCGGGAACGCGCGCAATGCCGTCGATCCCCGCAACGGGCAGATCGTGACGGCGCCAGGCGCCGCGAACAGCGCGGCGCTCATCGGCACGGTCATTCCGAACACCGGAAACGTGACGAATGGCGTCATTCAGGCCGGCAACGGCATCGCCGACACGTCATACGTGTGGCCGAAGCTGGCGGCCGCACCTCGTTTCGGGGCGGCGTACGATCTCACCGGCAATCAGACGTTCGTGCTACGCGGCGGCGCCGGGCTTTTCTATGATCGTCCCGACGGCAACACGGTGTTCTCGATTCCCGGCAACCCACCGATCTCGACTGCACAGGATCTGCGGAACGGCCAACTGTCGACGCTTGGCACCGGTCTCGCCAGCGTCGGCGTGCCGTCGATGATCACGTTCCAGTACAACGCGCAGCTGCCTTCGTCCTGGCAATGGCAGGGCGGTGTGCAGATCGCGCTGCCGTGGGTCACGATGGTCGACATCTCGTACGTCGGCAACCACGGCTTCAACCGGCTGCGGGCGTTCCAGGGCGGCGCGAACGGCGCCGTCGACCTGAACGCCGTCGACATCGGCGCGGCGTATCTCCCGCAGAACCAGGATCCGACGCTCGGGCCGAGCGCCACGCCAGGGGCGAGCGCGTACACGTCGAACCTGCTGCGAGCTTACCGCGGCTTCGCCAACATCAACGATCAGGAGACGCGGTTCTGGGACACGTATCACGGCATTCAGATGTCGGTGAATCGCCGCTTCCAGAACGGTCTTGCCTTCGGCACCAACTACAACCTCGGGTTGTCGCTGAAGGGCAATACCGGCTTGCAACTGCGCATCCAGCACGCGGCCGACGGCACGATGTCGGTGCGTTCGGATCAGGCACAGTACGAAGCGCTGAACGAGAACCTCGCACTGCAGCGTCACGTGATCAAGAGCTATGCGGTGTGGGACATTCCAGGGCCGTCGCGATTGGGCAGCGTCGCCAGGGCCGTGCTCAGCGACTGGCAGCTGTCAGGCGTGCTGACCGCGGGCTCTGCGTATCAGCCGGGTGCAGCGCAGGCCAACGGCGCGGCGCAAGCCAACAACCAGACGAACGGCCGGTACGACCTCACGTACACCTACCAGAACGCCGGCACGAACGTGAACCTGACGGGCTCCCCGGACTACGCGGCCAAAATCGTGTTCGTCGGTGATCCGGGGTCGGGTTGTTCGGACAATCAGTACGCGCAATTCAACACCAAGGCGGTCACCGGACCGACCTACGGCAGCGTCGGCCTCGAATCGGGCCGAAACATCTTCGGCGGCTGTCCCGATCACACCGTGGACATGACGATTGCCAAGCACATTCGGCTCGGCGGCAACCGCAACCTCCAGTTCCGCCTCGCCATGTTCAACGTGTTCAACACGGTCATCTACAACGACCGCAACCGCAACGTGATCTACCGCAGCCCGACGGATCTCACGATCGTCAACTCGCAGTACCTGGCGGACGGTTCGCTCGATCCGAACCGTCTGACGCCGAGAACCGCCGGTTTCGGCGCCGCCACCGGCGCGCAGCCGCTTCGTAACATGCTGCTGCAGGTTCGATTCGGGTTCTAAGAAGCTATCAACTGCCAGCTATCAGCCCTCCCGGGGCTGATAGCTGGCGGCCGCAGCCGGTTCTTGAAGTACGACGGTATTCCCTGTCCCTCCAGGACCGGGCGTCGCGAATCCCGTCCGCGCTCCGCAGCGTACTGACTCGACACCCTAGAACGGTGCGACGGGGAATCGCTCCGCTCGGAACCTGTCGCTTCTCGCGGCGGTCCTACTGGTTCGCAACATCGCTCCGATCAACTGGCGGCGCCTGGCGTTGTTGAATCGGGGTGGCATACCAGCAGACCGCTCGTGGCGCGGTGTGCAAACTTGAACAGCCCCTCGAGAGCGGACCTGTTACTCTGCCGCGCGATTGAGCCACTCGGCGTTCCCGGTCGTTGGACTCCAAGATTTCAGCCGAAACCGGAATCGCGATGAGAAAGCACCAGGGGCCCTCGTCTACGCGCAGGCCCGGCTGAAACAGAGGAGTTGTTATGAGTACCCACATCCGCACGAGCAGAATCGCACGCATCGGCAGGTGCACCGTCAGCGCAAAAGTTGCGGTGATGGTTGCGCTCTTGCCGATGCTCATGGTGGCTGACGCCAGCGCACAATTGTGTCCAGGAACGACCGTGACAACCGGACTGAGACGTCCGATGGGGATGGCGC
>Ga0070671_100003485_pt1 | contig 12277 bp, 9 predicted proteins | sample KBSS73metaG_FD_65341 | JGI IMG/M metagenome (GOLD analysis project Ga0070671, IMG submission 65341) | Switchgrass rhizosphere microbial communities from Kellogg Biological Station, Michigan, USA - KBS S7-3 metaG | ecosystem: Host-associated > Plants > Roots > Rhizosphere > Soil ...
CCTGGGCGGAGCGTGCCGTGGGCGCGACTCGTACGGAGTCGTCCGACGGGGCGTCCTTGACACGGACCGCGGACGCAGGCACCTCCAGGCTGGCCAGGTGCTGGACGACAGTGAGCGCCCTGGCCGCGGGTGTTGTTAGGGCTCCCGAGTAACGCGGTCCCGGACGACGGAGTCGAGGCGCGCACGCGGCATGCTCCGACCAGGCGTCCGCGCAGCGGGATCGCGCGCGAGCAACGTGGGACGAGGACGCGCAGTCATCGCGATGGCTCGTGGCCCACGTCACCGAGGTACGGCCCGCGCAGGCGCAGGAACGGACGCTCCACCACCAGGTAGGTCAGGGCCGACGACGCCAGGATGATCGGCGTCGCCAGGCAGGCCGTCGTCAGCAGCGCATCGACGTGGTCGTGACCGGTCGGCCGCCAGCCCCAGCGATGCCGGATCAGCTGCTCGATGACGACGAAGTGCAGCAGGTAGATCGAATAGCTGACCGTGCCGACCGCCGCCAGGGCCCGCGACGCGAGCGCGGGCAGGCGATCGGCGACCGTGAGATAGCCGCCGATGAAGAGCGCCCAGGCGGCGCCCTCGATCGGCGGCCACACGATCTTCCACGGGCTCTCCACCGGCCAGCCGCCGAGGCGATGGAAGATCGCGAGCGCCGCGACGACGGCCACGACCGCCACCGGCAGGCTCCACGGCCGCCACCAGCGCGCGTGATCGCGCAGCGAGCGCGCCAGCGCCATGCCGAGCAGGAACTGATCGAGCCGCCCCACCAGCGTCACGTAGCTCAGGTCGCGCGCATTCGCGCCCTCGAGCAGGGCGGCGGCGCGGAGCAGCAGGCAGAGCGCGAGCGCGCCGGCGAGCCAGCGCCAGCCGAGCCGCTGCAGGAAGCCGACCAGGAATGGGAACAGCAGGTAGAACTGGCACTCGACGGTGATGGCCCAGAACATCGCCGGGAAGGCGCCGGCCTCGAGGTGCCCGGGCAGGTTGGCGCCGAGCAGCAGCGTCTGGAGGAACGGGGCGGGGGCGAACGCCTCGGGCTTCGTGTAGACGCCGGTCGCCAGCAGCAGCACGAAGAGCGGGTAGATGCGCAGCAGGCGATTGCGGACGAAGGCACCGTAGCGGATCGTGCGGCCGAGCGCGGCGCGGGTGAAGACGAACCCGCTGAGCACCATGAAGAGGGCCACCGCGGTGTGCCCTTCGATCAGCACCGCGGCGAGTGGATTGGTCGTGTAGGTCCACTGCGTGGCGACGAACGGGGCATTGAAGACGAACAGCGCCGAGAACAGCTGGACGCCGTGGTAGGCGACGATCAGGAGCGCGGCGAACGCGCGCAGGTGATCGACGCCGGCCACGTACGGCTGGTTGGGTGACTCCACGCGCGGCCTAGGTTCGGGACACTAGGCGCGCGGAATCTTCAGGATTTGGCCCGGATGGATCACATCGGGCGCCTTGAGGATGTCGCGGTTGGCGTCGAAGATCTTCTGGAACGCGCTGGCGTCGCCGTAGATGTAGCGGGCGATCTTGGACAGCGAGTCGCCGCCCTTCACCGTGTACTGGCCGTGCAGGTCGGTGTTGGCGACCTTGATGTCCGCCGCCAGCTCGTCCTCCCACCCGCTGTGGCGCTTGATCGCGTTCCACAGTTCGTCTTTCGCGAGCTGGTAGCTGGCCGTCCCGGTCAGCTGCAGCTTGCCGCCGCCTTCGACGATGTCGAAGTTGATGATCCCGAGGTCGTTGGCGATCTTCGTCAGGTCCGCATATTTCTTGCGAAGGGCCGGTGCCGGTGTGGGAGTCATGGGGCCTCCTCCAGGGTCAGACGGGTCGCGAGGTGGTGAGCCAGCGCGTGACGCGGGCCGAGACGTCGGCGAGATAGGCGGCATCGCCCGACGGCAACTCGGTGGTCACGTAGCCGGCAAACCCGATGTCGGCAAAGGCCTGGCGCACGGCCGGCCAGTCGATGTCACCCTCGCCCAGGTTCTTCCAGGCGAAGGTGCCCTTGCCGCGATCCATCGAGAAATCCTTGAGGTGCACGCGGACGATGCGGGGCCCCAGCGTGCGAATCCAGTCCTGCGGATAGCCATAGAGGACGACGTTGCCGACGTCGAAGTAGGCCTTGGCCCAGGGCGAATCGAGCTCGTCGACGTAGCGGGCCATCTCGAGCGGGCTGAGGAGGAACCGGTTCCAGACCTCCTCGATCGCGACGATCACCTTCAGCTCGGCGGCAAGCGGCAGGATGCGTTCCTTGATGACGCGCTGCGAGCGTGTCCAGGCATCCTTGTACGAAGTCTGCGGGTCGACGACGGCGGGCACCAGCAGCACCGTGCCGGCGCCCCACGCCTTGGCGTTGCGGAGCGAGGTCTCGACGCCCGTGACGCTGCGCGACACCACCGCCGGATCGGCGCTCGAGAGCGGCGAGCGCCAGTGCTCCATGTTCATGACGGAATGGATGGCGATGCCGCTGGCCGCCGAGGCGGCGCGCGCCGCGTCGACCTCGCCGGCGTCGGTCAGCGTCTGCATCTCGATGGCTTCGAAGCCGGCGGTCTTCGCGGCGGCGAAGCGGTCGGCGAACGGGCCGGCCGGCAGCATCGAGATCAGGACGGCACGCTTGGGCATCGGCCCGGCAGGGGGGGTGGGGCCTGGCGGGGCTTGCGCGCGCGCAGCCGTCATCGACGCGGCGGCCAGTGGCAGCGCCGCGGCGGACTCCAGGAAGCGCCGACGCGAGGGGGACTCGGGCAGCATCGCGGACCGCAGGGGGATAAGACTGCCCGGCCCCCGGCGACGTGTCAATACACGAAACCGTGATGATCAATACGAATTTGTGATGACACGCATCGAGCTTGCTTCTGGACGGTGGCCCGCGGTCAGGCGCGGGCCTTGAGGAGGTCGCGGATTTCGGCGAGCAGCGCTTCCTCGGCCGATGGCACCGGCACCACGCTCGGCGCCACCGCCTCCTGGCGGCGCAGCCGGTTCATCCCGCGCACCAGCAGGAAGATCGCCCAGGCGACGAGGAGGAAGTTGATGACGGCGTTGATGAACAGGCCGTAGTTCAGCGTCACCGCGTGGGCGGCCTTGGCCGCGGCGAGATCCTTGTACGGCGGCGGCGGGGTGCCGGCGCTGAGCAGGACGAAGAACTCCTTGAAGTCCATGTTGCCGAGCAGCACGCCGAGCGGCGGCATGATGATGTCGGCCACCAGCGAGCTGACGATCGCGCCGAACGCGGCGCCGATGATCACGCCGACGGCGAGGTCGACGACGTTGCCCTTGACGGCGAACTCACGGAATTCCTTGAACACGGCTGGCCCCCTTCGCGTGGCGTGGTGCCGGCCGGCCCGCGCGGCCGCCGACGTGAGCACTTGTATACCACCGCGGTCACGAGCGGGCGAACCGCGAAACCGCATATACTCGCCCGCCAGCACGACGCATGCAACGCGGGCGCGAAGCAGCACGACCGGCGTTTCCGTATCTGAGGGTCCTCGAGGCGCTCAGACAGGACGTACTGGCGCTCGCACCCGGGTCCGCGGCTCCGTCCGAGACCGAGCTCGCGGCGCGGCATGGCGTCAGCCGCATGACGGCCCGCAACGCGGTCCTCGTCCTCCGCCAGGAAGGCCTGCTCTACGTGGTCCGCGGCCGCGGCGTCTACGTCGCGCGCCGCAAGCTCGATCTGCACGGCACGCGGACCCCGCTCGGCTTCACCGAGATGGCCCGCCAGCACGGGCTCACCCCGTCGTCACGGCTGCTCCGGTTCGACCGCGGCACGGCCGATTCCACCCTCGCCAGCCGCCTCGAACTGGACGCCGGCGATCCGGTCTTCTTCGTCGAGCGCCTGCGCTTCGCCGACGCCGCCCCGATGTGCCACGAGTTGACCGCGGTGCCGGTGGCGGTGTGCCCGACACTGTTCCGGCGCAACCTGGCGGCCGATTCTCTGTATCGCATCCTCGTCCAGGACCACGGGCACGCCCTCGGCGGCTACTCGGAGGAAGTGGAGGCGGGCGCTGCGGGACGGACCATGGCACGGCTGTTCCGGATCGCCGCGGCCGACCCGGTGCTGATCGCCCGGCGGGTCGTCTACGGCAGGCAGGGCAAGCCGCTGGAATGGACGCTCGGCACCTATCGCGCCGATCGCTATCGCGCCACCTACCGCACCGGCGCGGCGGCGCCGCCCGCGACCGAGCCGACGTGACGCCAGGATGATGAACGCCGACCAACCGCCCCTCGAGTTCGAGACCGTCGCCAAGCTGGACGCGCACCTGCGGGAGAACCGGCCGCTGACCGGCTGCGTCTTCCAGGGCCTCGACCTGCGGCTGCACACCGCGGCGCTGACGGCCGGCCGGCTCACCGGGTCGGCGTTCCTCGGCTGCCTGCTCGAACCGGGCGCCATCGCGCACGCGCTGGCCGACAAGGCGTTCGTCGTGCCCAAGCCCGAAGGCATCCCGTTCGATCCGTTCCGCGGCAGCCTCTACTCGGTCGAGGACGACCTGTACGCGGGCTACGTCATCGGCCAGCCCGGCGGCTACGCCGCGACCCGCGACGCCCGGATTTACGCCCACTTCTGCGCCACCGGCCGCTCCAACCCGCCGAGCATCCTCGAATCGCTCTACCGCCGGCTGCACGACCACGGCATGTCGGACGCGCTGGAGGAATCGATCGCCGGCCACCGCATCGTGGCGATCATGGGCGGCCACCGGCTCGCCCGCGACGCCGAGGAGTACCGGGCCGTCGCGCTGCTGGGACGGGCGCTGGCGCGCGCCAGCTTCGTGGTCGTGACCGGCGGCGGTCCCGGCGCCATGGAGGCCGCGCATCTCGGCGCGTGGCACGCCGGCCGGCGCGACGAGGATCTCGACACGGCACTCGCCATCCTCGGACACGCGCCGCTGTACACCCCGATCGAGCCCTGGCTCGACACCGGGCTCGAGGTCCGGCGCCGCTTCGACGGCGGCCGCCCGGCGCTGAGCATCGGGGTGCCGACGTGGCACTACGGGCACGAGCCGACCAACGTGTTCCCGACCGCCATCGCCAAGTACTTCGCCAACAGCGAGCGCGAGGACGGCCTGCTGACGATCGCCACCCACGGCGTCATCTACGCGCCGGGCAGCGCCGGCACCATCCAGGAAGTGTTCCAGGACGCGGCGCAGAACCACTACCGCACCTGCGGCTTCGCCAGCCCGATGATTTTCCTGGGCGCGAAGTACTGGCAGCACACCAAGCCGGTCTACCCGCTGCTGCAGCACCTCGCCGCCGGCGAGCCCTACCGCGATCTGCTGTGCATCACGGACAGCGTCAACGAGGTGGTCGAACGCATCAAGGCGTTCAAGCCCGCCATCGCCAATCCGTAGTCACGACGGCAGGGCTGCCAGACGCGCTACGGCTCGGTCGAGAGCTGCGCCGGCAGCTGGCGATCGACCGCGGGGCGGGCCGGCATCTCGGCGACGGCGTAGGCCGTCGAGTAGATCGTCCGGCCGACGCGCTCCATCTTGGCGAAGTCGATGGCGCCGACCTCGTCCGACGGGCGGTGGTAGTCCTGATGGACGCCGTCGAAGTAGAAGATGATCGGGATGCCCTTCTTCGCGTAGTTGTAGTGGTCGCTGCGGAAGAAGAAGCGATTGGGATCGCTGGGCTCGTCGTACTTGTAGTTGAACGACAGGTCCAGGTAGTCCTTGTTGACCCGCTCGCTGAGCGCGCCGAGCGTGCTGCTCATCATCTTCGAGCCGATCACGTAGATCTCGCTGGGGCCGGTCAGGCTGGCGTTCGCGGTGGACTGGTCGCCCGCCTTCCTGCTGCGGCCGATCATGTCCACGTTGAGCTGGACGACGATCTTGTCGAGCGGCACGGCCGGGTGCTCGACGAAGTAGCGCGAGCCCCACAGCCCCTTCTCCTCGCCGCAGTGCCAGACGAACAGCCACGATCGGCGCGTCTTCACGTTGCCGCGGACGAGCGCCTCGGCGATGTTCACCAGGGTGACGGTGCCCGACCCATCGTCGTCGGCGCCGTTGTTGATGTGATCGGTCCCGGAGGTCGTCAGGCCGATGTGGTCGTAGTGGGCGCCCAGCGCGACGTACTCCTGCTTCAGCGCCGGATCGCTGCCTTCGTAGATCGCCACGACGTTCTGGGTCGGGATGGCTTCGACACGCGCGCCCAGGTCGAGCCGCAGGCGCTTCTTCTCGTCGAGGGCGACCGCCGCGTGCGTCTTGTGCTCCTGCGACCACTTGGCGACGTCGCTGGCGCTGACCGATTCGCCGGTGAAGATCGCCGACACGAGCGGCATCGACGCGGTGATCACCGGCACCGGCGCCGGGCGGCCGGCCTGGAACGCGTCGACGGTCAGCGATCCGCGCGCCGAGACCGCGTTCTCCCGGCTGGTGCGCCAGCCGGCGAGGGTGGCGTAGTCGGGCACGAGCACGACGCCGAGGGCGCCGTGACGGGCGGCGTAGCTGGCCGGGCTCTCCCAGCTGTCGGGTCCGGACTCGCCGCGCAGGTCGAGGCGGGTGACGCCTTCCGGATAGCCGGCATGGGCGACGACGATCTTGCCCTTCACGTCGACGCCGCCGTAGGCGTCGATGTCCTTCTTCTTCACGACGTAGCCGTGGCCGACGTAGACCATGGCGCCCTCGGCCGTGCCGGGCGCCGTGCCGAGGAAGTCGTCCCCATAGCTGAACGTCCGGTCGCCGAGCGTCACGGTCGCCTTGGCCGGATCGACCGTGCGCCGCGTCGTGCCGAAGCGCTGGAAGTAGCTGCCATCGTCGCCACCCGGCTTCAGGCCCAGCGCCTGCAGCCGCGAAGCCAGATAGCGTGCGGCGAGGTCGAGGCCGCGCGACGGCGTGTCCCGCCCTTCGAGCTCGTCCGAGGCGATGAAGGACAGGTCGGCGCGCAGCCGGCCGGCCTCGATCTGATCGGCGCCGCGCGCCCCGGCCCCGCCCTTGCGGGCGGCGGACAGCAGACCGCTGGAGGAGACGGCGAGCGCGGACGTCAGGACGATGGCTGCGGCGGCAGGAGCGAGCGATCGGAAGCGGCTGGACATAGCGGATCTTCAGTGTCGCACAGCCGGCAGCGGGGTGTCGTAGACTACCGGCCCTATGCATCAGCACGGGCTCAGGAGCTCCGCCGGGCGGGGCCGGACGGCGTTCGTCGCGGGCGTGGCGGCGCTCGTCATCGGCACCGGCACGCTGGTGGCCGGGCTGGCCGGCCAATCGCCGCGGGCGACGGCGGCGACGGCCAGGGGCACCGCAACCGGGACGGTCGACTGGGCCGCGCATGGCGCCAACGCCGCGCACACCCAGTCCTCCCCGCTCACGCAGATCACGCCGGCCAACGTCGCCACGCTGACAGTCGCGTGGACGTACAACACCGGTGACGCCCGGCCCGGCCGGTCACAGATCCAGTGCAACCCCATCGTGATCCGGGGCGTGCTCTACGCCACCTCGCCGCAGCTCAAGGTGTTCGCGCTCGATGCGGCCACCGGCCAGCAGAAGTGGGTGTTCGATCCGTTCACCGCGGGAGCCGATCAGAGCGGGCTCGGCGTGAACCGCGGCGTCGTCTACTGGGAGGGCGAGGGGGGGCGCGACGCGCGGATCCTCGTCGGCGCCGGCTACACCCTGTTTGCGCTCGACGCGGCGACCGGCCGGCCGATCGAGAGCTTCGGCAGCAAGGGCGGCGTCGACCTGCGGGCCGGCCTCGGCGACTGGGCGAAGTCGCTCTACGTCGTCGCCAACACGCCGGGCGCGATCTACAAGGACCTCCTGATCCAGGGCACGCGCGTCGGCGAGGGACCCGGCCCGTCGGCGCCCGGCTACGTACGCGCCTACAACGTCCGCACCGGCGCCATCGCCTGGACGTTCCACACCATTCCGCAGCCGGGTGAACCGGGATACGACACCTGGCCGGCGGATGCGTGGAAGCGCGTCGGCGGCGCCAACTCGTGGAGCGGCGTCACGATCGATCGCGAGCGTGGGCTGGTGTTCCTGCCGACCGGATCGGCGGCGTTCGACTTCTGGGGCGGCAACCGCAAGGGCGACAACCTCTACGCGAACAGCCTGCTGGTACTGAAAGCCGAGACCGGCGCCTACGTCTGGCACTACCAGTTCGTCCGCCACGACATCTGGGATCGCGACCTGCCGCAGTCGCCGGTGCTCGTGACCGTGCGGCGTGGCGGCCGATCGATCCCCGCGGTCGCACAGGCAACCAAGACCGGCCGCGTCTACGTGTTCGACCGCGAGACCGGCGCGCCGCTGTTCCCGATCGAGGAACAGCCGGTGCCCCCGTCCGACGTCGAGGGCGAGGCGCCCGCGGCAACGCAGCCGGTGCCGACGGCGCCGCCGGCGTTCTCCCGGCAGCTGTTCTCGGAGGATCAGATCACCGACCTGTCGCCCGAGGCGACCGCCAGCGTGCGCGAGCGCTGGCTGGCCGCGAAGCGCGGCAGCATGTGGACGCCGCCGAGCACGCAGGGCACGATCATCTTCCCCGGCTTCGACGGCGGCGCCGAGTGGGGCGGATCGGCCTACGACGAGCGCTCCGGGCTGTTCTACGTCAACGCCAACGAGGTGCCGTGGATCCTCCGGCTGGTGAAGCTCGGCAAGGCGGGGGAAGGCGGTGAGCCGGCCGGCCACCGCATCTATCAAGGCTTCTGCGGCACCTGCCACGGCGAGAACCGGCAGGGCGATCCGCTGCGCACGGTGCCGTCGCTCGACGGCGTCGAGAGCCGGCTGTCGCGGGCCGCGGTGGCGGCGATCATCGAGAACGGGCGCGGCCAGATGCCGTCGTTCAAGGTGATCCCGGCCGAGGATCGCGAGGCGCTGATCGCGTACCTGTTCCGCGACGTGCAGCCGCGGCGCGCGACCCGCACGCAGGACGATCCGACCGACGAGATCGTCTACGCGCACACCGGCTACAACCGCTTCCTCGATCCGCAGGGCTACCCGGCCGTGAAGCCGCCCTGGGGCACGCTCAACGCGATCGACCTGAACAAGGGCACCATCGCCTGGCGCGTGACGCTCGGCGAATATCCGGAGCTGACGAAGCAGGGCATCAAGCCGACCGGCACCGAGAATTACGGCGGCCCGGCGGTGACGGCCGGCGGGCTGGTGTTCATCGGCGCGACCAAGGACGAGAAGATCCGCGCCTTCGACGCGGCGACGGGCAAGACACTGTGGGAGGCGCCGCTGCCGGCGGCCGCGCACGCCACGCCGGCGGTCTACGCCGTCGACGGCAAGGAGTACGTGGTGATTGGCGCGGGCGGCGGCAAGGGCACCAAGTCCGGCGACGCCTACGTGGCGTTCGCGCTGCCCTGAATCGCGCCGCCGGCGAGGGCGCCGGTATCGAGGCCGGCCGCGTCCACGAGCGCCTGCACGTCGGCCGGCAGCGGCGCCGTGATCGCCAGCGGCGCACCGGTGAGCGGATGGGCGCACGTCAGGCGCCAGGCGTGCAGCGCCTGCCGGGCGAGCGTCGCGCACACGTCGCGAAGCCGGGGATCCGCAATCCCCTTCCAGCGCGGCTCGCCGTAGACGGGATCGCCGACGATCGGCAGCCCGACGCCGGCCAGGTGCACGCGGATCTGGTGCAGCCGCCCGGTGATCAGCCGGCATCGCAGAAACGTCAACGTCGCGGGATCGTGCTCGGAGCATGCTCGGAGCGTGCTCGGAGCATGCTCCGAGCAACTTGCAAGAACTGCGATCTCGGTGGACGCGGGAAGCCCCTCGTGGCGGCTCGTCGTCATCCGCCGCGTCACCGGATCGCGGCGGATGCGGAGATCGATGCGATCGCGCGGCGCCCGCGGCGTGCCGTAGACGACCGCCAGGTAGTCCTTGTGGACGGCGCGGCGCGCCATGGCGCGGGCCAGCGTCGCGTGGACCGCCGGCGACTTGGCCACCAGCACGATCCCCGACGTCTCACGATCGAGTCGATGGACGAGATGCACGCGCCCATTGCCGCCCGCCGGGTGGGCCAGATGCGCGAGCAGCGCGTTCATCAGCGTGCCGGAGGGATACCGGCGGGTCGGGTGCATGACCAGGCCGGCCGGCTTGTCGATCGCGAGCAGCGCGTCGTCTTCGTACAGCACCGTGAGCGGACGCGCTTCGGCGAGGTGCGGCCGCGGCGCCGGCTCGGGCAGGTCGAGCGCGATCGCCTGCCCCGGGCGGAGACGCTGCGCCGCGCGTCTCGCCGGCACGCCGTCGATCTCGACGCGGCCCTCGCGGATCCATGCGGCGAGGCGCGTGCGCGACAGTCCGGCCGCGCCGGGCAGCCGCGCCACGAGCAGCCGATCCAGCCGCAGCCGGGCATCGCCGCGATCGACCTCGAGCACGCGTCGCATTGTGTGTCCGCCCCCGCATGATGGCCGGATTGGCGCGGCCGGGACGCGGAAGTTCAGGATACAGTGGACATCCGCGCCGTGGGTGTGGCGCGCCGGAGGGGCCATGATCACCGCCGACCCGCAACGCCGGGTCTCGACGCTTGCCCGCATCCTCGATCACGTCGGCCGCACCGCGCCCGACGCCGATCGCGACCTGCTCCTCGCCCTCGCGCCCGTCGTCTACGGCGACATGCCGGACCCGCTGGCGCTACGGCTGTCCCCCGAGATGATTTCGGCGCGGCTGGCCGGCATCTTCCGTTTCGTCGCGCGCACGATGCCGCCGGCGGTCCAGCTGTACAAGGGGCTGCCCGGCCTGCATGTCGCCGTCCGCAACCCGGAGGACGCCGAGGCGCGCGCCGAGGGATCGACGCACGAGGTGACGATCGTCGAGACCCACTCGCCGGACGCGCCGTTCGTCTTCGAGAGCCTCAAGAACTACTTCAAGAAAGAAGGGCTGCGCGTCTTCTCGTCGATCCACCCGATCTTCAGCGTCCGCCGCCAATGGGAGCGGGTCGTGTGGATCGGCGGCCCGCAGGAGGACGGCTCGCGCGAGCTCTACTGCCAGTTCCGCATCGAGCGCGTCGAAGCCCGCGACCGCGTGCGCCGCATCGAGCACCAGGTGTTCTCGGTGCTGAAGGCGGTGTTCCTCGGCGTCGAGGACTTCCCCGCCATGCGCCGCGGCATCGCCGAACTGGCCCCGCGGCTGCGCGATCGGCGCGGCGGGTCGAAGGAGGCCGACGCGGCGCGCTCGTTCCTCGACTGGCTCATGGCCGACAACTACGTGATGCTCGGCGTCGAGCGCTACACGTTCGGGCCGGACGGCCTGCCGCATGCCGACTCCACCACCGCGCTCGGGGTGTTCAAAGACCCGACGCTGCTGCCCGTCGTCTTCCCGGGGCTGATGGACGTGCAACGCACGCATCTGCGCCCGGCCAGCGGCGACGAGCGGGTCATCGACGTCGACTACTGCCCCAACGCCCAGGCCATCCACCACCTCGAGCCCATCGACGACGTCGTGATCCGCGAGTGGGGCGCCGACGGCATGCTCCAGGCGTCGACGCTGCTGCTCGGCCGCCTGGCCAAGGGCGCGCTCACCGCCAAGCCGCAGGACGTGCCGCTGATGCGGGAAAAGCTGGCGTGGCTGCTCGAGCGGTGCGGCGAGTCGAAGAACTCGCACGCCTATCGCGAAACGCGCGCGCTGTTCAACCACATGCCCCGGCGCGAGCTGCTCTACACCGACGTCGCCTCGCTCAAGACGCTCGTCGATCGCATGGTCTACATGTCGAGCGACACCGAGATCGTGGTGACGTCGCGGACCGGCCAGGGCTACGAGACCGTGTCGGTGGCGTTCTCGGACGTGCATTACTCGCATCGCGTCGAGGAGGACCTGAAGCGCGCGCTGAGCGAGGCGTTCGGCCCGATCTCGTTCAACACCTGGGCCGACATGGGCGTGATCGCCCTGCTCGTCTTCTACTTCGACCAGACCGCGCTCGAGCACCCGATCGACGTGCCGGAAATCCACGCCATCGTCGAGCGCGTCATCTCGACCTGGGAGGACCGCGTCGCGGTCACCCTCGAGCAGACCTACGGTCCGGCCGAGGGGCGGCGGCTCTATACGCGCTACATCCGCAGCGAGTCGCGCAGCGGCATGTACCGCGAGTCGACGCGCCCCGAGGACGTGCCGGAAGATCTGCGCCGGCTCGAGACGATCGAGGCCCAGCTCGAGACGCACGTCCGCGTCGACACTGCCGATTCCGCCACGCTGACGATCTACTCGCCGCGGCTGCTCGGCCTGACGTCGACGCTGCGCACGCTCGAGCACCTGGCGCTGCCCGTGCAGGAAGAGCTCTCGATCCCGCTGACGCTGCCCGACGGACGCACCATCACCCTCGAGCGCCTGAAGATCGCCGCCGCGCCGACGATCATCGCGGCCATGGTCGA
>Ga0070671_100003486_pt1 | contig 12276 bp, 22 predicted proteins | sample KBSS73metaG_FD_65341 | JGI IMG/M metagenome (GOLD analysis project Ga0070671, IMG submission 65341) | Switchgrass rhizosphere microbial communities from Kellogg Biological Station, Michigan, USA - KBS S7-3 metaG | ecosystem: Host-associated > Plants > Roots > Rhizosphere > Soil ...
CCGCTCCGCTCAGCAGGGCGAAGATCGTGCGGCGGCAGATGTTCCATTTGTTCAATATCTTCCATCAACCGGATGTCCTATACGCGCCGCCGCTTGCGCGGACGGCAGCCGTTGTGGGGGATCGGCGTCACGTCACGGATCGAGGTGATGGTAAAGCCGGCGGCCTGCAGCGAGCGCAACGCCGATTCGCGCCCGGAGCCGGGCCCCGCGACCTCGACTTCGAGGGTGCGCATGCCATGCTCCTGCGCCTTCTTGGCGGCGTCCTCGGCGGCGACCTGCGCCGCATAGGGCGTCGACTTGCGCGAACCCTTAAAACCCATCGTCCCTGCCGACGACCAGGCGATGGTGTTGCCCTGCACGTCGGTGATCGTGATCATCGTATTGTTGAACGTCGCACTCACATGCGCGACACCGGAGGCGATGTTCTTGCGTTCGCGCCGCCGGACGCGCGTGGCTTCCTTTCCCATACTGAACCCTTTCGCGGAGCGGCACCGGCCGTCCGGGTGCCGTCATTTAGTCCTGCGTGACGCGCTATTTCTTCTTGCCGGCAATCGGTTTGGCCGGACCTTTGCGGGTGCGTGCGTTGGTGTGGGTACGCTGCCCGCGCACTGGGAGGCCGCGGCGGTGGCGCAAGCCACGGTAGCAGCCAAGGTCCATGAGCCGCTTGATGTTCATCGCCACTTCGCGCCGCAGATCGCCCTCGACGATATAGTCGCGGTCGATCACTTCGCGCAGTTGCAGCACTTCCTGATCGGTAAGTTGCGATACCCGGCGCGAGTCCGGCATCGATACCTTGTGCATGATTTCCTTGGCTTTGGACGGGCCAATGCCGTGGATATACTGCAAGGCGACCACGACGCGCTTGTTGGTTGGGATATTGACGCCAGCGATACGAGCCACGTCATTTCTCCTTGTGCGGACCGGTCCCGGACGCATCCGGACCGCCGCCGCTATGTAACGATGCCAATGTCACCCGAGAAGGCCACAAACGTAAAACGTCAGCGCATGCCTGCCGCCACGGCTTGGCACCGCTGTCACATCTCCGACTGGATATTTCGGGCTTATTAATGGATTGCCTGGGGTTACGTCAACCTCGACTAGCGATTTCGTGTACAACGTGGCTACCGCTTGCGGCTTCCGGCCTTGGTCTTGCGCGCTGCTCCGCGTGGGGCGTTTCGGGCAGGCTTCTTCGCCCGCGCCTGCGCTGAACCGCGTCGTCCCGCCGGTGGAACCTTTGATTTTTTTCCTATCCTAGTGGCGGGCCTGGCCCTCTTGGCGGCAGGCTTGCCGACGGCCTTCTTCGCGGCAGGCCTGCCGGCAGCCTTTTTGGCGGTGGCGGGCTTGCCGGAAGCCTTCTTCGCGGCGATTTTGCCGGGAACCTTTTTGGCGGTGGAGGTGTCGGCGGCCTCATTCGCCGCAGGTTTCGGCCGGGCTGCAGCCGCTTTGCCGGCGAGCACCTGCTCGATCATCGCGGCAACCTCCGTGATGGGCGCCATGCCGTCAACCGAGCGCAACACGCTCTGCAACTGATAGTAGGTGATCAGCGGCGCCGTCTGGTCGCGATACGCAGCAAGACGGCGGTGCAGTACTTCGGGGCTGTCGTCATCGCGCAGCGGCTCCCCCTGCGCCTTCATGGCGGCGATGCGGCTTTCGATGCGCCTGACCAGGGCATCTTCGTCGACCCGCAGCTCGACGACGCCGTCGAGGGAAAGGCCGCGTTCGGCGAGCATCCGGTCGAGCGCAACGGCCTGCGGCACCGTACGCGGAAAGCCGTCGAGGATGAACCCCTTGCGCGCGTCCGGCTGCTCGATGCGCTGGCCGACGATCTCCACAACGATGTCGTCCGGCACCAGCGCGCCGCGCGCCATGATGTCCTGTACCTGCTGGCCGAGCGGCGTTCCTGCCTTGACTGCGGCGCGCAGCATATCGCCGGTGGAGAGCTGGAGAAGTCCGTATTTGGCGACGAGATGCTGGGCCTGCGTTCCTTTGCCAGCCCCCGGTGGGCCCAGCAGTATCAATCTCATCTACGGCGTCCCCTCAATTTGGAGCGTTTGATCAGGCCTTCGTACTGGTGCGCCAGGAGGTAGCCTTGGACCTGCGCCACCGTATCCATGGTGACGCTGACCACGATCAGGAGCGATGTGCCGCCGAAATAGAACGGCACGGACGCATACGAGATCAGCATTTCCGGGAACAGGCAGACGATCGCCAGATAGGCCGCGCCGATCACGGTAATACGCGACAGCACGTAATCGATGTACTCGGCGGTGCGCTCGCCCGGGCGGATGCCGGGTAGGAAACCGCCATGCTTCTTGAGGTTGTCGGCGGTCTCGGTCGGATTGAACACGATCGCCGTATAGAAAAACGCGAAGAAGACGATGAGCCCCACATAGAGGGCGAGAAACAGCGGGCGTCCGTGGGAGAGCTGCGTGGTAATCGCCGTGAGCCACCCCGGCCCCTGGCCGGCGGTGAAATTGGCGACCGTAGTCGGCAACAAAAGGAGCGAGGACGCGAAGATCGGCGGGATCACGCCCGACGTGTTGAGCTTGAGCGGGAGATGCGAGGACTGGCCCTCGAACATGCGATTGCCGACCTGGCGCTTCGGATACTGGATCAGCAGGCGCCGCTGCGCCCGCTCCATGAACACGATGAAGGTGACGACCGCGACCGCCATCACCAGCACAATGAGAATAAGGCCGGTCGAGAGCGCGCCCTGGCGGCCGAGTTCGAGCGTGCCGGCGATCGCCGAGGGCAACTGCGCGACGATCCCCGACATGATGATCAATGAGGTGCCGTTGCCGATGCCGCGCTGCGTGATCTGCTCGCCGAGCCACATCAGGAACATGGTGCCGCCGGTGAGCGTGATCACCGTGGAGATGCGAAAGAACAGGCCCGGATCGGTGACCACGGTGCCGGCGCCTTCGAGCCCGACGGAAATGCCGTAGGCCTGGAATGCCGCCAGCACCACGGTGAGGTAGCGCGTGTACTGGTTGATCGCCTTGCGGCCCGCTTCGCCCTCCTTCTTGAGCTGCTCGAGCGTCGGCGAGACCGTCGTCATCAGCTGAATGATGATCGAGGCGGAAATGTACGGCATGATGTTGAGGGCGAAGATCGCCATGCGGTGGATGCCGCCGCCGGCGAACATGTTGAACATGCCGAGAATGCCGCCGGCCTGGGTGCGGAAGATCTGGTCCCAGGCGTTGGGATCGATGCCCGGAAGCGGGATGTAGGTGCCGAGCCGATAGACGAGCAGCGCGCCGAGTGTGAACCAGATGCGCTTCTTCAGCTCCTCGGCCTTGGCCAGCGCACCGAAGTTGAGATTGGCTGCAAGTTGTTCTGCCGCAGAGACCATCCGCCGCTCCGAGCCCCTCAGTCTTCACGTCATGGCCGGGCTCGTCCCGGCCCTCCACGTCTTCTTTGACACAGGTAGAAGTCGTGGATGCCGGGCACAAGGCCGGGCGTGACGCACCCTTACGCCGCCTGTTCGCTCGCTTCGGCCCTTGGCGCGAGAATCTCGACCGTGCCTCCGGCCTTCTCCACCGCGGCAACGGCTGATTTCGAGGCCCCATAGACCGAGAGCGCGACCTTGGCCTTGATCTCCCCGCCGCCAAGAACCCGCACCCCATCCTTGGCGCGCCGCAGAATGCCGGCCTTCACCAGCGCTTCGGCATCGATCTTGCCGGCGGCATCGAGGCGACCGGCATCGATCGCCTGCTGCAGGCGCCCAAGATTGATCTCGTTGAGCTTGCGCGCGAATTTCACGTTGTTGAAGCCGCGCTTGGGCAGGCGGCGGTGCAGCGGCATTTGGCCGCCTTCGAAACCCTTGATGCGCACGCCCGAGCGCGCGGTCTGGCCCTTGCCGCCGCGGCCGCCGGTCTTGCCCTTGCCCGAGCCGATGCCGCGGCCGATGCGCTTGCGCGTCTTGCGCGCGCCGGGCCGGTCGGCGAGTTCGTGCAGCTTCATAGTCTCGTCCCTTCTGTTCGCCGCCATCCCGCGGCGCGACCGCGGCGAGCCGCGCCGTGCGCGGGCGACTCGGAGCGGCCGGCCTGCCTTACTTCTCCACCACCCGCACGAGGTGCGCGACCTTCGCGATCATCCCTCGCGTCTGCGGCGTGTCGACGAGTTCGGCGACGCGGCCGATCTTGTTGAGTCTCAGGCCAATCAGCGTCTCGCGCTGGCGGTGATGGCGGCGCATCGGACTACCGGTCTGCTGGACCTTGATGGTCTTGCCCGCGCTCTTCGACGTATTCATCGCCTGCTCCCGGATGCGCTCGATCAATCGGCCACTTGCTCGGCCTCGATGTCGCGGCGACGCGCCTGCAGCGCCGACACCTTGACGTTCCGGCGCGCGGCAACCGCGCGCGGAGAATCCTGGCGTTTGAGGGCGTCGAAGGTTGCGCGCACCACATTGTACGGGTTCGACGTGCCAATCGATTTCGCGACCACGTCCTGCATGCCCAAGGTCTCGAACACCGCGCGCATCGGGCCGCCGGCGATGATGCCGGTGCCGGGCGGGGCGGCGCGCAGATAGACGCGGCCGGCGCCGTGGCGGCCGGCCACGTCGTGGTGGAGCGTGCGCCCTTCGCGCAGCGGCACGCGGGTGAGCCCGCGCTTCGCGGCGTCTGTCGCCTTGCGGATCGCCTCCGGCACCTCGCGCGCCTTGCCGTGGCCGAACCCGACCCGGCCCTTCTGGTCGCCGACGACGACCAAGGCGGCAAAGCCGAAGCGGCGGCCGCCCTTCACCACCTTGGCGACGCGATTGATGTGGACGAGCTTGTCGACGAATTCGCTGTCGCGCTCTTCACCGCCTCTGCGCTCGCGTGGTTCACGAGCCATGATGCTCAGCCATTTTGTTCAACCTCAGTCCTGTCCATGAGATGACGGTGTCGTAACTCATCAGAAATTCAGCCCGCTCTCGCGCGCGGCATCCGCCAGCGCCTTGACCCGGCCGTGAAAGAGATAGCCGCCGCGGTCGAACACCACGTCCTTGATGCCCTTCTCCTTGGCCCGCTCGGCGATGAGCTTGCCCACGGCCTTCGCGGCATCGACGCTGGCGCCGGTCTTAAGTCCCTCACGCGACGTCTTCTCGATCGAGGAGGCCGAGGCGACGGTCACACCGCGATCGTCGTCGATCACCTGCGCATAGATGTGCTTGGACGACCGGAACACCGACAGCCGCTTGCGCCCATGTGCCGCGCGGGAGAGCATGCCACGCACGCGCCCCTTACGCCGCTCGATCCTGTCGTTGAGCTTGGTCATCGGCGGCTCCGTTACTTCTTCTTGCCTTCCTTGCGGAAAATGCGCTCGGCGGCGTACTTGATGCCCTTGCCCTTGTAGGGCTCCGGCGGCCGGTACTCGCGAATCTCGGCCGCGACCTGGCCGACCTTCTGCCGGTCGATGCCGCTGATCACGATCTCGACGGGTCGCGGCGTCGCGATCGCGATGCCTTCAGGGATCGGGTAGACAATGTCGTGGCTGTAGCCGAGCGCGAGCTGCAGGTTCTTGCCCTGCACCGAAGCGCGGTAACCGACGCCGTTGATCTCAAGGCGCTGCTCGAACCCCTTGGTGACTCCGGCGATCAGATTGGCGATGAGCGTGCGCGAAGTGCCCCATTGCGCCCGCGCGCGCTTGCTGTCGCTGCGCGGATCGACCTTGATCTCGCCGCCGTCGAGTTTCACCGCGACGTCGTCGTGCAACACGACCTGCAACGCGCCCTTCGGGCCCTTCACCTTCACGGTCTGGCCTTCGACGTTGGCGGTGATGCCGGTCGGGACCGCGATGGCTTTTTTTCCGATACGCGACATGACTAGAACACCGTGCAGAGAATTTCGCCGCCGACATTGGCGTCGCGGGCGTCGTGGTCGGCCATGACGCCCTTCGGCGTCGAGACGATGGCGACGCCGAGCCCGTTGTTGATGCGCGGCAGGTTCTTGACCGAGGTGTAGACGCGACGGCCCGGCTTGGAAATCCGTTCGATCTCACGGATCACCGGCTCGCCGTCGAAATATTTCAACTCGATCTCGATCTCCGAGCGGCCCTCGCGCTCGATCACCGCGTAGCCGCGGATATAGCCTTCGTTCTTGAGCACGCCGAGCACGCTCTCGCGCAGCCGCGAGTTCGGACTCGAGATCTTGCTCTTGTTGCGCATCTGCGCGTTGCGGATGCGGGTCAGGAGGTCGCCGAGCGGATCGTTCATCGACATCGTTTCCGTGCCCTCCTCACCAGCTCGACTTCAACAGCCCGGGGATCAGACCCTTCGAGCCAAGATCCCGCAGCGCGATGCGCGACAGCTTGTGCTTGCGGTAGTAGCCGCGCGGCCGCCCGGTCACTTCGCAGCGATTGCGCACGCGGGTCGCCGAAGAGTTGCGCGGCAGTTCGGCGAGCTTGAGCGCGGCGGCGAAGCGTTCTTCCACCGGCTTCGTCCGGTCGCGCGCGATCGCCTTGAGCCGTGCCCGGCGGCCCGAGTATTTTTTGGTCAGCCGGCGGCGGCGGCCGTTCTTCTCGATCGCACTCTTCTTCGCCATTTCGGTCTCCTCGCGGTTCCGCGTCTGCGGCCTTCTTGCGTCGGCCTCACTGCCGGAACGGAAAATTGAACGCCGTCAGCAGCGCGCGCGCCTCGTCGTCATTGCGCGCCGTTGTGCAGACGGTGATGTCCATGCCCCAGATATCGGCGGCCTTGTCGTAGTCGATCTCCGGGAACACGATGTGCTCCTTGATGCCGAGCGTGTAGTTGCCGCGCCCGTCGAAGCTCTTCGGGCTCAGGCCGCGGAAATCGCGCACGCGCGGCAGCGCGATCGTGATCAGCCGGTCGAGAAACTCGTACATGCGCGCCTTGCGCAGCGTCACTTTGCAGCCGACGGCCTGGCCGGCGCGCAGCTTGTAGGTGGCGATCGACTTGCGCGCCTTGGTGATCACCGCTTTCTGCCCGGAGATGAGCGCGAGATCGGCGGCGGCCGACTCCACTTTCTTGCGGTCGGCGACGCCCTCGCCGATGCCCATGTTGATGACGATCTTGTCGAGCACCGGGATCTGCATGCGGTTCTTGTACCCGAACTGCTCGGCAATCTTGCCGCGGATCGCCTCATCGAATTGCACCCGAAGCCGCGCCGGCACTTTCGGCTCGGGCTCGCGTGGCGGAGCTTTCTCGGCCTTGCCGTTGGGCGCGGCCTTGCCCTTCTCGCCCTTTTCCGGCTTCGCCGCCTTGGCTCCCTTGCCGCCCTGCTCGCCCTTTGCCGCCTTGGCTGCTTTGTCGGCCTTCTCGGGCTTGCCGGACTGCTGCGACTTCTCCGCCTTCTTTTCTTTCTTCTCGTCGGTATCAGCCATTGATGTCGACTCCCGAACGCTTGGCGAAGCGCACCTTCTTGCGGTCAGCCCCCTTGCCGTCGAACTTGAAACCCACCCGGGTCGGTTTGCCGTCCTTGGGATCGGCGAGCGCGACGTTCGAGAGGTGGATCGGCGCCTCCTTGGAGATGATGCCGCCCTCCTGCGAGGCGCTCTGGCGCTGATGGCGCTTGACCATGTTGATGCCGCGCACCAGTGCGCGGCCGTCGTCGCGGCGCACTTCGATCACCTCGCCGGTGCGGCCCTTGTCGCGGCCGGCGATCACTACGACGTTGTCGCCTTTCCTGATCTTTGCCGCCATCACAGCACCTCGGGCGCGAGCGAAATGATCTTCATGTGGTTCTTCGCCCGCAGCTCGCGCGGCACCGGGCCGAAGATGCGGGTGCCGACCGGCTCCATTTGCGGGTTGATCAGCACCGCGGCGTTGCGGTCGAAGCGGATGATCGAGCCGTCGGGGCGCTTGATGTCCTTGGAGATGCGCACGATGACCGCCTTCATCACGTCGCCCTTCTTGACCCGGCCGCGCGGGATCGCCTCCTTCACCGACACGACGATGACGTCGCCGATGGTGGCGTATTTGCGCTTCGAGCCGCCCAGCACCTTGATGCACATGACGCGGCGCGCGCCGGAATTGTCCGCCACGTCGAGATTGGACTGCATCTGGATCATCGGACGCCTCCGCAGCAGCTTTGACCGCTCATTCCCGTGCGCGGGGAAACCCAGATGGATCCGCCCCAAGGCCGCGCATGTTCCTCGGTCCCCGCTTTCGCGGAGACGAGCGCAAGAAGCCGCGAAGGCAGAGACCTAAACATCACGATGCCTTCTTCTCGCCGCGCACGACCGCCCAGCGCTTGAGCTTGGATATCGGCCGGTGCTCCTCGATCCAGACGAGGTCGCCGACCTTGAATTCATTCTTCTCGTCGTGGGCGTAGTATTTCTTCGAGCGGCGCACCGTCTTCTTGAACAGCGGATGGGTGAAGCGGCGCTCCACGCGCACCACCAGCGTCTTGTCCTGTTTGTCGCTCACCACGACGCCTTGCAGGCTGCGCTTGGGCATCTTCCGTCCTTTCAGCTCTTCGGCGTGCGCTTCTGCTGCGCGATGGTCTTGAGCCGGGCGATGTCGCGCCGCACCTCGCGCACCCGCGCGGTGTTCTCCAACTGCCCGGTGGCGCGCTGGAAGCGCAGGTTGAACTGCTCCTTCTTGAGCTTGAGCACCTCGTCGTCGATCTGATCGACGGTCATCGTCCGGATATCGGCAACCTTCATGACACGGCTACTCGCTGATACGCTCGATGAAGCGCGTCTTCATCGGCAGCTTGGCGGCGGCAAGCGCCAGCGATTCCTTCGCCACCTCGACGCTGACGCCGTCGATCTCGAACAGGATGCGGCCGGGCTTGACCCGCGCCACCCACAGCTCCGGCGTGCCCTTGCCCGAGCCCATGCGCACTTCAAGCGGCTTCTTGGAGACCGGGACGTCCGGGAAGACGCGGATCCAAACGCGGCCCGAGCGCTTCATGTGCCGGGTCAGGGCGCGGCGCGCGGCTTCAATCTGCCGCGCCGTGATCCGCTCCGGCTCCATCGCCTTGAGCCCGAACTGGCCGAAAGCGAGCGTCACCGCGCTCGAGGCGTTGCCGTGGATACGGCCTTTGTGCGCCTTGCGGAATTTGGTTCGCATCGGTTGCAGCATGGCGGACGCCTTTTCTCACTCAGTCTTTCTGCTCGCTCACGCCGCATCGCGCCGCGGACGGCCGGCCTCGGCTTCGGCCATGCGCTTGTCCTGCGCCATCGGGTCGTGCTCCATGATTTCGCCCTTGAAGATCCAGACCTTGACGCCGCAGGTGCCGTAAGTGGTGAATGCGGTGGCGACGCCGTAATCGACGTCGGCGCGCAGCGTGTGCAGCGGCACGCGGCCCTCGCGATACCATTCCATGCGCGCAATCTCGGCACCGCCGAGCCGGCCGGAGCAGTTGATGCGGATGCCGCCGGCGCCGAGCCGCATCGCCGATTGCACCGCGCGCTTCATGGCGCGGCGGAAAGCGACGCGGCGCTCGAGCTGCTGGGCGATCGATTCGGCGACGAGCTGCGCATCGAGCTCGGGCTTGCGGATCTCGACGATGTTGATGACCACGTCGCTGTCGGTGAGCGCGGCGACCCTGCGCCGCAGCTTCTCGATGTCGGCGCCCTTCTTGCCGATGACGACGCCGGGGCGCGCCGAATGGATGGTGACGCGGCACTTCTTGTGCGGCCGCTCGATCACGATCTTCGACACCGCCGCCTGCTTGAGCTCCTTCATCAGGGCTTCGCGGATCTTCATGTCCTCGTGCAGCAGCGACCCGTAGCTCGTCTTGCCGGCGAACCAGCGCGAATCCCAGGTGCGGTTGATGCCGAGGCGAAGCCCGACCGGATTGACTTTCTGACCCATATTCCTCTCCCGGCCCTAGGCCTGCGCCTCGACCTCACGCACCACGATGGTGAGGTTCGAGAACGGCTTGAAAATCTTGCCGGCGCGCCCGCGCGCGCGCGGCATGTGGCGCTTGAGCACCAGCGCCTTGCCGACATGCGCCTGCACCACGACAAGGTCGTCAACGTCGAGGTCGTGATTATTCTCGGCGTTGGCGATCGCCGATTCCAGGCACTTGCGCACATCGCGCGCAATGCGCTTGCGCGAGAATTCGAGATCGGCGAGCGCGGCCGCGACCTTCTTGCCGCGAATCAACTGCGCCAAGAGGTTCAACTTCTGCGGGCTCACCCGCAGCATACGGGCGACGGCCTTCGCCTCGGTGTCGGAGAGGGAGCGCTCGCGCGCTTTCTTGCTCATGGATACCGCTCCCGCCTCACGATCCGCCGCCTGCGGCCGGCGCTGCCGGCGCGGCGCTTGGCGCCGCAGCCGCCGGCGCTCCCGGCCCCGCCGAGCGCTTGGCCTTGCGGTCCGAAGAATGGCCGTAGAACGAGCGCGTCGGCGCGAACTCGCCGAATTTGTGCCCGACCATCTCTTCGGTGACGATGACCGGGATGTGCTTCTGGCCGTTGTAGACGCCGAAGGTCAGTCCCACGAACTGCGGCAGGATGGTCGAGCGGCGCGACCAGATGCGGATCATCTCGTGGCGACCCGACGAGCGCGCGGCATCCGCCTTCTTCAGCAGATAGCCGTCGACAAACGGACCTTTCCAGACCGAACGCGTCATGATCGCTCCTGACCTTCGCTCTACTTTTTCTTTTTCCGCGCGTGGCGGCTCAGCATGATGAACTTCGCCGTCGACTTGTTCCTGCGGGTCTTGCGGCCCTTGGTCGGCTTGCCCCAGGGCGTCACCGGGTGGCGGCCACCACGGGTGCGCCCGCCGAGCGGATGATCGACCGGGTTCATCGTCTCGCCGCGGACATGGCCGCGCCGGCCCATCCAGCGGGTGCGTCCGGCCTTGCCGATCGAGACGTTCATGTTGTCGGGGTTCGACACCGCGCCGACCGTCGCGATGCAGCGGCCGTGCACCAGCCGCTGTTCGCCGGAATTGAGCCGCAGGATGACGTAGGCGCCATCGCGGCCGACGATCTGCGCGTAGGTGCCGGCCGAGCGCGCGATCTGGCCGCCCTTGCCGATCTTCAGCTCGATATTGTGGACAATGGTGCCGACCGGAATGTTGGCGAGCGGCATGGCGTTGCCGGGTTTCACGTCGACATATTCGCCGGCGAGCACCGTATCGCCGACGGCGAGCCGCTGCGGCGCCAGGATGTAGCTCAGCTCACCGTCCTCGTATTTGATCAGCGCGATGAAGCCGGTGCGGTTCGGATCGTATTCGAGCCGCTCGACCTTGGCCGGCGCATCGAATCTGCGGCGCCTGAAGTCGATCTTGCGGTAGGCCTTCTTGTGGCCGCCGCCGCGATAGCGCGAGGTGATGTGTCCGCTGTTGTTGCGGCCGCCGCTCGAATTCGTCCCCTCGGTCAGCGCCTTCACCGGCGCCCCGACATGCAGACCGGAGCGGTCGACGAGGACTAGCTGGCGCTGGCCAGGCGTGACCGGATTATAGCTCTTGAGTGCCATCGCGCCCGCTCCCTACAGTCCCGTGGTCACGTCGATGCGCTGACCCTCTTCCAGGGTCACGATGGCGCGCTTGGTTTCCCCTTGCAGCCCGTAGCGGCCGCGGAAGGCCTTCCACTTGCCGCGCCGGCGCAGCGTGTTGACGCTCTTGACCTTCACGTCGAAGAGTCTCTCCACCGCTTCCTTGATCTGCGGCTTGGTCGCCGCGAGCGTCACCTTGAACACGACCTTGCTGTGTTCGGAAGCGTTGGTCGCCTTCTCGGTGATGACCGGCGCAATGATCACGTCGTAGTGGCGCGGATCCTTCGTGGTCATTTGAATCGCGCCTCCAGCGCATCGACCGCGGCGCGGGTGAGTACGAGCTTGTGCCGGCGCAGCACGTCATAGACGTTGATGCCGGCGACCGGCAGCACGTCGATGTTGGGCAGGTTGCGCGCCGCCGTACGGACGTCGGCCGCAACCTCGGCGCCGTCGATGATCAGCGCATTGGAGAGGCCGAGCTTCGCGAACTGGCTGCGCAGTGCTTTGGTCTTCGCTTCCTTCACGCTCAGCGCCTCGATGACGATGATGCCGTCATCCTTGGCCTTGGCCGAGAGCGCATGCTTGAGCGCAAGCGCCCGCACCTTCTTCGGCAGCCCGATCTCGTGGCTGCGCGTGTGCGGTCCGAACGAGCGGCCGCCGCCGCGGAACAGGTTCACCCGCGCCGACCCGTGGCGGGCCGACCCGGTGCCCTTCTGCCGGTACATCTTCTTGCCGGTGCGGTCGATCTCGGCGCGGTTCTTCACTTCGTGGGTGCCGCGTTGACGTTTGGCGAGCTGCCACACCACGCAGCGCTGAATAAGGTCGGTCCGCGGCTCGAGCCCGAAAATGGCGTCCGACACCGTCACCGAGCCGGATTCCTT
>Ga0070671_100003487_pt1 | contig 12276 bp, 12 predicted proteins | sample KBSS73metaG_FD_65341 | JGI IMG/M metagenome (GOLD analysis project Ga0070671, IMG submission 65341) | Switchgrass rhizosphere microbial communities from Kellogg Biological Station, Michigan, USA - KBS S7-3 metaG | ecosystem: Host-associated > Plants > Roots > Rhizosphere > Soil ...
CAGCTCATCGGCGAACTGCGTGATCTTCAGGAACCACTGGGCGAGCTTGCGCCGCTCCACCGGCGCGCCCGAGCGCCAGCCCTTCCCGTCGATAACCTGCTCATTGGCAAGGACGGTCATGTCGACCGGATCCCAATTGACCTCGCTCTCCTTGCGATAAACGAGCCCGGCGTCGAACAGAGCGAGGAACAGCGCCTGCTCATGGCCGTAATAAGCCGGATCGCAAGTCGCGAGCTCGCGGCTCCAGTCGAGGGCGAAGCCCAGGCGCTTGAGCTGATCGCGCATCGCCGCGATGTTGGCCCGGGTCCACTCGCCGGGATGCACGCCACGCTCCATCGCGGCATTCTCGGCGGGCATCCCGAAAGCGTCCCAGCCCATCGGGTGGAGCACTTCGTGACCCTGCATGCGGCGGTAGCGCGCCAGCACGTCACCCATCGTGTAATTGCGGACGTGACCCATGTGGATGCGCCCCGAAGGATAGGGGAACATCTCCAGCACGTAGGTCTTAGGCTTGTTGCTCGCGCTGTCCGCGGCGAAGCTGCCGCTCTCCGCCCAGCGCTCCTGCCACCGGGCGTCGGCTTCAGCCGCGTTGAACCGGCTGCTCACGGCGAGTGAATCAGCCCGGTACGGCAATGCGCCGCAGGTCGCGGGCGCGAGTCAGGATAATATCCTCGAGCTTCTGCACCGTTGCGGCCGAAACCGGCGCGGGCACCCACCCGCCGTTCTGATTGATTTCGCGCGAGGCGGACACGCGCAATGCGTCTGCGCGCAGATCCTGGTCGAGGATCGCCACCGTGAGCTTCACGCGCTCGCCCGGGGCCCTGGGATTGGCGTACCAGTCCGTGATGATGACGCCGGTGTTGGGATCCGCCTGGAGCAACGGCGCAAACGAAACCGTGTCGAGTGCTGCGCGCCACAGATAGCTGTTCACTCCGATGGTCGTCAGGCGCGACGGAGCGAGTCCGTGCGGCACGGCCTTGTTCCTCGCGCACCCCGACCCTGCAAGGGTCAGAACCAGCAGAAGGGCAGCGGTCTTGTGCAAGCGAGTCATCGATTGTCCTCGGGAAAAAACGGTCCGCGGCGTTATAGATGCTGGCTCTCCACTCGCAAGGTGTCCCGGGGCGGCGCAGATATTGTGTTGAGTCAGCAACAGGGGTGAAGGGAATCGTTTCGAGTCATGGAACAGACAGCCGTTCCCGACTATATCTAGCCTGAACAGGGAGTCGTTTGCTTGCTCAAGGTCGCTCACCGCAAGGAAGCCAGGTTGCTCGCGGCGCTCGCCGCGGGGGGCCTCGTGCTGTCTCCGGCGGTAGCTGCCAGCAGCCTCAATGCGAAGAAGCGCCCTGCGCCGGTTTCGCTAAGCTTTGACCCAATCTCGTCGTTCACTCCTGCCAATGCCGATCCGAAGCTCGCCGCCGCACTCGGCAACAGCAAGGGTCTGGCACTCACCGACTTCAAGTTCACGCCTGCTCCGGCCAAGGGCCGCCCGTCTCAGGTGCGGGTCGCAATTCGCGCGCGGACGAGCGCCCCTGCGCCGACAGCGCTGGCGGACGCCAGCGCCCCGACGGCGTCGGTCGATGCGCTTAAGCCGACGGGCTACAACCTCGGCGTCGCGATCGGGTGGAAGCGGTTTGCTGTTTCCGGCGATGTTGCGAAGGTCCAGGACGCGAACAGCGCCCTCGGCGGTCGCGACAGCGCGGTCGTGGGCGTCAGCTATTCGCTCAACAAGCGTATCACGACTCGCGTTGCGGTGGGCGCGGATCGGACCGAGGGCCACCCGCTCCCGGGCCTGCACAAGCCGGACAATTACTCGCTCGACGTCGGTGGCTCCTACGATCTTTCGCGGCGCATCGCCCTGACCGGCGGCGTTCGCTACAATATCGAGCGTGACCGTTTGTCTGCCCTGACCGACGCGCGGCGCGACAGCCAGGCAGTCTACGTAGGCACGGCGTTCAAGTTCTAAGCCTGACCCGCGGGATTTACTCCCGTGACTGCCTCCAGGCGTCGATCCCCGCCCAAGCCTGAAATCCAAGCGCTTCCAGTTGGGCGAACCGGCGTTCGTTCATCCCGCCGAGTGCGATCAGCCGCCGTCTCGCAAGACGCGCATAAGCCGCAGCCCGCATTCGCGGCAGGGGTATCCAGTCGGGATGGCTGCGCGTCGGAAAGACAGGCGACAAGAGGATCAGCGACACCCGGGCCAGCAGCGCTCTTCGCAGCTCGGGCAAATTGTGGACACGCGCTGCCGCGCCAGCCCCTTCATCCGCGATCATCAAGCCCTTCGCCGCTGCGACCCGCCTGAACTGCTGGAGGATCTTCCGGCGTTCCGGACCCGCGCGATCGCGAAAGAGGACCAGCACGCCGCTGCCGCGCGGCAACGCGCTGACCGCGTTGAGCAAATCGGCGCCCATTCGGTCGTCGGCGATCAGCCACTGGCGCGGCAAGCGGGTCTGGCGGCGCTTCATCGCCATTCCTATAGCGCGGCGCATGACGAGCGCCGCAGCCCGCCGGGAAAGGATTCTCGAGAACATTTCGTCGGCTGCGAAGCTCGCGCGGCGTGACCCGGCCGACGTGCAGCTCATCGCGGTGAGCAAAGACCGCCGCGTTGAAGAGATCGAGCCTTTGATCGAGGCCGGCCAGCGTGATTTCGGAGAAAGCCGCGTCCAGGAAACCCTCGCGAAGTGGCCCCCTTTGCTCGATCGCTACCCGGACGTGCGCCTCCACGGCATAGGCCGCCTGCAGTCGAACAAGGCGGCCGATGCCGTCCGACTGTTCGGCACAATCCACTCGATGGACCGTCGCTCGTTGCTCGAAGCGCTCGTGACGGAGGGCGCGAATAGCGGTCGCTTTCCGGCAGTCTATGTGCAGGTGAACATTGGCGAAGAGGAACAGAAGGGCGGATGCGCGATCGGCGACATCGGCGAGCTGATCGAGGCCGTGCGCTCCTCGCCCCTGCCGCTCGCAGGGCTCATGTGCATTCCGCCCTTGGGCGTCGAACCCGCACCTTACTTCGCACTGCTCCATAAGCTGGCGTGCCGTCATGACGTCATGACGCTCAGCATGGGAATGTCGGCCGACTACAGGCAGGCGGTGATGCTCGGCGCGACGGCGGTTCGCGTCGGGACTGCGTTGTTCCAGGACGATGACTAGACCCGGCGCCCTCATCTTCGATTTCGACGGCGTCCTCCTCGAAAGCGAGTTCGAAGGGAATCGCGCACTCGCCGAGCTGCTGACTGACCTCGGGCATCGGCACAGCGTCGAGGACACGCTGAGGAATTATGTCGGACTCGCGGGAAAGGACTTCATTGCCGCTATCGAGCAGCGGATCGGGACCGAGTTGCCGCCCGAGTTCCACGACCACATGAGGGAGAAAAGCCGCCGGGCGCTCCGTGAAGGCATCGAAGCGGTCGTCGGAGCCGTCGAATTTGTCCGGGCATTGCCGGCCGATTTGCCGCGCGCAGTCGCTTCTTCGAGCTCGACCAAGTGGCTCAACGGACATCTGCAGCATCTTGGGCTGGCCGATGTTTTCGGAGCGCATGTCTACAGCGGGCACGAACATGTCGAACGCGGCAAGCCCGCGCCCGACATCTACATCTACGCCGCAGAGCAGCTCGGCGTACCGATCGAGGAGTCGGCGATCATCGAGGATTCGCCGGTGGGTGTGACCGGCGCCCTCGCATCGGGCGCACGCGTGATCGGCCTCGCAGCGGGCTCGCATTGCCTCGACGGCCACGACGAAATCCTCCGCGGCCTCGGAGTGAAGGAGATCGCCCACTCGTTCGAAGACGTTCGCCGAATGCTCGGCCTAGTCTAGATGTCCGCTCTTCTTGCGCTTCGTCGCGAGATAGTCCGCGTTGTGCGGGTTGGCGGGCATGTGGTGCGGGACGCGTTCCACGACACGGGTCCCCGCGGCCTCCAGGCCGGCCACCTTGTTGGGGTTATTGGTGAGCAACCGGACCTCTGTGATGCCGAGCGCGCGTAACATCGACGCGGCGTGCGAATAATCTCGCTCGTCATCCGCGAAGCCGAGCCGCCGGTTGGCGTCGACGGTGTCGAGCCCGCGGTCCTGAAGCGCATAGGCGCGCAGCTTGTTCGCCAGGCCGATGCCGCGGCCCTCCTGGCGCAGATAGAGCAGCACCCCGCCGCCCGACTCGCCGATGATCCGCAGCGCTTCCTTGAGCTGAGGCCCGCAGTCGCATTTGAGGGAGCCGAACACGTCGCCCGTGAGACATTCGCTGTGGAGGCGGACGAGCGGAGGTTTGCCGCCGGGCGCGCCGATGAGCAGCGCGACATGCTCCTGCCCGTCGTCAGACGCGCGGAATGCGACAATCTGGGTCGTGGGCAGGCCTTCGAGGGGCAGCCTTGCCCGTGCGACGATCTCGATTTCGGGTGCCCGACCCTCGCGGGCGATTTCCTCAACCGAGACACTCACTGCGACGCTCCCCGCCGGTACAGTCCACAGCGCCGGCAGGAGCCCGGCCGAGCGCGCCAGCGCCAGTGCAGAGCGCGCCGTCTCGGCACAGTCGAGCGATACCGGGTGAAGCGGGCCGATCGGTCCGCGATCGAGGTCGCGGCCGGGGTCGACGAGCGCCAGTGCGGTGTCGGCGTCGAGCCAGGTCGCGCGCTCGACCAGCACGGGCTGCATGGGGTCGGCCGCATCGCGCTCATTCGCCAATGACAGCGCGGCGGCACGCTCGCCGCTGATCAGCAGGCGCGCCTCCCCGTGGGGATCGACGATGTCGAGCAGCTCGCGAGTCGCGGTCTCCACCGCGACAACGGTGATGGGCTGGGCAGCCTCGATCCTCACCGGACGTCCGCTTCGCAGCGCGGCGATGGCTCGGCGAATGACGGGATCGCCGGTCAAACCTCGATCTCGCAGATCAGCGGGACATGGTCGGACGGCCGCTCCCAGGCGCGGCACGGCTCCAGCACCTGATGCGCGGCCAAGTGGCCCGCCAGTGAAGGCGACGCCCACATATGATCGAGCCGCCTGCCGCGATCGTTCTTCGTCCAATCGGGCGAGCGATAGCTCCACCAGGTGAAGCAGCGCTCCGGGGCGGGGACGAACCGGCGGCCAATGTCGATCCAGTCGTGCGCGTCGCGGAGGCGCGTCAGCGCCTCTACCTCGACCGGCGTATGGCTGACGACGGTGAGCAGCGCCTTGTGGCTCCACACGTCGCATTCGAGCGGCGCGACGTTGAAGTCGCCGACGATGATTGTGGGTTCCTTCAAACCCTCCGACCAACGGGTCATTCTCTCGATGAAGTCCAGCTTCTGCCCGAACTTGGGATTGAGGTTCCGGTCGGGCGTGTCTCCGCCGGCGGGTACATAGACGTTCTCGAGCCGGATGCCGCATTCCAGGCGAACGCCGATGTGCCGCGCCTCGCCATTGTCCTGCCAATCGTGCTTGCCGGGGTCCTTCAGCGGAATGCGGCTGAGGATCGCGACACCATGATGCATCCGCTGTCCGTTCAGAGCCAAGTGGCTATAGCCGTGCCGTTTGAACAGATCAGCGGGGAAGATGCTGTCGAGCACCTTCGTTTCCTGCAGGCACAGGATGTCCGGCTCCTGCTCCTCGATCAGACGCTCGACGAGCACGGTGCGTGCACGCACCGAGTTGATGTTCCAGGACGCGATCTTCAGCTTCTTGCGCACGCCACTCGCTTAGCCTGCCTGCCCCGATATGAAAAAGGCCCCCGCTCCGGGGGCTTGGAGCGAGGGCCGCCTAGCGTTCGTCACGCAAGGGATTCTGCAGGACCCCGGGTAACAGGGGGAAACCCCGGGCAAGTTGCAGAACCGAAAGCCTATTTAGGATTGGCAGGCTGACTTTTCCATGAACGCGTCTCAATCTGAAACTTTTTTAATCTCAACGCTTTCGCGGCTGGGCGTAGGTGAAGGCGCTGTCGGGCACGGCTATATTGTAGCGCACGTCGGACAGCTTGACCGTGGTGCGATGCCCCTGCGGGTCGATGGCCGTCCAGCCGTAGAGCTGCAGACCGCCGGGCGCCGAAGGGCTGCGCAGGAAGGCGAGCGTCAGCTGGCCGTAGGAGCTGTTCCTGGCCCGTGCGACCACGACGCGCGGATTGTCGCTCGGCAGGACCTGCGCCTTGCCGTTGAAGTCGGGCGAGGCGGAAAGGAGCGCTCCAAGCGGCGTCTTGTTGAGCGGCCAGCTCGATTTCTGGCCCACCTGATAGTCGAGGAAGTTGAGGTTACGCCCGTCCGCGATAATGAGCAGGTCGCCGCTGCCGTACTGGAAACGCACCTTGCCCGGCCGCTTCAGCTGCATTGTTCCAGCCGCCGAGCGCCCACGCGCGTCGGTCTGGATGAAGTCGGCGCTCATCGTCTGGGCGGCGCTAATGTGCGCTTTGAGCCGGGCGAGGTCCGGCGAATCCGCTGCTGCCGCCGGCGCCGCCGCGACAATCGCCGTGGTCAGCAGGGCGCGCGCAAACTTCGTCGAAAAACTCATTTCAAACTCCCGGGATTTGCCGCCGGACATGGCGTTCACCCATTGAATGCGGACTGAACCTTCCGGTTCCGTTCCGTTCAGCCTCAGATGGGGTGGCCGTCGGGATCGATCAGCACTTCGCGGCGGCCGACATGGTCGGGCATTCCGACCAGCCCGTCTTTCTCCATCCGCTCGATCAGGCGCGCCGCGCTGTTGTACCCGACGCGCAGCTGGCGCTGCAGATACGAGGTTGAGGCCTTCTGGCTCTCGGCGACGATCTGGATCGCCTTGCGGTAGAGTTGAGTCTCGGCGTCGTCCTCGCCGGTCGGCTGGCCATCAAACAGGTAGCCACCGTCCTCCGGCTCTTCAGTGACTGCCGAGATATATTCAGGCGCGCCCTGCCTCCGCCAATGCTCCGCCACGCCGCGCACTTCCTCGTCGCTGACGAACGGCCCATGCACGCGGATGATCTGCTTGCCGCCGGGCATGTAGAGCATGTCGCCCTTGCCCAGCAGCTGCTCGGCGCCCTGCTCGCCCAGGATCGTGCGGCTGTCGATCTTGCTGGTGACCTGAAAGCTGATGCGAGTCGGCAGGTTGGCTTTGATCACACCGGTGATGACGTCGACCGAGGGCCGTTGTGTCGCCATGATCAGGTGGATGCCCGCCGCGCGCGCCTTCTGCGCAAGCCGCTGGATCAGGAACTCGACCTCCTTGCCGGCCGTCATCATCAGGTCGGCGAGCTCGTCGACCACCACGACGATCTGCGGCAGCACCTCATATTCAAGCGTTTCCGTCTCATAGATTGGCTGACCGGTGTCCGCGTCGTACCCTGTCTGCACCCGGCGCCCCAGCTTCGCCCCCTTGGCCTTGGCCTCGCGAACCTTCGCGTTGAAGCTCGGAAGCGCGCGCACCCCGAGGTTCGCCATCATGCGATAGCGTTCCTCCATCTGCTCGACCGCCCATTTGAGCGCGCGGATCGCCTTGCCCGGCTCGGTCACCACGGGCGCGAGCAGGTGCGGAATGTCGTCGTACATGCTCAGCTCGAGCATCTTCGGATCGATCATGATCAGTTTGCACTGGTCCGGGCCGTACCGGTACAGCAGCGACAGGATCATGCAGTTGAGGCCGACCGACTTGCCCGAGCCGGTCGTGCCGGCAACGAGCAGGTGCGGCATGGGTGCAAGGTCCGCGATCACCGGATCGCCTGAGATGTTCTTCCCGAGGATCAGCGGGAGCGCCATGTTCTGGTCTTCGAACACCGCGCTTCCGACGAGCTCGGACAGGCTGACCATCTCCCGCTTGGGATTAGGAAGCTCGATCCCGATGACGCTTCGCCCGGGAATTGTCGCGACGCGGGCCGACAGCGCCGACATGTTTCGCGCGATATCGTCGGCCAGGGCAATCACTCGGCTGGCCTTGATACCGCTCGCAGGCTCCAGCTCGTACATCGTGACGACAGGCCCCGGCCGCACCTCGACGATGTCGCCACGCACGTTGAAGTCCTCGAGCACGGTCTCGAGCAGGCGGGCGTTGCGCTCGAGGCCGGCGCGGTCGATGGTCTGCTTGCCCTTCTCGGGCGGTCGCGCGAGGAGGTCGAGAGTCGGCAGCTGATAACTGTCGCCGAGGGCGAGGCTCGGCTGCGCGCCCGGCTTTCCGCGCAACTTGTCGCGGCCCGCGGGCACAACCGCTCTGACCGGTTCCGAAACCGCAACGGTCGGCTTGGGCCGGGGCGGAGCCGCAGCGACGGCGCGCTCATCGGCGATCTCGGTCCGCCGGGGCGCAGCGCGGCGTTCGCGCGGCTCGCGTTTCAGCAGTCCGCCAAGCCAGCCCTTCTCTTCCGGATTGAGCCCGAGCGCGACATAGCCCAGCACGAGCCCGGCGATTCCGAACAGCAGCAGCACCGTCAGCCGCGTGGGACCCGCAATCGACGGGTTCGGGATCATTCCGATGAGCGAGTCCACGCCGTGGGCGATGGCGAATCCCAGGGCCCCGCCCCAGCCCGCAGGCAAGCCCGACACGGCCGATCCACTCGTCAGCCCAAGGGCTACTCCAAGAAGGATGGCTCCGATGGCGGACAGCAGCAGGGCCCGTCCGACATGCCCGGCAGGTTGCAGGCGGAGCATCCGCAATCCCGCAAGCGCGACGACAGGCAGAAGCAGGACCGCTCCGAGTCCGAACAGCAGCAGCAGCCCGTCACTGAAATAGGCGCCGGCGCTTCCAAGCCAGTTGGCCGGAGGCCCGCCGGCCGCGGTGCTCAGCGACGGGTCGGTTGCGTTGTGCGTTCCGAGTGCAAGCGCTCCGGCGGTGCTCAGCGCGATCAGGAACGCGCCCCAGGCGCGGATCGCGAGGCGCCGCACGGCTTCGCGCAAGGCGTCGCGCCAGTGTGGCGCAAGTTCACGTTTCGGCGCGCGCGCAGCTACGGTCGCCATGTCCCACCCCCAATTATTCCCACTGGTAAAATCCCCCACGCGGAGTCCGCGGTCAAGCGAAGTCGTGGCGTCGCTGCGACGAACGGGTTAGTGGGCCGGCATGGATCGGGCGGACGTGATCATCTTCGGCGGCGGAATGATCGGCCTGGCGCTCGCTTCGGCGCTCGATTCGAGCGGGCTTTCGGCAATCGTTCTCGATCCGGCGGACCCGGCGCCGAGGAAACAAGGCGCGTTTGACGGCCGCACCAGCGCCGTGTCTTCGAGCTCCATGCGGATGCTTGAGACCATCGGAGTCGCGGCGCATCTGCAGGAACCCGGCTGCCCGATCCGGACCATCGCGGTCGCGGACGGACTCAAGCCTGGCGGCCTGCATTTCGATGCCGAGGACGATGAGCCGCTCGGCTGGATGCATGAGAACCGCAATCTGCGGGCGGCGTTGCAGGCGCGCGCGGAAGCCGGACGAAACCTATGGCTGCTGTGGAAATCGCGGGTGGCGAGCGTCGATCGAAGTGATCATGGGGTAGTCGTCGCCCTCGCGGATGGACGGCGGCTCTATGCGCCGTTGCTCGTCGCGGCAGACGGCCGGAATTCGCCCACGCGCGAAGCAGCTGGAATCCGCGTGGCGCAGTGGCGCTACAATCATCAAGCGATCGTCTCCGTGCTGCGGCACGAACTCCCGCACGACAATGTCGCATACGAGATATTTTATCCCACCGGCCCGTTCGCCCTGCTGCCTATGACCGACGACGCGGGAGGGCGCCGGTCGGCGATCGTCTGGTCGGTTCCGCAGGAAGATGCCGCCGGCTGGCTGTCACTCAACGACGAGGATTTCGCGGCGGAAGTCCAGGCGGCGATGGGCGGCTTTCTCGGCAAGATCACGATGCTCGCCCCGCGCTCGTCCTATCCCCTCGGCTTCCATCATGCCGCGCAGATCACTGCCAAGCGTCTGGCGCTGGTTGGCGACGCGGGACACGCCATTCATCCGATCGCCGGGCAAGGCCTCAACCTCGGCTTCCGCGATGTCGCGGCGCTTGCCGAAGTGCTGGTCGAAGGCGCGCGGCTCGGCCTCGATCTTGGCGACCGGCAATTGCTCGACCGCTATCAGCGCTGGCGCTCGCTCGACGCCCTTTCGGTCGCGTTTGCAACGGACAGTCTGACGCGGATCTTCGCCGTTCCTGGCAGGACCGCGTCGGCGGTGCGCCGCTTCGGCATGGGCCTCGTCGGGCGGATCTCGCCGATCAGGAGCCGACTGATGAGTGAAGCCCGCGGCACGAGCGGCGAGCTTCCGCTGCTTCTCCGCGGCTTGCCGATCTAATCACTGAATCGTCGGTTCGGTCTCCGTCCCCCCGCCGACAGCGGCCCGCTGAAATTGCATCAGCTGCACCAGCAGGTCGGCGCGTTCGTCGAGCCTCGCCTGCTCGAGCAGCGCCTGCTTGGCGCCGACGTCGAACGGCGCGACCTGCGCGATCGCATTGACCAACATCTCATCGTCGAGGCGACTGACCGCGTCCCAGTCCACGGCAAGGCCCATCGCGTCGCCGAGCCTTCGCGCCTCTCGCTCGACCTCGGCCCGCTGAGCGAGCGACAGCGCCGGCGGCTCATCGTCGTCGAAGGCGGCAATGTCGACCTCCGCACAGCGATAGGCTGCTTCTGCCTCGACCTCTTGCATGAAGCGAAAGCGGTTACTTCCGAGCAGCACGATGTTGAAGCGGCCGTCGTCCAATTCTTCGATCCCAACGATCTCGCCGACGCAGCCCACGTTGTAGAGCGGCGCCCGGTTGTCGTCGTCTAGCCGGTGAGGCTGGATCATGCCGATGCGATTCGAACCGTCGATGGCGTCGCGCACCATGTCGCGATAGCGCGGCTCGAAAATGTGCAGGGGGAGCTGCGAGCGCGGAAAAAGAATGGCGCCCGGCAACGGAAAGATGGGGAGCCGGATTCGCCGGCTCATGTGAACAGCACCGCCGATAGGCGGCGGCGCTGCGCGCTGGACCAGGGGTCCTCCAGGCCTTGGGCTTCCAATAGCTGGAGGAAGCGCTTTCTGGCTGCTCCATCGTTCCACTCACGGTCACGCCTAACAATCTCAAGCAGCGCGTCGGCGGCCCCGTCGCGATCCCCGCTTGCCGTCTTTGCAGCCGCAAGCTCGAACCGCGCCTCGTGGTCGTCGGGATTGGCCGCGAGACGCTGCTCGAAGCCGGATGTGTCCGCGGCGGGCGCCGCAGAGGCCAGTTCGAGCGCCGCTCTCGCGCGGCCGATTTCCGGCTTCTTGGCGAGTTCGTCGGGGAGGCCGCCGAGCACTTGCCGGGCCTCGTCGATCTCGCCGGCTGCGACGAGGGCACGGACCAGGCCTCCGATGGCCTCGGGATTGTCGGGTGCCATGTCTTGGATTTGACGGAAGATGGAAACGGCGCGGGGCGCGTCACCCTCCGCCAGCACCTGCTCGCCCATGGCGATTAGCGGCTCGATCTCAGCCTTGGGCGCCCCGTCTTCGGACTCAACCTTCAGCTGCGCCAGCAACTGGTCGAGCACCTTCTTGAGCTGCCCTTCGCTGCGATAGTTGGTGAGGTCCGCGACCGGCTGGCCTCGGTAGATCGCGTAGACTGTCGGGATCGACTGGATTCGGAATTGCGCCGCGAGCAGCTTGTCCTTGTCGACATCGATCTTGGCGAGCTTCACGCCCTTGTCGGCATAGTCCGCCGCGACCTTTTCAAGGGTCGGCGAGAGCTGCTTGCATGGCCCGCACCAATCCGCCCAGAAGTCGAGGATGACGAGCGACGTCATGGAGGGGTTGATCACCTCCTGCTCGAACCGCTCTACCGATTCACGTTCGGCTTCGCTGAGGCCCAGGGTCGCCACTTCGCTCAAATCCTCCGACTTGCGTGTTCGGCGAGCATATGGCCCGCAGTCGCGCGGCCCACAAGCACGCGGAGTTTGGATAACCGCCGCTTAACGCCTTTGGGCCTAACTCCGCCGCATGAGCGCGAAAAGCGAAGCTGATCGGTTCCAGTGGTGGCCCGCAGTTGCGGCGCTTACGCTCGTCGGTCTCGCGCTGCGCATCGCGGCGGCCCAGGGCGGCCTGTGGACCGATGAAGCCTGGTCGATGATCTATGCCGAGAAGGCGCGAGATCCGCTGGGCGTGTTCCTTCGGATCAATCACGACAACAATCACCACCTGATCTCGCTCTGGCTGCAGGCGGTCGGAGCGCATGCCTCGCCGCTGCTTGCGCGAGCGCCGGCGATCCTTGCCGGAGCGCTCACGATCCCGGTTGCCGCGCTGCTTGTCGCCCGCCGCCCGGCCGCGGCGATTGCGGCGGCGACTCTGTTCGCTCTCTCCCCGATCATGGTCACCTATGGCTCGGAAGCGCGTGGCTACGCGCCGATGGTGCTGGCGGCATTGATCATGCT
>Ga0070671_100003490_pt1 | contig 12274 bp, 8 predicted proteins | sample KBSS73metaG_FD_65341 | JGI IMG/M metagenome (GOLD analysis project Ga0070671, IMG submission 65341) | Switchgrass rhizosphere microbial communities from Kellogg Biological Station, Michigan, USA - KBS S7-3 metaG | ecosystem: Host-associated > Plants > Roots > Rhizosphere > Soil ...
GACGTGAACAGCAGCATCGCCGTCTCGTGGGGGGCGACGAGGTGCCGCTCCCCGCTCGGTCGGGCGCTCGCGTCGGGCGCCAGCACGACCTGCAGGTCCGGCAACGCGCCGAAGACCTCGTCGACCCGCGAGGTGAGGTCTGTCGACACCACGATCGCCTGGGCGCGCGACACCCGGAGCACGTGCTCGAGCATCCGCCCGACGTGCGCGGTGTTCACCGGCACCGACACCATGCCGGCGCGGGCGACGGCCAGCCAGACCAGCGCGCCGTCGATGGGGTCGGACACGAAGCTGGCGACGTGGGCGCCGGGCGCCAACCCCGCGGCGGCGAGGGCGGCCGCGCCGCGGTCGAGGCGGTCGTCGACCTCGGCGTAGGTGAGGGTGCGACGGTCGACGTGCTCGAGGAACACCTGGTCCGGTGTCTCGGACGCCCACCGGGCGACAGCGTTCGGCGCCAACGAGCCGCGATCCATGGCCACCCCCTTCATGGCAATGATGGCATGGAAAGACCGGCCCGGCGCCGAGGACGCCCGCTCGGTACCATCCGCGCATGTCCGGGGGGACGACGTTCGACGGCGCGCACCACCGGTTGGCCGCCACCGCGGCTCGCGGGTTGCGGCCGCTGGCGTTCCGCGTCGCCGACGGCGGCGCGTGGACGTACGTGCCCCACGCCGACCGCATCGAGGTGCTCGACGGCACCGACGAGGCGGCGACGATCGTCGAGCTCCCGAACGCCGAGTGGGACGCGTTCGCCAGCGAGCGATGGACCCGCTACGGGCTCCTGTTCCACGGGCACGCCACGTTCGCCGCCGGCGGCTTCCCCGATCTCTGCCGGTGGGAGCCGGTGCTGCGGGCGCTGTTCGACGGGCGGCCCGTGTGGGACGCCGACACGGTCAGCCTGCCCGCCGACCCGAGTCGCTCGTTCACGCTCGACGACGACGGCGCGGCGCCGTTCGTCCAGCAGGCCGGCTACCTGCACGTGCGCGACGTGTTCGACGCCGCCGAGCTCGCCCGGCTGCGCGACGAGGTCGAGATGCTCGCGGCCACGTCGACCACCGACGACCCGACGGTGTGGTGGACGCGACGCCCCGACGGCGACGAGATGGTGTGCCAGGTGAAGTACGGCGCCCTGCGCTCGACCGCGCTCGCCGCGCTCCACGACGACGAGCGGGTGCGGCGGATCCTCGGGTTCACCGGCATCGACGGCTTGCGCGCCAACCTCGACCGCAACGAGGGCACGAAGGTCATCTACAAGCGGCCCGGCGCGACGGAGGGCCTCACCGACCTCCCGCTGCACACCGACTGCGGCATGGGCTTCCACCCGGTCACGTGCCCGATGGTGCTCATCGGCGTGCACCTCGACGCAGGCACGCCGGAGACCGGGCAGCTGCACGTGCTCCCGGGATCGCACCGCACCTCGACGCCCGACCCGGCGGTGGTCGACACGTCGGAGTGGCCCATCATTGCGCTCGCCACCGAGCCAGGCGATTGCACGGTGCACTTCGGCCACACCCTGCACGCCGCGCCGCCGCCGACGGGGTCGGCCGCCACCGGACGCCGCACGTTCTACCTGGCGTTCGCACCGCCGACGTTGTTCGACGCCCTCGCGCCGATGGAGGACCTCGTCGCCGCCATGCAGGGCGACGGCGGCATCACGCGGACGGTCGACGACCTGCTGCCCCATCCCTGACGAGCACCTCCGTCGCGCTCTCGTAGAACACGTGGGCGAGCTCGCGCTCGACGATCGCACCCGGCACCTCGTCGTCGAACCATCGATCGACGCCCGCCCAGTGGTACGGGTTCGTCATGTACTCGCCCCGCAGGCCCTCGACGGTCTCGTACTCCTGCTCCCAGACATGGGTCCACGGAGATGGCGACCGCACCTGGTCCACGCGACTCAGGCACCAGCTGCGGATCGACTCGATGTGGCGCGGCATGGCGGCCAGCTCGGTCTCGAAGCGGGCGACGACATCGGGCGGCGTGCCGGGTCGGACGCGCAGGAGCAGGGTCCGCTTGACGCGAGCGCCCACGAGTGCCACGTGGCCGGACGCCACCGGCGCGAGCGCGACGGTGTCGACCACCCGCACGCCGGGCACGTCGGGCACCGGCAGGTCCTCGGCGGACACGTCCCAGGTGGCGTTCCCGCCGCCGACGCTTCCGGGCAGGTGGCGACCGGCGGCTCCCGGCAGCGCGTCGAGCGCGGCGTCGTCGTCGACCGCGAGCTGCACGACCCAACGCGTCATGCCGACGCGTACACCTGACGCTGACGGTCGAGCGCGATCGCGTCGGTCGCCGCCCACCACTCGTCGACGGATTCGTCGCGGCGCGCCGCGTGCTTCATCGCCCAGAAGGTGGCGACGTCCGCCAGCTCCCAGACCAGGCACACCTCGATGGCGTCCTCGTCGGCGTGCGTCCACCACGTGCCGGTGAGGCGCATCCCTCGCGCCTGCGCCGCCGGCGCGTACTCCGCGCGCAGGCGATCGAGCCACGGCATGGCCTGGTCGCCGGCGAGGGTGACCCGGTCGATGATCGCGACCCGGCCGGTCACAACTTGTCGAGCACCTCGGCGCGATAGCGGCCGATCGTGTCGGTCAGCTCGTCGAGCTGGTCGGGGCGAGCGATCCGCACGCTGAGCAGGAGCCGTCGAGCGCCGGCGTCGACGTAGCGACGGACCCAGTCGACGTCCCACTCGAGCGTCGGGTCGAAGCTGCCCGGCCAGGCCGTGATGGCGATGGCGCCGGGACCTCGCCCCGCCTCCCTGGCGGCGGCGTGCAGCGCCTCGACGCCGTCGGCGAGATCGTCCGGCGACAGCGTGAACGGGAACCAGCCGTCGGCGACGCGGCCGGCGCGCCGGACGGCGGGCGCGCTGTTGCCGCCCAGGACGATCGGCACCGCGCCGCTCGTCGGCTTCGGTACGAGGTGCACGGCGTCGAAGGACACCGTCTCGCCGTGGAAGGTCGACGGACCGGGACCCCACAGGGACCGCATCGCGGCGATGCACTCGTCGAGCTGGAGGCCGCGCCGATCGAACGACGCGCCGACCGTCGCGTACTCCTCCTTCTGCCAACCGATGCCGAGGCCCAGCAGGAACCGGCCGCCCGACAGCAGGTCGAGCGTCGCCGCCCGCTTGGCGAGCACGGCCGCGCGATGCAGCGGGGCCACGACGACCGCGGTGCCGAGCCGCAGCGTGCTGGAGCACGCGGCGAGGAACGCCAGCAGCTCGAGCGGGTCGGGCATCGGCACGGCGTCTGGTCTCGGGGACGGCATGCGGCCCTCGGCGGAGTAGGGGTAGTTCGGCTCGTAGGCCTCGGCCACGACCACGTGCTCGACCGCCCACACCGACTCGACACCCACCGCTTCGATCGCGGCCGCGTAGTCGCGCAGGAACGGGCCCGAGGTGATCAGCTCCGGCGCGTACGGCGCCATGACCCCTAGCTCGACGCGCGGCTCGTCCCCCACGAGGTCCGAACCTACTGCAGCGCAATCGGCTCGGAACGATGGAGGAACGCCGGGGAAACATCGCCGGGATTGCCTGGTGGCATGTTCCACCTGGGCTGGTTCCTCGGTAGTGGGTTCGGCATCAAGCCCTGGCGCGGCGGGCCGTGGGTCGGCGACATGGCGAACGAGTGGATGAAGCCCCGCCTGTACCGCGACCTGGCGACGAGCCTCGAACGCGCCGGCTTCGACTACATCCTCGTCGAGGACACGTGCATGATCGAGGACGTCTACGGCGGCTCGATGAAGACCACGTTGAACCACGGCATCCTCGCCCCCAAGAACGATCCGGTGCCGCTCATCCCGCTCATGACCGAGGTGACGAAGCACATCGGCGTGGCCGTGACGCTGTCGACGTCCTTCTACCACCCGTTCATGGCCGCCCGGACGATGGCGACGCTCGACCACCTCACGGAAGGTCGCGTCGGGGTGAACATCGTGACGTCATCGAGCAACCGGGCGCTGCAGAACTTCGGCTTCGACGGCTTGCCGCCGCACGCGCAGCGCTACGAGATCGCGCACGAGTGGATGGACGCCGTCAACCAGCTGTGGGCGTCGTGGGAGCCGGACGCGGTGGTCGCCGACCAGGACGCCAACGTCTACGTCGATCACACGAAGGTCCACGTGATCGACTTCGAAGGGAAGCACTTCAAGACGCGCGGGCCGCTCAACACGGTGCCGGGTCCGCAACGACGACCGGTGATCGTCCAGGCCGGCGCTTCGGCCGATGGGCGCGACTTCGCGTCGAAGCACGCCGAGACGATGCTCGCCCACGGTACGAGCATCGAGCAGATGAAGGGGTTCCGCGCCGACATGCACGCCCGCATGGAGGCGTGGGGCCGCAAGCCGAGCGAGTGCAAGATCCTGTTCCTGATCGACCCGGTCCTCGGCGACTCCGACGCCGTCGCCCAGGAGCGCCAGCGCGAGATGAACGCGCCGAACGACGACCCGGTCGTGATCGAGCGCCTGCTGTGGAGCCTGAGCTACACCCACAACGCCTTCGACTTCGGCAACGTCGACCTCGACGCGCCGTTTCCCGACGACCTGCCGGAGGGCATCGGCGAGATCAGCACGCTGCAGACTTTCATCGAGCACGCCAAGGGCAAGACCATCCGAGAGGCAGCGGCGACCTTCCACACCCACAGCGGCCTCGCCTTCTGCGGCTCACCCGACACGGTGGCCGGGATGATGGGAGAGGCGATGGAGGAGGTGGGCGGCGACGGCTTCCTGCTGTCGCCCACCGTGAACCGGCGCAACCTGGCCGAGATCGCCGACGGCCTGGCCCCCGCGCTCCGCAAGCGCGGCCTCATCCGCAGCGGCTACACGTACCCCACCTTCCGCGAGAACCTCCTCGAGTTCTGACCCCCCTCGCGGGGTCAGGCACCGCGGGCCGTGTCGCTGAGCAAGAAGGCCGACCACATCTCGGCGTAGCGGCCGCCGGCGGCGAGGAGCTGGTCGTGGCTGCCGTCCTCGACGATGCGTCCGTCGTCGACGACGAGGATGCGCCGAGCCGTGCGGGCGGTCTGCAGGCGGTGGGCGATCAGCAGCGTCGTGCGGCCCCGGGCGACGAGGCCCATCGCCCGCTGCACCTTCGCCTCGGTCGCGAGATCGAGGTTGGCGGTCGCCTCGTCGAGCAGCAGGATCGCCGGGTCGACGAGCAACGCGCGGGCCAGCCCGAGCAGCTGACGCTGACCGGCCGACAGCGACGCGCCGGCCTCGGTGATCGGCGTGTGGTAGCCGTGCGGCAACGACGCGATGAGCTCGTGGGCACCGACCCGGCGAGCCGCGCGCTCCACGTCGAGGTCGCTGGCGTCGGGCCGGCCGTAGGCGATGTTGGTGCGGACCGTGCCCGAGAACAGGAACGGCTCCTGCGGCACGTAGCCGAGCTGGCGCCGGTACTTCGCATGGTCGAGGCGGCGCAGCGGATGCTCGTCGACGAGCACCCGGCCGAACGTCGGGTCGTAGAAGCGAGCGACGAGCTTCACCATCGTCGACTTGCCCGCACCGGTGGTGCCGACGAGGGCGACGATCTCCCCGGCGGGGATGTCGAGGTCGAGGCGGTGCATGGCGACCAGGCCCGTGCTCGCGTAGGCGAACTCCGTGTCCTCGAATCGCAGGTGCCCCCGCAGTCGACCGGGATCGATCGGCTCGACCGCGGCGGGCGTGCTCGTCGGCGTCTGGAGCAGCTCGCGGATCTGCCCGACGGCCACCCCCGCCTGCAACCACTGGTCGAACACCATCGACAGCTGCTGGATCGGTGCGAAGAACAGGTCGAGGTACAGGAGGAACGCGATCAGCAGACCCGGGGTGATGTGGCCGGCGGCCAGCTGGTGCGCACCGACGGTCAGCGCGATGGCCTTGGCCACGATGTTGATCAGCTGGAGGAACGGGAAGAAGCGGGCGATCAGCTCGATCGACCACCGTCGGGCCTGCTGGTACGAGTCGGCCAGCTCGACGAACCGCGCCTCGTTGGCCGCCTGCTGGCTGAACGACTGGCTCACGCGCACACCGGCCAGGCTCTCCTGCAAGTCGGCGTACAACGTCGAGATGCGCTCGCGCGCCACGAGGTAGCAGCGCCCTGACGCCCGCCGGAACCACAACGTGGCAACGAGCAGGACCGGCACGATCACCCCGACCGCGAGCGCGAGTCGCGCATCCAGCACGACCAGCACGACCGCGACTCCCGCGCACGAGAGCAGGCTGACCATCGCGGTCAGCAGCCCTTGTTGCAGCAGCTGCGCGAGCGCCTCGATGTCCGACGTCATGCGCGTCATGATCTTGCCGGCCATGTGCTGCTCGTAGTAGTCGAGCGACAGGCGCTGCAGGTGGGCGAACGCCCGGATGCGCAGGCCGAACAGCATGCGCTCGGCGGTGCGCGACGTCTGGAACGTCATCACCATCGCGTTGGCCCAGCTGACCGCCTGCACGGCGACGAGCACGAGGCACACGCCGAGCAGGACCGACCGCGAGTGGGTCACGACCCCGTCGTCGATGCCGTGGCGCACCAGCAGCGGTGCCGCGAGACCGGTGATCGTGTCGACCACGACGAGGCCGCCGCCCACGAGCAACGGGCGCACGAAGGGGCGCAGCAGCGTGGTGAACGAGAAGTCGTCGTCGGGCGCCGCTTCGCGCTCGATGTCGACCTCGGGCTCGCCCCGCAGCGCCGGCAGGCGGTCGACCATGGCGAGCAGGCCGTCGGACGCGGTGGCCAGCCCCGCCAGGTAGGTGCTCGCACCGATGCCGTGCCCCGGCGCCCCGGACCCCGAGCCCGCCATGGCGGCGGCTTCGCTGGCGCGGCTGCTCATGCGCGGGGCGCCCTCGCGCGAGACGTCCAGCGGCCAGGCGTGCGCGTCGAGCTGGTCGACGACCTCGTCGAGCGCCTCGTCCCCGTCGGGTTCGGGTCCCGTCAGCAGGTCGCGGAAGAGCGGCGACGAGGCGAGCAGCTCCTCGGCCGTGCCTTCGGCGACGATGCGCCCGGCGTCGAGCACGATGATCCGGTCGGCCAGCGCGAGCGTCGACGCCCGATGGGCGATGAGGATCGTCGTGCGGTCGGCCATCACGTCGCCGAACGAGCGGTGGATCGCCTCCTCGGTGCGGGCGTCGATCGCCGAGGTCGCGTCGTCGAGGATCAGCACCTTCGGGTTGGCGAGCGCCACGCGGGCCAGCGCGATGCGCTGCCGCTGCCCTCCAGACAGCGTGAAGCCGCGCTCGCCCACCTCCGTCTGGTAGCCGAGCGGCAGGCCGGAGATGAAGGCGTGGGCGTGGGCGGCGATGGCGGCCCGCTCGACGTCGACGTCGGCGGCATCGGGGCGGCCGAAGGCGATGTTGTCGTGGATGCTCGTCGAGAAGAGGAAGCTGTCCTCGAACACCATCGCCACCGCTCGGCGCAGCGTGTGCAGCGTGATGTCCCGGGCGTCGATCCCGTCGATGCGGACGACCCCGGCGGTCGGGTCGTAGAAGCGGGCCAACAAGAGGGCGAGCGTCGACTTGCCCGATCCCGACGTGCCGACGATGGCGACGCGCTCGCCGGGCGCCACCCGCACGCTGACGTCGCACAGCACCGGATCGCCGTGGGGGTAGGCGAACGTCACGTGGTCGAGCTCGACCGCACCGACGGGGTCGAGCAGCGGCTGCGCATCGGGGTGATCGCCCACCGACGGAGCGATGGCGAGCAGCTCGAGCACCCGGTGGGCACCCGCCCGTCCCTGCTCGCTGGTGGCCAGCACGCCCGACAGCATCCGCACGGGCGGGATGAGCTGGAGCACGTAGCTCGAGAACGCGAGGAACACGCCCAACGAGAGGTGGTCGCGCATGGCCAGCCACCCGCCGAGCGCCAGCACGCCGAGCTGGCACAGCGTGGGGATCGCCTGGAGCGTCGGCGCGTACCGGGCCGTGATGCGGGCGGTGCGCAGCCGCGACCGGAAGAGGTGGCGCGCCTGCTCGGCGAGCAAGCCGAGCTCCTGGTCCTCTTGGCCGAACGCCTTGACGATGCGCACGCCGGTGATGGCCTCTTCGACCACCCCGGCCACCGCGCCCTGGTAGTGCTGGTCGATCCAGCTGGCCGCGAACGTCTTGTCGCGGAAGCGCATCGAGAGCACCAGGAACAGCGGGATGCCCACGACGATCACCGTCGCCAGCAGGGGCGAGAGCACGAGCATGACGACCACGGCCACCGTGACCTGGGCCACGTTGCCCGCCGTCACGCCGAGCTGCTGCAGGAACATCTGGATCAGGGTGATGTCGGCGGTGGCCCGCGACATGATGTCGCCGGTCCGCATCTCGTCACGCCGCGCCGAGTCGAGGTGCTGCAGGTGGTGGTGGAGCCGCACCTGCAGGTCGCGCTGCACGTCGACCGCGGCCCGCCCGCCGAGGGCGCGGCGGATGTAGCCGAGCACGAACGTCACCACGCCGGTGAGGACCAGGACGGCGACCCAGGGTCCGAGTGGGCGACGATGGTGCAGCACGGAGTCGTCGAGGATCGTCTTCTGCACGAGCGGTGCCAGCGCGAACGCACCTTGCCCGAGCACGGCGAGGACGACGGCCCACGTCATCGCCTTCCTTCGTGGGCCCAGGATCGGGCCGAGGATCCTCAGCCACCCTTGCTCGTCCGCGCGCGTCTCGTCCGGCACCACCGGACACCACAGCGGACCGACGTGAACCGGCCGAGTCGTGGACGTGCACTGACGATTACGCCGGTGTTTCGCCGACCGGCGTAATCGAACGTGCACCGACACGACCCGTCGGCGTCACGTCCAACCGCTTTCGTGCAGCGGAGACGTCGAAGGGAGCAGCCATGACCGCCAAGCCGTTCCACCTCGGGTGGTTCACCAACTTCACGCCGCCCGAGTGGCAGCACGAGTGGTCATCGGGCGAGGGCAACGACTGGACCGGTCGCTTCTACGTCGACATGGCGCGCACGCTCGAGCGCGCCGGGTTCGACTACATCATCCTCGAGGACACGCTCATGGTCGCCGACGCCTACGGCGAGACCATGGAGGGCTCGCTGAAGAACGCGGTGTTCGCGCCGAAGGCCGATCCCGTTCCGCTCGCCGTGCTCATCGCCGCGGCGACATCGCGCCTCGGCGTCGTGGCCACCATGTCGACGACCTTCTACCCGCCTTACATGCTCGCTCGCATGTGCTCGACGATCGACAGCATCGCCGAGGGACGCTTCGGCTGGAACATCGTCAGCTCGGCCGAGGACCGCGCCGCGCAGAACTTCGGCCTGGAGGCGATGCCGGAGCACGATGCCCGCTACGACATGGCCGACGAGTACTTCGATCTCGTGTGCCAGCTGTGGGACTCGTGGGAGCCCAACGCCGTGGTCATGGACAAGGAGGCCGGCGTCTACGTCGACCACACCAAGGTCCACCCCATCAACTTCGAAGGCACGTACTACAAGTCCCGCGGCCCCTTGAACACGGTGCGGTCGCCCCAGGGGCGGCCGGTGTTCGTGCAGGCCGGCGCCTCGCCGCGCGGCCGGCAGTTCGCAGCCGGCAGCGCCGACTCGATCATCGCCGTCGCCACTGGGATCCCCGGCATGAAGGAGTACCGCGACGACATCCGCGCTCGCATGGAGGCGATGGGCCGCAAGCCCGACGACTGCAAGGTGCTGTTCCTCGTGTCACCGATCCTCGGCGCCACCGAGGAGGAGGCCTGGGCCGAAGCCGCCCGCATCACGTCGGCCCCCGGCTACGTGGAGCAGGTGCTCGTCGGCATCTCGTCCAACACCGAGATCGACTTCTCGCAGTTCGACCTCGACGAGCCGCTGCCGACGGTCAGCACCAACGGCGAGCGCGGGTCGCTCGAGAAGTTCGTGCAGGGCCTCGGCGGCACGGAGCCGAAGACGCTGCGCCAGCTCGCCGAGGAGCGCCTGCACCGGTGCGTCCCGCTCGTCGGCACGCCGGAGCAGGTCGCCGACCGCATGGGCGACGTCATGGAGGAGGTGGGCGGGGACGGGTTCCTCATCACCCGCCCCGGCAACGGGCTGAGCCGTCGCTACATCTCGGAGGTGACCGACGGCCTCGTGCCGGCGCTGCAGAAGCGGGGGCTCACGCGGACCTCGTACACGTACGAGCACTTCCGCGACAACTTGCTGGAATTTTGAGCGCGCGTCGCAACCCCACCGGGTTGCTCGCCGTCCCCGGCTTCGTCCCGCTCTACGCCAGCACCTGGCTGTGGCACCTCACTCGATGGGGCGGCCTCTTCACGTGCAGCTACCTGGTCACCAAGCTCGTCGACGCGCCGTTCCTCAACCAGCTGGTCGGGGCGTCGGTGTTCGCACCCATGTTGCTGGGTGGCATCGCGGCGGGCGTGCTCAGCGACCGCATCGAGCGCCATCGCCTGATCTTCGCCACGTTGTGGGTGCTGATCCCGGTGACGTTCCTGATGTTCGTCCTCGTGCAGACGAACACCGTCCGGGTCTGGATGGTGTTCCCGTTCATGCTCATGGTCGGCATGCTCGGCCTCGTCAACATGACGTCGCAGCGAACGCTGCTCTACGACACCGTTGGACCGGCGCACGCCCCTCGCGCACTGACGCTCGACAGCGTCGGCATGGCGGTGGCGAGCATGGTCGGCACCCTGCTGGGGGGCACGCTGATCCAGGCCGGTGGCATCGGCGCCGCCTTTGCCCTGCTGTGCCTGGCGCTGTGCGGCTCCGCCGTGCTGATCCGTCACGTGCCGAGGCCCGTGCGCCAGACGTCGATGCCGACGCTGTCGATCCGCGAGCACCTCGACGTCGGCACCGCGCTGCTGCGCCGCAGCCCCCCGTTGCGCAGCATGCTCGGCATCACCGTGGTGATGAACGTCTTCTACTTCTCGTTCGTCCCGCTCGTCCCGGTGATGGCCAAGCACCTCGGCGCCAACGCGTTCCTCACCGGCGTGCTGGCCTCCGCCGCCGGCGTCGGTCAGCTCGTGGGCGGGCTCGTGCTCGCGTCGCGCGGCGACCACCGACGGGGGCGCATCTTCGTCGGCGGCTCGATCCTGTGCCTCTGCGGCCTCGGTGTCTTCGCCGTCGTGCCGTTCCTCGGCCTCGCGTTCATCGCGCTGCTGCTCGCCGGTGCCGGGCAGGCCGGGTTCGGCTCGATGCAGAGCTTGCTCGCCATCGAAGCGGCCGGCCGGGCCGAGCAGGGCGCCGCGCTCGGGTTGCTGAGCACGGCGGTCGGCGCCCTGCCGCTCGGCATGCTGTACATGGGCGTGAGCGCCCAGTGGCTCGGTGCCCCGCTCGCGCTGTTCGCGTCGTCGACGGGCGGCATGACGATCCTGATGGTCTGGCTCCAGCGGTGGCCCCACGTGCTGCAGCCGTCGGACGCCACCGCCTTCGACGCCGCGGCGTAATCGAACCCGAACCGACGGGACACGACGCGGAGACGTAGCTGGGGTCATTTGGTGCCATGGCAGCGGATCAGTTCCATCTCGCGTGGTTCCTCAACGGCTATCGGGTGCACGGTTGGAGCAGCACGTGGATCGGGGCCAACACCACGCAATGGATGCTTCCCGACTTCTATGCCGAGTTCGCGCGGTCGTTGGAGCGCGCCTGCTTCGACTACCTCATCCTCGAGGACTCGGCGTTCGTGCCAGACGCCTGGGGCGACAGCCACGACATCTACCTCCAGCACGCGCTCCACATCCCCAAGCACGATCCGGCCGTCCTCGCCTCGATCCTGAGCCAGGCGACCTCGCGCCTCGGCATCGTGCCGACGCTGAGCATCACGGAATACCCGCCGTACCTCCTCGCTCGCTACATCTCGACGCTGGATCACGTGTCGCGCGGCCGCGCCGGCTGGAACATGGTGACCGGCAGCTCCGACCGCGCCGCGCAGAACTACGGGCACGAGGCCCAACCGGCCCACGATCTTCGCTACGACATGGCCGAGGAGTTCACCGAGCTGGTCCGCGCCCTGTGGGACTCGTGGGAGCCGGAGGCGATGGTGGTCGATGCCGACGCGGGCATGTTCGTGGACGGCTCGAAGGTCCACAAGATCGACTTCGAAGGTCGCTTCTACAAGTCGCGCGGACCGCTGAACACGGCGCGATCGCCGCAAGGGCAGGTGCCGATCGTGCAGGCGGGCGGCTCGCCCCGCGGCCGCGCCTACGCGTCGAAGCACGCCGACTGCATCATCGCCACCGGTCGCTCCGTCGCCGAGATGAAGGCGTACCGCGACGACGTGCACGCGCGCATGGTCGCCAACGGCCGCAAGCCCGACGAGTGCAAGGTGCTCTTCCTCGTGTCACCGGTCCTCGGCGAGACCGAGGCCGAGGCGAAGGACAAGAAGGC
>Ga0070671_100003493_pt1 | contig 12267 bp, 7 predicted proteins | sample KBSS73metaG_FD_65341 | JGI IMG/M metagenome (GOLD analysis project Ga0070671, IMG submission 65341) | Switchgrass rhizosphere microbial communities from Kellogg Biological Station, Michigan, USA - KBS S7-3 metaG | ecosystem: Host-associated > Plants > Roots > Rhizosphere > Soil ...
AGGTGTTCGCCGGCCGGATACTGATCGTTCACTCGCCGCGTTGATTCCGGTGATCGAAGGCAAGATGCCGGTTGTTATGTTTGCAAACACCGAGCGCGAAATCGGTCGCGCACTCGATCTCGCAACTGAGTTTAAATTGAAACTTATCATTGCCGGCGGTCGTGAATCAGATCGCCTTACAGATCGCCTCATGAAACAAGATGTGCCGGTACTTCTTTCGCTAAATCTTCCACGTCGCACAACTGCCGCAATGCCCGAGGCGGATCCGGAACCTTTGCGCGTCCTTCGCGAACGAGTAGAGGCTCAACAGACCGCAGGCAAACTGGCAAAGGCCAAGGTTCGCTTTGCATTTGAATCCGGGTCGCTGGCAAACGCGTCAGACATCATGCTCAACGCGAGTCGTACTATTGAAAACGGATTGTCAGCCGAGGACGCGCTGCGTGCATTCACGATTTGGCCGGCGGAGATTCTTGGGGTGAACAATCAACTAGGTTCGATTGAAGTCGGAAAGATTGCCAATCTCACAGTCACTCGTGGAGATCTATTTGATCGTAACAGCCGCGTCACTAATGTTTTCATCGATGGACGCCCCGTCGATCTTCGACCCGCGCAGACGTCTACGAGTGGTCAGGGTGGACCATCTGCCCCACGCGGAAATCTCACGGGCGCATGGTCTTTGGCTGTAAACCTCGGCGAGGAAAAAACCGCGACTTTGACTCTTCGTCAGGAAGGTGATCGCCTTACCGGCTCAATGCAGGGACCACTTGGTACGGCGGAAATTGCCAACGCATCTGTGGGTAATGAAGTCCGATTCACTATCGTCCTGAATATTGATGGTCAAACCAAAGAGGCGACGTTTGCAGGCGCAGTCGCTGGTAACGGCAACGAGATTCGTGGTGCTGTGACTATCGAGGGCCGTGCGCCAGGAACGTTCACTGCAACCCGTTCAGTTCCTAATTAACCAGACTCAGCTTTCATCCGCTAACACGACCAATAAGGTTCGTCATACATAGCTTTCGATTACGGAGTTAATCAAAAATGAGACGATTCATCGCAAGACTACTCTTACTCTCATTCGTCACTACTCTTCCACTGGGTGTCATACGCGCTCAAACACGCGCAGAAAATCCGACCGCGACACTCATACGCAATGCAACCGTTCTAACGATCACACACGGCGTTCTAACCAATGCTGACGTTTTGATTAAGAACGGAAAGATCGCTGGAGTTGGCAAAGGACTAAAACCGTCGGCGAATGCTCGGGTGATTGATGGAACGAATAAATACGTCATGCCCGGCATTATCGACTGCCACTCTCATTCGATGTTGGACACCATCAACGAAGGAACGCTCGCGGTGACGTCGATGGTTCGCACTCGCGACGTCATTAATCCAACCGATGTCGATCTATATCGCGAACTCGCAGGCGGAGTTACCACGTTGAACTTGTTGCACGGCTCCGCCAATCCGATTGGCGGTCTGAATACCGTGGTGAAGATCAAGTACGGTCGCCCTGCCGACGAATTCATTTTTCCGGGTGCGATGCCAGGGATCAAGTTCGCCCTCGGTGAGAATGTAAAGCGTTCCAGCAATCCGAATCTTCCGGGCGTCACGCGTCGATATCCAAACACGCGTATGGGTGTCGAGGAAACAATTCGTGAGGCATTCTCTAAAGCGCGCGATTACAAAAAAGGCTGGGATGAATATCGTGCCGCCGTCGCCAAAGGCGAAAAGAATTTGATCGCACCACGACGCGACTTGCAACTCGAACCCCTCGTCGAAGTGCTCGAGGGTAAACGCTACGTTCACGCGCACTGCTATATCGCAAGTGAAATTCTTATGCTGATTGGCATCGCGGATGAGTTTGGTTTCAAGATCAAAACATTCCAACACGTGCTCGAAGGTTATAAGGTGGCGAAGGAAATAGCCGCACACGGCGCTGGCGCCTCGACGTTTGCGGACTCGTGGGCATATAAAATCGAAGCCTACGACGCAATCCCTTACAACACTGCAATCATGACTCGGGCCGGCGTAGTTGTCTCAGTGAACTCCGACTCAGACGAGCGTGCTCGTCGTCTCAACATCGAGGCTGCAAAAGCGATGCACTGGGGAGATCTAACGGAGGAGCAAGCGTTGAAGTTGATCACGATCAATCCTGCGATTCAACTCGGTATTCAAGATCGAGTTGGCTCGATTGAAGTTGGCAAAGACGCTGACCTCGCGATTTGGAATGGACACCCGTTTAGTGTTTATTCGCGAGTCGATACAACATTAATCGATGGCGACATCTTTTTTGACCGTCAACAAGATCTGTCTCGTCGCGCTGATTTGGCGAAAGAGCGCGCAACGCTCGAACAAGCCGATCCAAACAAAGCTCCAGTACAAGGACAAGTACCAGGTGCGCCTCGTCGTCGACCGCGCGGACATGAAGATGATGACGTTTGGGAAGGAGACCGCCCATGAGGAAGGTTGGCGTGAGAACAGGCGAAGGCGGCGACGCGAACCAATGGTTAAAGGGAGACGCGGAGATGGTGCTTCAAAGAGTTCTTAAGTGTGCATTGGTTGTAAGCAGCGCGCTAGTAATGTTGAGTGTGACGGCTGTCGCACAACAAATTGGTAATCCAACAAATCAGCAAGGCATCTTTCCGCCTCGAGGGACGTTCGTTATTCGTAACGCGCGAATCGTTACGGTTAGCGGGGCCGACATCGAAAGCGGCAGCGTCGTGATTCGCGATGGCAAGATCGAAGCGGTAGGAGCAACTGTTAATGCACCCTCTGGCGCACAAACCATTGAAGGTCGCGGCTTATCAGTGTATCCAGGGATGATTGATGCCGGAACAAATATGGGACTCGTAGAAGTTCCTCAAGGCGCAAACGGAACTGTCGACACATCGGAGGTTGGAGAGTTCAATCCAAACTCGCGCGCAATCATTGCGGTGAACCCACACAGTGCTCACATCGGCGTGACGCGCGTTGAAGGAATCACGAACGTGCTGAGTGCCCCAACGGGCGGGTTGATTTCTGGTCAAGCTACTTTCATTAACCTGTTGGGTACGACGCCAAAAGAGATGGCGGTAGTTCCAAATGCGGCGTTGGTGATTAATTATCCGCGACTCGGAGGAGGCGGAGGCGGCGGTTTTGGAGGCTTCCAACAACAGTTTAACTTGGCGGAAGCGTTAACAGCCGGCGAACGACAGTTGGATCAAATCCGCAAGATGTTGCGCGACGCCGAGGCTTACGGTCGATCACGTGACGCATACGCAAAAGACAATTCACTACCGCGTCCTGATCTCAATGTTATGCTCGAAGCTCTCGTGCCTTATGTGCGGGCACAGATGCCAGTGATCTTTCGTGCAGATCGTGAAGCTGAAATTCGCGGTGCGATCAAGTTCGCTGACGAAATGAAACTTAAACCGATCATTCTCGGTGGCGACGACGCATGGAAAGTCGCAAGCCTGCTAAAGGAAAAAAACGTTCCGGTGATCATCACCGGCATCTTCGGGCTTCCGAACCGGGAAGATGATGCCTACGACGTGCAGTACGAAAATGCGGCGAAACTTCAAGAGGCTGGTGTACGTTACTGCATATCGAGTGGCGACCCCGGAATGGAAGCTAGAAATCTCCCGCTGTATGCAGGCATGGCCTCAGCATACGGTTTGTCGAAAGCGGACGCACTCAAAGCCGTCACCTTGTACCCAGCACAAATAATGAATGTTTCGGATCGCTTGGGTTCGATCGAAGTAGGGAAGATGGCGAACCTGGTGGTCACTGACGGCGACCTGCTCGAGATTCGGACGCACATTCGTTACCTCTTCATTGATGGGCGTGAAGTTCCTTTGACAAGCAGACACACGGAACTGAATGACGCATTCAAGAATAGAAAATAAGTGCTTGGTGCTTGGTTGTTGTGGACTTGTAGATAAGCGCATAACCGAGCAGTAGAAGAACCAGGCACCCAGTACAACCCTCAACGCATTCTTAGGAGGATTTTCCTTTGTTTAGAAAAGATTTATTTGTCGTCATCCGAGCCACTGCGGTGTTAGCAGTGGCTTTTGTTTTCTCAACCCCTATCTATTCACAGACAAAACTTTTGCGCTTCCCCGACATCCGAGGTGATCGCGTTGTATTTACTTACGGTGGCGACCTATGGACGGCGCCATCTACAGGAGGAACCGCAACGCATCTAACCTCACACCCTGGTGTGGAATTGTTTGGCAAGTTTTCACCTGATGGAAAGTGGATCGCATTTACTGGTCAATACGACGGCGACGAACAAGTCTTCGTAATTCCCTCAACTGGCGGCGAGCCAAGGCAGTTAACGTTTTATCCGGCAAAAGGTCCGCTTGCTCCGCGTTGGGGTTGGGACAATCAAGTCTATGGCTGGAGCAACGACGGGAAACGAATCTTTTTCCGTTCACTCCGCGACTCGTGGTCCACGCCAATCGCCAGGCTTTACTCCGTCTCAGTAGATGGCGGACCAACTGAACCGTTGCCAATGCCGACTGCAGGTTCGGGTGACTATTCACCAAGCGGCAACGAAATAGTCTACTCGCCACAATCGAGAGACTTTCGTTCTGAAAAACGATACGGCGGTGGCCAGGCAAATGCTCTTTACATATTTGATTTAAAGACAACGGGCGCCAAACGTATAACCGAAGGTCCAAGAGCCACACGGGATCCGATGTGGATTGGCGACACGATCTATTTCGATTCGGATCGCGATGGACACTTCAACATTTATGCTTACAACGTCGCATCGGGTAAGACGGCTCAGATCACAACGAACAAAACTTACGATGTGCGATGGCCAAGTTCAGACGAAGAAAATCAGATCGTTTACGAATTAAATGGTGAGTTGCAGGTGCTTGATGTTAAGACTCGAAAGAGCACGGCGATATCCATTAATGTACCTGACGAAGGAATAGCTCGCCGTCCGAGTCGCGTATTCGCGGGTAATTTGATCGAGGCTGTCGGGCTAAGTCCAAAAGGTGAACGCGTAGTCGTATCTGCTCGAGGCGACATCTTCACGGTTCCAATTGAAAAGGGACCCACTCGTAACCTGACCCATTCATCTGGCGCACATGATAAGTGGCCCAGCTGGTCACCAGACGGTTCGCAGATCGCGTATATCTCGGACAAATCCGGAGAGGAAGAAATTTATTTGGAGTCGCAGGATGGCACCAAGCCTGCGGAGCAACTCACCCAAGGTGGTAGTGCGATGCGTTACGCGCCGGAGTGGGCGCCAGATGGAAAGCGGATCGCATTTAGCGACAAGGATGGCAAGGTTTATGTGTTAACCGTTGCCGATCGAAGGATGGTCCAGGTCGCAGATTCAACACGAGGTCAGATTCGAGACTACGTGTGGTCGCCAAGAGGAAATCACCTTGCGTTTAGCATGCCTGGCGCCAACGGTTTTTCCTCGGTCTACGTTTGGAGCGCAAGCGACAGTCAGTTGCGTCGCCTAACCGATGAGTCGTTCAATTCGTACAACCCAGCCTGGGATCCTCAAGGAAACTATCTCTACTTTTTGAGTGATCGTGAATTCAGTCCCCAGCTGTCGTCAATAGAATTTAACTACGCGTTGAATCGTCCCACCTACATCTATGCGATGACGTTGCGCAAAGATGGCAAACATCCGTTTCCACCGGAGAGCGACGAAGTAACGATTTCCAAATCAGCAGATGATGCAGCTAAACCGGCAGGTTCTCCAACGCCTGAAAAACCAACTGAGACTCCTGCACCGACGCCGGAAGCGGCCAAGCCAGAGCCGCCGGCTGCGAAACCTCCAGCAACTCTGGTTGTCGATTTCGATGGAATCTCGAATCGCGTGGCGAGAGTTCCACTACCTGCCGACAACTACGGAAACCTGACCGCCAAGACAGGACATCTGCTGTATGCAGTCGGTGGCGCTGGTTACTACGGTCGCCAAGCCGACCGGACCACTTCATTGAGAATCTACGCGCTCAAGGATCGCAAGGAAACGACTCTGGTTGAAGACATGCGAGGCTATACGCTCTCCGAGGACGGATCAAAGGTTCTGGTGTTTCAAGGTCAAGGCGCTAATCTCTATGACGCAACCCCGCAGGGAGAGCGAAGTCGCAAAGCTGTTTCGACAGCGGGACTCTACGTCGATCGGGTGCCAGCTGAGGAATGGAACCAGATCTTCAACGAAGTCTGGCGACGTTATCGTGATTGGTTCTATGTACCCAACATGCATGGCTTTGATTGGGTGGCCCTGCGTGAGCAATACAAACCACTCCTCAAGTATGTGGCCCATCGTTCGGATCTCAACTATGTCATCCAGGAAATGATTGCCGAGTTAACGATCCAACACGCATACATCGATGGCGGCGACTTTAATATTCCTCCGCGGCCGCGTTCCGGTTTACCCGGCGCGCGGTTTGAACTCGACAAACAAGCTGGACGATATCGCATTTCAAAGATCTTCCCTGGCGAGAACGAAGAAGACATTTATCGTTCACCTTTAACTGAAGTAGGGGTAAATGCGCATGTTGGCGATTATGTTTTGGCAATCGATGGCGAAGAATTAAAAGGCACGGATGACCCGTATCGATTGTTGCGAAACAAGGCTGACAATCCGGTCTCGTTAACACTAAACAACACACCCTCGATGCAAGGAGCTCGAGTTGTCTCATATCGTCCGGTGACGGATGAGAGCAACTTGATTTACCTGGATTGGACCAACGCCAATCGTGAGAAGGTCAGTCAAGCAACTAACGGGCGCGTCGGCTATTTGCATATTCCCGACATGGGGGCTGCCGGAATTCGCGAATTCATCAAATGGTACTACCCTCAACTCCGTAAGGAAGCTTTGATAGTAGATGTTCGTGCGAATGGCGGGGGAAATGTTTCGCGAATGTTGATTGAACGCCTGCGTCGAAAGGTGCTCGCGCTCAATTATTCACGAACAAACGATGAAGCTTCGACTTACCCCGACGGTACTTTTATGGGCCCGATGGTGACACTGCTTGACGGCAACTCCGCATCAGATGGCGACATCTTCCCAGCGATGTTTCGCGAAGCTGGACTTGGACCACTAATCGGCAAACGATCGTGGGGCGGTGTTGTTGGTATCACTAATCGTGGCCAGTTGATCGATGGAGGAAGTGTTAACGTTCCCGAGTCGGGTTTGGCTAACAAGAACGGCGAGTGGATCATCGAGGGCTATGGTGTCGATCCAGACATTGAAGTCGACAACGATCCGCAGTCAGTGATCAATGGAAAAGATCCGCAGCTTGAACGAGCGATCACCGAGATCATGGCGAAGTTAAAAACTCCGGTGAAGCTGCCGCCGAAACCAGCACCACCAGTGAAGACGATCACTTCAAGTGCAACGAGTCGATCGAATTAGATACGCTTCGCACTAAAACCATTGATTCTTTCCGGGTTGTCGTCGCACTGGCGGCTTTCTAGTAGGGTTTGTGTAGGCTGAACTTGAACCTTCTCATTCTCCCCAAGCTTCAGCTTGGGGCCATTGCATCCATTAATTCCATGGAACCGTTTTAACGGTTTCCATTTCGCAGAAAAAGATCTCGCAGCCACCGCTGAAAAAGTAAACCGTTGAAACGGTGACCAAGGGACAATGAGATGCGTGTTACCCCAAGCTGAAGCTTGGGGAGAATGAGAAGGTGGGTGCAGCGAGGTTTTGCGAGCGAAACCCCGAATAAGCGACCCGGAAATATGCCCGCTGAAAGCGGGCGAGCGAACTTTTCAGCACCAACCCGAATCTTCAATCGAACTTCCGCGCAACACTCGGAAATTTATCTACTTCTTCACTCCTTAATTCGCAACTTATCGGTAGGTAGCATCGCGGGCATACCCTTGTGTTGCCAACAACGAACCTCGCCATGAACACGTCGCGAGCACGGTGTACCTTTCTTGGTGCGTGCGCCACAAATGTAGACATCATCAGCAGGCAATGATGCCGGCGCTTGGACGGCGACAGAATTATTCGCACCTGATGCTGCAACAACGTTTCGTTGAATTATCAAAGGTGGAGCGGGAGGCCGCATCGCTCGACCCAGCACGATGCCAAAAGATAGCAACGTGATAAAGGCGAGCGTTGACTGTAACCAATGCTCTTTCCGAAAATTCGGAAGGCAAGAATTGCAAAATCTTCGACTGGTCCAGAGATGCCAGCGCAAATGAATGATCTTGTTGCCGCAAGCTGCGCAGAAATTGGGCCGGTAGCGAGTGAGGAGTGACACGATGTGAGGTCCCTTCGAAATGGATAATTGCTTAGGGATTATATGCCGGAAAGAGCCTGCTGCAACTTCACTGTGACTATCAGTCGTGCGAGGGGCGGGAGCACTTCCCAACCTGAAATCGACTCAGGGGGTTAGAAAAATTTAGTTAACGCATGGCGAACATTGCAACGGTAGGAACATCCCTACAAAAGCAACGGTTAGCCTTCCTTTTGCGTCCGAAAACAAAGGATCAAGGTTTGACCAATTCTTTTTAGGCGGGCATACTCGGCGGACTGATTTCCACATGCGTTTCCAAAATTTCCTTTTTAACTCAGGCAAATTTTCCCGCCTCACAACGACATGCGTCGGTATCTGTCTTCTAATCTTCAGCGCTTTTGTAGTCGGGCGCGCACAGGATCCTGAAGACGTCATCACAACCGATACTGCGCTTGTCCAGCTCAACATCGGCGTGGTCGACAGACAGGGACGGCCAATCACGTCGCTTACGAAAAACGATTTCGCCGTATATGAAGATGGCGTAAAGCAAACGATCCAACGCTTCGAACCAGTTGAGGCGCCATTCAGTTTAGTTCTCATGCTCGACATGTCGGGCTCAACGATCAACTTCAGGCAACAGTTAAAACTTGCGAGTCAGCGTTTCCTGGATGCTCTTGCTCCGGAAGATCGTGTATCGGTGGTCCAATTCGACGCGAGGGTGAAACCGCTTACCAGCTTCAGTACTGATCGCAGCAAAACTGCGTACGCAATTTCTATTGCGGACGGGAAAGGTGAAACCCACCTTTACGAGGCGTTGCGTTATGCGTTGCGCGAGTTAGACAAAGAGGGGAAACGACGAAAGGCGATCGTGGTGCTCACGGATGGACTCGATTCGGACATGCGCATAAAGGATCGTCGGACAGTTGCGAATGCGCAGACGGATCAAGAAGCCCTGACTGCAGTTAACGCCCAAGGCATCGCCGACCTGAATCAGATCATATCGTCGGCGGATCGCCAGGGCGTTTCGATCTTTCCGCTTGCGCTGCCTTCGGGTGATCCGAAACGTTTGCCGATACAAGATCCAAACATTACGGGAATCTACGCGGCCGCACGCCTGCGTCTGCAAGCGCTTTCAGATCGCACCGGAGGACGGTTGAACGAAATCGACAGGCTTGAACACATGGCCCAACTTTATCGCGAGGTGGCGGCAAGCATTCGGACGCTGTACACCATCGGCTACCAGGCGAATGGCGAGCGCGTCCGCGGAAAGTGGCACGAGATCAAGATTGAAGTTCCGAATCAGGACCTAACGGCGAGAACGAAGCCTGGGTATTTTGGTAGGTAGATGTATAAAGTCGTTCGCTAGTAGGTCCATTGTCGTTTGTACTTAGTGTTTTGCAGTTAGTGGTTTGTTCTTGATGCTTCCTCACATTGCACCGGTTCTTTAAACCAGCGCGTCGCATCCCGGAACGGGTCTGTGCACAAAAAGTCGTAAATACTGCGCATTACACTGGGTGAAAGTTTAATTTCACTCAATTCGCTGAAGCCTTCTCATTCTCCCCAAGCTTTAGCTTGGGGCCTTGCTTCTATTAATCTCGACGGAACCGTTTCAACGGCAATGACATACTTGACGAATCATGATTTCAGTCCGCGAAGCGGACGGCGGCATAAAGCCTGGGGTGGAGCGAGGCTTTGCGAGCGAAACCCGGGTACGCTACTCAAAATTTATTGCCCTCTGAAAGCGGGCGAAAGAACCTCTCAAGCACCACCCGAATCTTCAATCAAGCTTACGCGCCAAACTCGGAAATTTATTTTGTCTCACAATAAGGTTGGGCTTGAACAATCCACCAACTGCCATTGGTGGAATTTAGCTCTGAAACCCCACTCATGAGTAGGTTGATCCGAACAATCCTCGCACTTCCGTGCGAGGAATTCCACGCTCTGTGTGCAAAGCGACATAACCCTATGGCGGGGCTTCAAAGCAGAAAGAAGAAGGCTCCAAAGTCGCGTTTTTGCCTCCGTTTTACTATTTCGCGCTGAACATTTATATTTACACGCCTTGCACCCGTAGCTCAGTTGGATAGAGTACCTGACTACGAATCAGGGGGTCGCATGTTCGAATCATGCCGGGTGCACCACTTTTTCCTGACTCATCCTCAAACAGAGTAATCCTCGGAATTTCACACCTTTAGGATAACCGATGTACATCGCCCAAATCGGCAGATGGAAACTCCAGTGTGACCCCGAAGCAACTCGCGAAGCATTTCTCCGTGTAACCATTGGTTCTCCTGAGTCTTGCGGCTGCGCCGACTGCCTCAATTTTGCCGCGTCTCGTGAACGTGTCTACCCATCGCTGTGTTTGTCTATCTTCAATGAGCTGGGTATCGACAGTCACAAGGAATCGGAGATCTGGCACACACACCGCGACGGGAATGGCCTTCATCACTACGGAGGTTTTTTTCATTTCATCGGCGCGATTGAAAGTGGACGCGACGTGATGGTAAAGAAGAGTGGTTACCGCACATACGACTTTGAAACTATCGGAGAACGGTTCGAATGGGGACTTGCATCCGAGACCGCGCTTGTTCCAAGTTCTTTTGCGGGTTTACCGGTGACTCAATTTCAATTCGCGACTCGTATACCGTGGATTATTGAAATGCCGGAACCGGACTAATGATCGGCGAAACCACACATCGTTGAACCGGCGCGCGGAGACTGTTTCGAAAAATGATTGGTGCGGCAAGGGTTGAATGAAATTGCGGCTGTTGAACCGCAGCGTTATGCTGCTTCGCTACTGAGGTTAGAATGACAATACCTCTACTCGCTACCACGCTCTGTGCTCTTCTGTTTCTAATAGAGAGGAGGATGCCCTGGCGGCGGAAATCGAAGTCTGCAAGAGATTGGGACAAAGCCTCGTCAGCTGTAATTAGACTAGCCAGTGCCATCGTCCCGGTTGGTGTTCTCATAGGCTTCACGGACATCGGGCGCATCCAGACGTGGAGGGTACTAGTCGCCGCAACCGGGGTACTTCTCGCGCTTGTCGGCCTGGTTATTCGATGGCGGGCGATTCTCACGCTGAACAAGTATTTCACTCTCAACGTCACGATTCTTGACGGACACCGCATCGTTAAGAACGGTCTATACAAAAACATTCGCCACCCGTCCTACACAGGTTTCCTGCTGCGTTATTTAGGCGGCGGGTTGGCTTTCGCGAACTGGCTAAGCCTGATCATCATTTTTTTGCCGATGTGCGCAGCGATCTTGTATCGCATTCATGTTGAGGAGGGCGCATTAACGCAGGCTTTCGGGAGTGAGTACATGGAGTATGCCAAATGCACAAATCGTTTAATCCCGAAGGTGTATTGAATGATTTCGAAGAGCGGGCAGGCTAAAATCGGCATGCGGCGGACTCGCGTCACATGGTTTCTCTCATCAACGTTGAACCGGCACTCGTCGCTTAAAGAGCAGAGTTATGTACTTCTTGTTCGGCAGGGTTCGAGAATGATGCTATGCGATCAATTTCACGCTATGCAGTATTGAGTCTCCTCCTCTTCGTACTTCTTGTTTTGCAAGCCGATACATTTCGCGGTGGTACCGCTCTGCAGGGACAAGATGTGTCGCATCTTGTGCCTCCTACGCTCAGCTTTGCAAACAGTTTCGTTCAAACTTTGAGCGACTCGGGCTGGTCCATTGAACGTGTTGGCCTCTCAATCTACAACGGCGGCATGGCGGGTACTATTAAAGCGGCCTGGATAAAAACAAATAAAGGTGTCCTCGAAGTTCAAGTTTATGAAACGAGCGCAGAAGTCGAAGCAATCCAGCTCAAAGAAGATAACGACTCAACTCCTTACTATCACAAGTACACCGTTAGATGGCCTAACACGAGTCGTCCGAACGGATTTGAAGGACGCCTTCCGATTTATTTCACAAAATATAGAACGATGCTCATCATCAGTTATGATCGCAAAGTAGCGGGTGCGCTAGACAAACTTTTCGTCGCCAAAGAACACAAACGCCCATAACACGTCGTTGGACCGGAGTGGCAGAAGCGTGTTTCGCTTCA
>Ga0070671_100003497_pt1 | contig 12263 bp, 16 predicted proteins | sample KBSS73metaG_FD_65341 | JGI IMG/M metagenome (GOLD analysis project Ga0070671, IMG submission 65341) | Switchgrass rhizosphere microbial communities from Kellogg Biological Station, Michigan, USA - KBS S7-3 metaG | ecosystem: Host-associated > Plants > Roots > Rhizosphere > Soil ...
CTACTACTACGTCAGGACAACGCCATGAGGCGACTGCTATCGACCGCCGAGGCCCTTGGAGTCTGGACCGCGGGTGAGCGCCGCTTGGCATTGAATCGCCTCGAGCGGGAGGACGCGCTCATGTCGTTCGCCAAGACAACGAGCATCGACGGATCGCGATTCGGTGAGCGGTCAGGTGCTGCGGGCACGCACCGCGTTGCCGACTGGGCCAAGCGACACGAGCTGCCGCTCGCCGAGGTGTTGGCAGCTGCCGGCGCGGAGTGCCGAGAGGTTGACGACGTGCACTGGGTGGATGTGGAGCTCAAGTACGCAGGCTACATCGCCAGGGAGCGACGGAGCGCGGCACGACTGGCTGGCATGGATGGGCTGCAGCTGCCTGAAGAGATCGGCTATCGGAGCATAGATGGGCTGTCAAAGGAGGCGGTGGAGAAGCTCGACCGTGTACGCCCGACGACACTCGCGCAAGCTGCACAGGTGCCAGGGATCACGGCGGCGGATCTGCACCGGCTGGCGCATGCGGTGGCAAAGGGGCGTGTTTCACGTGAAACGGGGAGTCGCGCCGGCCTGGAATAGGGGACCGCTGCCCGGCTGTCAGCGTGGGCAGCGAGCCACCTGGCGATTCCGGCGCACGTCTCTGTCGTTGCGAGGAGGTCCTCAGGGCCGACCTGGCACTCCCGGTACACCAGCAGGGAGTGCCGTGCCGATGCACCGGGATTGCCACGTCGTTCGCTGACGCTCACTCCTCGCAATGGCAGGGACGCGTGCCGGCTGCTCGCGATGACTGACCACGAGAGGCGCGATTCGAGAACGCGACGTCAGGATCGAGGTGCGTCGGCACGGAGGCTCCTTGCTGGACGTGCCGGGATTGCCACGTCGCTCGCTACGCTCGCTCCTTGCAATGACAGAGGGGATGCACACGCACCTCGCCGCGACAGGGCAGGCGCTCGCGCTCCCAACGCAAACCGCCAGGCGCTCGCTCTCGCAACGGGAAGGGCGTACCGGTCGCGCTTGCGGAGCTGCTGCTAACCTGCGTTGCCGAGTATGCAACGCCTCCAGTACCAGAGCACGCTCGGGGATCCAAGCGGACTCCCGGCATTCGATGGCAGGCCGCCCGGCTGGGTCGACGATGCCTGCGGTCGCGCGTGTACCGACGGCCAACGCTCCCATGACTGGCCCACTGCAAAGTTTTCACGTGAAACAGTCTCGAACGGTTGTTCGTTTTCCATGGCACCGTATATTTGACGAATCTAGCGCGAACCGAGCGAAGGTCCTACCAGTGCGTTCGACGCTAAGTAATTGTCTCACAATAAGTTAGGTGAACATTGGGACGCGTCATAGCGATCGCCAATCAGAAGGGCGGCGTCGGCAAGACGACCACGGCCGTGAACCTTGCTGCGTCGCTGGCGATCGCGGAGAAGCGCACGCTGCTCATCGACGCGGATCCGCAGGGCAACGCCTCTAGCGGTGTCGGCCTGGTCAAGTCGGAGCTCACTGCCTCGCTCTACGATGTGATGATCGAGGGGCGCGAACCCGCCGAGGTGATCCGGCCGGTGCTCGGCATTCCCTACCTCGACGTGCTGCCGGCCACGCAGGATCTCGTGGGCGCGGAACTTGAGCTCGTGACGCGGCCGCAGCGCGAGACCGTGCTCCGGCGCGCGCTCGAGCAGGTGCGCGGCCAGTACGAGTTCGTGCTCTTCGACTGTCCGCCGTCGCTCGGGCTCATCACGCTCAACGTGCTCACGGCCGCCGACGGCGTGATCATCCCGATCCAGTGCGAGTACTACGCGCTCGAAGGCATCTCGCAGTTGCTCAACACCATTCGACTCGTGCAGCAGAATTTCAATGCGCCGCTCGCGCTCGACGGCGTGCTGCTCACGATGTACGACTCGCGGCTCAACCTGAGCCGACAAGTCGCGGAAGATGCGAAGGAGTATTTCGGCGAGCAGATGTTCCGCACCGCGGTGCCGCGCAACGTGCGCCTCGCGGAAGCGCCGAGTTTCGGCAAGCCGATCCTGCTGTACGACGTCGCGTCGGTCGGCGCCAAGTGCTACATCGGCGTGGCGCAGGAACTCATCAAGCGTGTCGACGAGCCGCGCGTCATGCCGGCGGTGTCCGCATGAGCGAGACCAAGCGACTGGGCCGCGGCCTCGAGGCGCTGCTGGGCCCGGTGACGCGCGAGGCGGCGGTGGCGCAGGGTGCGCTGCGCGAGCTGGCGCTGTCTTCCATCAAGCCCAATCCGTTCCAGCCGCGCACCACGTTCGACGAGACCGAGCTCCAGGACCTCGCGAATTCCATCGGCGCATCGGGCCTGCTGCAGCCGGTGGTGGTGCGACCGAAGGACGGCGCGTACGAGCTCATCGCCGGCGAGCGGCGCTTGCGCGCGGTGCAACGGCTGGGCTGGGCGAACATCCCGGCGGTGGTGAAGGAAGCCGACGATCGCACGCTGCTCACGCTGGCACTCATCGAGAACCTGCAGCGCGACAACCTTTCGCCGATCGACGAAGCGCTTGGCTACCAGCGCCTGATGGACGAGTTCCAGGTGGCGCAGAGCGAGGTGGCTCGCCTCGTGGGCCGCGATCGGTCGACGGTGTCGAACGTGCTGCGTCTCCTGAAGCTCCCGGACAGCGTGCGCACGCTGCTGCACCAGTCGCAACTGAGCGAGGGCCACGCGCGCGCGCTCCTCGGACTCGCCAACCCCGTCGCCATCGAGAAGCTGGCGCACGAGGCCGCCGTGAACGGCTGGTCGGTGCGCGAAGTGGAGGAGCGCGTGCGCGGCGACGCGCCCACGACGCGGCGCCCGCGCACTCCGAAGGGCGCGGCGCAGCCCACCGCGCAGTCGGCCGATGCGCGCCGGGTGGAGGATGCGCTCCGCCGCCGGCTCGGCACCGACGTGCGCCTGACGGCGAAGCGTCGCGGCCGCGGGGCCCTCACCATCAGCTACTACTCGAACGACGACCTCGCGCGGGTGCTCGAACTGATCCTGGGCATCCCGTTCGACGGATGAACCCCCGGGGCCGATCGGTCACGATCATCGTGCAGCCGGACGGTGCCCTGCAGGGGCGCGCGTTCCGCCTGCCCATGTGGGGACTGCGGGCCGCGCTCGCGACGGCGGCGCTGCTCGTGGCCTTCCTGCTGTTCGTGGTGCTGTCGTACGCGCCGCTGGTACGCGCGGCGGCGCGCGTGCCGTTCCTGGACCGCCAGGTGCATCGGCTCGAGGCCGACAACGCCAGGATCCGCGAGCTCGCGGCGGCGCTCGACAGCATGGAGAAGCGCTACGAACAGGTGCGCGGCATGGTGGGCGCCGACGTGGTGCCCGGTCTCGCCGAGGTGGCGTCATCGCTGCCGGTGGCGCCGCCGCTGCGGGCCATGCTCGCGGACGGTCCGCGCTACGCGACGGGGGCCTCGATCCCGCGCTACTGGCCGCTGGACGAGCCCAGCTACACGACGCGTGGCGTGGCCGACTCGTCGGGCGACGACGGGCGGCACGAGGGTGTCGACATCGCCGCGGCGGCAGGCACGCCGGTCCGTGCATCGGGCGGCGGCACGGTGACGGATGCCGGACAGGATCCCGTGTTCGGCAATTTCGTCCTCATCACGCATCCGGACGACTACCAGACGCTGTACGGTCACCTGTCACGGGTGGTGACCGGCAAGGGCCGCACCGTCGAGCCCGGCGAAGTGATCGGGCTCGCAGGCAACACGGGTCGCTCGAGCGCCCCGCACCTGCACTTCGAGGTGCGGCACAAGGGCGCCGCGGTGGACCCGACCACGTTGGTCAAGCAGGAGGGCTGATGGCGATCTTCTCTTCGGACAGACGCGAGGGTGGCGAGAACCCGCGGCGGCGGGCGACGGACCTCATGCCGCTCTCGATCGTGGGGCACGACCTGAGCGTGACCGGCGACTTCCTCGCCGAGGGCGTGGTCAAGGTGGAGGGCCGGGTGAAGGGCACGATCCGCGCGGGCAGCCAGATCCTGGTGGCTCCCGGCGCGGTGATCGAGGGCGACCTGCACACGAAGGAAGCCGTCATCGGCGGCGAGGTGCGCGGCGTGATCAACGCCACCGAGCGCGTGGAGCTGCAGGCGACCGCCGTCGTCGAGGGCGACATCAACACGGCCCGCATCATGATCCTGGAGGGCGCACGCGTCACCGGCGAAGTGCGCATGGACTCGGCGGTGCCCGCGGTGGCGGCCACCGAGTGACGCATTGGGCGGCGGTGACGCTCGCCGCCGCCCTGGCGGCGTGCGGGAGCACGACGGACAAGGTGAGCGCGTTTCGAGTGGGACTGATCACGCCGGGGTCGATCACGGACGCCGCGTGGAACTCCGGCGCGTATCGCGGACTCGAGATGGTGCGGGACTCGCTCGACGCGACGATCAGCCACGTGGAGGCAGGAACGCCGGTCGCGCAGGAGGAAGCGCTGCGCAGCTATGCGGCGCAGGGATATTCGCTCGTGTTCGCGCACGGCTACGAGTTCCAGCAGGCGGCGGAGCGGGTGAGCGCCGAGTATCCGAAGACGGCCTTCGTGGTGACCTCCGGCGCGCGCGCGGCGGCGAACGTGGCACCGATCATCTTCCGGCTGGAGGAGGCGAGCTACCTCGCAGGCATGACGGCGGGCGTGCTCACGAAGTCGAACATGATCGGCTTCATCGGCGGGGTGGAGCTGCCGCCGGTCCGGTCGGCGTACGAAGGCTGGGTGAACGGTGCGCGCGCGGTGAACCCGAAGGTGCAGGCACGGGTGACCTACCTGAACAACTGGGACGATGCGGCCGCCGGACGCGAGGCGGCGCTGGCGCTGATGCGCGCGGGCGTGGATGCGTTCCACCACAATGCCGATGCGGCGGCGCTCGGCCTGTTCCAGGCCGCCAAGCAGACGCCCGGCGTGGTGGTGTTCGGGGCGAACGAAGACCAGACCGCGCTGGCCCCCGAGCGGGTGGCCGGCTCGGCCGTCATCGACCTGCCACGGGCCTTCCTGCTGGTGGCGCGCGAGGTGAAGGCCGGCAGCTTCACGGCGCACGTCATCGCGGACGGGCTCGAGAGCGGCGTGGTACGATACCAGCCCAACCCGGCGTTCGCGGCCGCGCTGCCGCCGGGCTTCACGGCGCGGCTCGCGGCGGCGGCGGACTCGATCGAGGCCGGCACGCTCCAGCCCGCGGAGCGGCCGAAGGAGATGGCGCAATGAGCCGCTCCGTCGCGCTGGACGATCTCGCCGCGTACCTCGACCAGTACCTGCGGGTGCGCGAAGTCCCGGACTATCCCGGGGCGTGGAACGGTGTGCAGGTCGAGAATCGCGGCCAGATCGACCGCATCGTGGCCGCGGTGGACGCCTCGCAGGCCACCATCGACGGCGTCGTCGCGCTGCTGGACCGGGATGAGGGCGACGTGGGCTTCTCTGGCGACCGCGATCACGGCTCGCCGCTGCTGCTGGTGCATCACGGCCTGTTCTGGGACGGCACGCCATCCGTGACGGGTCCGCGCTACCGCCGGCTCAGGAGCCTGCTCGCCAACGACATCGCGCTCTATGCCGCGCACCTGCCGCTCGACCTCCACGCGGAGGTGGGCAACAACGCGGTGCTCGCGCGCCGGATCGGCCTCGAGATCCAGGGCACGTTCGGCGACCACAAGGGCACGCCCATCGGCGTGTGGGGGACGCCTCCCGCCGCACTCGATTCCCGCGAGGCGTTGGCACGTCGCGTCCAGGAAGTGCTGCGCCTGCCGACGGCACCGCGCGTGATCGCCGGTGGCCCCGTGCAGCCCCTCCGCGTGGGCATCGTGACGGGCGCCGCCGGCACGATGACGCCGCAGGCTGCCGCCTCGGGCCTGGACACCTTCATCACGGGCGAGGGTGCGCACCACACCTTCTTCGACGCGATGGAGGGAGGCGTGAACCTGGTGTACGCGGGTCACTACGCCACCGAGACGGTGGGCGTGGTCGCGCTCGCCGAACACCTCTCGCAGCGATTCGGCATTCCGTTCGTCTTCCACGACCATCCCACCGGGCTGTGACCCCGGCGCTGCTCGAGCTCCGGGGCATCGACAAGCGGTTCGGCTCCCTGCAGGCGCTCGAGAACGCCGAGCTCTACGTGCGCCCCGGCGAGGTGCACGCGCTGCTGGGTGAGAACGGGGCGGGGAAGTCGACCCTCATGAATGTCGCGTACGGGTTGCTCGCCCCCGACGCCGGCGAGATCCTGATCGATGGCCGGCCGCAGGTGTTCCAGTCCGCCCGCGATGCGCGACGCGCGGGCATCGGGCTCGTGCACCAGCACTTCACCTCCGTGCCCGCGCTCACGGTGGCAGAAAACGTGGCGCTCTTCGCCGGTTGGCCGATCGAGCCTCGAACGTTGCGCAAGCGGGTGATGGCGCTCGCCGAGCGACTGGGCCTGCCGCTCGAGGCCGGTGCCTGCGCCGGAGAGCTCCCGGTCGCGCTGCAGCAGCGGCTCGAGCTCGTGAAGGCCCTCGCCACCGACGCAAAGCTGCTGCTGCTGGACGAGCCTACCGGCGTGCTGGCGCCGCCCGAGGCCCGGGAGCTGCTCGCGATGGCACGCGCGTTCGCAGCGAAGGGCGGAGCAGTGGTGCTCATTACCCACAAGCTGGACGAGGCCCTGCGCGCGGCGGACACGGTCACCGTACTGCGGCGTGGCCGCAACGTGACCAGCCGCCCCGTCGCGGGACTTCGTGCGCGCGACCTGGCGCAGGCGATGATCGGCGACGCCACGCTGTTCGATGAGCCGTTACCGCCGCCGGCCCCGCCCGGCGATGCACCGATACGGGTGGCGTTCGAGGCGCTCGACATCTGGCGTGAGGATCGGAGCGGCGTGGCCGTGCGCGCCGCCGTACTCACCGTGCGCGCGGGTGAGATCGTGGCCTTCGCCGGCGTGGAGGGCAATGGCCAGCGTGAACTGCTGCGTGCGGTGGCCGGCGTGATCAAGGCGCAGCGCGGCTCGCTCCGGGTGGATCGGCCGGTGGCATTCGTGCCCGAGGATCGCACCACCGAAGGCCTCATCCCAGCCTTCTCGCTGACCGAGAACGTGGCCCTCGGGCTCGCGCGCAGCGCGCCGTGGGGTTGCGGCGTCGCGCTCGACTGGAACGCGGCGGCGGCCGCGACCAATGAGCTGATCGACGCCTACGGCGTGAAGGCCGAGGGGCCGGGAGCGGCCGCGGCGACGCTGAGCGGCGGCAATCAGCAGAAGCTGCTCATCGGCCGGGCGCTGGCACTCGAGCCGATCGTGCTCGTCGCCGAGAATCCCACCCGCGGCCTCGACGTGCAGGCCACGCGCGTCGTGCACGACCGCCTGCGCGAAGCGGCTGCGCGGGGACTCGCCGTGCTGGTGCACTCCAGCGACCTGGACGAGGTGCTGCGCCTGGGCACGCGCGTGGTGGTGATGCATCGCGGCCAGCTGCGCGAGGTGCCCGCCGGGACCTCGCGCGAGGCGGTGGGCCGGATGATGCTCGGGGCCGACGCGTGAAGCACGGCGGCTGGGTGCGGGCCGGCGTGGCGCTCGCCGCGGGGTTGGGGGTGCTGTCGCTCTTCTTCGTGGTGAGCGGCTACGATCCGGTCGCGGCACTAGTCGCCATGTGGCGCGGGGCGTTCGGGTCGTGGTTCGCACTCACCTCGGGCACACTGCTCCGCGCGGTGCCGATCGCGCTGATCGCGCTCGGGTTCACCACGGCCTACCGCGCGGGCGCGCTCAACATCGGCGGCGAAGGACAGTTCTACGCCGGGGCGATCGCGGCGACGTGGGCGGGCCTGCACCTGGGGCGCTGGCCCGGCGTCGTCGCGATCCTCGCCGCGCTCGCCGGCGCGGTGGCGGCAGGTGCGCTGTGGATCACGGTTCCGGTGCTGCTCCGGCGGCGATTCGGGGTGCAGGAGGTGATCAGCACGCTGCTGCTCAACTTCGTCGCCGAGCAGGCGGTGAGCTACGCGGTGCAGGGTCCGCTGCAGGAGGCGCGGCACATCTACCCGCAGAGCGACACGCTGCCCGACTCGTTGCACCTGCCGCTCCTCTGCGGAACGCGACTGCATGCAGGCGCGCTGCTCGCCATCGTGGCCGCGGCGGGGCTGGCGTGGGTGTTCGCGCGCACGCGGCTGGGGTTCGAGCTGAAGGCCGCCGGTGCCGGACCGCGGGCGGCGAAGGTCTCGGGGCGCATCCACGTGGCGCGATTGGCGGCCGCGGCGCTGCTCGTGTCGGGCGCATTCGCGGGACTCGCCGGTGGCACGGAGGTGCTGGGCACGAGCTACGCGCTCTATCCCAACCTGTCGCCCGGGTACGGGTTCACCGCGATCGCGGTGGCGCTGCTGGCCCGAGGAGCACCGCTCGGGATCCTGGCGAGCGCCACGCTGTTCGGCGCACTCGAGGCCGGCGCAGGCGCCATGCAGCGTGACGCCGGCGTGCCATCGGTGGCGGTGTACGTGGCCGAGGCGGTGATCATCGTGGCGGTACTGCTGGCCGACCGGTGGGCACCGCGGGTCGCGCGCGAGGCCACCGCGTGATCGATCTCTCGATGGCGGAAGGCTTCCTGTCGGCGCTGGTGCGGGTGGCGACGCCGCTGCTGCTGGCCGCGCTCGGGGAGATGCTCGCCGAGCGCGGCGGCGTCATCAATCTGGGGGTCGAAGGCGCGATGCTCACCGGCGCACTGGCCGCGGCGATCGGCGCGTCGGCGGCGGGCCCATGGGCCGGGCTCGCGCTCGCCATCGTGGCCGGGGCCGTGGTCGCGGGTGGCTTCGCCGCCGTCGCCATCGGCGCGCGCACCGATCAGATCATCACGGGCACGGCGACGACGCTGGCTGCGCTCGGACTGACGGGTGCCGTGTACCGTCGTGCATTCGGCACTTCCGGCGCCGGGCTCTCCCTGCCGACGCTGTCGCCGCTCGAACTGCCGGGCCTCGCGGACCTGCCGCTCGTGGGGCCGGCGCTGTTCGCGCAGCCGGTGCCGACCTACCTCGCGCTGCTGGCCGTGCCGGTGCTCTGGTGGTTCCTGTTCCGCACGCGCGCGGGACTGGCGCTCCGCGCCGTCGGCGAATCGCCGGCGAGCGCGCGGGCGGCGGGCGTGCCCGTGCGGCAGCTGCAGGCGCTCGCCACGATTGCAGGCGGCGCCTTTGCCGGCCTTGCGGGCGGCACGCTGGTGCTGGCCCAGGTCGGCACGTTCGCCGAGCGGATGACGGCAGGGCGCGGCTTCATCGCCATCGCGATCGTGGTGCTCGGTCGCTGGCACCCGGTGGGCGTGCTGCTCGCGGCACTGCTGTTCGGCGGCGCGACGGCGCTCCAGTTCCTGTTCCAGGCCGCGGGCCTGCCCGTGCCATACCAGCTCTTCCTGATGCTGCCCCATCTCCTCACGCTCGCGCTGCTCGCGGGCATCGCCGGCGGCGTGCGCGCGCCGGCCGCACTGGGCCGCACGCCCGAGTGACGATGCCGACGTCCCAACGCGCCCGCGTGCTCGTGAGCGAGCTCGGCCTGACGCCGCATCCGGAGGGAGGCTACTTCCGGGAGATCTTCCGCTCTCCCGCTGCCGTGACGGATGCGCGTGGCGCCACGCGCTCGGCGCTCACCGTGATCCATTTCCTCCTCCCGGCCGGGGCGCACAGCGCCCTGCATCGCGTCACGGCGGACGAGGCATGGCACTTCGTCGAGGGTGATCCGCTGGAGCTGCTCTGGGTGGCGTCCGACGACACACTGCAGCGCATCCGGCTCGGCCCATTGGCTCGCGATGCGGTGCCCGCGGCCGTCGTGCCCGCCGGTGCATGGCAGGCGTGCCGGCCACTCGGCACATACGCGCTGGCGTCGTGCGACGTCGCGCCGGGTTTCGAATTCAGCGACTTCGCGCTGCTCCGGGACGATCCGGCGGCCTGCGCGGCGCTGGTGGCCCGGCATCCCGAACTGGCCGAATTGCGCTGAAGGTCATTCCCACTGGACAAGGAATTGCCTACTGTTCATGTGTCGGCCACGTCGCGCGCCGGCACGCGCAGACTTCTCGCGCGCAAACTCATCCCAACCGGGAGTCGTCCATGGCAGCCAGCCGGAGAACCAAGCGGGTCGTGAAGAGGGCTGTGCGTCGGGGCGCCGCCAAGAAGGCGGTGCGTCGGAAGGTCGCGAAGCGGGCGGTCGCGAAGCGGGCCGTGAAGCGTCGCGTGGGCAGGAAGGCCGTGAAGCGCGCAGTCGCGAGGAAAGCCGTGAAGCGGCGCGTCGCGAAGAAGGCCGTGAAGCGTCGCGTGGCCAAGCGGGCGGTGGCCAAGCGGGCCGTGAAGCGGGCGGTGGTGAAGAAGGCGGTTCGCCGCCGGATCCTGCGTGCGGCCATCATGAACGCCGCGAACGAGGCGGCGTAGGGGCGTGCACACGACGTGACCCGCGTCCCGTACGCGTTGATCGTCGTGGCTCTCGGGGCGCTCGCGGCATGCGGGCGCCCCGAGGCGCGTCCATCCGAGTCGACAGTCGCTCCCCCCGCGGCGCCGCTCCCACCCGCCGAGGCAGCCGAGTCGCTCGCGGCCCGCATCGAGGCGCGACGGGCCTCGCTGGTGCGCAAGCCGGGCAACACCGTCACCGGCGACGCGGTATCGCAGTGGACGGCCTACTACAGCGGCGATACGCTGCTCCTCATCGACGACAGCACGAGCCTGGGGACGTACGGCGGCTCGCGGTCGCGCTTCTACTACGAGGGCGGGCAGCTGCGACTGTACCGAGAGGCCGCGCAGCGCACCCGCACGCGCAGGGGCCAGCGCGGCACATCGAGTCTCGAGACGCGCATCGTGTTCGACGAGGCGGGCGCCGTGGTCTCCTCCGCCTACCTCGTGGACGGACGCGCATCCACCCTGCCGGCGACCAAGGCGGACGAGGCGCGCAACCGATCCGCCGACCTGGTGCGGCGGCTGGTGCTCGGTCGCTAGGCGTCACCCCCGCCGCCGGGCGGCCAGGCCCAGCGACGCACCAGCTCGCCGTCGCTCGTCATGAACGGATAGGAGAAGTCGTCGGCCACGAGGTGGCTGCGGGCCACCGCGTTGAAGCGGGCCACGAACGCCTTGCGCTGGTCCCACACGAGGAAGCAGGCGCGGTGCACGGGCGCGTCGGCGAAGCGCCAGAACGGATCCATCTCGTCGGCGAGGAACGCCGGGGTGACGAAGGCGTCCTCGTCAGGGGCAATCGTCTCGCCACACAGTGCACAGTACGCCTGTCCTGCCGCAATTCGATCCATCGTCCGCGGGCCATGCCCGCTCTCCTCCCGCCACCTGCCGGATTCAGTGCTCCCGGATCGGCACGGCCGTGAAGCCGCCAGCCGGATCGTCGAGCAGCAGCACCGCGTACACCTCGCCACCCGCCACGTCGAACGTACCCGTGGTCGCGAGCTTCGGACCGGCGGTGCCTTCCAGCGTGGCGAAGACCGTCCAGGCACCGGGCGTGCTCTCGATGTAGCCCGACTGCGCGCCCAGCGGGAACGGGAACATGACGCGGATCGAATCGGCGAAGTCCGGCTGGATCCGCCACACGTCGAGTGGCGGCGCCTGCTCGGCGAGGTGCACCACGCTGACCTTGCTCCGCCCCGCGACGGGCGCACTGCCCGTGTCGGAGAGCTCGAAGGCGAAGAGCGAGCCTTCGATGGTGGTTCGCGCGATGGCGGCCGTCACGACACCCGCCGCGATCGTGACGCTCACCTCGGCCGAATCGAGGCCCGGGCGACGGAAACGAACGACGTGGCTGCCCGACGCCGCGTCCGTGGGCGCGGGGACGACCTCGCCGACCACGACGCCCGACTTGAGCAGCGTGCCGTCGAACAGCACGTCGAGCGTGTCGAGCGTGGCATTCACCGCCTGGATGCCGCGCAACTCGACCGGTGCAGGCGTATTGTCGTCGCCGGAGCAGGCCACACACGCGGCGAGCGCCAGCAGGGTCGGCAGGAACGAGTGCTTCATCGGCTTGGCTCCTTGTTGCGCGAAACGTAGCTTCCCGGACGGCGGTCGGTACGGCGAGTCCCTCGGGAGGTGGATCATGGCAAACATCGACGAATGCGTTCCCGGCCGACAGGCCAAGGTGCTGAGGAGCGGCGTTGCCAGGGTGGTGGGCAAGGTGGGCCACATCGTGGAGGTGTCGCGAGTGCGCCGTCCGCCGACGGCGCCGCTGCGCGACCAGGTGACGGTGGATGTGCCGGGCCACGGCGAGGTGGTGGTGGCACCGGCGGACGTGGACGTGTTGCCGGGCTAGGGCGTCCGACGCTCGTACAGCACGGTGTCGCGCCAGCGGCCGTCGAGTTGGGCGATGCGCTCCCGGCGGCCGACGAAT
>Ga0070671_100003504_pt1 | contig 12258 bp, 6 predicted proteins | sample KBSS73metaG_FD_65341 | JGI IMG/M metagenome (GOLD analysis project Ga0070671, IMG submission 65341) | Switchgrass rhizosphere microbial communities from Kellogg Biological Station, Michigan, USA - KBS S7-3 metaG | ecosystem: Host-associated > Plants > Roots > Rhizosphere > Soil ...
GCGAGCGCCGCGCCGAGATGCCAATGCGTCTCCGCCGAGTCCGGGGCGAAGTCGAGCGCGCGCCGAAACTCCGCGATGGCGACATCCAGCTGACCGCGCGACGCGTAGGCGATCCCGAGATCGTTGTGGACGTCGGCGGTCTCCGGAACGACCGCCCCGAGGTATCCGCTGCCGGCGACGAGGCGGCCGCCTTCGGCTAGTTCGCGCGTCCGCAACCCTTCGGTCGGCGTCGCCGCATACGCGCGGCGAAGCAGCGCCAGGTACAGGTCGAGCCCTTCGACCACGCGCACCGGCATGCCATTTTCGAAGCATTTCGGGCACCACGTGGATACGCCATCCAGATCGACGACCGACGCCGGCACGAATTCTCCGAGATTGAGGAGCGATCGTACGCCGTACTCCTGAACCGGTCGATCGTCGGTGACGGGCGTCACATCGCGCGTCGCCTCAGCGAGCTTGGGTGCGGAGCCGACGAACATTCCGACGATTTCTCGAGGCGTGCCAAGGTCCACTCTCGCCAGATCCGCCCGGACCGAGGGACGCTGCGACATCGCGGTGAACAGTTCGGATGGATCCACCTCGATGCGATCGTTTGCGCCAATCAGAATCAGGTCGGCCTCCGCTCCGGACAGCAACACCGACTGCGGAAAGACGTCGACAAATGCCTTGATCATCGACAGCGTCGTCTCGGCCGGGACCTGGTACGAGGGCAGCCACTGGCTGACGAAACCCTTCGGTTTGAGGCGCGATCGGGCGAGCGCGTAGAACTCCTTTGAATAGAGCGATGCGACGCCGGCGTAGCCGATTGGTGGCGGCTCGAGCGTGATCAGGTCGTAGGAGGCGGGCGGCTGCATCAAGAGGTGATGACGGCCGTCATTGAGGTAGACGGCGACACGCGGAAACTGCAGGACGTTTCCGTTTGCGCCGGCGAAGTACGATCCGTGCTCGAGCACGTTTCGCGAGAGGTCGGCAATTTCCACCTTCGTCACCGACGGATGCAGCGTCGCCGCGGCCGCCGTGTTGCCGACACCGAAGCCGATGACGAGCACGCGCTCGGGGTTGTCGGTCATCAGCAGGGGCACGTGCGCAAGCGCGCGCATGTACCGCTGCGACAGCGGCCAAGTCGCGGACATCGGGTGGCCGTTCGTCATCAGCCGCCGGCCTTTGCCGGTCGTTTCCGTGACGGTGACGATCTCGTTGATGCCTTCGCTTTGCGTCAGCACGCGTTCGTTCGGTTGGGGCTTCGGCAGCGCGCGCGTGCGGATGAAGTCAGCGGGAATTGCGAGCCACGCTGCGATGCTGCCAACGGCCAGCAGCGCCGCCGCGGCGGCCATGCGGTGGAGGCGCGCATCCCGGGTCGTGGACCCCGCATCCCGGCTCCCGACATACAGCGGAACCAATGCCCCTGCGGCCGCAAACATCAGCACGGTTGTGCTCGTCTGCAGCCCGAAACGCGGGAGCAGCACGAAGCCGGCGACGAGGCTGCCCGCCACCGCACCTGCGGTGTTCGCGAGATAAAGTGTGCCCGCGCGGCGGCCCACCGACACTTCGGCCCGCTGCACGAGCACATTTGCGAGAGGAAATGAGAATCCGATCAGCAGCGCCGGGAGTGCGACTTCCGGCAGCATCGGGCGCAGGTTGAACCACAATTCCTTCAACGCCCACCCGAATCCCTGCTGATTCAGGAGCGTGTCACCCGCAACACCAGCAACCGCGCGAAACGCCGGATCGGTCGAGACCGTCACGTCGATTTGCGATGAGTCCGCGAGCGCCATCCCCGCGACCGTGCTCGCAACGAACAGCGCCTGCACGAGCAGCAGCCAGGCTCCTGCGCCGGACCGGGATCCGGGATCCGGGAGCCGGGAGCCGGCTTGGCGTTGAAGGACGCTCGCGATGAACGAACCAGCGCCGATGCCGACGAGGATGACGGTCAGCAGCAGCGCGAACACGGCCCGGAAGGCGCCCAGCATGATCGAGAAATGCCGGAACCAGAGGATCTCCATGCCGAGACCTGCGAAGCCCGATAGTGCCAACGCGATAGCCACGGGCGCGACGCTTGAGTCGACCAAGATTCGGGATTCGGGATTCGGGGTTCGGGATTCGGCGTTCGGGGTTCGGAGTTCGGCCTTCGCGGTTCGAGCTCGCTGAGACCTGCCACGGGCGACACGTGATTCGCCGTACGTAGGGGCCGGCTTCAGGCGGCCCACCGTTGCCCGGCTCAACACAATCGCGCCGCCACCCGCAACGGCATTCAAGGCGACGGCAAGCAACTGCGTGTTCAGCAACCCCCACGCAGGGACGAGGGCAAAATCCGTGAGGAAACATCCCGCGGCGGCACCCATGGTGTTCACCGCGTAGAGCAGCGCGATGCGACGGGCCTCGACCTGAACCCGCGCCCGCACGACGAAGCGAATCAGCAGTGTCAGCGTGCCGCCCATCAGCAGCGTGATTGGCGTGAGCAGCGCCAGCGCAATGATGACGCGTGCCGCATACGAGCCGGGTGTCAGCACGTTCCATCCGTTGGCGCCGACCTGGTACGACGTGACGAGCACAGACAATCGATCGAGGTGCGGCAACACGAACGCGATGAGCGCCCCGAGCGCCGCGATGGCCAGCTCGAAGTAGCCGTACGCCTGAAGGGGCGCGGCCGGATTGGCGGCGTAGCGGCGATCGGCCCAACGGCCGGCCAGGTAACTGCCCGCGCCGAGACCGAGCATGAACACGGCGACGATCACCGACGCCGAGTACACCGTGTTGCCGAAGGCGTTGCCGAACACGCGGACCCAGACGACCTGGTAAATCAGTCCGCTGATGCCGGAGAGGAAGAAGAGAAGGTAGAGCAAAAACTAAGAATACAACCACGAGCCGCAGAGACTCAGAGACGCAGAGCCAAGTCTTCTCCGAGTCTGCTGCGTCTCTGAGGCCCGTGACTGGACTAGCGGGTACCGCTCGTCGGCGGTGGCAGCTTCGTCAGCAGGTACTCCGGCCTCGCGCCGGCGCGCGGCTTGTACTTCTGCGCGCGTCCGCTGTCGACTTCGGCCGTGTAGAAGTTCCCTTCGGAGTCGATGCTCATCCCGTGCACGCCCCACATGCCGCCGGGGAAGTCGCCCCACGTGCCCCACGTGTACTGCAGGTTGCCGTCGCGATCCCACTTCACCATCTTCGAAGTGCCGCGATCCGCGCCCCAGATGTTGCGTGAGCCGTCCATGATGATCAAGTGCACGTCGGAAGGCGGATTACCGACGCTCCACATGCGCAGGAACTTGCCGTTCTCGTCGAACACCTGGATGCGGCGGTTGTTCCGGTCGTTGACGAAGACTTCGTGCGCAACGGGATCGACGGCGATGCCGTGGACGCTGTTGAAGTACCCAGGCCGCGTTTCAGGCTTCTGAGCCGTGCCTTCGCCCTTCTCGCCCCACGCCGTCACGTAGTTGTCGTTCTTGTCGTACTTGACGACACGCGTGTTGGCGTAGCCGTCGGCGATGAAGTAGGTGCCGTCCGGATCCCACGCAATGAACGTCGGACGATAGAAGTGTTTCGGGTCCGAGGCGTGGACGTTCGGCTCGCCGAGTGTCTTCAGCAACTGCTTGCCGTCGTGCGAGAAGATGAACACCGCGTGGCGGTAGTCGTCGACGACGAACACGCGTTTCTGCGCGTCGTAGGGGCTGATGTAGATCGCATGCGGGCGGCGGAACATCTTGTCCCACTGCGTCCACGACTCGACAATATTGCCCTGCGCGTCGGCAACGTTGATGATGTGCGACCAGAGGAAATCGGTGCCGGCCACGCCGACGTCAGAGTCGTCGCCGACCTTCCCATTGACTTCGAGCGCTCCAGGCGGGCTCGCGGAGGTCGCATCACGCCATGGCAGACGGCCGATCGGGAACTCGATGTTGGGGCCGAGCTGCGGCAGCTTGGTCGCCTTCGGCCGCTGAATGTTTGGCAGCAGGCCGCGCTGCAGGATAAAAACCCGGTTCGGCGTTTCGGCGAAGACGAATTCACCGGCGCCCCACGTCCATTTTTCGAGGCCGGGCAGCGCGCTGATCGGCTTCGGCCAGTTGGGCACGATCTCGTAGGCGCCGAACGGATCCTGTCCTCCCTTTTCGCCTGGAACGGCCGCGAACGTGCTGCTCCGCGCCTGTCCCTCGAGCGGCGTGGCGTGGTAGCCAATCGCCACCCCAATCGCGAGCGCGGCAACCACGGTGCCAATAATCGTGATGCGCGTTCTCATGCTTGTTCCTTTCACTAACAGGTTTCAGGTATCAGGTGTCGGGCGTGGTCTGAGGTGTCAGGCCCGACAGCGGAATATTGTCATAGAATTCGCGCGTGAGAATCGCGCTGTTCACGGCACTGGTGTCCGCGGCGCTCATTGCTTCGATGGCGGAGACCGTAGGGGCCGACCTTAAGGTGCGCCCCTACAAACTAGAGGAAGGCTGGTCCACCCGAGCCCCGCTTGGTGTCCTTCGGACGGAGGTCGGCTCCGCCTTCGCCGGCGGCAAGCTGTACGTCGTCGCCGGCGGTCTGGCGATGGCGGAGTCGTCAACGCTCGTACAGGAATATGACCCCAAGAGCGATCGCTGGCGGGAACGCGCGCCGCTGCCGATGCCGTTGAGTCATGTCGGCGTCGCCGCGTTGAACGGCAAGGTGTACGCGGTCGGCGGTTTTCTGAAGAGCGTGCACCTCTACGCGCAGCCGTACGCATTTGAATACGACCCGGCGAAGAACACCTGGCGTACGCTGCCGTGGATGAAGGTCGCGCGCGGGTCGGTTGGTGTCGCGGTCCTTGGCGGCAAGCTGCACGCGGTTGGCGGCAGAGGCATCGACCGCGTCACGGTCGCTGCGCACGAAGTGTTCGACCCGGCCACCAACAAATGGTCGGACGCTGCACCGTTACCACAGGCGCGCGACCATGCACCGACCGTTGCGGCCGACGGCAGGATTCACGTCCTCGGCGGCCGATTTGACGCGCCTGCTGACAACACCGACGTCCACTCGGTTTACGATCCAGCGACCAACGCGTGGTCGTCCGCACCGTTTCTTCCAGAGCCGCGCAGCGGCGGTTCCGCGGTGCTCTATCACGATCGGATTCTGCTGATGGGCGGCGAGTGCGATCGCGGAAAGCCGTTCGCACAGAACGAAGCGTACGACCCGAAGACAATGAAGTGGACGACGCTGGCTCCCATGCCGGCGGGTCGCCACGGTTTCTACGCGGTGACGGACGGAGCGGCGGTGTATGTGCCGGGCGGCAGTCCCAACTGCGGCGGCGGAACCTCGGAGACGTTGATGGTGTTCACGCTTCCGGGCGCGGGGACGCATTGATGACGGTTCGAGGGTTCGAAGGTGCGAGGGTTCGTCGGTTCGAGATATGAACGCCCCTAACGCCTGAACCACCGAACCCGCGAACCACGAACCACGAACCACGAACCATCGAAGGAGCAGGAAGATGCGCAATCGTCGTGATTTCGTCAAGGCTCTCGCCGCCGCGACGGCCGGTGGCTTCGTGGCGCAACGCGGCTTCGCCTGGGCGCAAGGCGGCCCCGCACCGAAACGGCGCGAGGTCTTCATCGGCCGCAAGCGAATCAAGGTAATCGACTCGCACGCGCACCTCAACATCGCCGAGGTCGCCAATGTCGTCAAAGGCACGCCATTCGAGCGGCAGGCGACGACGACCGGCGACGGCATCATCGGTCCGGCTCGCATCGCCTGGATGGATCGCGACGGCGTGGACGTCGCGATGCTCACGCAGCAGGGAGCATTCTGGTACGCCGTTCAGGACCGCGGCCTCGCGCGCGACATCGTGAAGGCCCAGAACGAAGGCACCGCTGCAGTGGTCGCGAAGTACCCCGATCGGTTCATTGGCATGGCGTCGATGCCGCTGCAGTTCCCCGATCTCGCAGCGGAGGCGCTCGAGGACGGCGTCAAGCGGCTTGGCTTCAAGGGTGCCGGCATTTCGGCGGGCTGGGCTGGCGCGAAGAATCTGACGGATCCCGAATACGATGTCTTCTGGTCAAAGGCCCAGGAACTCGGCACGTTCCTCTTCATGCATCCGGGCGGTACCAACGGCAACGGCGATCCGCACTACGGTGGTCGCGGCGCACTGCCCAACACCATCGGCAATCCACTCGAGACGACAATCTTCTTCTCGCGCTTGATCTACGAGGGGACGCTCGACAAGTTTCCGGGGCTCAAGATCTGCGGCGCTCATGGCGGCGGCTACCTGCCGTCCTACATGGGTCGCACGGATGCACAGTGCCGACGTCAGGACGACGTCTGCACCGGAAAGAAGCGGCCCGTCGAGGAGTACTTCAAGACTCAGCTGATGGCCGACATCATGGTGTTCCGTGAAGAGGGATTGCGGCACCTGGTCGCCGAAATGGGCACCGGACAGCTGGTCTACGGAACCGACATGCCATTCGGCTGGCCGGTCACGCCGGATTTCATCCTCAACGCCAAGTTCCTCAACGACGGGCAGAAGGAACAGATTCTCGGCGGCAATTTGATCAAGCTGTTGAAGCTGGCGCCGGCGACGACAGCGTAGTGAGGGTTCGGGGGTTCAGGGGTTCACATGCAGAATCGCAGGGAGTTCGTGAAATCGATCGCCGCCGCGGCCGCCGGCGTCGGCATCGCCGGGCGCTTCGCCTATGACGTGCTGGCGCAGGCAGGCCAGCCTGCGGCGGGCGGCCGGCGTCAGATTTCAATCGCCGGGAAACGCATCAAGGTCATCGACGCACACGCGCATCTGAGCATCCGCGCCGTTGCCGACGTCGTGAAGGGGACGCCATTCGAGCGAAACGGGAACGGCGCACCCAACCAGATCATCGGACCCGATCGCATCAAGGCGATGGACGCGCTCGGCATCGACATGGCGGTGCTGACACAGCAGGGCGCGTGGTGGTACGGCGTGACCGACCGCGATCTCGCGCGTTCCATCGTCAAGACGATGAACGAAGGGACGGCCGCGGTCGTGAAACAGTATCCCGATCGATTCGTCGGGATGGCGGCGTTTCCGATCCAGTTCCCGGACCTGGCGGCCGAAGCGCTCGAGGACGGCGTCAAGCGGCTCGGTTTGAAAGGCGGCGGCATTTCCGCGGGGTTCCTCCCCGACAAAGAGTTCTCGGCGCCGGAGTTCGATGTCTTCTGGGCGAAGGCGCAGGAGCTCGGTACGCTGCTGTTCATGCATCCCGGTGGCGATACCGGCGCCGAAGCACACCTGCGAGGCAAGGGCAACCTTGGCAACACCGTCGGCAACCCACTCGAGACGACGATCTTCCTGTCACACCTGATCTACGACGGAACGCTCGACAAATTCCCGGGCGTAAAGATCTGCTGCGCGCACGCCGGCGGGTATCTGCCGTCCTACATGGGACGCACCGACGGCGCGTGCGTGCGCCAACCCGACGCGTGCAGCTCGAAGAAGCGCCCGGTGGACGAGTACTTCAAGACGCAGATCATGGCCGACTCGATGATTTTCCGCGATGACGGGCTGCGCCACATGGTCTCGGAAATGGGCATCGGGCAGATCGTCTACGGCACCGACATGCCGTTTCCATGGCCGGTCAACCCGGATACGATCCTGAACAACCGGCTGCTGAACAACGCGGAGAAAGAAGCCATCCTCGGGGGCAATCTGATCAAGCTGCTGAAGCTTACGTCGGCATCGACGAACTGACGTCGGACACCCGCAGCCGCAGACCTGTATGGTTTGCGCGTGGGCCAGGCGTTGAAGGCGTGCGCGCGGGCGATCCTTCAAGGCGTACGCGCAGGGCAAGCCATAAAGGCTCGCCCCACAGGTGAATGAGGAACATATGCAGAATCGAAGGGACTTCTTCAAGACGATCGCGGGCGCGGCCGCGGGAGCGTACGTGGCTGGACGTGAGTTTCCCGCGCTGGCGCAGCGCGGCGGCGGACGCGGTGGACGCGCCGGCGGAGCCGCTGCACCGGCGGGCCCGCGCAAGCAGATCTCGATCGGCGGCAAACGCGTAACGGTCATCGACGTGCACTCGCACTGCACCGTCGACGGCGTCGCCGAGGTCGTCAAGGGAACGCCGTTCGAGCGACAGGCCGGCGGACGCGCGCTCGGCGCCGACCGCATTGCACTCATCGACAGCGAGGGGATCGACATCCAGGTGCTGACGATCAACGGCTACTGGTGGTGGGAAGTGCAGGATCGCGCCCTCGCCGGCCGCATCGTCCGCGCGCAGAACGAAGGGCTCGCGCGATGGGTGGGGGATCACAAGGATCGCTTCGTGGCGCTGAGCTCGGTGTCGCTGCAGTTCCCGGATCTGGCCGCCGAGCAGCTCGATTACGGCGTCAAGCAGCTCGGGCTGCGCGGCGCGACGATCGGCGGCCACGTCAACGGCGCGTCGCTCTCCGATCCGAAGTTCGATCCGTTCTGGGCAAAAGCGAACGAGCTCGGCGTGATCGTCTTCATGCATCCCGGCGGCGCCGACAACATCATCAAGGAAGACGCGTGGAAGGCACGCGGCGACATCGGCAACATCATCGGCAACCCGCTGGAGACGACGTATTTCCTCACGCGCCTCATCTTCGACGGGACGTTCGACAAGTTCCCGAACCTGAAGGTCTGCGGCGCGCACGGCGGCGGCTACCTGCCGTCGTACTTCCAGCGCACGGAGGTCGCGTGCGACGTGCGCGGCAACGCGATGTGCGCGAACAAGAAGCATCCGCGCGAGTACCTCAAGTCGAACATCATGGCGGACACGATGGTGCTGACCGATGAAGGGCTCCGCCATCTGGTCGCCGAGATGGGCGTCAGCCAGGTCGTCTATGGAACCGACAACCCGCTCAACTGGCCCGTGCCCGTGGAGATGATCGTCAATCACTCGACGCTGACCGACGATCAGAAGATCCAGATTTTGAGCGGCAATCTGATGAAGCTGCTGAAGATCACTTCGGCAGCGACCGCGTAGCCGCTTGCACCGCCGGGCGCGCCGGACTCACACGGCGCGCTCGTACTTCTGTTCTCACCCGTTCACACACACACCGGCGCCCGGCGACCCATGATATACAGGGTCTCCGGAACGCGTGCCTGCACCTCGACGACGCGCCATCGTCGCAGTAATCGCGCTGCTCGCCGTGGCGGCGACCTGCGCGTACGCGCAGGGGCGCCGTTTCTTTGGCGAGCTCGGCGGGCTGCGCGGTGAACAAGGCGACCCGGCAGAGTTGCCTCCGGCGCAGGCGCCGGACGGCGACTTCACCGCCTGCCACATCCTCTATACGAGCACGCGCCGCGAACCGAGCGGCGCCGGATGGCGAACGGACTATCCCTGGGGCGAACGTCATCTCCTCATGCGCCTCGCGGAACTGACCAAGACGCGCGTCAGCCGCTCCGGGAAGACACCACATTCATGGCTCGTCCGCCTCACCGACGACGCGCTGTTCAGATGTCCGTACCTGATGGCGTCCGATGTCGGCACGATCGGGTTGACCGAGGCGGAAGCGTCGCGCCTGCGTCTGTATCTCGAAAAGGGCGGCTTCATGTGGGTTGACGACTTCTGGGGCGATGCGGCGTGGGAACAGTGGAGCCGCGAGTTCGCCAAAGTGATGCCGGCGCCGGATTACGTCATCGAAGACGTCCCCTTGAGCGATCCCATCTTCCACTCGATGTTCGAGGTCAAACGCGTGCCGCAGGTCTCGAACATCCGCTTCTGGCGCGCGACGGGCGGCGCGAACACGTCCGAGCGCGGCGCGGAATCAGCCGTCGTGCACTTTCGCGCCGTCCGCGACAGGCACCGGCGCATCGTCGCGGTGATGACGCACAACACAGATATCTCGGATTCGTGGGAACGGGAGACGGACGATCCGGGGTTTTTTCAGCAGTTCTCACCTGAGGGCTACGCCCTGGGCATCGACGTCGTCGTCTACGCGCTGACCCACTGAGAGCTGGCGGCTGGCGGCTGGCAGGTTTCCGGTATCAGGTATCAGGGGTAGTCCAGGTGTCAGGCTGATACCTGGACACGCCTGACACCTGATACCTGATACCTACTGCGTTAGAACGTCACTCGGAACCCGAGCTGCGCCGTGCGGTTCTGCCCGGTGTTCGGCTGGTTGTAATTCGCCGCGCTTTCCGTCGTCACAAGCGCGTAGTTCTCCAGGTTGAACGCGTTGAAGACCTCGCCGATCAGATCGATGGAATTCCGGCCGCCGAGTGGAATCCGCTGCTGCAGCCGGATGTCGGTCTTGTTCTGATCCGGCTGGATGAAGCTGTTGCGGGCGACGATTGTCCCGTTCGGGCGCAACCGCGTGGAACCACCGGCACCAACCTGCCGCAGATCGGACCCGTAGTTCGTGCTGGCGCGGATCCCGGCGCCGAAGTAGTGAACGGCGCTCAACTGCAGACCGTGCGTGACCTCCCAGATTCCGCTGAACACGAAGCGGTGGCGCTGATCGTCCTGTCCATAGGTGAAGTCGTTCCCAAGATCCGCCGCCACTTTGAACGGAACGATGTTCAGGCCGGTGAAAGGCTGATTCTCGGCGTCCCACAGCCACGACAACGTGTAGGTCGCCGACGCCTGCCAGTGCTGACTCATTCGTTTGGTGAACGCGGTCTGCACCGCCTCGTACCGCGACCGTGTGTTGTGCGGAATCATGGACATCGTGCCGTATTGCGGGTACGGCAGCAACGCGCGAGTGGGACCGCTCGCCGCGTACGGAATGTTGAGGCCGGTCGCGGGATCGTACGCAAGATTGATGTTGTCGAGGGTGTCCTTCTCGTGATCGCCCTTGCGGTAGATGTAGTCGGCCTGGAACTGCGCGACCGCGCCGAACTGACGCTGGAAGCCGATTGACGACGTCCAGGCGCGCGCCATCTGCATGTACTGATCGGGCGCAGGCATCTCCTGTGTTGTGAGCAGCAGGCAGGGTGCATTGCCGGAGTAGTTACTTGCCCGCCAGGCGTTGAAGTTGGCCGCCTGCGCCGCGGAGTGGCAGAAGCGGTTTTGCGCGTCGGCATACGATGGAAGCGGCTGCCCGTTCAACGGGTTCGCCGCAAAGTCCGGCCGTCCGTCGTTGTTGACCTGAATTCGCGACAACTGCGTGTTGTACTTCGGCCAGAACGCGTCGACCGTCAACGCATCGGCAAAGTAGACACCGGTGCCGCCACGGATGACGGTGCGGTCATTGAGCTGGTATGCGAAGCCGGCGCGCGGCTGAAGATTGTTCGTGTCGTTCGGGCGCCCTGCACGATAGAACGGTTCGAAGCCGAGATCGTTCGCCCAGGCGTTGATGCTCAAGTCATAGCGCAGCCCGAGGTTGAGCACCAGTTTCGTCGTCATCCGCCAGTCGTCCTGCGCCCATCCCGCGTACTTCGGTTGGCCGTACTGGTTCGGGAACTGGCCGATGCCGATCGTATAGGTGCGCACGTATGGTGAAATCGCCGCCAGATTCCATGTATCCGCGTTGAATGGATCGGGGAAGAGCGTCTGCATCAAATCCGCCGGAACCGTGCCGTTCCTCGCATCGATGTTGCCGCCGCACATCGCGCAGTTCTCGCTGTCCTCGAAATGGCGGACGAACTCTCCGCCGAGCTTCAGATCGTGATGGCCCTTGGCGTCGTACGACATTGTGAAGTCGTCGCGGATCTGCCACACCTTCTGATCGCGGTGCCGTGGCGCATTCTGGTTGGCGTTGACCGCGAACCCGGAGAACGTGATGCGCGGATAACCGTTGGTCACCCGCGGCGCCTGCCAGTGCTTCGACCAGGTGACGAGCGTGTTGTTCGCGAAACCGTAGTGGCTGTAGCCGCCTCGGATTTCGTTCAGCGCGCGGTTGCTCAGAACCTGCGTGAATTGCCCGATGTATTCCTGGTTGCGCTCGTCCTGGTCGATGGTGGACGCCGGATGGCTAGTGGAAGAGCCGTCGCCGAACGGATCCTTGCTTCGCTGTCCCGACGCCTTGCCCATGATCCGCGTCTTCGAGGACAGCTGGTAGTCGAGCCGGATGCCCTGCAAATGACGCGTGCTCTTGCCAGAGAGCGCGATATTGAATTTCGGGTAGGGCGTGGTCCAGACGCTGGTGCGAGGCTGACGCTCGTACTCGACGTTGCCGAAGAAATGCAGCTTGTCCCGGACGATGGGGCCGCCGACCGCGGTGCTGTACTGCTGAATGCTGACGGGCACGACGCGGTGTGCGACCGGATTGTCCTCGTTGAAGCGGCTGCTCAAGAAGTTGCTGCGGAAGATGCCTGACAGCTGGTTGGTGCCCGATTTCGTGATCGCGTTCACCTGAACGCCGGTCGAA
>Ga0070671_100003506_pt1 | contig 12256 bp, 11 predicted proteins | sample KBSS73metaG_FD_65341 | JGI IMG/M metagenome (GOLD analysis project Ga0070671, IMG submission 65341) | Switchgrass rhizosphere microbial communities from Kellogg Biological Station, Michigan, USA - KBS S7-3 metaG | ecosystem: Host-associated > Plants > Roots > Rhizosphere > Soil ...
GGCCCCTCCTCGACGATCAGCCCGTGATCGGTGAAGTACACGCGCTGCGCGATCTCGCGCGCGAACGCCATTTCGTGCGTGACGAGGATCGACGTCATGCCCTCCTCCACCAGCTGGCGGATCGTCACCAGCACCTCCTTGCGCGTCTCGGGATCGAGCGCGGCGGTGACCTCGTCGAACAGCAGCACCTGGGGGCGCATCGCCAGCGCGCGCGCGATCGCCACGCGCTGCTGCTGTCCGCCGGAGAGCTCGCCCGGATAGCTTCCTTCCTTGCCCGCGAGCCGGACCTTCTTCATGAGATCGTGCGCGCGCGCCTCGACTTCGGCCTTCGGCTGGCGCAGCACCTCGACGGGCGCCATCATGATGTTCTCGAGCGCCGTCTTGTGCGGGAAGAGATTGTACTGTTGGAACACGATCGACACGTCCTTCCGCAGCGCGACCATTTCCGCGTCCTTGCGCAGCTCGTGCACCGCGTGGGCGCCAACGTAGATCTCGCCCCGGTCGATGCCGACCAGGCCGTTGATGCAGCGGAGCAGCGTCGATTTCCCCGAGCCGGAGGGACCGATGATGCACACGGCCTCGCCCTTCTCGACCGCGAGCGAGATGCCGCGCAGCACCTCCGCGGCGCCAAACGACTTGTGCACGTCGACGAGGCGGACGATCGGCGCGGGCTGCGGCGTCATCGCCTCATCCTTCGCCGCCGCGGCGCGTGGCCGCGGGCACGTCGATCACGCGCGGCGCGTGGCCCGTCGCCGCGAGAAATCGCTCGAGATCCGCGTGCGCGATCACCATCGTCGCGTCGTTGACCAGCGGATGCGCCTGCACCGCGGTCGCCTCCCACAGCCTCCGGTCGATGACGAACTCGACGGCATGGTCGCCGTCGTTGCAGAGCGCAAGGAGGCTCACCGATCCCGGCGTGATCCCGAGGTACTTCGCGAGCCGCTCCGGCGACGCGAAGCCGAGCCGCCCGGCAGCGAGCGCGACGCCCAGCGCGTCCAGGTCGACCGGCAGATCGTGCGGGACGGTGACGAGAATATGGCGCGCGCCCTTCTTGTCGCGCAGGAACAGGTTCTTCGTCTTGGCGCCCGGGAGCTTTGGCACCAGGCGCTCGGAGGCCTCCACCGTCATCACCGGCGGATGCGAATGACGCTCCGCCGCGATGCGGTGCTGCGCCAGGAACGCGTCGATATCCGTCATCTTTCCGCGTACTTCGCTTCGAGCCGGCGCGTGTACAGCGAGATCGGCCAGCAATAGAGGAAGAACCACAGCAGCACGTAGCTGTAGATCGGGATCAGCAGGTCGGTGCGGCCTTCGGCGTTGGTCGCGCGCAGCGTCAGCGTCATCACCTCGCTCACGCCGACGATCGACGCCACCGTGGTCGCCATCGTCAGGATCGCGTACCAGTTCATCCACGGCGGCAGCATCGGCTTGAGGCACTGCGGCAGGATGATCTGCCAGAGCGTTTCGCGGCGCGAGAACGCGAGCGAGCGCGCGGCCTCCCACTGCGCGGTGGGCACCGCCTGGATGGCGCCGCGAACGATCTCCGCGACGTTGGCCATGATCGGCAGCGACAAGCCGAGCGTGGCCTTGATCCAGTCGGGGAAGGGAATGGTCGTGCCGCGGACGCGGAACTCGAACGGCAGCAGGTACATCACGAAGAACAGGAGCACGAGCCACGGCGCGTTGCGGAAGAACTGCACGACGACCCACGACGTGCCGCGCACCGGCGCCACGAGCGAGATGCGCGCGAAGCCCAGCAGCAGACCGGCGATCGTGCCGAGCGCCATGGCGCCGACGCTGATCAGCACGTTGAACAGGAATCCCTGCGCGAGCAGCGGCGTCCACTTGACCAGCAGGTCGAGAACGCCGGGCTTGCCGGCCGGCGTGGCCACCTGCGCCAGCACCACCGAGGCGACGAAGACTGCGGCAAGCGTCGCGCCCGCGCGCGCCGTCAGCAGCATGGCGCCGATTGACCGGTCGCTCGTCGCGTGCACCCGCAACGCCGGCGCACGCGGCGGCAGCACTGCCAGGGGCGCGGCACCCGACGCGCTCACTGGCCGAATCCCGGCACGCGCAGGCGCGCCTCCAGCCATTGCATCAGCTGGTTGATGACGCCGACCATCGCGACGTAGCACAAAAGCAGCACGATCATCATCTCGGGCACGTTGACCTGCTCCGACCAGATCTGCGCCGACATGTAGACGAGCTCGGGAACGGCGATCGCATACGCGAGGGTCGTCGTCTTGACGAGGTTCACGAGGTTGTTGGTCGTCGCCGGCAGCGTCGCGCGAATCGCAAGCGGCAGCACGACCTGCCGGAAGATCTGCCAGCGCGAGAAGCCGAGCGAGCCCGCCGCTTCCACCATCGCCTTGGGCACCGATTCGATGCCGGCGCGAAAGATCTCCGCTGCGAAGGCGGTCTCGAGCAGCGTCAGCGACACGACTGCCCAGCCGAAGGAGCCCAGCAGCGGGGCGCCGCCCACCTTCGGCACCAGCGGGCCGAGCGCGAAGTAGAAGAAGTAGAGCTGGACCAGCGGCGGCGTGTTGCGGAACACCGCGACGAACGCCGCGATCGCGCGCCGCACGGCGGCGATGCGCGACCCCGCGAGCCACGCGGCCAGCGCGCCCAGAACTAGGCTTGCGACCAGGCAATACGCCGACAGCTTCAGGGTGGTGGCGAAGCCCTCGGCGAAGCGCGCGCGGTCGTACGCATCGTAGAAGATCGTCAGCTTGATGCCGGTCGCCTTGTACAACGCGAGGAACCAGGCCGCGACGTCAGCCACGCCGCGCCCTCGGCCCCCGCGCCCCGCGCGACACGGCTACTTGTACTTGGCCTGCTGCTCGACCAGGTACGGCGACTGCGGGATGCCCCACTTCTTCTCTTCGGCGAGCAGGAACCCCGTCTTGTGCCAATCCTTGATCACGTCGCTGATGTACGCGGCGAACTTCGGGTCGTCCTTGCGCACGCCCACGCCCCACGGCTCCGGGTCGATCGACGGCAGCACCATCGCGTAGTCGGCCCACTTCGCGTCGCCCATGATGCCGGCGAAGAACGTCGTGTCGAACACGGTGCCCACGCAGTTTCCCGCCTCGAGCGCGGCCATCGCCTCGGTCACGCCCTTGAACACGATCAGCTGCGCGCCGAACTCCTCGCCGGTGCGCCGGTTGTAGTAGGCACCCTGGATGCCGCACACCGGCTTGCCCTTGAGGTCGGCCCACGTCTTGAGGCCCGAGTTCTTCTTCGCGAAAACGTTGGCGGCGCCGGCGTAGTAGAACGGCTCGGGAATGGCGACAACTTCGGCGCGATCCGGCTTGTACGCCATCGTCGCGATCATCAGGTCGATGCGGCCCTGCTTCACGAACTCCATGCGGTTCGCCGCGATGACGGGCACGAGCTCGACCGGGACGCCCAGGCGCTTGCCGACGTCGTTCGCGAGATCGACCTCGAGGCCGACGATCTTGCCCGACGGATCGGTGTAGCCGAACGGCTTGTAGTCGGCCTTGACGCCGACCACCAGCTTGCCCTTCTGCTTGATGCTGGCCAGCGTATCGGCCTGCGCCCACGCGGCGCCCGAGCAGGCGACGGACAGCGCGAGCGCCGCGACGAGGCCCGCGCACGACTTGACGATCTGCATGTGTTCCTCCTGGTTGGGATGCGTCCGGAGGCGCGGGTCCCGGCCCGTCGCGCCCCGAAGGCCGCTAGAATAAGCGATCGAAGGCGCGAACGACAGCGCCCGAGCCGCCATCTTCCGCTCCCCGCCTCGTGAAGTACTCGATCTTCTCGCTCGCCCGCAACGCGCTCTCGTACCACGAGCGCTGGCCGCTCGCCTGGCGCAGCCCGCGGCCGAAGCCGCGCTACGACGCCGTCATCGTCGGCGGCGGCGGTCACGGGCTCGCCACCGCCTACTATCTCGCGAAGGAGCACGGGATCGCCAACGTCGCCGTGCTGGAGAAGGGCTACATCGGAAGCGGCAACACGGGGCGCAACACGACGATCGTCCGCTCGAACTACCACCTCGACCCGAACGCGCACTTCTACGAGCTGTCGCTGAAGCTGTGGGAGGGCCTCGCGCAGGACCTCAACTTCAACGTGATGTACAGCGCCCGCGGCGTGCTGAACCTCGTCCACTCGCCCGCCGACATGGACGCGGCGATGCGCCGCGGCAACGCGATGCGGTTGAACGGCATCGACGCGCAGTTCCTGTCGCGCGACGAGATCGCCCGGCGCATTCCCAACCTCGACTGCTCGCCCGGCGCGCGTTTTCCGATCCTGGGCGGCCTTCTGCAGCCGCGCGGCGGCACCGTGCGGCACGACGCCGTGGCGTGGGGCTATGCGCGCGCGGCCGACGCGCGCGGCGTCGACATCGTCCAGCAGTGCGAAGTCACCGGCATCCGCGTCGAAGGCGGCGCGGTCACGGGCGTGGACACGACGCAGGGCTTCATCGCCACCGCGCGCGTCGGCTTCGCCGTCGCCGGCAACTCGAGCCGTCTCGCGGCGATGGCCGGGCTGCGGCTGCCGATCGAGTCGCACGCACTGCAGGCGATGGTGTCCGACCCGGTGAAGCCGGTGCTCGACACCGTCGTCACGTCCGGGGCGGTCCACTTCTACATCAGCCAGTCCGACAAGGGCGAGCTGGTGATGGGCGGCGATCTCGATTTCTGCAACTCGTACGCGCAGCGCGGCAACCTGCCGATCGTCGAGCACGTCGTCAGCGCGTGCCTCGCGCTGTTCCCGAGCTTCGGGCGCCTCAAGGTGATGCGCACCTGGGGCGGCATCTGCGACATGACGATGGACGGCAGCCCGATCATCGGCAACCTGCCGGTCAAGGGCCTCACGATGACGGGCGGCTGGAACTACGGCGGCTTCAAGGCCACGCCGGCGTCGGGCTTCCTGCACGCGCACACCATCGCCCGCGGCGCGCCGCATCCGCTCAACGCCGCGTTCACGCTCGAGCGCTTCGCGGCCGGCGCGACGATCGACGAAAAAGGCGCGGGTCCGACGCCATGGGCGCACTGACATGAGGCGGCGATGCTGCTGATCCCGTGTCCGTGGTGCGGCATGCGCGCGCAGGTCGAGTTCACGTACGGCGGCGACGCCACGGTGCGGCGGCCTGCGCCGGACGCGCCGGCCGACGCCTGGGTCGCGTACGTCTACCTGCGCGACAATCCCGCGGGCCCGCACGACGAGCTGTGGCAGCACAGCGCCGGCTGCCGGCAGTGGCTGCGCGTGCGCCGCGACACGCGCACGCACGAAATCCTCGGCAGCTCGCCGCCTGGCGATCCACCGGACGGTGACGCGCGATGACGCAGCCGTTCCGCCTCCCGCAAGGCGGCATCGTCGATCGCGGCGCGCGGCTCGCATTCGAGTTCGACGGCGTGCGCCTCGAAGGCCATCCGGGCGACACGCTCGCGTCGGCGCTGCTTGCCAACGGCGTCCACGTCGTCGCGCGAAGCTTCAAGTACCACCGGCCGCGCGGAGTCTACGGCGCGGGCAGCGACGAGCCGAACGCGCTTGTGCAGCTCGCGTGCGGCGCGCGCACCGAGCCCAACGTGCGCGCCACGACCGCCGAGCTCTACGACGGCCTCGTCGCCGCGAGCCAGAACCGCTGGCCGTCGCTCGCGTTCGACGTGGGCGCCATCAACGGGCGGCTCGCGCGCCTCATTCCCGCGGGCTTCTACTACAAGACGTTCATGTGGCCGGGCACGCCGCGCTGGTGGCTGCGCTACGAGCGTGTCGTGCGCCGCGCGGCCGGCCTCGGCCGCGCGTCAGCCGAGAGCGATCCCGATTCGTACGAGCATCAGTACGCGCACTGCGACGTGCTGGTGATCGGCGGCGGGCCCGCGGGGCTCGCGGCGGCGCGCGCCGCCGCCGCGACGGGCGTGCGCGTGATCGTCTGCGACGAAGGTCCGCGCTGGGGCGGCAGCCTGATCGGCGACGACGCGACGATCGACGGCGGCGGCGCGGACCGGTGGATCGCGGACGTCACGCGTGAGCTCGCCGCGCGTCCCGACGTCACGCTGCTCACGCGCACCACCGCGTTCGGCTGCTACGACGACAACCTCGTCGGCCTCGTCGAGCGCGTGACCGATCACCTGCCGGCGGTGCCGTCGCATCTGCCGCGGCAGCGGCTGTGGAAAGTGCGTGCGGGAACGATCGTGCTCGCGGCCGGCGCGCACGAGCGCATCGTCGCCTACGCGAACAACGACCTGCCCGGCACGATGCTGGCCGGGGCCGCGGCGACCTACGTCCGGCGCTACGGCGTTCGACCCGGGACGCGCGCGGTCGTCTGCACCAGCCATGACGATGCGTACGCCAGCGCGATCGCGCTGCACGCGGCCGGCGTCGACATCGCCGCGATCGTCGACGCGCGCGACGACGACGAGCTTTCTGGGACGCTGCCGCAGCGCGCCCGTGCGCTGGGGCTGCCCATCGCGGCGGGCACGACGATCGCCGGCGCGCACGGCGGGAAGCGCGTCGCCGCGGCGTCGGTCGCGCCGCGCGACGGCGGCCCGGCGCGGCGCATCGATTGCGACCTCGTCTGCGTGTCGGGCGGCTTCAGCCCCACCGTGCACCTGTTCTCGCAGGCGCGCGGCACGCTGCGCTACGACGAGGCGCTCGCGGCGTTCGTTCCGCAAGCGTCGCCGAAGCCGATCCTGCCGGCGGGCGCCGCGAACGGCCGCTTCGGGCTGGCCGCCGCGCTGGCGGAAGGCCATGCCGCCGGCCGGGACGCTGCGCAGCGCAGCGGCGGCGCGGTCGCCACGCTGGACGCGCCGCGGGCCGACGCCGAAACGCGCGGCGCGCCGCGTGCGCTGTGGAGCGTTCCTGCGCGCCATCGGGGCGACAAGCGCTTCGTCGACCTGATGGACGACGTCACCGCGGACGACGTCGCGCTCGCCGCGCGCGAGGGCTACACGTCGGTCGAGCACCTCAAGCGCTACACGACGCTCGGCATGGGACCCGACCAGGGCAAGACGAGCAACGTCGTCGGGCTCGCGCTGCTCGCCGCGGCGACCGGCCGTGCCATCCCCGCGGTCGGGACGACGACGTTTCGCGCCCCTTACACGCCCGTCACGCTGGGCGCCTTTCCGGGCGCGCACTGCGGCGCGCACGTCGAGCCGACGCGCTACTCCGCGATGCACGACTGGCACGTCGAGCACGGCGCCGGCTTCGTCAACGCGGGCCTGTGGAAGCGTCCGCATTCGTATCCACGCGCCGGCGAATCGCCCGACGACGCCGCGAATCGCGAGGCGAAGAACGTGCGCGCGAACGTCGGCGTCGTCGACGTCTCCACGCTGGGCAAGATCGAGCTGCAGGGCAAGGACGCCGTCCAGTTCCTCGATCGCGTGTACGCCAATCGCTTCGACACCCTCGCCGTCGGTCGCTGCCGCTACGGCGTGATGCTGCGCGAGGACGGCATCGTGCTGGACGACGGCACGACGTCGCGCCTCGCGCCGACGCACTTCCTCATGACGACGACGACGGTCAACGCGGCCCGCGTGATGCAGCATCTGGAGCGGCTGCTGCAGGTCGACTGGCCGTCGCTCGACGTGCGCGTCACGTCGGTCACCGAGCAGTGGGCGGCGGCTGCGGTTTCCGGACCGAAGGCGCGTGACGTGCTTGCCGCCCTCGTCGACATCGATGTCTCCAATGGCGCCTTCCCCTTCCTCGCGGTCGGTGAATGCCGCGTTCGCACGGCCGTCGGGCACGTACCGGCGCGGCTGTTCCGGATGAGCTACTCGGGCGAGCTCGCCTATGAGATCCACGTGGCGGCGGATCGCGGCCGCGCGATGTGGGAAGCGGTGATCGCAGCCGGCGCGCCGTTCGGGCTGATGCCGTACGGCACCGAGGCGATGAGCACGCTGCGCATCGAGAAAGGTCACGTCGTCGTCGGCGCGGAGGCCGACGGCCGCACCACCGCCGACGACCTCGGCATGGGCAAGCTCGTGAGCCCGTCGAAGGGATGCATCGGCAAGCCGCTGCTCGCGCGTCCGGCGCTGACCGCCGCCGACCGCTGGCAGCTCGTGGGCCTCACCGCGCTCGACGGCGCGCGGATGCCACGCGCCGCCAAGATCGTCGCCGACCCCGCGCACCCGCTGCCGAATCCGATGCTGGGCCACGTCACGTCGTGGTGCTGGAGCCCGCACGTCGAGGCGTGGATCGCGCTGGCGCTGCTTGCGAACGGCCGTGAACGGCACGGGGAGATCCTGTGGGCGGTGTCGCCGCTCGTCGATGCGAAAGTCCGCGTGAAGGTGGGACCGCCCTGCTTCATCGATCCAGCCGGAGAGCGCCTGCGTGGCTGACCCGCATGACGGCGTCGGCTCGACGCAGCCCGGTCACTACGGCGCCGCGACGACGGGCGTGGTGCTCGCGGAGATGAGCGTCGCCGCCGCGTGGAACGTCCAGGGCGATCCGTCGCACGCGTCCTTGATCGACGCCGTGCAGCGATGGTTCGGCGTCACGTTGCCGCTCGCGCCGGGCGGAACGACGCGCATCGGCGCGCTGACCGCCCTGTGGCTCGGCCCGACGTCGTGGCTGCTCATCGCTGGCAACGCATCGCCGTCGAACGAATTCGCCGCGATGCGCGACGCGCTGAACGACGCCGGCGGCGCGCTGTTCGACGTGTCGGCGAGTCGCGTCGGATGGACGCTGTCCGGTCCCCGCGCCGCCGACGTGCTGGCGAAGGGATGTCCGCTCGACGTGCATCCGCGCGCCTTCCCCGCCGGGGCGTGCGCGCAGAGCGTCTATGGTCACAGCAACGTGCTGATCGCCCGGCACCCCGATCCGCCGGCGTTCACGTTGCTCGTCGCACGGAGCTTCGCCCGCGACATGTGGCATTCGCTGTGCGTGGCGTCGGCGCCGTACGGCTTCGACGTGGCCGCGCCGGCGGCGATCCGCTAGTCGATCGGGCTCAGCAATTCCGCCAGCAGCGACGGCAGCGCGTCGCCGTCTGTCGCAAGCGTGCCGACCGCCCGCTCGATGCGCGCCGCGCGCGCACCGCCGAGGACGGGCACGGCCAGCGCGCGGTATTTCGCACGAAGCTCGTCGTCGGACAGCGGGTTCTCGGGATTGCCGCGGGCGCGCGCCGGCTCGGACGTGAAAATGCGTCCGTCGGCAAGCGTCACGCGCACGCGCGCCCAGCGCTCCGCGGGAAAGAGGCGCGAAAACGCGTGGTCCTCGGCGAGGGTGACGTTGCGCAGCAGCCGGCGGACGCGCGGATCCGACACGCCCTCGTCGCCGACGGCGTCCGCGCTGACGCCGCCGAGCACCAGCGCCGCCGCGACCGGCAGCGTGATGCTGTACTGAGCTTCCTCGGTGGTGCGCGGCAGGGCGCATGCCGATCCGAGCGCAACGGCCTCGCGAAAGCTGTCCACGGCAATCGCCGCGACGTCGTCAGCGCTGAATCCGTACGCGCGCTGCAGCGACAGCGCGGCCTCGATGGCGGGCTGCGCCCAGCGGCACACCGGGTAGGCCTTGAAGTAGTGCTCGCGGATGCGCCAGCGCGCGCCGAGGTCGCGCCAGAGCGCGAGCGCGTCGTCGCGCTCGACCGTCAGCGCCGGCGCGCCGGTGAATCCATCCCGGGCGAGCAGCGCCGCGGTGAGGCCGGCGTGCGCGCCCCAGCCGGAACCATCCTTCACCATCGACGGCGAGTCGCATGCGCGCAGGATCTGGCCGCGCGGGCCGAAATACTCGGCGATGCCCAGCGCGTGGCGCGTCGTCTCGGCATCGAGTCCCAGGCGCCGCGCCGCCACCACCGCGCAGCCCAGCGCATTCCATGCGCCGGAGCAATGATAGTCGGGCACCGTGGCGTGCAGGGCGATGCCCGCGCGCGTGGCGACTTCGTAACCGAGCACCAGGCACGCGAGGAACTCGCGGCCGTCCATCGGCGGCGCCGGTGACGGATCCGGCGGCGCGCCGTCGACGAGCGCCAGCAGCGCCGGCAGGATCGCGACGCCCGCGTGTCCCTTGGTGAGCACGTGACCGTCGTGAGCGTCGAGCGCGTCGAGCGTCGTCGCGCCGGCGAACGCGGCGCCCGCGAGACCGGCGCGGCGGCCGTCGAACAGGATGCGCGCGCCGAGATCGCTGCCGCCAAGCTGCGTCGCGGCGTAGCCGTTGCCGATCGCGGACGCTCGCGTGCGGCTTCCGGCGGCCGCCACGCCGATCAGATCGAGAAGGCTTCGCCGGGCGCTGGCAACGACATCGTTCGGCAGAGCGTCGAACGCGAGGCCGCAGGCAAACCCGGGGACGTCCGCGAACGCGGCGACGGCGTGCCCACCGCGCTCGCCTTCGCCCATCCCGCGACCGCGGTCAGATCAGCCCGTTGGACTTGAGGAACGTCTCCGCGACCTCTTCGGGCGTCTTCTTGTCGACGTCCACGCTGGCGTTGAGCCGGGCCATCGTCTCGTCGTTCAGCTTCGCCGACACCGAGTTGAGCGCGTCGGCGAGCTTCGGATTCTTGTCGAGCACTTCCTTGCGCACGACAGGCGTGAGGTTGTACGGCGCCGCGTAGCCCTTGTCGTCCTTCAGCACCACGAAGTTGAACGCCGGGATGCGCCCGTCGGTGGCGAACACGACGGCCGAGTCGACCTGCCGGTCCTTGAGCGCGTTGTACGTGAGGCCGGTGTCCATCCGCTTCACGTTGTCGCGGTCGAACTCGAAGCCGTACGCCTGCTGCCATCCCGGCAGGCCGTCGGGCCGCGCGTAGAACTCGGCGTTGGACGCGAACGTGAGCTTCGCACCGCTCTTCACCGCCTTGGCGAAGTCGCTCATCGTGACGATGCCGCGCTTCTGCGCGTCGTCGCGGTTCATCGCGAACGCGTACGTGTTGTTGACCGGTGACATCGCGAGCCACACGATGCCCTTCGCCGCATCGACTTCCTTGATCCGCTTGTACGCGTCCTCGGACGAGGCGAACTTGTCTGTGATCTTGTTGAAGACGCCGAGCCCGGTGCCGGTGTATTCCCAGTAGACGTCGATCTGGCCGTTCTCCAGCGCGGCGCGAACCGCGGCGCTTCCCATCCCGGCCTTGCGTTCGGGGGTGAAGCCCTTGGCCTTCAGCAGCGCGACGGTCATCGCCGTCATGATCTGCTGCTCGGTAAACGCCTTGCCGCCCACGACGATCGTTTGCGCGGCGGGGCTGCCGGCGCACAGCACGGCGAGCGCGGCGGCCGCGGCGACGGTGGCGAATCCGTGTTTCATGACGACTCCTCCTGTCCCTGTTTTTTCATGAGTTGCGCAGCGGATTGACGCCGCGCGGCACGAGCCAATACTGCGCCTGACCGAACAAAAAATCCACGGCCACCGCGAGCAGCGCGGTCGGGATCGCGCCCGCGAGCATCATCCCGTGCTCCTGGAGGTCGATGCCGGTGAAGATGAGCTCGCCCAGGCCGCCGCCCCCGATCAGGAACGCGATCGGCGCGGTGCCGACGTTGACCGCCATCGCCGTGCGAATGCCGGCAAACATCACGAACAGCGCATTCGGCAGCTCGACGCGACGGAGGATTTCCGCGGGGCCCATTCCCATCCCGCGCGCCGCGTCGACCAGGTGCGAGGGGACGGCGCGCAGCCCTTCGTAGGTATTGCGGATGATCGGCAGCAGCGTCGCGATCCACAGGCCGACGATTGCCGGGAGCGGGCCGATGCCGAGCAGCGACATCATCAGCGCGAGCTTCCCGAGCGTGGGAATCGACGTGACCATGTTCACCGCCTGGATCGCACCCTCGGCCCAGCGCTCCATCCACGGCCGCGACAGCGCGATGCCGATCGCGACGCCCGAAACGATCGCCGCGCCGCCGGAGACCGCGACGAGCACGAGGTGCTGGCGCGTCAGGTAGACGATGTCTTTGCGGTAGCGCAGGATGTCGGCGAGAAGCCCGCTCGCCCACAGCCCGGCGCCGATCGCGAGCGCGATGCCGCCGAGGACGAGGTACGGCAGCTTGGAGCGCGGCGCCGTCAAGACCGCCGCGCTCATTGCCGCCCCTCCGTGCCAAGCCGCGCCGCGACCGCCGCGCGGGTGACGCGCCCGACGAGGATTCCGGCTGCGTCGACGCACCGCAGGTCGTCCACGCCGTGCTCGAGGAACAGCGCGGCGACCCGACGCAGGTCGTCGTCGGGCGACACGGTCGGTCGCCGCGGCGCGTCGTCGCCTCCGGCCATCGGCGTCATCACGTCGCGCACGCGGATCAGTCGCAGGCGCTTCAGCGTGCGATCGCTGCCGACGAAGCTCGCGACGAACGCATCGGCCGGATGCGCGAGGATC
>Ga0070671_100003507_pt1 | contig 12255 bp, 9 predicted proteins | sample KBSS73metaG_FD_65341 | JGI IMG/M metagenome (GOLD analysis project Ga0070671, IMG submission 65341) | Switchgrass rhizosphere microbial communities from Kellogg Biological Station, Michigan, USA - KBS S7-3 metaG | ecosystem: Host-associated > Plants > Roots > Rhizosphere > Soil ...
GAACCCCGTGCTCAACGTCCCTTCCCAGCAGCGCCAGCCGTAGAAGTTCCCGCCGATCCCCGCTCGCGCGAAGGACACCTCTTCCCGCTGGCCCTGGCCGACGTCGCCTATGTAGAGGTTGCCCGTCCCGGTGTCGAAGGAATCGCGCCAGGCGTTGCGCACCCCGTAATGCCAGATCTCGGGCATCGCCCCTGCCCTGGTCAGGAACGGGTTGGTAGGCGGGATCGAGTAGTTCCGGTTGGGATCGGGGAGCGTGTCGTCGTCCGCGTTGCCAGGGATGTTGTCCGCCCCGTCCACGTCGAGCCGCAGGATCTTGCCCCGAAGGACCGTGAGATCGGCCGCGGCGTTCAGGGGATCGTTCTCTCCGCCGTCGCCGGTCGCGCAGTAGAAGTAGCCGTCGGGCCCGAACTCCATCCATCCCGAGCGGTGCTGCTTCTGCGTGTAGCTGATGCGCAGGATCAGCGAAGCGCTCGCGGGATCGGCCACATCGGGATTGGCCGATACGTGATAGCGGTAGATCACCGGGTCGGCGAGGGTCGAATTCCCGGTCGTGTACATGATGTAGAACATGCCGTTCTGCTTGTACTGCGGGTGGAAGGCGAGCCCCAGGAGTCCGTACTCGAGGTAGGCCTCCGAGCCCCCCATCAGGGACTGCACGTCGAGGAACGGCGTGGGCAGGACCGATCCGTTCTTCAGGATCTTGATCTTGCCGTTCTGCTCGACGATGAAGATCCGCGAATAGTCGCCCGGGGAATGGGTCACGAGCAGCGGCTTGGTCAGCCCGGTGGCCACGATCTGCGTCGTGAGGGGCGGCTCGGCCGCAAGGCACGCCCCGACCGACAGCCCGGCAACCAGCATCAGCGCACGCCGTACGGGAGACCTGAACATGGGCACGGACCCTTCCCTGATGGAGGTCATGGTAGCGGAGTTTCGTCGGTCCTTCCAGACTTTTCGTGACCCCGCGGCGGCGACCGCCGGGCCCTCCTCATTCGTGCTACAAGGTCCCGTGCGGGAGCGGATGGACATGCGTGGAGCGCGCGCGCCCATGAGCGGTGCAGGGTGCGGCTGGGCGGCGCCGGACCGCGCGCGAGGCCGCGCCTGAGCGCCGCGCCCAAACCGCCGCGCCCTCGCCGTTCGCTCGTGCAGAGCGGCGGGGCCATCCGCTCCGCCGGCGAACCCGAGACGGCGTCACACCTCGCGGCGGCGATCGCCGCGGGCGACGGCGCTCCCGCGGACGATCTGACCCACGGGTTCCACACCTATCCCGCGCGCATGCATCCGGTCCTGGCGCGCGAGGTGATCGGCGGGCTGGCGCGGCCCGGCGACGTCGTGATCGATCCCTTCTGCGGGGGGGGCACGGTCCTGGTGGAGGCGCTCGTCGCCGGCTGCCGCCCCTACGGCGTCGATCTCAATCCGCTCGCCCTGCGCATCGCGGAGGTGCGCTGCGCGCTGCGCGACGGCCCGGCGCGCGCGCGGTTCGAACGCACCCTGCACGGCGTGGCCGCCGGGTCGATCGAGCGCGTGCGCAGCCGCGCGCGCCCGCGCTTCGCGCTTCCCCGGTCCGAGCGCGCCTACTACGAGCCGCACGTGCTGCTGGAGCTGGCCGGGCTCTTCGACGAGGTCGGCGAGGTCGCGGCGGAGGCCGACCGGCGTGCGCTGATGATCGTGTTCTCGGCGCTCCTGGTGAAGTTCTCGCGCCAGCGCGCCGATACGAGCGACGAGCTCGTCCTGAAGCGGATCCGCAAGGGGCTGGTCAGCGAGTTCTTCGTCCGCAAGGGAGAAGAGCTCGCGCTGCGCTGGCAGGCGCTCTTCGAGAGCGCCCCCAAAGGCGCATTCGCGGCCGAGCTGCGCTGCGGCGACGCGCGCCGCCTGGGGACTCTGGTCGGAGAGCGCGTGCGCGCGGATCTGATCCTCTCGTCACCCCCCTATGGCGGCACCTACGACTACGCCCATCAGCACGCGCGGCGCAATGCCTGGTTCGGCCTCGACGCCGCGCGCTGGGAGGCGGAGGAGATCGGCGCGCGACGCCGCTCGACCGGGAGCGCGCCCGCGGCGCCGCGCTGGGACAGCGAGATGCTCGCCGTGCTGCGCGCCCTGCGATCGGTGCTCCGGGACACGGGATGCGTCGTCCTGTGGCTCGGCGACGCCGAGCTCGACGGGGCCCGCATCGCCGCGGACGATCAGATCGCGCGGCTCGCGCCGCAGGCCGGGTTCACGCTGACGGCGAGCGCCCGCCAGGAGCGCCGCGACGCGCGCGCGGGCCTGCCGCGCGGCGAGCACCTCCTGCTCCTCGAGCCGCTCGCGCGCTGAGCCACGGACCGCATCGGCACGCGCGTATCGATCGGGTAGAACGGCGCGGTCCTGGCGAAGTTCGACCGTCTCGCGCCTGAGGGCGTGAAATTCCCTATAATCCAGGGGCACGGCCTCCTCCTCGGAGTCGCATTGCCCGAACCCGCCGCCCCCACGTCCGCGAAGCTCCCCGATCCCCAGCAGGTGCTGGAGAGCGTCTTCGGCTACCGCGAGTTCCGCCCGGGACAGCGCCACATCATCGACGCGGTGCTCGCCGGACGCGACTGCATCGGCGTGATGCCCACCGGCGCGGGAAAATCGCTCACCTTCCAGATCCCCGCGCGGATCCTTCCCGGCGCTGTGCTGGTCGTCTCGCCGCTCATCTCCCTCATGAAGGACCAGGTGGACGCCCTGACGCGCGTCGGCTACCGCGCGGCGGTGATCAACTCGAGCATCGACGCGGGCGAGCGGCGCGAGCGGCTCACGCAGCTCAGGCGCGGCGAGCTGGAGCTGGTCTACGTCGCGCCAGAGGGGCTCGATGGCCCGCTGCGCTCCCTCATCGCCGGCTGCTCGGTCAGCCTCGTGGTGGTGGACGAAGCGCACTGCATCAGCCACTGGGGGCACGACTTCCGGCCGGCGTACCGCCGTCTCTCCGGGCTCAAGCAGGAGATGGGCGACATCCCGGTGCTGGCGCTCACCGCGACCGCGACGCGGCGCGTCGTGGGCGACATCCTCCGCCAGCTCGGCATGCGCAAGCCCGAAGGGTTCAAGGGATCCTTCTTCCGTCCCAACCTGATCATCACAGCGCAGAAGAAGGGCACGGGCCGCAATACCCGCGGCGACATCCTCGGGATCGTGCGCCGCCACGCGGGGGAGAGCGGCGTCGTCTACTGCCTGAGCCGCAAGGGAGTCGAGTCCACCGCCGACTGGCTGCGCGCGCACGGCGTCCGCGCCGCCCCGTACCACGCGGGGCTCGCCGACGACGAGCGGGGCCGCACGCAGGACGCCTTCGCGCGCGACGAGGTGGACGTGATCGTGGCGACCGTCGCCTTCGGCATGGGGATCGACAAGAGCAACGTGCGGTTCGTCGTCCACCGCGACATGCCGAAGAGCATCGAGGCGTGGTACCAGGAGATCGGCCGCGCCGGCCGCGACGGGCTCCCCGCGGATTGCGTGCTGATGTACTCGTGGGCCGACGTGATCGGCTTCGATGCCTTCCTCGGCGGGGTCGACGACGAGGCGCTGCGCGCGGAGACGCGCCGCAAGACGGTGGAGATGTTCAACCTCGTGGACCGCGGAGGCTGCCGCCACCAGGCGATCGTGGCCCACTTCGACGAGAAGATCGGGCCGTGCGCCGGCTCGTGCGACGTCTGCCGAGGCGCCGGCGTCGAATCGCTGGTGTCGGCCGGCGCCGGGACGGACAGATCGCGCACCGCGAGGGCGGGGTCGGCGCGCGCGGGGGGCGGGGGCGGCAGCGCCGCGTCCGCGTACGACGACGAGCCTGTGAATCCCGAGCTTTTCGAGCGTCTGCGCGCCCTGCGCAAGCGCCTCGCCGACACCGAGGGAGTCCCGGCCTACATCGTCTTCAGCGACGCCGTGCTGAGACAGATGGCCGCCTCCGTCCCGAAGAGCCGCGACGGGCTGCTCGCGCTCTCGGGTGTGGGTCCGGTCAAGCTCGAGCGCTACGGCGAGTTCTTCCTCGAGCTGCTCCGGGAGGGATGAGCCGGGCGCGCTCGCGCCCCGAACCGTCCGTCATGACGCCGCTCGCAGCACGCGGCGAAGGAGCGACGCTCAGCCCCGCCTGCTGGGCGCCCGCCGGGACACCTAGGGCTCCAGGCGAATGCCCGTGATGCAGGACGGCGAGCACAGATTCGCGCCTTGCGCGAAGCACACGTCCGCTTCGAGCACGGACTCCAGAGCGGACGTCGACCCCGCCCATACCGGCGTGATCGCGCTGAAGATCCAGCGGAACTTCGCATTCGAGCTGTTCGCAGGGATGGTGAGAGAGGCCGCGGAGAAGTCGACCGTGGCGGTCTCGCTCGTCGAGACGTTGGCCCCGAGACCCGGCGCCGAATAGACGAGGTTGAGGTTCTCGGTAGAGAAGGTCGTCGTGTTGCAGGTGCTCGACGGGCAATCGGCGTTGACGGTGCACGACCTGTTCGCGTCGACGCCACCGTTGCAGGTGGGCAGGAACTGGAGCTTCTGGAGCTTCAGGGGCGTCGCGCACGTCGGGCAGATGCTGCGCGCGCGGATGCTCGCGGACGTGATCTTCAGATTGAACGAGCAGCTATTGCCGATCGTGTTCTGCTGGCGGTAGTACTTGTGGCTGCCGGCCGACGGGTCGGGATCGCTCGGGCCCATCGCCGCGCACGTATTGCATGCCGGGACGACGACCTGCCAGACCTGCTGCACGGAGGACCAGCATCCCGTGGCGTTGGTCACGGTAGCCGTCCCTACGTAGGTCCCGGGCCCCTGGGCCGGCATCCACGAGAACTGCCACGGACCTGCGGAGTTGATCGTGGCACCCATGTCCGACACGCCCCCGGACTTCGTGATCACGAGCGTCGCCGAGGTGTAGGTGTTCGAGCCCGTGGCCGACACGAGAATGTTATTGGCGCCCTGGTCCAGATTCGGAGGCGAACTCTGCGGCGACATGCTCAGCGTCCCGGTGAACGGGCAGGCCAGCAGGCCCGCGGTGGACCGGGCGCTCTCGTGGGGACAATCATCGAGGGCTGCGACCTTGTACCAGATCCTCTGCCCACCCTGCTCGGCGGGGACGCTCGTATCGCTGAAGGAGACCTGCGCTATGGACCCGCGGTACCGGTGCCCACGAGGAAAAAGTTGGAGCTCGCCTCCGGATCGTCCCCGTTGTTGAGCTGTGCGCGATAGATCCTGTAGGTGTCGACGTAGATGCTCGCGGGCGGGAAACCGGCACTGGCCGAAACGGCATTCCACGTCACGGTGGCCGAGCTCGGACCCGTCCGCTGGGCCGTGACCGCGGTGGGCTTCGCCGGCGGCAGCGTGGCCGTGGTGGTTCCCTGATACGACGACGGCCACGTGGCCGACAGATTGCCGCACGACGTCGTGTCCACGGCCCTCAAATGGTAGAAGTAGTTCCGGCAATTCACCACCGCAAGGTCCTGGTAGAACGTGTTCGCGGGAGTGAGTGCGATGAACGAAGCGGAGGGGATTCCCGGCGTCTCGCTCGCAATCAGATTGCTCGCGGAGGGCGTGAAGTCCTGAGTCGTCGATCGGTAGAGCCGATATCCCGCGAGATCCCGAATGTGATCGCCCAGGGGATCGCAGGCGAGCGGCGCCCTATTGGTCGTGACCAGATCCCAGTGGAGGTTGATCTGGCCGCTGAGCGCCCCCGCGCCTCCATGGCCCGAGGCCGTGAAGCCTTCCGGCTGCGAGGGCGTGGTCACGACGGGAGAGACGTCGTTCACGACAGCGGAGACGGTCGGTGAATAGGCTGAGCTGTTTCCCGCGGCGTCCGTGGCGCGAACGGCGAAGTAGTACGTCTGCCCTTGCGTGAGGCCGGTTAGTTGGATGCTGGATTGTGAGGTCGCCAGTGACTGGCTCATGGTGTCCGCCGAGAGCCCGTATTTCACCTTGTAGACGTACACACCCTCGCTGTCGGGATTCGCGGTCCACGACACGAGCAGGGCGGCGCAGTGTCCGGCGCATGGGGTCAGACCCGCCGGCACGCCCGGCGGTGTCGTGTCGACGGTGGAGATACCGCACGTGGATCCGGCGCCTCCCGATCCGACGCTCGGCTGGTCCGTCACCCACGACGTCACGATGGTGCGCGGCAAGGACATGTCGATGGGGGGCCATTGGTCCGTGATCAGCCGCTCGTCGAAGTAGAACAGGGGCGTGCCCGATGACCCGTTCAGATAGATCCCTGTCCGGCTCAGGAAGCTCCCGTGGAAGATCCAGTTTCCCTGTGCGTCGTAGGCGCCGCTGGTATAGAAGATACCGTCCATGTTGATGCCCGCGGAGTAGCGGCCGTCGGGGGACGCATCGACGGAAGGGACCTGCCGCGTGAAGCCGTCCACGACGCGGTGCATTCCACTCTTCCCGTAGGTACCGGTGATGCCGGCGGGATAGGTCAGGTCGACGAACCACTCGTCGGGGTCGTACCGGTGGTTGTCGTTCGCATCGACGTAGGGCTCGCCCGGCGCGAAGAGGGTCCTCGGAGCGGACGCGCTGCCGTTGCCGATCGTGCGGAAGTCCGCATTCAGATAGATGAGCCCCCCAGTGGTCCAGCCGCCGCTGTTCAGCTCTACCGGGTCCGCGAGGTTGTCGTAGGTCCCGTTGGAATCCGCGTCGACGGGCGGGCCGTTGTCCCCCGTGTCGAAGAAGTAGAACCCCGTGCCGCCATCCGTCGCCGCGCGGAACGAGACGGACGGGCCGATGCCGTTGAGCCGGTAGGTCCCCGTTCCCGGGCCGTCGGAGGCGTAGTAGTAGACGTGGGCCTCTCCCGACCGGGCGATGTTCTTCCATAGCGCGTAGTCGAAGGCCGGGAACGTTTCGCGGGCCACGTTCTGGAACAGATTGCTGTGATCGTTGCTCCCCGAGCTGAACGAGTTCGAATAGGGATCGAACCAGGGATCGGGCTGACAATCGGGACTGCTGCATCCCGGTGAGATCCCGGCCCCGTTCGCCAACACGGCTCCCTCCGCCTGGTAGCTCAGCCAGGGATCCTCGACGTTGCTGCCGAAGACCCAATCGTCGAAATCGAGCGTGCCATCGTGGTCGAGGTCGTCGCCCGAGTAGGGCGGAGTCTGGGAGACCCGGAGGGTGCCGTCCTCGTCGTTGTCGAGCTCGATGATCCGGCCGATGTCGTGCCAGGGAACGCTGCTGTCGACCTTGGCGTCGAGGTTGCTGTTGAGGTCGATGATTCCCGCGGACGTGATCCGGCCCCAGGCCGGTTGGCTGTTACCGCGCGCGCTGATGTCCCCACCCGTCTGGAGGACACCCATGCCACCCGGTATCGGAAGCTCGTTGAGAACCGCCTTGGCGACGCGGGCGGCGATCCGCGTCTCGCCCGTGGTTCCCGCGTGCTCGTAGAGCCCTGCGGTCACCTTGACGGTCCCCATCCCCAGGCGCAGCCGGCGCCCTCCCGAGACGACGATCGGCGGCGTGTAGACGTCGATCTGGGAGAGCCGCATTCGCGTGGGGCAGGCCGGACAGGGAAACAGCGCGTCGTTCAGCGTCGCGAGAAAGGCCTGCTCTTCGGCCGAGCCCGTCTCGGAGATCCGGAGGTCGGGGTGGTCCTCGGTGCCGAGCAGCGTCAGCGCGGGCGAGCCGATGTACGGCTTCTCGAACGGGTCGTCGGTCGCCTGCCGGTAGACCACGTTGAACGGCGCCGAGGCGGTGGCATATGGCTCGTACGTGCCGTCGTCGTCGTCGTCCACGTACCGGAGCATCCGGTTCATCTGCGCCGCCGTCGGGACGAAGTGGGCGTTGGGGCCGGTGGGCGCGTCGAACCACTGCTTCGCCGCCTTGACGCCGTCTTCGGCCACGAGCAGGAGCTGATCGTCGCTGCTGCTGCTTCCGTACGCGCCCGCCCCGCATGCGTTGCGCGCGCGCACGAGATACCAGAACCCCTGCCCTGGGGCGGGCGTTTCCGTATCGATCGCCGACGCATCGAATCCCCCGGGCGGGAGGCACGTCTCGGAAGGACCTGCGCCCACGGGCAGCTCCCCGATCACTCCCCTCAGCACATCGTGAACCGTTCCATGGCCGGCGCCGGGAGCGGCGGAGGTCCACGTGAGCAGGATCTTGCCGGGCGCGATCGTCAGGCCCGTCACCTCGGAAGGGATGGAGATGGATCCGCCGCTGGCGGGGCCGCAGTCGCACACGTCCCCGGCGCCGTCGGCGTCGGCGTCGAGCTGATCGGCGTTAGGGGCCGCCGGGCAGTTGTCGGCGGCATCGTCGACGCCGTCGCCGTCCGTGTCGGCGGCCCGCGCGACGCCTGGCATCGCGATACCCAGCGCGACGAGGAGAGACGCGAAGCCCCACCTCAGGGATCGATCGATCCGCTTTCCGGCCTTACCGCCCCGCCCTCTCGATGGCATCCATGTCCCCCGCTCGCACGCGCGTGCCCGTCCTTAAGATACGTCACAGGGAGCTCTCGCGGCTCCCGCGCGCGCAGGCGATCTCTTTCCTGGTCGTTTTGCCGCGATCCGGGTTCAACGCACGACCCCCGATCTGCGCCCATCTGCAATAATGACCCGCTGGAGGTCTCTGGATGACACTGTCTTTCAAGGGGGTCGGCGCCATCACCCTGTTCGTCGAGGACCTTCCGCGTGCGAGGGCGTTCTACCGGGACGTCTTCGGCCTGAAGCTGCTCTTCGAGGACGGCTGCTCCGCCGCGTTCGGGTTCGGGGACACCATCATCAATCTGCTCGCCGTTGCCGAGGCGCGCGATCTCGTCGCGCCCGGAACCGTTGCGGGGCCTGGTGCCGGGTCGCGCTTCCAGCTCACGATCTGGGTCGAGGACGCGGATGCGGTCTGCGCGGAGCTGGCCGCGCGCGGGGTGACGCTCCTCAATGGTCCCATGGACCGCGACTGGGGGAAGCGGACCGCCGCCTTCGCGGATCCCGCCGGCACTATCTGGGAGATCGCCCAGGACATCCCCGCGAAGACCGCCTAGCCGGCGGCGCTGCCTCGAACCCGTCGCAGAGGGAGGTCCCCTTGAAAATGCTGCTCACCACCGGACGGCTCGGCATCGTGGCCGGGCTGTTGCTGGCCGCCATCGGAGCGCATGCGGCGGAAACGATCGTCGCGAGCGACGTGCTCGGGCCGGAGGGTCCTCTGTACGTGGACGGCAGCCTCTACTATGTCGCCTGGACCTCGAGCACCCTGTCGAAGTGGGATGGGACCCAAACGATCGTCCTGAACCACACTCCGGGCTGCGGCCACAACGGCCTCGCCCTCACGTCCAAGAAGACCTTCCTTTTGGCCTGCACGGAGCATGGCGCCATCCTCGAGCTCGACATGACGGGGAAACAGCTGCGCCGATGGGACCGCGACAGCAAGGGCCGGACGTTCGAGGGCGGCATCAACGATGTGGTCGTGACCGCGGCCGGAGGCGCGTACGCGACCGTCTTCGGAGCGTGGGGAGGAGATCCGGCCGCCGTGACCGGCCGCATTCTCTATCTTGCCCCCGGAGGCGGGAAGTGGGTCGAGGTCGCCGCCGATCTCAACTACGCGAACGGCATCGGCGTTTCTCCCGACCAGAAGACGCTTTACGTGAGCGAGACCGTCGGCAACTGCATCCTGAAGTTCACGATCGAGAGGGACGGCGCGCTGACCCATCGCTCCAACTTCGCCCTGCTCAACGTCCTCACACCGAACAAGGTCGAGTCCTGGTGGCTCGGGCCCGACAGCATGAAGATCGACCGGAGCGGGAACCTCTATGTCGCGCAGTGGTCCGGAGGCAAGGTCCTGAAGATCTCCCCTCAGGGGAAGCTGCTGCATGTCTTCGAGATCGCCGCCGGGGACGGCACGACGAACGTCGCCTTCGGTCCCGACGAGAAGGAGCTCTACGTGACCGTGGCGAAGGATCCGAACGACCCGCAGGCCAAGGGCGGCATCGTCAGGATTCCCAACGTGAAGTAGGTCGCCGCCGAGAGTCCGGGCCCGTCCGCGGCGTCGCGAGCTAGCGGGCGCAGCGAAACCCGATGAAGCTGAAGATGGTGACGGTCCTGATGGCTCCCAGGATCGAGAGCGGGCCGGCGTTCGCGCCGTCCACGAAGGAGCCGCCGCGAATCAATACCCCCGGACCGCCGGTGGCCTCGCTCGCGCCCGACAGGCACATGCGGTCGTCGCTGAACCCGCCCCAGCCCGAGCATCCCGCCGAGAGCGGCACCCAGTCCGCCACCCACTCTTCGAGGTTGCCCACCATGTCGTAGGCCCCCCGTGCCGAGACGCAGGCGCTGCGAGAGCCCGTGGCGGACACGAAGTCGCTCCCGCTGTTGCAGTCCGTCGTCCCATCGTCCGGCCCGGGATCCGGAGTCCCGTTCGCCCCCACCTGCCACTCGGCGCTCGTCGGCAGCCGCTTCCCGGCGTTGGCGCACGCCTCCTGGGCCTGGAACCAGGTGATGTGCGACGAGGGGATTTCGGACGGCAGGCTCACCGCGAAGATGTCGTCGGCGCAGTTCTGGCCGTTGTCCGCGCAGGGCGCGTAGTCGTCGCTCTCTGTGCCGAGCTGTGTCGCCCCGCCCGCGGTCAGATCGGCCCGGGTCGCTCTCCCCAGCGTGATCTTCCTCACCAGGGTCGCGTTGGTCGTCGTCGCATCGGGGACCCGCCACACGCTCGCCTCGTACTTGTCCAGACACACCGTGCCCGCCGCCACCGAGTCGGCCGGGCACTTCTTCACGTGGGTCCTGAGTGCGACGGCGGCCTGCGCCCCCGTCGCACTCATCGTACCCATGGCGGCCATCATCAGGCCCGCTGCAAGAGAGCGCCTCACCAGCGTCCGCTTCATGGTCGTCCCTTTCCGATCGTTCGTGCGCGCCGGGATCGTGCCGCTCGACTAGCGGGCGCAGCGAAAGCCGATGAACACGTTCCCGGCGGTGGGCTGGAGGGTGCCGTTGATGGACAGAGGTCCGGCGGTCGGACCTCCGAAGGAGGCGAAGGAGAAGCTGCCGCCGCGCACCAGCGCGCCCGGACCGGTTCCGACCTCGCTCGCCCCGGCGAAGCACATGCCGTCGTCGCTGAAGCCGCCCCAGCCCGTGCACTGCGCCGAGCGGGGAGCCCAGTCCGCCACCCATTCGGCCACGTTGCCGACCATGTCGAAGGCCCCGCGCGCCGAGACACAGCTGCTGCGCGAGCCCGTGGGCGACGCCGTTCCCGTGGCGCTGTTGCAGTCTGTCGTCCCGTTGTCCGTCCCCGGATCCGGCGATCCGTTCGCTCCCGTCTGCCACTCCGCGTTCGAGGGGAGGCGCTTGCCGGAGTTGGCGCACGCTTCCTGCGCCTGGAACCACGTGATGCGCGAGGATGGGATCTCCGAGGGGAGGCTCACGGCGTAGATGTCGTTGGCGCAGTTCTGACCGTTGTCCGCGCAGGGGTCGTAGTCAACCGTCGTGCCGAGCTGCGTCGCCCCTCCCGCCGTCAGGTCGGCCCGCGTCGCCTTGCCCACCTGGATCTTCTTCACCAGCGCCGCGTTCGCCGTTGCGGGCTCGGGCACCCGCCACACGCTCGCCTCGTACTTGTCCAGGCAGACCGCTCCTGCGGCCACCGCGTCCGGAGCGCATCCCGTCCCGGTCGCCGGGCCGATGCTTCCGATCGTCGTCGAGGCCGGCGTCGTCCCCGCATCGGAAGCGACCACGACCGGAGGCGTCCTGGCCGCCAAGGCCGCGTTCATCACGAATCCCATCGTCAGTACCGCCATCGACATGCGTCGCATCATCGTTGTGTCCTTTCGCTCGATCGGTTTGAGAGGCTCAGTTGGTTTCGTCAGGGTTCGATATCGCAACGTGCGTGCCAGAACGGGCCGGACCGGGTGCTCCCGTGCAACTGCTGCAGGCGAATGCGTTGTTCGTCGGAGACCGCCCGGCGTGGCTGCGACGGCGAGGCCGGTCGCGCCATGCGGTTGGCGGAATGCCAATGCGCTTCAGCTGGGACGCGAGATGCCGAGCTTGCTCATGCGCGCCTCGAGTGTGGTGCGCTTGAGCCCGAGGATTCTCGCGGCTCCTCGATCGCCGCTGACGCGCCATCCCACGCTATCGAGAACCGAAAGGATGTGGTCGCGCTCGATCCCCTCGAGAGTCCGCGCCGACGCCGTCCGGGCTCCCGCGGCGGGCGCGGCGAAGGCTTCGTCGAGCACGAGCCGGTTTCCCGTCGTGAGGATGACCGCGCGCTCGATGACGTTCTGCAGCTCGCGGACGTTGCCGGGCCAGTGATATCCCGTGAGCTTGCTCATGACCTGCTCGCCGATGGTGTCGATCGGCTTGC
>Ga0070671_100003513_pt1 | contig 12247 bp, 11 predicted proteins | sample KBSS73metaG_FD_65341 | JGI IMG/M metagenome (GOLD analysis project Ga0070671, IMG submission 65341) | Switchgrass rhizosphere microbial communities from Kellogg Biological Station, Michigan, USA - KBS S7-3 metaG | ecosystem: Host-associated > Plants > Roots > Rhizosphere > Soil ...
CCCGCGCCTGCGTCGACGACCCGGATGGTCAACGCCTCCAGCCGGCCCGCGTGGGCGCCCGTCGGGGCCCGGACGACGCCGTCGGAGTCCGGCTCCGGCGTCGGCGTCGGGCTGCGGACCAGCAGCTGCAGCCGGGCCAGGGCGTGGCGGTAGAACCGCAGCTGGGTGCGGCGGGCGAAGAGCCGGAAGCCCAGGTGCAGGATCGGGTTGGCGATCGGGGCGCGCCGGGAGTGGGCGATGATCCGGAACTCGACGCGTCCGGTCTCGATCTCCTTGGCCACCTCGTAGGTGAGCCTGCCTTGCTCGATGTGCCCCTCCAGGGTCTGGTACGCCCACCCGACCCGACGCTCGGGGCCGTGCGGGCCCTCCCCGAGCTCGTCGTGGCGGTGGGTGATCCGTACGCCCATCAACAGCCGCAGGACCAGGAACCGGCCCACCAGCACCATGTCCCGCCCGAGCAGGTCCGCGGGCGCCCGGTACGCCGCCCGGAGGATCGCCGGGTCGCTGAACTCGTAGCCGTTGACCAGCTCGCCCGCCCGCTCGAACAGCCCGCCCGCCACCGGCTCGCCCGGAACCTCGTCGCCCAGGTGGACGGTCTGCCGGTCCTGGTTCCACCCCTCGGTCACCCAGGGGGGCGCCGCGGACTCGTCGTAGTTCAGCCCCCGCTCGGCCAGCTGGTCGAGCAGCCGGACGGCGGGGTCGCGTCGAGCACGGGTTCCACGGGTGAGGGCCACACCGCCTGCATACCCGTCCTGACCCCGACGATGCCTCACGCCGCGACGCGACGAGTGGACCCCGGGCATCCGGGTAGCCCGCCCTGTGACCGAGCTCCGAGACCCCCCGTCCGCGACCGCAGGCCCCCCGGGCCGCGACGCCGGTACCCCCACCGCGATCCCCGCCGAGGGCTGGCTGCAGGTCGTCAAACGCGCCTGGGCCGAGGCGAAGGACGACAACGTCCCGATCCTCGCGGGCGGGGTCGCCTTCGCCGCGTTCCTCGCCCTGTTCCCCGCGCTGATCGCCGCCCTGACGCTCTATGGCCTCGTCGCCGATCCGGCCCAGGTCGCCGCCCAGGTCGCTGACCTCGCCGCGGCGCTGCCCGAGACCGCCCGGCCGATCATCACCGACCAGCTCGCCTCCGTGACCGCGAGCAGCGACGGGGCGCTCGGGGTCGGGCTCGCGATCTCCGTGCTCGCCGCGCTGTGGAGCGCCTCCGGCGGCACGATGAACCTGATCAAGGCGACGAACCTCGCCTACGACGAGAAGGAGTCGCGCGGTTTCCTGAGACTGCGCGGCACGGCCCTCGCGCTGACCTTCGGCGCCGTCGCGTTCCTGCTGCTCGCCGTCGCGCTCGTCGCCGTGGTCCCCGTGCTGTTCGACGCGCTCGGGCTCGGCGGGGTCGGTCTCGTCGTCGCCCAGGTGGTGCGATGGGCGCTGCTCGTCGCGCTCGTCGTCGCCGCGCTCGCCGTCGTCTACCGGGTCGCGCCCGACCGGGACGCGCCGCGCTTCCGCTGGGTCAGCACCGGCGCCGTCGTCGCGACCGCGCTCTGGGTGCTGGGCAGCGTCGCGTTCAGCCTGTACGTCGACAACTTCGGCAGCTACAACAAGACCTACGGCGCCCTGGCCGGGGTGATCGTGTTGATGCTGTGGCTGTACCTGACGAGCTACATCGTGCTGCTCGGCGCCGAGATCAACGCCGAGAGCGAGCGCCAGACCGCTCGGGACACCACCCGCGGCGAGGAGCAGCCGATGGGCGAGCGCGGGGCCGAGGCGGCGGATACCGTCGCCGACGACCGTGGAGACCTCGTCCGGCGACCCGAATGACTCCGTGATCGACGCCGCTGGGCCGTTCGGCCGCAATTCCGGAATATCGCCGGGAATCGATTGGCGACCCCTCGACGGGGTATCGCCTTTCCGTGAGTGACAACTATTCGGACACCCTCCACGGAGCCCCGCCGACGCCCCCCGCCGATCCCTCCCGACCCCAGGTCGCGAAGGACGAGGCGGGCGCGGTCGGACGCACCGCCACCGATGCAGGCAAGCAGGTCGCCGGGACCGCGGCCGACCAGGCCGCCCAGGTCGGCCAGCAGGCCCGCCGCCAGGCGAAGGACCTCTTCGCCCAGGCCCGCGACCAGGCCACCGACCAGGCCCGCACCGGGCAGCGGAAGGCGGGCGAGAGCCTGAGCGCCCTGGCCTCCGAACTGCACGAGATGGCCGGCACGGGCGACCGCTCCGGTCCCGCCTCCGACCTGGCGAAGCAGGCCGCCGAGCGGCTCGAGAGCGCGTCGAGCTGGCTCGGCGAGCGCGAGCCCGGTGACCTCCTCACCGAGTTCCGCGGCCTCGCCCGCCGCCGCCCCGGCGCCTTCCTGCTCGGTGCGGCCGCGGCCGGACTGCTGGTGGGCCGGCTGACCCGGGGCGCCATCGACGCGAACCGCGACACCGACGGCCCGAGCGCGCCGGTGGCGCCCGCCGTCCCGCCCGTCGCCCCCCAGCCCCCGGTGACCTACCGCGAGCCCCAGGCCACGACCCCGTCGCCGGTGGACCCGCTCGACCCCGGTGCACAGTGGACCGACCCCGGGCACTCCCCCGCACACGCCCCACGCCCCGGGGGCGACCACGGTCGGCGAGTACGTCGACGAGATCAATCGCGGCGGGGCCCCGCAGTACCCGAGCGACCGGCGATGACGGCTCCACGCCCGACCGGGCCTCGCCCGGTCGACGGTGCCCGGCACGCGGCACCGCTCGATCCTCCACCGCGTGATCCCCTACCCCACGACGACGGACCGACCGGCTCGGAGTCGGTCGGGGACCTGATCGGCAACGTCACCAGGGACATGTCCACCCTCCTGCGCCAGGAGCTCGCGCTGGCCAAGGCGGAGCTCAAGCAGGAGGCGGGCAAGACCGGCAAGGCCGCAGGCGCCTTCGGTGGCGCCGGCTTCGCCGCCTGGTTCGTGGTGCTGTTCCTGTCCCTCGCCCTGTGGGCCGGCCTGTCGAACCTGATGGACCCCGGCTGGGCCGCCCTGATCGTCGCCGCCCTGTGGGCCGTGATCGCCGCCGTCGCCTTCGTGGTCGGCCGCAGCACCTTCCGCAAGGTCCACCCCACACCCGAACGCACCGTCGACACGCTCGGCCAGGTGCCCGAGGCCCTCAAGGGCCACCGCAGCAGCACCCGAGGAGACACCCCGTGACCGTCCCGACCACCCCCGACGACCCCGACCAGCTCCGCCGCGAGATCGAGGCCACCCAGGCCCGGCTCAGCAACGACGTCAACGCCGTCTCGGACAAGGTCAGCCCCGCCCGCGTGGTCGGCCGCCGCGTCGACCGGGTCAAGGCGACCGCAGGCCGCGTCCGGGAGTCCGTGATGGGCTCCGACCCGGGCGGCTCCCTGTCCGACGGCTTCTCCGGCAGCATCTCCGACACCGTGTCCGGCACCGCGTCGGACGCCGCGCACGCCGTCCAGGGCGCTCCGATGAAGGCCCGGCAGCAGGCCCGGGGCAACCCGGTCGCCGCCGGACTGATCGCCTTCGGCGCGGGCTGGCTCGTCGCCTCCCTGCTGCCGGCCTCGCGCCGCGAGCAGGAGCTGGCCGAGAAGGCGAAGGACCACGCGAGCGAGCTGGGTCAGCCGCTGGCGGACGCCGCGAAGCAGGTCGCCGGGGAGCTCCGCGAGCCCGCGCGGGAGGCCGTCGAGGCCGTCAGGTCCAGCGCGCAGGACGCGGGCCAGACCGTCGCCGACGACGGCCGCGCCGCCGTCGGGCAGGTCAAGGACCAGGCCACCGACTCGGTCGACACGGTCCGCGGCTAGCTAGGTCGGGAAGTCGAGGCGGGTGGCCAGCACACCCGCCAGCTCGGCGAGCTTGACGTTGTGGTCCTGGGAGTAGCGCCGGATCAGGGCGAAGGCGTCGTCGGCGCTCAGCCCGTAGCGCGCCATCACGATCCCCTTGGCCTGCCCGATGAGGTCCCGGTTGGTCAGCGCCTCGCGGAGCTGGTCGACGAGCCGGGTCCGGGCCAGGGTGGTCGCGGCCAGCGCGGCGAGCAGCCGGGCGGCGGCCCGGTCCGGGTCCTTCTCGTCGAACGCGTTCGGCGCGTCCGCGTAGAGGCTCAGCGTGCCGAGCAGCCGCGCGTCGACCTCCAGGGGCAGGCAGAGCATGCTGCCGACGCCGAGCCCGCGCGCGGCCTCGGCGTAGGAGGGCCAGCGGTCCTCCGTGCCGGTGTCGCGCAGGTGCACGACGACCTGGTCCCGGGCCGCCGTGAGGCAGGGGCCCTCACCGGTCTCCTGCTGCATCCGGTCCAGCTCGGCGGGGCCGGGGCCGATCGCCGCCACGGTCGTCAGGTGCCTGCGCGCGGCGGCGATGATCACGCCGGCGCCCTGCACGGGTTCCAGCAGCTCGACCGCCTGCTCGCAGACCGCCGTGACCAGGTCCTCGACGCTGTCGCTGCGGGCGTGCAACGTGCGGGCCAGCTGCTCCGCGCCGAGGTAGGCCGACTCCAGAGGGTCCCCGGTCTCGACTGCTCGCTCGTCCATGCTGCGGACCGCCTCCCACGACGACACCCGTACCGGGCGGTCTCGTGGCTGAACCCGACCTCGACGGGTCCTGTCTACCGGGTCCGGCCGCGGGCCGCCGGGCGGGGAGGTCAACGCGCGCCGTGGCCCCGGGTCCTCACGGTCGATCCGTCTCCCGGCGCAGGATCTGGGCGACGCTGCGCAGCAGCATCACCGTCGACACGACGAGTCCGATGTAGCCGACCGCGGTGAGCGTGACGGTCGCGCTCGAACCCGGGGCGAGCGCGGCGCCCACCAGCATCACCGCCGAGGCCAGCAGCCCCACGGCCCCGACCAGCGCGAAGGTGGCCCGGTCCAGCCACCGCTCGACCCGGCGGCTGCCCGGACCGTCGAAGGGGTCGACGCCGACCCGGACGGTCCCGGACCGCAGCTGCAGGGCGACGTCCTCGACGAGCCCCGGCAGCGCCCGCAGCGACGGCAGGTTGCGCACCAGCTCCCGGCGTACCAGGTCCTCGGTGCCCTCGGGCGTGAGGTCGATCGCGGACCCCAGCTGCCCCGACGCCGCCTCGGCCAGGTCGACCCGCGGGTCCAGCGACCGCAGCGTCCCCTCCAGCGTGACCAGAGCGCGGCCGAGCAGGGTCAGCGTGGGCGGGACCGGGATGCCGTGGTGCTGCATGATCGCGATGACGTCCTGCATGCTGCGCGGGTCGAAGCCGCCTGCGTGCAGCTGGGCGCTGAGCACCCGGCTGATCTCGGCCTCCAACGCCCGCACCTGGAGCGTGTCCCCCGCGAACGCCCGCATGGCCCGGCTGATCAGCCCCGGCTGGCGCGTCGCGAGGCCCGCGGCCATGAGCTGCAGCGCCTCCATGGTGACCGGGTCGATGATCCCGACCGCGCCGAAGTCGATCAGCCAGAGCGCGCCGTCGGCGTCGATCAGGATGTTGCCGGGGTGCGGGTCCGCGTGGAACACCCCGGCCGTCATGACCTGGGAGAGGAAGGTCCCCAGCAGCCGGTCCGCGAGCTCGGTGCGAGAGGCGCCCGTGGCGTCCACGGCGCCCTCGTCGGAGACCGGGCGGCCGACGACCCGCTCCATCACCAGGACGCCGTCGGTGCTCCGCTCGGTGTGGATGGCGGGGATCCGGATGCCGGGATCCGTCGTCGCCGCGGCCAGCGCCCGCGCGCTCGCCGCCTCGGTGAGGTAGCTGAGCTCGCCGTCGATCGAGCGGACCAGCTCGTCCACCAGCGGGACCAGGCCGAGCGAGCGCACCGCCGCGGACCGCCGGGCGGCGGCCCGGGTCGCCCAGCGCAGCACCGCGGAGTCCCGCGCCACCGAGACCTCGATCCCGGGCCGCCGGATCTTGACGACGACCGCGTCGCCGTCGCGCAGCCGAGCCAGGTGGGTCTGGCCGATCGACGCCGCGGCCAGCGGCTCGTCGTCGAACTCGACGAACACCTCGTCCATGGGCACCCCGAGCTCCTCCTCGAGGCGCTGCCGGATCTGCGCGGTCGGGACGGCCCGGACGTTCGCCTGCAGGTCCGCCAGGGCCTCGATGACCGGCGGCGGCAACAGATCGGAGCGGGTGGAGGCGATCTGTCCGAACTTCACGAACATCCCGCCGCAGTCCTCCAGGAAGCGGCGGATCCGCAGCGCCCCCTCCGGCCCGGACAACGCCGCCCGGGAGGCCAGGCGCGGCCCGGCGAGCCCGTGCCGCCGCGCGATCCGCACGACCTCCCACAGCCGTCCGCCGACGGTGAGGAACGTCCGGACCCGGGTGCGCAGCGATCCCGGGCGCACGCGGCGCGGCCGCAGCACCGCCTCCAGCGCGACGCTCAGGATCATCGTGGCGAGCAGTGCGAACCCGAACGCGAGGAGCAGGACCTCGGACTGGCTGGGGTCCGGCTCGTTCCGCAGCAGCGTGGCCGCGACGGCGAGCCCGACCAGCGTCCCGACCACCCCGGCCCCCGCCGCGCGCAGGAACCCGCGGCGCACGCCGAGGACCCGGCCCGCCCCGATGTTCACCGCGACCACGAACAGCACGAGCAGGACCGTGTCCCAGAACGAGAGGTCCAGGGTCAGCGTCATCGCGTCAGCATCCACCCTCCGGACGATCTCTGGAACCCGCTCCCCACCGGCCCGAGTGGGCGACCCGGCCGCCGCGCGACGCTGCGTCTAAGGTGCCCCCGTGGCCGATCCGGCGGAGTCCGACCAGGTGATGGCGTTCGAGGTGGAGCCCGACGGGCTCATCCGCCTCAGCTGGGGGCACGGCGTGCGCATCACCGGCGAGCTCGCCCGGGCCGCCATGGCCCGGGTGGACGAGATCAACGGGAGGACCGAGAACCCGCTGCTCGTGAGCATGACCGGTACCGCCGAGCTGTCCCGGGACGCCCGGGTGGTCTTCACCCGCCGCTGCTCGGCCTCGCGGATCGCGCTGGTCGGCAGGTCCGCCGTCGACCGGGTGATCGCCAACTTCGCCCTCGGGGTGAGCTCGGTTCCGGTGCCGACCCGGTTCTTCACCTCCGAGCCCGCCGCGGTGGGGTGGTTGCGGAGGACCGCTCGATGAGACCCCGATGACCGGGCCGCACGGCCCCGACGAGGACCTCGACGACTACGAGCCGGGGCCCTCCATCTCCGCCGACGACGCGCGGCTGGACGACCTGGTGCAGTTCGTCGTCGAGCTGGCCGCGGGCCACCTCGACCGACGGATGGCCCCCTCGCCCGCGGACGACCGGGTGGACGCGGTGACCGTCGGGCTGAACATGCTCGCCGAGGAGCTGGAGGCGCTCAACGAGGACCTCGAGGCCCGGGTCGCCGAGCGGACCGCGCAGCTCGAGGACGCCCGCCGCGAGCTCGAACGGGTGGCGCTCTACGACCCGCTGACCGGGCTCGCGAACCGGTCGTTGCTCGGTGACCGCATCGGCCGCGCCATGGCCCAGGCCGAGCACGGCGCCGCCCCGCCCGCCGTGCTGGTCCTCGACCTGGACTCGTTCAAGGCGGTCAACGACAGCTTCGGGCACACGGCGGGCGACCTGCTGCTCGTCGAGGTGGCCGACCGGCTGCGGGCCGTCGTGCAGGACATCGACACGGTCGCGCGGCTGGGCGGGGACGAGTTCGCCCTGGTCGTGCTGGACTCCGGGCCGGAGCGGGCGCTCGACGTCGCCGACCGGATCATCGCCGCGCTGGACAGCCCGATCCTCGCGGGCGGCCACTCGTGCTGGGTGGGCGCCAGCATCGGCGTGTGCTTCGCGACCCGCGGGCAGAGCGCGGACACCCTGCTGCGGGACGCCGACACCGCGATGTACGCGGCGAAGACCCGCGCCCCGGGCACCGTGCAGATCTACGAGCCCGCGATGCACTCCGCCGCCCTGTCCCGGGTGCGGCTCGCCGAGGACCTGCGCGCCGCGATGGCGACGGACCAGCTGCACGTGCACTACCAGCCGATCGTCGAGCTGGAGAGCGGGCGCACGGCCGGGGTCGAGGCGCTCGTCCGCTGGCACCACCCCGAACGCGGGCCGCTGCGGCCGGAGTCGTTCGTCGCGGTCGCCGAGGCCACCGGGCTCGTCGGCACCCTGGACCGCTGGGTGCTCGACGCCGCGGTCGCCCAGCTGGCCCGCTGGCGCGCCTGCGTCCTCGGGGACACCCCGTTCGACCTGCACGTCAACATCTCCCCCGTGGGGTTCCGCTCGCCGCGCTTCGCCGACGACGTGGTGGCCTGCCTGGCGCGGCACGGGGTGCCGCACGGCGCGGTGATGCTGGAGATCACCGAGACCCAGATGATGGGCGAGGACGCGCAGACCCTGCAGCAGATGGAGGCCCTGCGCGCCGCCGGGATCGGCGTGGCGATCGACGACTTCGGCACCGGCTGCTCGTCGCTGACCTACGTGCGGCGGCTGTTCGTCGACCTGATCAAGATCGACCGCTCGCTCATCACCGGCCTGGACACCGACGCCCACCAGCGCGGCGTCGCCGCGGCGATCCTGGCCGTCGTGGACGCGTTCGGGCTCTCCGCGGTCGCGGAGGGCGTGGAGACCGAGGCCCAGGCCCGCACGCTCACCGAGCTGGGCTGTCGTTACGGACAGGGCTATCTGTGGGGAAGGCCGGTGTCGGCGGACACGATGACGGGACACCTGCGAGAGTCCGTTCACTAGTGTCCCGCCGGTGGAGGTGGGCACGTGAAGGTCGGCAGGGCACTGCTGGTCCCCCACGTCGTCAGGCTGAGCCTGAAGGCGCCGCGGGACGTCTCGGTCCGCTGGGACCGCTACTGGGCGGCGACGACGGCCACCGGCGACGCGGGCGACGTCCTGTGGGACTCCAGCAGCTCCGACGAGCCGGACCGTTACGGCGCCCTGCTGGCGGCGCACGCCGACCCGGACCTGCCGGTGGTCGACGCGGGCTGCGGCAACGGGCGCTACACCCGCGCGCTGGCCGCCCGGTTCCCGCGGGCGATCGGCGTCGACATCGCGCGGCCCGCCGTCGAACGGGCACGGCGGGAGGCGGAGGGTGTCGCACGCGCGGAGTTCCGGGTGGGCGACCTGACCGACGCCGCAGTGGGCCGCGCCCTGCACACGGAGCTCGGGGACTGCACCGTCTTCGTCCGCGGGGTGCTGCACGTCCTCGGCGCCGCAGCGGCCCACCGGTTGGCCACGACGGTCGCCGCCCTCGCCGGGCGCCGCGGCGTCGTGCTGCTCGCCGAGACCGACTACCGCGGCCCGCTCCTCGGCTACCTGGAGAGCCTCGGCGGCGGGCCGTCGGGCCTGCCGGGTCCGCTCGCGCGGGCGCTGTCGGCCGGGCTGCCGCGGCCGCACCGCTTCGGCGACGAGGAACGCGACGCCGCCTTCCCCCCGGAGCGCTGGGAGCGGGTCCTGGTGGACCACACCGCCGCGATCCGCACCGTCCCGCTGCGGACGCCGGGGGTGCCGGAATCGGTCCCCGGCCACATCGCGCTCCTGCGTCCCCGCCTCAGGGGCTGATCCGGGCCAGGTCGAGGACCCCGGCGGCGGCGGTGCCGGGCCGCGCGTGCAGTCGCGCCTCACCGGCCCGGGCCACGTGCGGACGTGCTTGCGCGGCCGCAGGCGGGGTAGCCGAGGGCATGACCCGCGTGCTGGTGACCAACGACGACGGCATCGACTCCCCCGGGCTGTGGGTGCTGGCCGACGCCGTCCGGCAGGCCGGGCTCGACGTCGTCGTCGCGGCACCCGATCGGCAGTACTCGGGCGCGAGTGCATCGATCACCGCGGTGCAGCGGGACGGCCGGACCGTCGTCGAGCACGTCGAGGGGCCGGGTGGTCTGGCCGCGTACGCGGTGCACGCCGCCCCGGCCCACATCGTGATGGCGGCGGTGCACGGCTGGCTCGATCCCACGCCCGACCTGGTGGTGTCCGGGATCAACCGGGGCGGCAACGTCGGCCGGGCGGTCCTGCACTCCGGCACCGTCGGCGCGGCGCTGACCGCGGCGGGCCTCGGCGGGCGCGGTCTCGCGGTCTCCCTCGACGTCGCCCTCGGGTCGGAGGCGCCCGAGCACTGGGACACCGTCCGCGGGTACCTGCCGCGGGTCCTCGACCTGCTGCTCGACAGTCCGACCGGGACGACCCTGTCGCTCAACGTCCCGGACCGGCCCGCCGACGACGTCGGGTCGCTGCGGGTCGCCCCGCTCGATCCGCACGGCACCGTGCAGACGCTGGTCCACGACGTCGGCGACGCCGGGGTGGAGCTCCAGGAGGTCGAGACGTCGGAGACCGCCGAGCCGGGCAGCGACCGCGCGCTGCTGGAGGCCGGGCACCCGACGCTGACGGCGTTGCACGGGCTCTGCGAGAACCGCGACCTGGTGGTGTCCGCGTGACCGATGCCGGGTACATGCCGGTATGTCTGATCCGACCGTCGTCGTGTTCGCACCGTCCCCCATCGTCACGGTCACCGTCGAGGACCGCGCGGGGAGGGCTGAGCTGCACGTGCACGCAGGCGGACAGGGGGTGTGGCAGGCCCGCATGCTCGCCTCGCTCGGGACCTCGGTAAGGCTGTGCGCGGCGCTCGGGGGCGAGACCGGGCGGCTGCTGGAGCGGATGATCGCGGTGGACGGGGTGGACCTGCGGTTCGTCGAGTGCGCGTCGCGCAACGGAGGGTACGTCCACGACCGGCGGGAGCCCTCGGAGCGGGTCGAGGTCGCCGCCGAGGACGCCGCCCCGCTCGACCGCCACGAGCTCGACGCGCTCTACGAGCTCACCCTCACCGAGGGCCTGCAGACGGGCACGGTGCTGCTGTCTGGGCCGCAGTCCGAGGACGTCGTGCCCTCGTCGCTGTACCGCAGGCTCGCGACCGACCTCACCGCCAACGGCGTCCGCGTCGTCGCCGACCTGTCCGGGGAGCGGCTGGAGGCCGCCGTGGCGGGCGGGGTGGACCTGCTGAAGGTCTCCGACGAGGAGCTGGTCGCGCACGACCGGGCCGCCTCCACCGACGTCGACGATCTGCTTCCCGCGATCGAGAAGCTGCTCGAGGAGGGCGCCCGGCGGGTCGTGGTCAGCCGCGCGCACGAGCCCGCCCTCGCCTCCGACGGCGCGCAGCTGCTGACGATCACCCCGCCGCCGGTCGGAGCGGCCGACCCGCGCGGGGCAGGGGACTCGCAGACCGCCGGGATGACCGCGCGGCTCGCGGCGGACGCGGACTGGGAGGACGTCCTGCGGACCGGCGCGGCCTGCGGTGCTCTCAACGTGGTCCGCCACGGCCTGGGCACCGGGGGCGCGGAGGCCGTCGCCGTGCTCGCCGACCGCGTCGAGCTCGCCCCACTGAGCACCTGACGCCCACCGGCGGCGGTATGAGCCCCGGTCGCTTCGGGTACGCCTCCCGTATGACCGAGCCCGAACAGCCCGCCGCGCCGGAGGACCGCGTGCAGGACGGCACCCACGACGGCACCCACCCTGGCACCCACGATGGCACCCTGGACGGGCCCGAGGACCGGCCCGACGAGGTCGACGACCTGCAGCGGCAGATGGACATCGCCCACAACACGCCACCGCCGCCGCACTCCTAGTCCGACCGGAGACCGAGCAGGGCCTGCTGCACCACCTCGGTCAGCGCGGGGTGGATCCAGTACGGCTGGTCCACCAGGTCCTTCGCCGGGATGCCGAGCGTCATCGCGACGACCAGCGGCTGGATCAGCACCGGGGCGTCCGGCCCGAGGATGTGGGCACCCAGGAGGTGCCCGGTCGTCGGGTCCGCGTAGAGCGTGCAGAAGCCGACGGGCTCCTCCAACGCCCAGCCGAAGGCGGTGTCGGCGTAGTCCGCCGAGCTGCGCGTGTAGGCGACGCCGCGGTCTCGCAGCTCCGCCTCGGTCGCCCCGACGGCGGCGATCTGGGGGTCGGTGAACACCGCGGCGGGCACGACGTCGTGTCGCGTGGACCGCAGGTCGTCCGGATGGAGCAGGTTGTGCCGCACCACGTCCGCCTCGCGGTTGGCGACGTGCTTGAGCGGGACCGGGGTGCTGCAGTCCCCCAGCGCCCACACCCCGTCCGCGGAGGTGCGCTGGTACTCGTCGACCGCGATCCGGCCGTCGTCGTGGGTGTCGACGCCCGCCTTCGCCAGGTCCAGCCGATCACCGTTGGGCCTGCGCCCGGTCGCGACGAGCAGGGTGTCGGCGCCGATCCGGGTGCCGTCGTCGAGCACGATCTCCAGCTCGCCCGGTGTGCCGCGCAGCTCGGTGAGCTCCCGGCCGAGGTGCACGGCGTACCGCGTGGCCGCCAGCTCGCCGAACGTGCTCG
>Ga0070671_100003515_pt1 | contig 12244 bp, 13 predicted proteins | sample KBSS73metaG_FD_65341 | JGI IMG/M metagenome (GOLD analysis project Ga0070671, IMG submission 65341) | Switchgrass rhizosphere microbial communities from Kellogg Biological Station, Michigan, USA - KBS S7-3 metaG | ecosystem: Host-associated > Plants > Roots > Rhizosphere > Soil ...
ATCTCGCGCGGGTCGCCCGTGACGACGGAGAACATCGGCGGCGGCAGCCCCGCTTCGTACAGGATGTCCGCGAGCAGCAGCGCGCTGAGCGGCGTCTTCTCCGTGGGCTTCAGCACCATCCGGTTGTTGGTCGCAATCGACGGCGCCACCTTGTGCGCAACCTGGTTCAGCGGATGGTTGAACGGCGTGATCGCGGAGATCGCGCCCAGGAGCGGCTCGCGCAGCGTATAGACCTTGCGTTTCTTGCCGTGCGGCGTGAGGTCGCACGAAAAGATCTGGCCGTCGTCGTTGAGCGCCGCGTTGCCGGCGAAGATGAAGACGTCGCAGGCGCGTCCCACTTCGTAGAGCGAGTCCTTCTTGCAGATCCCGCATTCGGCGGTGATGAGGTCGGAGATCGCGTCGCCGCGGCTGCGGATGATCTCCGCCGCCTTGTAGAGGATGTGGTAACGCTCATAGCGGGAGAGCGTCGGTTTGTAGGCCTTGGCGACCGCGAACGCGCGGCGGATGTCCTCGACGGTGGCCTTGGGCACAGTCCCAACGACCTGGCCATTCCACGGGTTGTGGACTTCGATGGTGCGGTCATTGCCGACCTCTTCGCCCGCAATGCGCATCCTGGCGTGGAGTGGAGCGCCGTGCCGGACGTCCTTGAGCTCGGTCATCATGTTCATCGCGGATCCCTCGTCATTGCAGATGGTTGAGGGCAAGATCGAACGCGTCGAAGTTCCGCCAGCGGCGGCCGGCGGGAAGCTCGGCGGCCTTGCGGTTCGCGATCAGCGGCACGCGCTGCTCGGAGACGCCGCCGTGCGAGCGCAGCGGCGCGTCGAGACCGGACAGATCGTGTTTTCCCGCGCTGGTCCCGATCACCGTCAGCCGCTCGGAAACGACGACGAGGTCGCCCACGCGGTCCTCGGGAAGCTCGAAGCGCGCGCACGCGACGGCGCGCGGCAGAACGAGGTCGATCCCCGGCAGACCGGCGATCTTCGCCGCGGCATCGCCGGCGGCGACCGACGATGTGACGTAAACGGTGGCGAACGAGCCGAGCGCGCCGTGATGCACGACGTAAGGGTCGGTGATCGGCAGGATCACGCGCGTGGTACCCGCGCCGTACGCACGGTCGAGCACGTCCTGCAAGAAGACGATGTTCGGCCGCCCGAAGGCGTCGGTTTTCGCGTTCATTCCGTGGTCGGCGGTCAGCACGACGGTTGCACCCAGCGCGTCGAGCTGTCCCAGGTAGCCATCCATCATCGCGTAGAAATCGTTGGCCACTCCAACCCCGGGCGCGACCTTGTGCTGGATGTAATCCGTCGTCGACAGGTAGATTACATCGGGCCTTTCGCGCTCCAGCAGCTTGACGCCTGCGGCGAAGACGAATTGCGACAGTTCGGCGCTGTACACCGATGGGACGGCCATGCCGACGAGCGCCGGCACGCCTTCGATGCCGTTGACGGCGATCGTCGCTTCGGCCGCGCGCTCCGACGAGAAGCAGATGCCCGTCAACTTGTGCCCGAGCAGCGCGCGCAGCTTATCCTTGGCCGTGACGACGGCCACCTTGGCGCCCGCCGCGGCGAACGCCGCGAGGATCGTTCCCGCGCGCAGATACTTGGGGTCGTTCATCATCACTTCGGCATTGGCATCGCGATCCCAGAAATAGTTGCCGCAGATGCCATGCACGGACGGCGGGGCGCCGGTGACGATCGACAGGTTGTTCGGATTCGTGAACGACGGAACCACGCAATCGGCGGTCAGGCACGTCCCTGTCTCGCGCAAGCCCCCGATGAAAGGCGTGCGCCCGGAGGCGATCGCCTGGTTGATGTAATCGGGCTCGCAACCATCGACGCACACGACGACCAGTGGGCGCCGCGGCGCGCGATAAGTGCGGCCGTTGACGGAAACGGACGGGTGTTGAATCCCTGCGGGATCGGCATTCACCGGGATTTCCTCGTGGTAGAGCGGGTCGGCGCCGGCAGGATTGCCGGAGGCAGCGCGGCATGGTGCATCCGCTCGCGGCTCGCCATGACGTGGCCGTACAGCGCACGGCCGGCGGCCGCCGGCCGTCCCGCGGCAATGCACTTGACAATCTCGCGATGCTCGCGCGTCGAAACCGGGAGCACGCCGCCTTGGGCGAGCGTTGCGTGCCGGAAAAGATGCAGCTCGTTGACGAGTCGCCGATAGAGGCCGAGGAGCTTCGCGTTGCCCGCCAGCTCGACCAGGCGGTCATGGAATGCAACGTTGGTATCGAGGTACGCCTCGACGTCGCCCTTGGCGGCAGCGCGCTCCATCCGGTCGACGCGGGCCGAAAGCTCCTTGACCTGCTCGGGCGACGCCGACTGCGCTAGTCGGCGGCCGACAAACTCGTCCAGCACGGCGCGCAACTCGTAGATCTCGTCCGCTTCCTCGACCGGAATCTGCCGGACGAAGACCCCGCGGTTCTTCTCGAGGCGCACGAGCCCGGATTCTTCGAGCGCGCGGAACGCTTCGCGCACCGGCCCGCGGGATACGCCGAGGCGCTCGGCGATGTCCGCTTCATTGAGCTTGCTGCCTGCGGGAAGCTCGCCGGCAAGGATCATCCGCTCGAGTTCCTGCTGCACGAGCGCGGGTAGCGAGCTCGACTGAACCAGGGCAATGGCGGTGGCGCCGCGCGTCACAGTCGCCGCGGGTGGCGTGGAAGACCGGACCGCGGACTTGCGCGGCAGCGGCCGCGCGGCCAGCGGCGCGGCAACGTTCGCGCCGCCGACATTCGATTTCAGCATCTTGCGGATTGGACCGCGATTGGCGTAGATTGTCAACAATCTACAAAAGACCTGGCCTGACGCACAATGAGGGACAACCGATGAGCCTCTATTCTCGCGACCCGATCCTGCTCACCCCGGGACCCATCACGACATCGCTCGAAACAAAGATGGCGATGCTCCGCGATTGGGGATCTTGGGATGCGAACTTCAACGCCGTCACGGCCGAGGTGCGGAAGAAGCTCGTCGCGATCGTCAACGGCCAGGACACGCACGTCTGCGTCCCTCTGCAGGGCAGCGGCACGTTTTCCGTCGAGGCGGCGATCAATACGCTCGTCCCGCGGAGCGGCCACGTGCTGGTGCTGATCAACGGCGCCTACGGGCTGCGGCTCGCCAAGCTGACCCAGATGATGGGCCGCAAGGTCACGACGTTCGAGACGCCCGAGGACGTGCCGACGACGCCCGCCGACGTCGATCGGCTGCTGAAAACCGATCCGTCGATCACGCACGTGGGGCTCATCCACTGCGAAACTTCGACGGGAATCCTGAATCCGCTCGCGGAAATTGCCGCGGTGGTCGAAAGCCACGGCAAGAGCCTTGTCGTCGATGCGATGAGCTCGTTCGGCGCGCTTCCGATCGATGCGCGCATCACCCGCTTCGACGCGCTGATCGCCGCGTCGGGCAAGTGCATCGAAGGCCCGCCGGGCATGGGCTTCGTGCTCGTGCGGAAGAGCGTGCTCGAGAAGTGCGCCGGCAACTCGACGTCGCTCGCTCTCGACCTCTACGATCAGTGGGTGTACATGGAGAAGACGACGCAGTGGCGCTACACGCCGCCGACGCACGTCGTCGTCGCCTTCAATATCGCGCTCGACCAGCACGTCGCGGAAGGCGGTCAGCCGGGGCGCCTCGCGCGGTACAGGAAGAACTGCGACACGCTGCTCGCCGGAATGACCGAGATGGGGTTCAAGCTGTTCCTGAAGCCCGAGATCCAGGCGCCGATCATCCTTACATTCCATGCGCCCCCCGATCCGGCGTACAACTTCAAGGAGTTCTACGCGCGGGTTCGCGACAAGGGCTTCATTCTCTATCCGGGCAAGCTGACGGCGGTCGAAACATTTCGCGTCGGCTGCATCGGCGCCATCGGCCCGGACGAAATGCGCCAAGCCGTGAACGTCGTGCGCGACACGCTGCGCGAGATGGGCATCCGGCACGTGAGTCCGCAGCCGGCGGTCGCGCGCGCGGCGTGAGAACGAGCGACCCCCGCATCCCCTGCGGGGCCGCTACATGCCGGTGCCCGCCGACGGACGCTGGCTCGGCAGGTTCGCGAAGATGCACGCGAACGCCTGCGCGTTCGTCGAGCCCGGTCCGAGGAAGCTGGCCACGCCTTCCTGATATTCGGCTTGCGACACGGACCCGTAATAGAGGCGCGACGTCATGTTGAAGAAGTAGTTGTAGTTCGAATCGTCGGACCCGCGCATCATCAACCAGCCGCCAACGTCGTACGGGCCGATGACGAGCGGCCTGCAGCTACTCGCCAGCGTGTCGAGATACCCGTTGAACCCCGTCGCTTGCCGACTGCTGACGGAGTCGGGCGCGCAACCGACGGCAGCGATCGCGAGCAGCGACAATGCGATGCGAAGGCTCGCGGTGCGTTTCAACTTACCGATTGCGGACTCTGGCATTGTCGTTGGCCTTTCGATGCGACGGCGATTCTAGCAGCACGCAGGGCGTGCGTGCCTTGCTCAGGTTGCAAACGCGCACCATTGGTTGCGGGGAGCGCAAAGCGCTTCGAGCTCGCGGCGCAGCGGCGCGTCCGGCCGGATGGCGCCGTGGCGAAGCAGGCAATCGAGAATGACCACGCTCGCATCGGCGGTGACGACGTTCGGTCCGGTGCCGCTCGCAATAAGTGCGGCCGTTTCGTCGAGCGCGATCAGGCGATGCTCGACGGCTTCGCCGTCGCGACAGGCGGGCACGAAGCGCTGCGGCAACCAGAGGTCGTGCACGAAGATCGTCTCTCGTTGGAAGCCATCCGGTTGGTCGCGGCAGACATGAACAGTTCCCACGCCGACCGACCGTGCGGCGAGCGATGCGTCGATGCCCGCTTCCTCGAACGCTTCCTTGATCACCGTCGAAGCCACCGTCTGCCCCGTTGCAATGCCCCCGCCGACCAAATTATCGAGCTTGCCGGGATCGATCGCCTTGGTCGAGCTGCGCCGCGCAATCCACATCGCGATGCCGCCGTCGGAGCGCCGCACGAGGCCGTTGACGTGCGCCGCGTGGGAGTGGATACCGAAATATCGCGCGGCGGCGCGCTCGAGCAGGAACCACGGCGGCGCGCCGAACGCGACGGCGACTTCGTAGCACTCGTCGCGCCACGCGGTGAGCCGGCCCTCCGCTGCAAGCGTTCGCGCGACACGCGCCATCGCCCGAGTGCGCGCGGCGGTGTCGTTCAGTTGCCCAACGAACGAGAGATCGCCGTCGCGTGACTCGAACACGTCGGCCATGGCGACCAGACGCGAGTGCCGGGCGTCGTCGACCCAGCCCGCGTCCGCGCCCGCAATACGCAGCGGATGGTAGTGGACCGCGGGCGCTGCGAGCTCCGCCGCGAGGCGAGCGCGAATCGTCGCGAGCGTCGCGTCGTCGATCACGCGCGGATTGTAGCGTTCCGCCGTGCGGCCGAGCCACCGGGCATGCGGCGAACTGATCGGCGGATCGGCGCGGCTTATTTCGCGCCCGCGGGGCGCTGGCGTAACATGGCGACCCTCATGACAGCTCGCATCATCGATGGCAAGGCGCGCGCCGACCGCCTTGCGCATGAACTCAAGGCACAGGTCGACGAGCGCGTGCACGCTGGCAAGGCGGCACCGGGTCTCGCCGTGGTCCATGTCGGCGACGATCAGGCATCAGCCGTCTACGTCCGCAACAAGCGGCGAATGACCGTTGCGGTGGGCATGCAATCGTTCGCGCACGATCTGCCGGCGGCGACTTCGGAGACCGACCTGCTGGCGCTGATCGACAGGCTCAATGCGGATCCGACGGTGAACGGCATCCTGGTGCAGCTGCCGTTGCCTTCGCACATCGACAGCGAGCGCGTGACCGAGAGCATCGACCCGCACAAGGACGTCGACGGGTTTCATCCCTACAACATCGGCAGCCTCGTGCTCAAGCGTCCGACGCTTCGGCCCTGCACGCCATACGGATGCATGACGCTGTTGAAGGACACGGGAGAGGATCTCGTCGGCAAGCACGCGGTCGTCATCGGCCAGTCGAACATCGTCGGCCGCCCCATGGCGCTCGAGCTGCTGATGGAACGGTGCACGGTCACCATTTGCCATTCGAAGACGCGCGACCTTCCCGGCATCGTGCGCCAGGCGGACATCGTTGTCGCCGGCGTCGGCAGGGCGAACTTCGTCCAGGGCAGCTGGGTGAATGAAGGGGCAATCGTGATCGACGTCGGCATCAATCGGGGCGCCGACGGCAAGCTCTGCGGCGATGTCGACTTTGCGGCCGCCAGCGAGCGCGCGTCGTGGATCACGCCGGTGCCGGGTGGCGTCGGACCGATGACGATCGCGACGCTGCTCGCCAATACATTGCGGGCCACCGAGCTGCAGGAGTCTCGCGCCTAGCGTTCCGCCTCGACGATTCGATCCATCTCGCGCTCCACGCGCTGTCCGTGTGTCGCGAGAAGCGGCCACAGCGCCGCTGCGCTGGCGGCCGCAGCCGCCAGGTGCTTGAGCGCATGCCCTCCGACGAGGCCGGCGGTCGCGTCCCAGATGTCGCGGTCGAACGTCTCCAGAACCTTCGCGAGCGCGTACCACGCGATCACCCACCCCCAAGGGAACGGATCGCTTGGTGGCCGCGTGACGAGCAACAGGATGAGCAGCAGCACGATGGCGCCGAGGTGCAGCGTCATGTAGGGCGTGAGGTCTCCCGTCATCCTCCAGTAGACGACCGTTCCCGCGCCAAGTGCAGCCAGGAGCGAGAGACCGAAACGTCGCATGGCGCCGGGCACGCGTTGGGCCAGCGCGGCACCCACGACGCCGGCGAATATGAGCGTCATCGGCAGCCGGTCCCAGAACAGCGACGCGTTCGAGGGCTCGAGGTGATACCACGCCGAGCCTGCAGCGGTGGCGAGGAGGCCGACCGCGATGCACCACATGCCGGACTCGGTCCCCGGCGCGAAGCGCGACCGACTGGTGGAAAGAAGCCGCGCGATCGCGAACGCGCCTACGAGTGCGAACGCGAGGTTGGATAGAACGTCCGCGGCATGCGGAATGCCGAGCCAGGATCTTTGGTCGGCGAAGCCGTGGTAGCGAGGGTCCTGCGTGATGACGGGCAACATCGCGCACGCCGCGACGATCAACGCGATCGACGCAGGATACAGCTGACGAGCGTCGGAGAAACGGAGCCAGCCGAGCGACGAACCGTGGGTTGGCCGCCACATCTCATGCACCACCGAGCGCTTGCGCGAGCGATTGGGTAAGCTTCGGCGCGGCGCGGCGCAGCTTCACGTCTTCGGTCACCAGTCGAATTCCCAGACCTTCGGCAACCACCAGAAAGCGAGCGTCATAGGCGGACACGCGCAAACGTGAGGCCACGACAAGTACGTCGGAGTTGCCCGCCATGTGCAGTCCCGACTCGACAATGCCCTCCGCCGTTGCCTGCGCGGCGGCGGCTTGTGGCAAGGAGAGACCGCGAACTCGCACGGCGGTCGCCAGCACGTTGGTGAGCTCGACGAGAGCGAACGCGTCGCTGTGCCAGTCGGCATCCAAGTCCAGCAGCGCTCGGGCGCGCGGCGTATGTTCGACGCTCAACAGCAGGTACACCAGGATGTTGGTGTCGACGACGATCATTGTCGTCGGACTTCAGTCGCGGCCGCCGGCGATCCATGCCGCGATTTCCGCAGCCGTGAGGGGCCCACCCTTGACCTTGATCGGGGGCCCCAGCGCGGGCGCTTTGCGTGACGGGGCCAGCCCGCGTTCGAGCAGCGTTACGGCCTCCATGGTCACCGACCGGCGATTGCGCTCCGCCTGCTCCCTGAGCCGGGCGTGCAGGTCGTCGGGCAGGTTCTTGATGACAAGCGTGCTCATCCGGCTCTCCAAAAGTCGGCACGACCGCCAGTATACCAAAAAGCTACCGTTTTGCTTCCGTCGGTAAGGCTGACGGCGGCGGGCTTACGGAGAACGCAAGTGCCACGCCTTCGGCCGCGTGAACGTCTGGATGCCGTACGTCGACAGCGTGAGGCCGATCCCCGAGTGGCCCACGCCCGACCAGGGCAAGCGCGGGCTCACGCGATCGCAGCAGTTCCAGTAGACGCTGCCGGCGTTGAGGCGACCCATGATCTTGCGCGCGCGCTTGGCATCTGCCGTGTAGACGCTCGCCGTCAGCCCGTATTCCGTGTCGTTCATGAGATCGATCGCCGCTTCGTCGTCGGCAACGGCCTGGATCCCGATGATGGGGCCGAAGCTCTCGTCCTTCATCAGCGCCATCGAGTGATCGACGTCGACGAACACCGTCGGCTCGAACCAGTTGCCCCTGCCGCGCACGACGCTGCCACCCACCAGCAGTTTCGCGCCTTTCTTCTTCGCATCCTTGACCTGGTCCTTGAGGATTCCGAGCTGCGGCTTGCGGGTGATGGCGCCGATGTACGTCGTCTCGTCCATCGGGTCGCCTATCTTGTATCTCTTGACCTCGGAGACGAACGCAGCGACGAACGCGTCGTGAACCGACTCGTGGACGTAGATCCGCTCGACCGAGCAGCACGACTGGCCGGTGTTGTAGAAGGCGCCGTCGGCGAGCCCCGCTGCGGCGGCCTTCACGTCGACGTCGTCGCGAACGTACACGGGATCCTTGCCACCGAGCTCGAGCTGGACCTTGATCATCCTCTGGCCAGCGGAAGCGGCGATACGCTTGCCGGTCGCGTACGAGCCCGTAAAGAAGATGCCGTCAACGGGCTGGCGCGTGAGCGCCGCGCCGGTCGCCCCATCGCCGAGGACGGGAACGAACACGTCCCGCGGTACGCCCGCCTCATGCATCATGTCGGCGATGGCGAGGCCCGTCAGCGTTGCAAACTCGGACGGCTTGTAGAGAACGGCGTTGCCCGCGACGAGCGCCGGGACGAACACGTTGCTGCCGACGAAATACGGATAGTTCCACGCCGAGATGTTGGCGACGACGCCAAGCGGCTCGTGCGTGATCCGCTCGTCCATCTTGTTGCCATCCACGAAGACCTTCTCCTCGCGCAGCGCGCGCGCCGATTCCTGCAGAAAGAAATCGATTCGCCCCAGCAGGCCCGTCAGCTCGTTGCGCGATTGGCGGATCGGTTTGCCCACTTCCTGTGTCAGCGTGCGCGCTAGCTTCTCCTGCGTGGCGACGACGCGCTCGCGAAAGCCGGCGATGGCTTCCAGCCGCTTGCGAAGTGGAACATCCGCCCAGCGTCGCTGCCCCGCGCGCGCCGCCTCGTACTTGCGGCGCACGGCCGCGGCGTTGTCGGTGGCGGCCTCCGCGATGACGGAGCCAGTGGCGGGATTGGTGATCTTCATGTGTGGGCAGGAAAAGGGCGGTCAGATGGTGTACGCGGCAGCCTTGTGCTGCGCGGCGGCGGCGAGGAAGTCGTCGAGGATCGGCGTGTCGTCGATGAACGAGGCGTCATCGGGCGCATGAAATTCCGGATGCCACTGGACGGCGAACACGTAGACGGCCCCCGAATAGCGGATCGCCTCGACGATGTGGTCGGGCTCCGACCAGGCCTCGACGACGAGGTCGCGGCCAAGATCTTTCACCGCCTGGTGATGAATCGAGTTGGTCTTGACGACGCTCGCGCCGGGATAAAGTCGCGACAAGCCGCTATTCGGGACCAGTGACGTCGCGTGGCAATTCTGCTCGTAGATCTCCCAGTTGCGATGATTGAGCGCGTGCGGAGCCTGGGTTGCGAGGTCCTGGTAGAGCGTGCCACCGAGGCCAACGTTTATGACCTGCGCGCCGCGACAGACGCCCAGTACAGGCTTTTTCAGCCCCATGAATGCGCGCAGCAGGGAGATCTCGTAATCGTCGCGGATGCGGTCGCCGTTCCATTCGGGCTTGAGCGCCTTCTCACCGTACGATTTGGGAGACACGTCGGCGCCGCCCATCAGCACGAGCCCATCGAGCTCCTGCGCGTACGCGTCGGTCGTCGCCTTGCTTCCGGCTCGCCGCGTGCGCCCTTCGGTCGAGGGCACCATGAACGCCAGCACGTCGCGCTGCATCAGCCAGTGGGCGACGTTCTGCTCGATGTATTGGAGCGTCATCCCTTTGAAAATCGAACGCTTGGGATCTTCATGGAAGAAGCACGCCGAAATGCCGATCTTGAGCATCTTCCGGCTCTCCGCTCCCTAGATCGCCTCGGCGAACATCCGCTCGAAATCCTCGCGCGTGCAGGAACGCGGGTTCGTGCGGTGACACGTGTCGTTGATCGCCACGTCGACGAGCGCCGGAATATCGCCGCTCGTCACAGCGCGCTGCGTGCTGAGGCCGGACAGTTTCGCGGGGATGCCGAGCGCCTTCTTGGTCGCCCCGAGCCACGCGACGAATGCGGAGGCCGCATCGCTTTCGGACATTCTGCTGGCGCCCGGCACTCCGGCCACGCGGGCGAGCTCCGCCATCTTCGCGGTCGCGGAAGGCAGGTTGAACCGCATCACGTGGTCGATCATGATGCCGTTGGCAAGGCCATGGTGCAGATCGGCCACCGTCGACAGCGCGTGCGCGCATGAGTGCACGGCTCCCAAGTCCTTCTGGAACGCGATCGCGCCCATCATGGAACTCATGAGCATGTCGCTGCGCGCCTGCAGGTTGCGGCCGTCGCGATAGGCGATAGGCAGCGCTCGCGCCGCGATACGGACGCCTTCCAGCGCAATGCCGTCGCACAACGGATGGTACTCGGGCGACAGGTACGACTCGACGTTGTGCGTGAGCGCATCCATGCCGGTCGCCGCAGTGATCGCCGGAGGCAGGTCGAACGTAAGCTCCGGATCGGCGAACACGCACTTGGCGAGAAGCGCCGGCGAAAAGATGATCTTCTTGATGTGCGTTGTGTCGTCCGAAACGACCGACGATCGCCCCACCTCCGATCCAGTGCCGGCAGTCGTTGGCAACGCGATGAAGTAGGGCAGCGCCTGGTCGATGGGTCTGACAGCGGGATGGTCCCACGCATACTCGAGGATGTCGCCGGGATGCGTTGCCATCAAGGCGATCGCCTTCGCGACGTCGAGCGCGGCACCGCCGCCGAGGCCGATCACGGCATCCGCGCCGTGCGCCTTGTATGCCGCGACGCCTTCGTTCACGTGGCTGCGCACGGGGTTGCCCCAGATGCCCGAGAACACGCCGGGGCTCAAGCCCGAAAGCGACGCGACGAACTCCTTCAGCATCGGCAGCGGAGCGATGCCGCGGTCCGTGACGACGAGCGGACGCTTGACGTTGGCGGCCTTCAAGTGATCGGCGACAAGCGCGCGCGCGCCCGCGCCGAAGTGGATCGTGGTCGGGAAGCTGAAGCGTGAAGTGGGGGAAGGTGCAGAGCTCATAATTGCGAGAGAAAGTGGATCATGTGGTTCTTGTCGTAATAGACGTCGTTGACTCCGTCGTTTACCCGAATGGCGCGCGGCTCGACGCCGAACGAGCGAAATCCGGAGCGCTCGTAAAGGGTCTTCGCCGGAACATTGGTGTCGGTGACGGTCAGCACCAGTTGCGCGATTCCTTCCATTTGCGCGGTTTCGATGACGCGCCGAAGCAGCGCGGCGGCGATTCCCCGCCGGCCGTGCTCCGGCGCGACGTACATCCCGAACACATTGGCCTTGTGCCGATTCTTTGCGCGCTGCTCGCGGCCGAGCCCGACAATGCCCGCAAGCTCGTCTGCCACAAACGCGCCGAACACCCGATCGGGGCTTTCGGCGGCAAGCCGGCGCTCCGTCGTCGAAAGCGGCATTTCGCTGTCGTCCGCATGGCTCGACGTAAACGCATCCGGATGCTCGAGCAGCGCTCGCAGTCGAAGCGTCCGATACGCGGGCGCATCTTCGGGCGTCAGGCGGCGGATCGCGAGGTCAGATGATCTCAAAGTAGCGCTTCATTTCCCAGTCGGTGACCGCATCGAGCCACTGCCGCCACTCCCATTCTCTCGTCGCTGCGTAGTGATCGACGAAATCGTCGCCGAACCAGTCGCGCGCGACGTCGGAATCGCGGAAGATCCGAGTCGTCTCGATGAGCGTGCGCGGCGCGCGAGGTATGTTTTCGGCGCCCTGATTGGTGCCGTGAATCGGTTTCGCGGTGAGCTTCTTCTTCTTCTCGACGCCGTCCAGGCCGGCCGCGAGCACGGCTGCCGCCGCGAGGTACGGATTCATGTCGGCGCCGGGGCAGCGCGTTTCGAGCCGCGTCGCTTTGGGCGAGCCGGAGATGACGCGAAAGCTCGCAGTGCGGTTGTCGACGCCCCACGTGGGCTTGACCGGTGCCCAGAAGCCGTCGACGAGGCGCTTGTAGCTGTTGATGGT
>Ga0070671_100003519_pt1 | contig 12239 bp, 12 predicted proteins | sample KBSS73metaG_FD_65341 | JGI IMG/M metagenome (GOLD analysis project Ga0070671, IMG submission 65341) | Switchgrass rhizosphere microbial communities from Kellogg Biological Station, Michigan, USA - KBS S7-3 metaG | ecosystem: Host-associated > Plants > Roots > Rhizosphere > Soil ...
CGTCGTACGCCGAGACGCTGATCGTCACCGATGCCGCCGTGAACATCGCGCCGACGATGGAGGACAAGGTCCACATCATCCAGAACGCGATCGACCTCGCCCACGCGTTGCGCTTCAAGGAGGTCCGCGTCGCGATCCTCTCGGCGATGGAGACTGTCAATCCGAAAGTGGCATCGACGATCGAGGCGGCGGCGCTGTGCAAGATGGCGGATCGCGGGCAGATCACCGGCGCGGTCGTCGACGGACCGCTCGCGCTCGATAACGCGATCAGTCTCGAATCGGTGAAGATCAAGAAGATCGAATCGGAGGTTGCGGGACGCGCGAACGTGCTCGTCGTGCCCGATCTCGAGGCGGGGAACATGCTCGCCAAGAGCCTCTCGTTCCTTGCCAACGCAGATGCGGCGGGCATCGTGCTCGGTGCACGCGTGCCGATCATCCTCACGAGCCGTGCCGATTCGGTGATGACGCGCCTCGCGTCGTGCGCCGTCGCGGCACTCGTCGCGCAATCACGCCGCGAAGCGGCCCAGAAGGCCGTGACCTGACATGGGCGACGCAATCGGCGTACTGAACGCCGGCTCATCGAGCATCAAGTTCTCGCTGTTTGCAGAGGAAGCGGGGAAGCCGACCCTCGTCGCACGCGGTCAGGCGGAGGGCATCTATACGTCGCCGCGCTTCGTCGCCAAGAACGCGGATGGCCAGGTGCTCGACGAAAAGACGTGGCCCGCCGACGTTTCGCTCGGCCACGACGGCGCGCTGGAATATCTGGTGGGCTTTCTGCGCGACCGGCTCGCGCAGCACCGGCTGGTGGGCGTCGGCCATCGCGTCGTGCACGGCGGCCGCGAGTACATGAAGCCGGTGCGCGTCGATGCGGGCCTCGTCGCGGCGCTCGAGAAATATGTGCCGCTCGCGCCGCTGCACCAGCCGCACAATCTCGCACCGATCAAGGCGTTGCTTGCGCGGATGCCGAAGCTTCCGCAGATCGCCTGCTTCGACACGTCGTTTCACCGCGCGCAACCGCCGGTCGCTCAGGCGTTTGCGTTGCCCGCGTCAATCACTGAACGGGGCGTTCTGCGCTACGGATTCCACGGCCTTTCGTACGAGTACATCGCGAGCGTGCTGCCCGAGCGAAGCTCGCGCGCCGCGCAGGGCAAGACCATCGTGCTGCATCTCGGCAATGGAGCGAGCATGTGCGCGATGGAGGCGGGACGCAGCGTCGCAAGCACGATGGGCTTCACGGCTGCGGATGGCTTGCCCATGGGCACGCGCTGCGGCAACCTCGACCCCGGCGTCGTGCTGTATCTGATCGATTCGCTCGGCATGGACGCGCGGGCGATCGAGAAGCTCATCTACCAGGAGTCGGGCCTTCTCGGCGTCTCCGGCATCTCGAGCGACATGCGCGCGTTGCTTGCGAGCGACGCTCCGCGCGCCAAGGCCGCCGTGGACCTTTTCATTTACCGCATCGGCCGGGAGCTCGGGTCGCTGGCCGCCGCACTCGGCGGGCTCGACGCAATCGTGTTCACCGCAGGCATCGGGGAGAACAGCGCGGTGCTGCGCGAGCGCGTCTGCAGCGACGCGGCGTGGCTTGGCGTTGCGCTCGACAGCGAGGCCAACGCGCGCGCCGACGCGAGCATAAGTGCGCCCGCAAGCCGCGTCGAGGTCTGGGTGTTACCCACGAACGAGGAGCTGATGATCGCCCGCCATGCGCGCGCCGTCATCGAGGCAGACGGCGCGAGGTGATGCGATGACGCACGAACGACGAAGCCTCGCCGGTCGATCCGCGATCGTCACCGGGTCGACAAGTGGCATCGGGCTCGGGATCGCACGCGCGCTTGCGGCAGCGGGATCGAATGTCATGCTCAACGGATTCGGCGACAAAGGCGAAATCGCGTCGCTCTGTGCGGAGATCAGATCCTCGCATGCCGTTGCCGTTACCATCAGCGGCGCCGACATCGCCTCGCCGGCCGAAGTGCGCGAGATGGTTGCGCAGGCAACACGTGAATTCGGCGCCGTCGACATCCTCGTCAACAATGCCGGCATCCAGCACACGGCGCCAGTCGAGGAATTCCCGGAAGACAAGTGGGACGCCATCCTCGCGATCAACCTGTCGTCGAACTTCCATGCGATCAAGGCGGTGCTGCCGCAGATGCGCGCGCGCAACTTCGGGCGGATTGTCAACGTCGCCTCGACGCACGCTCTCGTCGCATCGGTCAACAAGGCGGCGTATGTCGCCGCGAAGCACGGTGTGGTTGGGCTCACGAAAGTCGTCGCGCTCGAGACGGCGACGACGAACGTCACGTGCAATGCTATCTGTCCGGGCTTCGTGCTGACGCCGCTCGTGCAGAAGCAGATCGATGACCGTGCGGCCGCCGCGCGCATTACGACCGCACAGGCGCGGGTCGAGCTGCTCTCGGAGAAGCAGCCGTCCCACGAATTCGCGACGCCCGAGCAGATCGGCGCGCTCGCGATGTTCCTGTGTACAGGGGATGCCGCGCAGATACGTGGCGCGACGCTGACCGTCGACGGAGGTTGGACGGCGCAATAGGGGGCGGGCAGCATGCCAAGAATAAAGGCCGGGAACATCCGGATCAACTATGTGGAGCACGGCAACGGGGACAACGTCCTGCTGGCAATTCACAGCAGTCTGGGTTGCGCGGACTGGCTGAGCCTCGTGCTGCCGTTGGTGCCGTTGGGCATCCGCATCATCGCGGCAGAATGCCGCGGCTGCGGTGACTCCGACAAGCCGGAAGCGACAGACAATTATTCGAACTACTCGATGGCGGCGCACGCCGCCGACATGCTGGCGCTGCTCGACGCACTCGACATCGGCCGTTGTCACCTTTACGGCCATTCGACCGGCGCCATCATCTGTTCGCACATGCTGGTTGCGCAGCCCGCGCGCTTTCGCAAGGTGCTGATGCTCGATCCCGTGACCCCGTTCGGGTTGGATCTCGGAAAGGACCAGATCTGCACGCTGGCGCAGATGAAGGCCGACCACGGCGCCGCGCTCGTCGGCCTCGCCACCGCCATGCCCACGCTGTTTCGCAGCCAGAGATTCGTCTTCGCCGATGAGCTGCAGTTCGCCGAGGCTACGTCACCGGCGCAGCGGCGGCTCTTCCGGCGCCTTGTCGACATGACTCGCGTGCTTTCCGACGGCATCTGGTTCGGCACGCCGCACGATCTTGCGCGCGAACGGAAGACGCAACGGCTCGCCCAACGGATCGAAGAGATGACGCACGAGCATCTCCTGCTCTATGGAAAGCTCGATTACTGGAGTCCCTTCGAGCACGTCCAGCGAATGGCGGAACGGCTGCCGAATGCGAAGCTCGAGATCTTTCCACACATCGGACACTCGATGTGCATCGAAAATCCGCTGCTGCTCGCGCACATATTCGCGGATTTCTTCATGAGCGAGGAGACAGGGACGTCCGAAGCTGCCGCTTAAGAGGACGACGCCTTGACGGAGTAAACGCGAAATGCAAACCACGACACTGAAATCGGCAGTCGAGCGCATTCCTAACGGCGCAAGCCTGATGATCGGCGGCTTCATGGGCGTCGGCACGCCGGAGCGGCTGGTGGAAGAGCTCGTGCGCCAGGGCAAGAACGGGCTCACGGTGATCGCGAACGATACCGCGCTGCCGGGTGTCGGTATCGGCAAGCTCGTCAGCGCGAACGCCTTGCGAAAGGTCGTCGCAAGCCATATCGGCCTGAATCCCGAGACGCAGAAGAAGATGCTCGCGGGCGATATCGAGGTGGAGCTGGTGCCGCAAGGCACGCTGATCGAACGCATCCGCGCGGGCGGCTACGGGCTCGGCGGCGTACTGACCCCGACGGGCGTCGGCACCGTCGTCGAAGAGGGCAAGCGCAAGATCGAAGTGGACGGACGCGAGTACCTGCTCGAGACGCCGCTCCGCGCGGACTTCGCGCTGCTGCACGCGTTCCTGTCCGATTACCTCGGCAATCTCACCTACGCGCTCACCGCGCGCAACTTCAACCCGGTGATTGCAATGGCTGCGGACACCGTGATCGTGGATGCCGAGCACATCGTGCCCGTCGGCATGATCTCGCCCGATCACGTGATGACGCCTGCGCCGCTCGTCGATTACCTGATCGCGGCATGACCATGGATCCTCAAACCATCATCGCCAAACGCATCGCGCTGGAGCTGCGCGACGGCATGCTCGTCAATCTCGGCATCGGCATTCCCACGCTCGTGTCCAATTACGTTCCCGCGGGCGTGCACATCCATTTCCAGTCCGAGAACGGGTTGATCGGGACGGGTCCCATCCCCCAGGATGGACTGGCGCAGGCGCGCCTCACCGACGCCGGCGGACGGCCGGTCACCGCCATTCCGGGCGCATCGACGTTCGACAGTGCGATGTCGTTCGGCCTGATTCGCGGAGGTCACGTCGACCTCACGGTGCTCGGCGGATTGCAGGTCGACGAGCAGGGCCACCTTGCGAACTGGATGATCCCGGGGAAGATGGTGCCGGGCATGGGCGGCGCGATGGATCTCGTCACCGGCGCGAAACGTGTGATCGTCGCCATGCAGCACACGGCGAAGGGCAAGCCCAAGATCATGCGCCGCTGCACGCTGCCGCTGACGTCGGCGCGTGCCGTCGATCTCGTCGTCACTGAACTCGCCGTGATCTCGTTCGCCAATGGACGGGCGCAGCTCGTCGAGACGGCCGAAGGCGTCAGCGTCGCCGACGTGCAGGCTGCGACGGAGGCAACGCTCGTGATTCCACCCGAATTCGTCACTCAACCTCGATGAGGTCATCATGTCCGTCACTGTTCCCCGCCCAGCACTGAAAGATGCGAAGGCGCTCGTCGTCGGCGTCGCCAACCAGACTTCGATCGCCTACGGCTGCGCGAAGGCCTTCCATGAGCTGGGAGCCGACCTTGCGCTCACCTATCTGAACGACAAGGCAAAGCAGTACGTGCAGCCGATCGCCAAGGAGCTCGACGCTTCGATTTTCATGCCGCTCGACGTGAGCGTGCCGGGGGCGCTCGAGACGGTGTTCGATGCGATCGCCGCAAGGTGGGAGCGCCTCGACATTCTCGTTCACTCGATCGCATTCGCGCCAAAGGAGGACCTGCAGGGTACGGTGCTCGACTGCTCGGCCAAGGGCTTCGCCACGGCAATGGACGTCTCCTGCCACTCGTTCCTGCGGATGGCAAAGCTCGCCGTGCCGCTCATGAGGGATGGCGGCAGCATGTTCGCGATGAGCTATTACGGCGCCAACAAGGTGGTGCCGACGTACAGCATGATGGGACCGGTCAAGGCGGCGCTGGAAGCCTGCTGCCGCTACCTCGCGTACGAGCTCGGTCCGCGAGGCATTCGCGTGCACGCGATCTCGCCCGGACCGTTGAAGACGCGCGCTGCGTCGGGGATCAAGGATTTCGACGTGCTCCTGAACGACGCGGCGCAACGCGCACCGCTCGGCGAGCTCGTGGACATCATGGATGTCGGGTTCACGTGCGCCTTCCTCGCCACACCGTATGCGCGACGCCTGTCGGGCGAAACGCTCTACGTGGACGGGGGCGTGAATATCATGGCGTGAACGGGCACCGGAATGTCCATCCACGGAAATCGCGGCGGGACTGCCTTGGAACCCATATATCGTCGCCGACATGACACGACACTTGTTTGACGCGTCTCAACGCGGGCCGCTCGGGAGTTGGGCATGCTCCTCGCATGGACTGTGGACTTCCAGCGACAGCCGCCGATTCGGCCGACGTGCCGAGTCGTTGGGCTGTTTCACGGGCTTCGAAGACCCTCGGCGCGTTTCAACGCGTCGGCGGTTTCAGCCGGCTACCCGCCCTCGCCCGGCGATTCGGGGTGAATTTCGCCCCGCTTCTTGCATAGGCGGGGCTTGCGAGCGACGCCCTGGATGACCCCGACCGGTACGTGCCCTACGCGGCCTGTGGCAAGTTACTCTCGCGGTGTGCGGAGGAGTCGCAGCAACCGCACTTGGCCCTGCTCGCAGGGAGCATGTTCCATCTCAGGGATCTCGGCGTCGTCGGCGAAGTCATGCGCAACAGCGCTACCCTCGGCGATGCGCTGCATGCACTGACGACCTATCAGCACGTCAACTGCCGCGGCGGGTTGACCTACGTCGTCAATTACGACACGAGTGTCGACGTCGGCCACGCGATCTACGAGCCGCACGTCGAAGACGCGGATCAGCTCCACGATGCGGCGCTCGCGGTGATCTTCAACGTGCCGCGCGAGCTCGCGGGTCCCGCATGGGCACCGGCCGCGGTGTTCATTCCGCACGTCCGGCCGCAGGACGTGACTCAACACCGGTCGCTCTTCAAGCTCGTTCCGCGTTTCGACGCCGAGGTGTGTGCGTTGCGCTTCCCGCGGTTCTGGCGGGACCACGCGGTGCAGGGTGCCGATCCCGAGCGCAAACGTGCGGCCGTCGCGCGCATCGAGCGCGAGGCGGAGCCAAAGATGCTCGACTCGGTGGCGCGCGCATCCCGGAAGCTGCTGCTGCGCGGCAGCGCGTCGGGTGACGAGCTCGCTCGGATGCTGTCGATGCACCGGCGAACGCTCAACCCTCGCTTGCGCGAACAGGGCACGACGTTCCAGAAGATGCTCGACGAAGCGCGTTTCGAGCTCGCGCGTCAGTTGCTCGTGTATTCGCGAGTGAGCCTGGATGATGCGGCGGTCGCGCTCGGGTACTCCGGCGTCACGCCGTTCATGCGCGCGTTTCGCCGCTGGTCGGGCATGACGCGCGGACATTGGCGCCGGAGCAAGAGCGTGGTAGCGAGAAGCGAATCGGCCCGTCCGAACTTCGATGTTGCACCGCGCGCTGAAACTGCGAACGGACGCTCGGCGGACTTGCTGCAACAGCTCCGGAGCCGAGGCTTCCTGGGCGCGCGCTCAGGCGATCCGGAGCTTTCCCTGCGCTATGGAGCTTAGCTCGCCTGACGCGCTTGACCGGGTCTGACGCCCCGCGGGGCGCGCCTCAGCGCGTTACGAACAGCACCCAGGGTGTTCCGATCACCAGGAACACCGCGAGGAACGCGAGCGTAGTAAAGAAACCGAGCTGGTAGAGCTCGCGCTGCGTGAGATAGCCGCTCGCTGCAAAGATGATGTTCTGGCTCCCCCCCTGCGGCGTGATGGCAGAGAAATAACTGCTCGCGAAGAGCAGGGAGTAGGCCATCAGCGGCGCGGGCACTCCGCTTCGAATCCCAACGTCGAGAAAGACGCCGAGCAGCGCGAGCACTTGCGACGATTGACTCACGAACATGTAGTGGATGCCCACATAGAGGCTGACGAGCGTGACGTACATGGCCGGCCAGGACAGCCCACCCAGCCTGGTTGCCAAGCGCTCGCCCGCGTAACTCATGAAGCCGAGCTCGTTCAGCTGGCCGCTGAGGGCGAACAGGACCGCGAGCCAAAGGAAGGTTGCGAGTGTATCGCCTTGCTCCGCAATGTCTTCGATCGTCAGAACGCCGGTCACGAGCAGCACGCCGAAGCCCATGAACGCGACGCTGGTGACGTTGAGCTTCAATCGATCGGCAAGCACCCAACCCGCAACCATTACGGCGAAGACGACCGCGGTAATCCACTCGTCTCGCGAGAGCGGACCCGCGCGGGCAAGTTCGGCGCGCGCCGCGCGGGGAGCTTCGGGCGTCGCGCCGACGCGGGGAGGGAAGAGCTTCGCGACGAGCAGAGGCAATATCCCGATGGCGACGAGCGCCGGGACTGAAGCGGCGAGCAGCCAGTTCCCGAATCCGATCTCCACTCCCAGCTTCTGGGCGATCTGCACGCCGATGGGATTCGCGGACGTGGCCGTCAGCCAGAGAGCGGACGAGAGGGCGAGGCTTGCCATCGTGCAGAACATGAGATATCCGCCGAGTCGCCGTCCCTCGGGATCGTCCGGATTGGAACCGGCGCCCTTGGACACCGAGAGCACGATCGGGAAGAGCACGCCACCTCGTGCCGTGTTGCTTGGAAACGCGGGCGCGATTGCCGCATCGGTCAGCGCGATGCTGTAGGCAAGACCAAGCGATGAGCCACCGAACCGACTGACCATGAAAAGACTGATGCGCCGGCCGAGCCCCGACTTGACCACCGCCTGGGCGACGATGAATGCGATCACGACGAGCAGCACGCTCGTATTCGCGAATCCCGAAAAGGCCTGCGCGGGCGTGATCGTCCCGGTCAGCACGACGACTCCTACGGCGATCATCGCGTCCGTCAGGATCGGAAACGCTCCGATGAGCACGGACGCGATCGCCGCGACGAACACCGCGAACAAGTGCCACGCCGGGGCGGTCAGGCCTGCTGGGATCGGGGCGAACCAGATGCCGAGCGCGATGGCGAACGGGACTGCTGGTTTGATGAGCGTTCTCAACCGGGTCATTGACGCACGCCTCCGGGTTCCGTTTGACCTGGCCGAACGCGACCCTTGATGTCGACCGCGCGTCCCTGAATCGAGCCGTCCTCCGCCTCGAGCACGAACTGCCATGAGAACTGATACGTGCCTGTCGCACCGGCATACCGGCCTGTGCCGCCCAGAATGGTCCCCTCGAAGCGGTTGCGGGCCGCAGTGCCTTCGCCCTTGATCTCGCTGTACACCTGGTCGCCGCGCTCATCCGTCCAGACACTGCGGCCGATGAGACCGGTTGCGCTGTCGGACAGCGCGATCACCTCCGAGCGGAATCCAACCCCGGGACGCCCCTTGCCTGCAAGGAGCATCGTCCCGGTCAGGTCGAGGACCGCGGCTTTGCGATCTGCGCCGAGCGAAATCGTGTGGCGAGTGCCGGTGGCATTCCACGTCCCCTCGAATTCGCGCCATTCGCCCGGTGGCGCGACGGATGCGGGTGGCTCCGTCGCGGGTCCGCACGCACCTGCTGCGATCGCCATTGCGACGACCATGGGCCACCTCCACTCACGATTCCGCTCTGGTACGCGCATGTTCAGGATGGGTAGTTGTGGCGTGTACGCGCCGGGTGAGTCCGGAGCGGCGGCGACGCCGCGCTCGAACTGCGTCGATTTACTTCGGCGGCATTACCGATGCGGCACCTGTGGGCGTCACTTGCTTGCGCGCAGCCTCGGCCGCTGCTCGCCCCTCCTCGACCAGTCGATACGCGGCATAGTATTTGTAGATGTTGCGCACGTAAGTGGTGGTCTCCATGCCGACCTTCTCGGCGATAACGACCTCGACGTTGTTTGAACCACTTGTCCGGATCGAGCCCTCGCTTCACCGCCTCCTTGCGTGCCTTGGAGACGTTTCCGGCGCCGCAGTTGTAGCTGGCGAACGCAAACAGGCTTCGATTGGTGTCGTCGAACTGCGCATCGGGGAAAGCGGTCGACAACAGCCGGTCGAGATACTTCGTGCCGGCGCGAATGTTCGCGTCCAGATTCCGGAACGCATCCAGGCAACGCGCGTCACATGCTCGAAGCCTTCGCCCCCGCGGCCTTCGTGATGTCCGCAAGGATCTTGTCGGCCTGCTTGCTTTGAGCGGTTCCCCGCACCACCACGTCGGGGGCCAGGACGGGCTTGCCGTAGTACGCCTTGTTCCAGTCGCCGTTGTCCGTGATGACGGTGCCGTCCAGATTGAGGCCTCCATACACGCCCTTCGAGCGCGCGAAGGCGACGAAATCGGCCGTCACGTCGCCCGCGGCACCTGCGCCGACGGGGCCGGCTGCCACGCTCGCGTCACCGCCGAGCTTGACCGACGTCGCGAGAAGGCTATTGACGCCCTTCTCGGTCATGACCATCGTCACGTTCTCGGACGCCGCAATGCCCGCCTGGAAGCCGACGCTCGCCGTCGCCATCGTGTAGAAGACCGGGCCGCGCCATTTCCCGCTTTGCGGATCACGGGCGAGCAGGACCGCGCGGCCGCCGGAGCCGCCGAAGATGAATCCCGCCTTGACGACCTCCGGTGCGATCAGGATTGCCTTCGCCTGTGGCAGGTGTTTCTGCAGCCACGTCATTTGCGGATCACGAAGAAAATTGTTGAGCGTCGCCTGCGCCCGATTGACCAGGTTCTGCTGCTCGGTCTGCGCGTGTGCAACGGGTAGAAAAGACAGCGACAGCACGGCGGCCGTCAGCGTGACGGCGCCTGAACGGAACAGCGTGCGAAACATGTGTTCTCCTTTTTGTCTTGAGGGTCGGAATCGTAACGATACGACACCATCATCTTGTCGCAGCGGGACGTCGCGATCCTTGCATTTCGCGACAAGATGCGCTACGCGTTGTTCGCTGCGCTGCTGCGCGACGGGGCCTCGTCGATACTGCCGGCGCATCCAACCGACGCCCCACGCTTTGGCAACGGCCGGCGCTGTCGAGAATTGCAAGGACGACGTCACGACGGCTCATCAACATTGGGTGCACGCATTCCACGCACTCGCCGCCAATGCCCCGTCAGCCGATGAGAAGGCCGAGCGCCCTTCATGCGCTCACCCCACGTCCACCACACGGGCGCATCGCGCAGCGCCTGCTGGCCAGCGCCGCCGTCTGCGGCGCCGGCACTGCGCACGCGTCGTTCCTGAGCGGCGAAGCGCTGGACAACGCCGCTGACGTGATGGCATGGGTGGTCCTGGTCATCGTGCCGATCATCGCTATCGTGGTCTTCTGGCTGGTGCACGTCCTCCCCGAGAAGATCGCGCACAAGCGCCACCATCCTCAGGTCCAGGCAATCCAGACGCTCTGCCTGCTGTCGCTCGTTTTCGGCGGATTGCTGTGGCCGATCGCGTGGCTGTGGGCGTTCACGAAGCCGGTCGGCTACAAGCTCGCGTACGGCACGGAGAAGCACGAGGACTATTACACCGATCTTGGTGAAAAGGCGCGGGCGGGCGAGCTTCTCGACTCCGAGCTAGCGCATCTGCGCACGGAGCTCGAGGCGATGGAGCGAAAAGGCGCGTTGTCGCCTGCGCTCGCGAAAGTTCTCGGCGACATCGTGGCTGCCGAGCGCGCCGGCGCCGTCGTGGGGCGTGGTCCTGTCGAAGCGCGGCCCGGGCCCGTTCCGATCGCGGCCAAGAGCTAGCCGCAACCACGCCATCCGCGCGACGCCATGGAAATCCTGCTGCTCGGCATTTACTCTGCGATCGTCTGGTTCGTCTTCATCAAGATGAAGTGGCTGCCGTGGAACACCGGCACGCAGGTCACCGTCGTCATCATTCCAATCGTCAGCCTGACCGCGCTGATCCTCACGCTGAACGTCGTTGCGCCTTCGAGCCCGGACGTACGCGTCGTCAAGTACGTGATCAATGTGGTGCCGCAGGTGCGCGGGCGGGTTATCGAGGTGCCCGTCGAGCCGAACCGCCTCGTGCACAAGGGCGACATTCTGTTTCGCCTCGATCCGACGCCGTACGAGCTCACGGCGCGCTCGCTCGAGGCGCAGCTCGCCAACACGGTGGCCTCGTCGAACGAGCTCACCGAACAGATTGCAGGTGCGGTGGGCAAGATCGCGGAGTCCCGTGGCAGCATCCAGCAGGCGGAAGCGAAGATCCAGCAGGTGCAGTCGCAGCTCGATCTCGCGCGCATGCGCGTGGCCCAGAACCGCGAGCTCGTGAAGACCGGCGCCGGCGACAAGTTCTCGCTCGAGCGCGCCGAAACGGACGTGCGCGAGCTCGAGGCACAGCTCAACACGGCGCGGAGCATGCTCGCCCAGGCGCGTGCAACGGAGGTGCAGGCGCGAGCGAGCGAGCGGCAGCTGCAGCAGCGCAGCGCCGGCAAGTTCGACAACGAGTACGCGCCCGTTGCCGCGATCCGCGCGCAGCTCGAGAACGCGAAGTGGGAGCTGTCGCAGACGACGGTCACCGCGCCGACGAGCGGCTACGCGATCAACGTGCAGCTGCGTCCCGGCTCGTTTACGACGGCCTTCCCGATCACGCCGGCGATGACGTTCGTCGAGGAGACGTACCAGGTGATCGCGCTCTACGGGCAGAATGAATTGCGGCTCGTGAAGCCGGGCGACGAAGCCGAGTTCACGCTCGATGCCTACCCTAACCGCGTCATCAAGGCGAAGGTCGATTCGATCGTCTGGGCGCAGGGCCAGGGCCAGATCGCGAACAGCACGCAACTGCCGATGACGGGCTACGGGCCGATGCCGGGCGGACGCTTTCCGGTGAAGCTGACCGTATCGGACAACGACAAGGATCTCTTCCTTCCGGCGGGCGCGGTCGGACACGGCGCCATCTACACGGAGCACGTCGAAGCGATCCAGATCATTCGCAAGATCATCCTGCGCATCGGGACGAAGCTCGATTATCTGATCCT
>Ga0070671_100003522_pt1 | contig 12236 bp, 8 predicted proteins | sample KBSS73metaG_FD_65341 | JGI IMG/M metagenome (GOLD analysis project Ga0070671, IMG submission 65341) | Switchgrass rhizosphere microbial communities from Kellogg Biological Station, Michigan, USA - KBS S7-3 metaG | ecosystem: Host-associated > Plants > Roots > Rhizosphere > Soil ...
GGCGGGCGGCGACCAACAAAGGAGCCCCCCGCCATGTTTCGCGCGATGCGATTGTTCGTGTGGACGAGCCTGCTCGTCCTTGCAATAGCCCTTCCCCCCGCTTCCGCCCAGACCGGCCTGGCCACCGTCACCGGTCTGGTCACCGACAACAGCGGCGCCGCCGTGCCCGGCGTCACCGTCACCGCGACGAATCAGGCGACCAACGTCGACTACACCGCCGTCAGCAACGAGGCCGGCGCCTACCTGATCACGGCCGTGCCGATCGGCGAGTACGTGGTCCGCAGCGTGATCACCGGCTTCAAGAGCGTGCAGTCCAACGTGTCGCTGTCGGCCAGCCAGACGGCGCGCGTCGACTTCAAGCTCGAGGTCGGCGCGGTCGAAGAAAAGCTCGAGGTCGTGGCCACGGGCGCCGTGCTGCAGACCGAGAACGCGGTCGTCGGCCAGACGATGCAGCGTGAGCAGGTCGAGAAGCTGCCGATCCAGGGGCGCAACCTGGCCACCGCGACGCTGTACGCGGCCGGCGTCACCACGCCGAACCCCGCCTCCTTCAACGACCTGAAGAACACCGGCGGCGGCCGCCCCTACGTCAACGGCCAGCGCGAGCAGGGCAACAACTTCATGCTCGACGGCGTCGACATGAACGACGCCATCGACAACCTGATCGCCTATCAGCCGAGCCCGGACGCCGTCGAGCAGGTCAGCGTCGAGACCAACAACTACTCGCCCGAGCTCGGCAACGTCGCCGGCGCCATCGTCAACATGGTGATCAAGTCGGGCACCAACGCCTTCCACGGCAACGGCTTCTACTACTGGCGCGACAACGACCTGGCGGCGACGCCGTGGGCGACCAACCGCGCCGGCGGCCGCAAGGCGGAATTCAACCGCAAGATCTTCGGCGCCACCGTCGGCGGGCCGATCGCGCAGAACAAGGTGTTCTTCTTCGCCGACTACCAGGGCGGACGCCAGCAGTCGCCGCCGGCCGACGCGTTCGTCACCGTGATTCCCGACGAGTGGCGGCGCGGCGATCTCAGCAGCCTCCTCAACCGGCCCACGCCGATCGTCGTGAAAGATCCGCTGACCGGGCAGCCGTTCCCGAACAACCAGATCCCCACCAGCCGCTTCAGCCCGTTCGCGCGCAACCTGCTGGCCGACGAGGCGCTCTATCCGCGCGCCAACGTCACCCGGTCCTTGAGTGACTTCCGCCAGAACTACCGCGGCCTGCTGGCCTCCTCGCAGGAGGTGAACCAGTTCGACGGCAAGGTGGACTGGAACGCCTCGAGCAACGACAAGCTGTACGTGCGCTACTCGAAGCAGGGGCACGAGAACACGCCGGAAGCGACCGAGATGCCGCTGCGGTTCGCGTCGCTGTCCGAGAACCCGTTCTGGAGCATCGGCGCCAACTGGAACCGCATCATCGGCACGTCGCTGGTCAACGACCTGCTGATCGGGTTCAACGACAACAGCTTCAACGGCACGCCGATCGACCTGAACGGCGTGGGCAATCTGAACAACCAGCTGGGCATCGGCGGCACGCAGCCGATTCCGGGCCTGACCGAAGTCCGGATGGGCAACGACATCACCAACATCGGCACCATCGCCATCGGCAGCAACACGGCCAACAAGGTGTTCCAGATCAACGAGCGGCTCACGTGGGTGAAGGGCCGCCATCAGCTCAAGTTCGGCGGCTCGTGGAACCACTACACGATGGAGCGCTACTACTCGGGCAACAACGGACAGCTCGGGTTCATCCAGTACAACGGCGCGTTCACCGGGGTGGCGTTCGGCGACTTCCTGCTCGATCAGGTGCAGCAGAAGGGCCGCGGATCGCTGACGGAACCATGGACCCATCTGCAGAGCCGTGTCGCCTTCTATGCCGCCGACGACCTGAAGGCCACCAACAACCTCACCGTGAACCTCGGCCTGCGCTGGGGCTACACGTCGCCGCTGGTCGAGACCGACGACCGCCAGGCGAACTTCGACCTGAGCAACGCCCAGCAGCTGCTGGCGGGCCAGAACGGCAACAGCCGGGCGCTCTACGAGCCGTATTACAAGGGGTGGGAGCCTCGCCTCGGCGTGGCCTACCGCATGGGCGAGCGCTGGGTATTCCGCGGCGGCTATGGCATCACGCAGTACATGGAGGGCACCGGCGCCAACCTGCGCCTGCCGCTCAACCCGCCGTTCTTCTTCGAGTCGCAGAGCACCTACGACCAGACGAGCGGCCCGAGCACCATCGCCACCGGCTTCGAGGGCCTGCAGGCGCTCGATCGGCCGTCCGGCGTCGTCCGCGCCTGGGATCCGAACCTGCGGCCGCAGTTCACGCACCAGTGGAACGCGTTCGCCGAGTACCTGATCGGCCCGCGCTCGTCGATCAACATCGGCTACGTTGGCAACAAGTCGAAGTACCTGGTGACGCCGATCGAGGGTAACCAGCCGCTGCCCGGGGTCGGCAACCCAGCCACTTGGGCGCCGCTCCAGCAGCGCCGACCGCTCTACGCGTTCAATCCGCTGATCACCGACATCAGCACGACCGCCGCGCGCGGACGCGCCGACTACAACGCGCTGCAGACCACCTTCAAGCAGCGGCTGTGGAACGGCCTCGACTTCGTCGCCAACTACACGCTGAGCGAAGCGAATTCCAACAACCTCGGCTACTACGGATCGGCCAACGTCGCGGCCGAAGGCGCCTACCCGGTCAACAGCTACGACATCGAATCCAACTACGGGCCCGCCTTCTTCGACGCGCGGCACATCTTCTCGCTCGCCGGCAGCTACGAGCTGCCGTTCGGCAAGGATCGCCGCTACGGCAACGACTGGAACCGCGGCATCGACGCCGTCGCCGGCGGGTGGGCGGCGAGCTTCGCCGTCACCTCGCACAGCGGCTATCCGATCACGGTGCAGAACAGCGTGCGGCGTTCGCTGCAGGGCACGCGATCGACCGAGTGGCCCGACCTGATCGGCGACCCCGTGCCGGAGGATCAGACGCTGGACCACTGGATCAACCGCGACGCCTTCGCTCCGGCGGCGCTCGGCACCTTCGGCAACGCCGGCGTCGGCGTGCTGCGCGCGCCCGGCTACACGAACGTCGACCTGTCGCTCACCAAGCGCTTCGCGACGTTCGGCCGGCAGTACCTGCAGTTCCGCGGCGAGATGTTCAACGCGCTGAACCACCCGAACTTCGGCCCGCCCAACCGCGACATCCAGAGCACGACGTTCGGGACGATCACGTCGACCGCGGCCGACCCGCGCATCGTGCAGCTGGTGCTGAAGTACTACTTCTAGGCCAACGCCCAACTTCCAAGTCCCAACTTCCAAGCCTGACCGGCAGGCTTGGCAGTTGGAGATTGGGAGTTGGCGGCTTGGTTGGGAGTTGGCCGTTGGTCGTTGGTAGTTGATCGCGGAGACGCCGTTACATGCCAACCCGTCGTGAGGCGCTGAAGCTCGCCGCGTTCGGTCCGCTCTCGCTCGCGGCGGCGCCGTCGCGCGTCCAGACGGCGCCGGCGGCCCGGCCGTCGGGCATCCGGCTGGCGGTCTCGACCTACTCGTACTGGCACTTCGAGGAGCAGAAGTACCCGGTGCAGAAGGTCATCGAGCAGGCCGCCGGCCTCGGCTTCGACGGCGTCGAGCTGCTCCACCGGCAGATGGACGACGAGACGATCCCGTACCTGAACGGGCTGAAACAGCTGGCGTTCAGGCGCGGGCTCTCGCTGCCGATGCTCTCGATCCATCAGGACTTCGTGTCGCCCGACGCGGCCGAGCGGCAGGCCGCCGTCGATCACACGAAGAAGTGCATCGCGCTGGCGGCGCGGCTGGGCGTGCCCGCCATCCGGCTGAACTCGGGACGCTGGAACACGATCAAGTCGTTCGACGACCTGATGACGGTCAAGGGCGACGAGCCGCCGATCCAGGGCTACACCGACGAGGACGCCTTCAAATGGTGCGTGGACGGCATCCGCGCCTGCCTGCCCGACGCGGAAGCGGCCGGCGTCACGCTCGCGCTCGAGAACCACTGGGGGCTCACCACGAAGGTCGAAAACCTGCTGCGCATCCACAAGGACGTCGACTCGCCGTGGCTCGGCATCAACCTCGACACCGGCAACTGGCCCGGCGATCCCTACGAGGGCATCGAGCGCCTCGCGCCCTACGCCACCATCGTGCAGGCCAAGACCTACTACGGCGGCGGCGTCTGGTACACGCTGGATCTCGATTACCCGCGCATCGCCAGGATCCTCGACAAGGCCGGGTTCAAGGGCTGGGTGTCGCTCGAGATGGAGGGCAAGGAGCCCGCGGCGACGGCAGTGCCGAAGAGCCTCGAGATGCTGCGCGCCGCGTTCGCCTGAGAGCGGGCGCCGCGCGCCTGTTCACTCGGTCCGCGCCGTCGGCTTGAACTCCGGCGCCTTGCGCGCCTTCGTCGCCTGCTCGAAGGCATAGCCGAACGACAGCAACTCGCCCTCAGCGTAGGCCCGGCCCAGAAACGTGAGGCCGAGCGGCAGGCCGTGGCTCTCGCCCATCGGCACCGTCAGGCTCGGCGTGCCGGCCACCGCCGCCATGCCATAACCCGCGCCGGTGAAGTGATCGCCCAGCACGTGGTCGGTCAGCCAGGCGGGCGCGGTGCTCGGCGCGATCAGCGCATCGAGCTTGTCCTTGTCGAGCGCGGCCAGCAAGCCGTCCTTGCCGGCCATCCGCCGCGCCGTGTCGCGCGCCTTCAGGTAGGCGGCATCGGTGAGCGGGCCCTTCTTCTCGGCCTTCTCGAAGATGTCCTGGCCGAAGAAGGGCATCACGTTCGACGCGTGCGCCGTGTTCCAGGCGATCAGGGCCTGCAGCGACGGGTGCGGCGAGCCGGCCGCTTTCAGGTACGCGTCGAGGCCGTCCTTGAACTCGTAGAGCAGGACCTCGAACTCGGGATCGCCCCACTTCTCGTAGGTCGGCACCTTCACGTCGACCAGGACGGCGCCGGCCGCCTTGAGCGCGGCCATGCTCTTCTCCATCGCGGCATCGACATCCGGGTGGTAGTGCATCGCCTGCCGCAGCACGCCGAAGCGCTTCCCCTTCAGCGCGTCGGCGCGCAGGTAGACCGTGTAGTCGGGAGCGATGCGTCCGGCCGCACCCGGCGCGGCCGGATCGGCGGTGTCGGCCCCGGCGATCGCGGTCAACAGCAGCGCCGCGTCGGTGACGGTGCGCGCCATCGGCCCGGCGGTGTCCTGCGAGACGGAGATCGGGATGATGCCGCGGCGGCTGACCAGGCCGACGGTCGGCTTCAGGCCGACGAGCCCGTTCACGGCGGACGGACAGATGATGCTGCCGTCGGTCTCGGTGCCGACGCCGAAGGCGGCGAGGCTCGACGCGACGGCGGCGCCGGTGCCCGAGCTCGAGCCGCACGGGTTGCGATCGAGGGCGTACGGGTTCTTCGTCTGCCCGCCGCGCGAGCTCCAGCCCGACGAGGACCGCGTGGAGCGGAAGTTCGCCCACTCGCTCAGGTTGGTCTTGCCGAGGATCACCGCGCCGGCCCCGCGCAGCCGCGTCACGAGGAACGCGTCCTGCTTCGGGCGGTGGTCCGCCAGCGCCATGGAGCCGGCGGAATTCACCAGGCCGGCGACGTCGACGTTGTCCTTGATGAGGACCGGCAGGCCGTGCAGCGGACCGCGCACCTTGCCGGCCTTGCGCTCGGCGTCGAGCGCCGCCGCGTCGTCGAGCGCGCGCGGATTGAGCTCGAGGACCGCGTGCAGCGCCGGCCCGGCGGCGTCGATCGCGGCGATGCGATCCAGGTAGGCCTGCGTCAGGTCGCGCGACGTGAGCGTGCCGTCGGCCATGCGGCTCCGTGCCTGCGCCGCGCCGAGCTCGACCACGTCGACGCGGGGATGCGATGCCGCTGGCGGCTGTGACGCACGTCCGCAGGCCGCCGCCAGCAGCGCCGTCATCAGGAGGCAGACCGGCTCGAATCGATGGCTCATTGGCTCCCTCTTCCCGCCGGCCGCGTGCGAGACAAGCCGCGGCGACCACGGACGAGATGGACATTAACAGGATTGGAGCCGGCGTTCATCCTGGCCGGAAGGCGATTTGCATCGACAGTGGTCATGTCGCTCGCCCTTCCGTCATCGCTGACGTGGCGTGACCTCGCGGTCAAGACCTACCACGAGGTCGTGGACGACGACGTGCTCGGCATGGCCGCGCAGCTGTCGTACTACTTCTTCCTCGCGCTGTTCCCGGCCATCCTCTTCCTGCTGGCGGTGGCCAGCTACTTCCCGCTGCAGTCGCTGACCGACGATGTGGCGCGCGTCCTCGGGCCGGTGATGTCGCCCGAGATGCTCAAACTCATCCAGGACCAGATGCAGCGCCTCGGCAACGCCCAGAGCGGCGGCTTGCTCACGTTTGGCGTGCTGGGGGCACTCTGGAGCAGTTCGGCGGCACTGGTCTCGATCGTCGACGCGTTGAACCGCACCTACGACATCGACGAGTCGCGGCCGTGGTGGAAGGTCCGCCTCGTCTCGATGGGCCTGACCATGGGCCTCGCCCTGTTCATCATCATCGCGATCACGCTGGTGCTGGCCGGGCCGACCATCGCCACCTATCTCGACGAACACCTGGGCATGGGCTCGATGCTGAAGTGGGCGTGGCTCGTTCTGCAGTGGCCGGTCGCGGTCGCCCTGGTCGCGCTGGCGCTGGGCATCGTGTTCTATTTCGGTCCGGACGCCGATCAGGACTGGGCCTGGATCACGCCTGGCGCGTTGATCGGCTCGGTGCTGTGGCTGCTCGTGAGCCTTGCGACGAAGCTGTACGTCGCCAACTTCACCGACTACAACGCCACCTACGGGAGCGTCGGCGGCGTCATGGTCGTGCTGCTGTGGATGTACGTGTCGAGCATCGCCATCCTCGCCGCGGCCGAGATCAACGCCGAAATCGAGCATGCGTCGCCGTACGGCAAGGCGCCGGGGCAGAAGACGCCCGAAGGACGGCGGCTGCTCGGGGCCAGGGCGGCCCGCTACGCCCAGGCGCATCCACCCGCCGCGCCCGCGGAGACGCCGGCCGCGCCGTGGCCACCGCCGCCGGCCGCGGAGCCGGCCCATGGTCCGGCGATCGGCGCGATTGCGGCGGCCGTGATCCTCGGCGTGCGCGCCTGGAACGAGGCGCGCGCGAAGGACGGCCGCGACGCACCGCCGGACGCACCGCCTCAGGTCGGCTGAGGACGCCGCGCGCGCCGGGCCTCCGGCCAGCGGGCGACCACGTCCGGCATGGCGGCGCGGAGCGACCGCAGCGTCGCCAGCACCCGCTGGCGGCGCCGTTCCCGGGTCGCGTTCCACGTGAAGCCGTAGTCACGAAGGATGGCAGGCGGCAGCGAGCCGGTGGTCACCAGCTCGCCGGCGTGCTGCATCGGCCACACGAGCCAGCCGAACGCCGGCCGCAGGATCGACGGCGCGAGCGCCCGGGCATCGGCGCCGACCGTCACGCGCCCGCTCTCGATCTCGCCGGCCATCAGGTCCTGCAGCTGCTGCCACGTGGACGGCACGTCCGCCGCGGTGGCGCCGAGCATCACCGCGAAGGGCGCCGCCTCGCGGCAGTAGGCGTCGAGCTCGGGCGTCGTGAAGGGCCGGAGGATCGCTTCGAGGATCCGCACCTGCGAGTCGAGCAGCGTGGCGTGCACCCACAACAGCAGCGCAGGATCGTGCGCCGAGTAACGCTGGCCGATCTCGTGCGTCCCGGTCTTCTCGCCGAGCGTGCCGTTCACGCGATTGTGGACGCCACGGATCCGGCGGATCACGGCCGCGGCCTCGTCATCGGTGCCGAACGTGAGCTGTCGCATCGCGGCCACCGTCGCGTGCAGCCGCGCGAAGGGCGCGAACGGCGACGACCTGAAGCCGCTGTGCTGCGCCACCGCGGCCGCCACGAGCGGATGCGCGACCTGCAGCAGGATGGCGCGTGGCCAGGCCAGCACGGCGAGGCGCTCGCCGGCAATGGTCCAGGTCATCCCGCCGGGCGACGGCCGTTCCATGACCTCATTCTGAACCCGCCTTCGCGGGCCGTGCCGCGCTCGTGCCGCGAACCGCGAACACCTGGGCGACCTGCGAGCCGACCGCCGACGTGTTCGCGTAGGAGATGTTCGAGGTCACGGCGACCACGATCCCGTGCTCGGGGAACGTCATCAGCGACGCCACCGTCCCGCCGAGCGAGTCGCCGTCGTGGCCGACCATGCGCGTGTCCTTCCCCGCCAGCGCGACGGTTGCGACCTCCCAGCCCAGGCCGTACCCCGTCTCCTGTCCCGACCGCAGCCGCTGCGGCATCTGCAGCAGGCGTACCGTGGCCGGCTGGATCAGCGTGCCGCGATCGATCGCAATGGCGTAGCGGACCAGATCCGCGGGGGTGGACACGAACACGCTGGAGCCCGCGTAGCAGGAATAGTCGAGGTCCCGCATCGGATCGGGACCGTAGCGGGGATTGGCGGCGAACCGCGGGAAGTAGGCGCTCGCCTGCCCAGGCGCCGGCGCCGGGCCGGGATCCGCTTTCGTGTCGTGCATGCCCGCCGGCTCGAAGATCTGCTCGCGCATGAAGCGGAGGAACGGCTCGTGCGCGGCGGCTTCGATCGCGGCGCTGACCACGATCCAGCCGTAGCGCGAATAGCGGAACCGGGTGCCCGGTTCGAACAGCAGCGGACGCTGCGCGAACTGCGGCAGCGCATCGAGCGGCCGTTCGCAGTGCTCCGCGAACAGCGGCCCTTCGTCGCCGCCGTCGCTCCGGAGGCCGGCGACGTGCCCCATCACCTGCCGGAGCGTCACGGGCCACGGCCGCTTGGGGAACGCGGGCACGTAGGCCTGGATCTCGTCGTCGAGCTTCAGGCGCCCCTTCTCCAGCAGCACGCCGGCGGCGGCGGACGTGAGCACGGTCGACACGGTGCCGATCCTGAACCGCGTCTCCGGCGCGACGGGCACCTGCTTGTCGAGGTCGGCCCAGCCGAAGCCCTCGGTCCACACGATCTCGCCCCCGACGCCGACCGCGACCGAGAGTCCCGGCAGGTTCTGCTCGGCGACGGCGGCGCGGACGATCTGCCGGGCCTGCTGAATCGCCGGGCCCCACGCCAGCGGCGGCGCAGAACGCGTCACGGACGGGACGTCGCGTGGGTCCGGGTGCAGCGGCGTCGCGGTGACGACGATGTAGGCGAAGAGGCTCAGCCCCGCCGCGATCAGCAGGCCGATGCCCACGACGATGACGGCCACCCAGGTGCGATCGCGATGCCTCGCCATGTCAGTCGAGCGTCTCCATGCCGTGTCCTATTCGTCCAGGCCGCCGGCAGCGGCCGGCGCCTGCGAAAGGATGGCCTCGAAGCAGCCGCCAGGTCTTCACGCGAGGATGAGCATCGGGTGAGATCGCCGTGAGCAAGGCCGCTGTCGGCCACGAACGGGCGGGAAGACTTGCTACGCCCTGGCGCGCGGGCGGCGGAGCCGGCCGAAGGCCAGCCCAAGGCCGAAGGTGGCCGCTTCGCCGAATCCGAAGATGGCGCCCGACACCGGGCCGAAATCCGGCTCGCCGATCAGGCGGCTGAGCGGCGCCAGCGTCGCGCGCGAGCCTTCGGCCCGGTTGGCGATCGCATTGATGGTGCCGCCGGCGAGGGGACGTCCGGCGAGCGTGAGCGCCAGCCCCGCCAGTCCGCAGGCCGCCGCGATGGCGAGGGCGGCCGGCCACCGCGTCCGGCCGCGGAGGGCCGTGAGGCCGTCCTCGGTTCGCCGGGTCACGAGGGCGAACGCCAGGCCGGCCGCGGCGCCGATGGCGACGCCCTCGAGCCCGCCGCCGACCCGGACGTCGAGCCCGACCAGCGCGTCGAGCCCCCACCGCGCCAGCCACTGCACCGCCGCGCCGACGAGGCCGCCACCGAGCGCGCCGCCGCAGGCCAAGGCGAAGACACGCGGTGCGAGTGCGGCCGCTTCGGCGAAGGCGAGGCCGGCGCCGACGCCGGCGCCGCCCAACGCGCCGCAGCCGGCGCCGATCACCGCCAGCACCGGCGCGATGGCGATTGGCGCCGTGCTGCCCGGGGTCAGCGCGAGGGCCAGCCCGCCGACCGTCCCGGCGGCGATTCCCGCCACCGCACCGCCCGTCGAGGCTCCGCTCCATCCGGTCGCGGCGAAGCGCGCCGCACGGCGCCATCGCAGTGGCAGCGGCTCGTCGGCCAGCGCCGGAGGCGGCACCGCTGCCACGGCCGGGGCAGCCGGCGGCGAGGCGTCGTCCTCCTCCTCGATCACCTCGGCGTGGACGAACTGGTAGCCGTGGCGCGAGACGGTGCGGATGAAGCGCGGCTCCCGCGAGTCGTCGCCGAGCGTGCGGCGGATGGTGCGCACGGCCTGGCTGAGCGCGCTCTCCGACACGATGACGTCGGGCCACGCGCGATCGAAGATCTCGCGGCGGTGCACCGCCTCGCGGCGCCGCTCGATCAGCAGGAGCAGGAGGTCGAAGTACCGCGGGATGAGCGGCACCTCGCGTCCGTCCCGGAGGAGGAGGCGCCGCTGCGGCGAGAGCGTGAACTCACTGAAGCGGTATCGGACCACAGGCGATGGCGAACGGCCGGGCCGATCGTATCACCCACGCCGGCCTGGTCAGCCCGCCAGCGAGGTGCCCCGATCGCCGCTTCGCAGGGCGCCGGCTCGCGATCGCGAGAACACGTAGCGCGGGTAGCTGTGCCTGGCCTGCGCCGCCTGCGTCAGGTCGATGGCCCGCGTCACGACAGGCTCGGCGGCCGAGGTGACGGCCAGGACCTCTCCAGCCGGATCGATGATCCAGCCGCCCCCGCCGCACGCGCCGCTCGCGTCGACGCGATTGGACGACAGGCTGAACGCGCCCGAGCGGACGGCCGCGACGACGCCCGCCGCCAGCCACCGTGCCGTCGTCGCCGATGCCGTCGCCCGCGGCGAGAGCACGAGCTCGACGCCGAGCGCGGCGTAGTCCGCATACGTCTCGAGCGCCCACAGCTCGGTGCAGATGTTGAGGCCGAACGACAGCGGACCGGCGTAGTAGACGGGGAACACCGGGTCGCCGCGGTGGAACCACGTGGCCTCCCAGCTGCCCGGCTCCTCGGGCAGGAAGTACTTGCTGCGCAGCCGCCGCAGGCCGGTCGCGGCCGACCAGACGTAGCCCTGGTTCACGCACCGCCCCTTGACGCGCACCGGCCGCGTGCCGACCACGAACTCCGCGCGCAGCTCGGGGAGGCGGCGGAGCTGCATGGCGCTCAAGGCCTCGACGGCGTTCCAGCGCGCGATGTCGAACGGCCTGGGCTCCCAGACCGGATCGACCATCGCGAACTCCGGGAGCAGCACCAGCTGCGACGCGTGCACGACGGTGTGCTCGGTCAAGGCCGCCCACGCGTCGGCCAGGGCGTTGGTTTCGTGCGGCAGCTCGCAGACGGTGACACGCATGCGTCGAATTCCTTCACTACCAGATGTGCACGCGAGCCGCCGGCTCGACGTACAGGCGCTGTCCGGGGACGACGTCGAAGGCGTGGTACCAGGCATCGAGGTTGCGCACCGTGTTCATCCGGCACGTCTCCGGCGCATGGTCGGTGGCGAGCTGCGCGCGCATCCCGGTCTCGCTCATCTTCGCGCCGAAGGCCTGGGCGAACGCCAGGAAGAACTCGCGGTCGGCGTGACGCACGCGATCCGCCCCGGCGGCCGCGCCGAGGGCCTTGCGGTGCGCCTCGAACGCCGCGACGAGGCCGGCGAGATCGGCGACGTTCTCGGTCCGCGTCAGGCGGCCGTCCACGCCGAGGCCGGGCAGCGGCTGGCAGGCGGCGAACTGCCGCACGATCGGCTCGGCCGCCGCGTCGAACCTCGCGGCGTCCTCGGCCGTCCACCAGCGGCGCATCCGGCCGTCCGGCTCGTAGTCGGCTCCCAGCACGTCGACGAAGTGGCTCATGTCGTGGCCGATGATGGCGCCGATGGCGCCGTACGCGGCGGCGTCGGACGTCGCGGGGTCGTACTTCGGCGGCTGGAGCAGTGCCGCCGCGAACAGGTAGGCGTTCTGCTGAAAGTTCAGGAGCGCGCCGGCGGTCTGCGGCGTCAGCGCCCACTGGTGCGGATCGTAGGGCTGGACGAGCCGTGCCAGCGCATGGCGATACGTCCGGTCGGCCAGGCGTTGCGCGTTGCCGAACGCATCGGTCGCGTCGATGCGGACGTCGCTCCAGTCCTCCGGCGTCTCCGGATAGCCGACGCCGACGTACAGCCGATCGAGCTTGGCCAGCGCGACCTGCCGGCTGGCCGGGGACA
>Ga0070671_100003524_pt1 | contig 12231 bp, 9 predicted proteins | sample KBSS73metaG_FD_65341 | JGI IMG/M metagenome (GOLD analysis project Ga0070671, IMG submission 65341) | Switchgrass rhizosphere microbial communities from Kellogg Biological Station, Michigan, USA - KBS S7-3 metaG | ecosystem: Host-associated > Plants > Roots > Rhizosphere > Soil ...
GAGCCTTCGATCGGCGACCAGTTGGCGTGGGTGATCTGGATGATGCGGTCGGTCAGGACCTGGCTGACCACGGCCACGTGGCCAAGCTTCATCCGGGCTGTGGGCTTGAAGCAGAGCACGGCGCCGGCGCGTGGGCTGAAGCCGGTCTCATAGCGGCTGACAGCCTGGCGCCACCAGGTGTAGGCGTCGCCGAAAATCTGGATGCCGGAAACCAGCCGCGCGAACGGAACGCACTGCCAATAGGTTTCCGCCACCGCCCCTGCGGAGGGCGTGAGGCAGAGCGCGGCCGCGACGGCCAGGGAACCCAGAAGGGTCCTTTTCCGCTTCAGCATGTCCGAGACGCTCCCCGACTTACCCTTGAAGAGCTAAGCCTAACCTCGACGGAGTGAAAAGAGGGTTTACGCCTCCGCGACAGAGGGCCGCGCGCCAACATCCGACTCTCGCTGGGGAATCTGCGCGGATGAATCCGTATTATGCTCAGTTATATACAAGTATAATATAGAATTAAATCGCGCTTAATTCCGGGATATGGACTTGATACGCTAAAATCATAGGCATTTTATCTGACCACTAACGGATTATATATTTAATCTTTTCACGTGATCCGCGTCGCAGCCCTGATATCACGGCCCAGGTAACAGATTGAAACAAGACCCCGCTCAGGCGCCATCAAGTCGGCCTGCTCGTTCCCGCAACCCCCGATCACGAATTCGCGAGCGGCATCTGCCTGTGGATAAGTCAGCCTCCGCCTCGCCCTTGGGCTCGCGCGACCCCATTCGCGACCTAAGTAGAGCTTTCACGGGAGAGAGACCCTAGATGGACAGCCTTATGGAGCTGCTGGCGCGGCCGGACGCCTGGGCCGCCTTGATCACCCTGATCGTGATGGAGGTGGTGCTCGGGATCGACAATCTGGTCTTCGTCTCGATCCTGTCGAACAAGCTCCCGGAGGAGAACCGGCGCAAAGCGAGGTTCATCGGCATCTCGCTGGCCCTGATCCTGCGCATCCTGCTGCTGTCCACCCTGGCGTTCATCGTCGGGTTGACGACGCCGGTCTTCACCCTCCCTTTCACCGCGCCGCTCAACGAGCATGGCCAACCCCTGGTCGACTTCGCCTTCTCGTGGCGGGATCTGATCCTGGTGGCGGGCGGACTGTTCCTGGTCTGGAAGGCCACCACCGAGATCCACCACACCGTGGACCCGCATGAAACCGACGAACTGTTCGACAAGCGCCGCACGGTCGGCCTCGGCTTCGGCGCCGCGATCGTGCAGATCCTGGCGCTCGACATCGTCTTCTCGATCGACTCGATCCTCACGGCGGTGGGCATGACCGAGCACCTGCCGATCATGGTGACGGCGGTCATCGTGGCCGTGCTGCTGATGCTGCTGGCCGCCAACCCGCTGGCCGACTTCATCAACGCCAACCCCAGCGTCGTCATGCTGGCCTTGGGCTTCCTGCTGATGATCGGCGCCACCCTGATCGCCGACGGCTTCGGGGTGCATGTGCCCAAGGGCTACATCTACGCCGCCATGGCCTTCTCCGCCGGCGTCGAGGGGCTGAACATGGCTGCCCGCCGGGCGAAACGGGGGAAGGCCAAGGGCTGAACGCCGGCCGGCCTCCAGGATGGCGCGGGACGCCGACACAGCTTAGCCTTCGTCAAGGCTCGCGATTCGCGGGCGCGGCGGAAGCGCCATGCCGATCAGCTACCTCTCCACGGCCCAGATCGCGGGCCTCAGCCTCGACGTCTTCCGCCAGCTCTCCTCCACCAAGCTTGGCCAGATGACATCCAGCCAGGTGGCGGCGCTCACCGCCGCCGAGCTGGAGGCGCTGAGCTCGGCCCAGGCGGCGGGACTCACCACCGACCAGGTGAAGGCGCTCTCCACCACCCAGATCCCGCACATCCCGGACGCCGTGGTGTTCGACTCGGCCCAACTCCTGGCGCTGAACGGGGGGCAGATCTCCTCGCTCAGCGATTTCCACCTGGGGGCGATCGGCGCCAGCCAGCTCGGCCAGATGTCCACCACCCAGGTCGCGGGGCTGGACGGCGCGCGCCTGTCGGCCTTGAGCGCCAGCCAGGTCGGCGGCCTCACCTCGAACCAAGTGGCCAGCCTGACCAGCGCCCAGATCTCGGCGCTCACCACCACCGACATCGGCGAGTTCAGCTCCAGCCAGATCGCCGCTCTCACCACCGCACAGGTCGACCGCCTGTCCGCCGAGCAAGCGGGCGCGCTCACCACGACCCAGCTTGGGGGCTTAAGCTCGACCCAGCTCGGGGCGCTGTCCACCACGGGCCTCGCCGCCCTGGGTTCCGACCAGGTTCAAAGCCTCACCGTCGCCCAGCTCGCGGGCTTGAGCCTGATCCAGGCCGCCAGCCTGTCCGCCGAGGATTTCGCCGAGCTGACCACGACCCAGGTCCTGGGCTTCTCGGCCACCGCGCTCGGGGCGCTGGCGCCGGGGAACCTCTGGGGCCTCGACAGCTCGGCCATTCAGGCCATGGACGCGACGAGGCTGGGGGGCGTCTCCCAGACCCAGATGGCCGCGCTTGGGCTGGCCAGCCTTCTGATCCTGACCGACACCCAGGTCGCCGCCCTGAGTTCGACCCAGGTGCGGGGGCTTTCCGCCGACCTGCTCGGCGGGCTCGACGCCACCCAGTTCGCGCGCTTCTCCTCCACCCAGGTGGCGTGGCTGGAGCCCGCGCAGATCGGCGCCCTGGCGGCGGCGAACCTGTCGTCCCTGAACGCCACGGTGATCGGACTGCTGTCGCCGACCCAGGTGGCGGGCATGTCGGCCTATCAGGCGCGCCGCCTGACGATCACCGACGTGGGCGAACTCAGCGTCTCGCAGGTCGCGGGGCTGGGGTCGGGCCACCTCGCAGCGCTGACGCCGACCGCGTTCGCGGCGCTCAGCCCGGCGCAGTTCGCGGCGCTCTCCTCGACCCAGTTCGCCGGCGTCGCCGCCACCGCGCTCGACGCGCTGACGCCCACCCAGCTCAACGCCATCACCACCACTCAGATCGACGGCCTCTCGACGGCGGCCTTACGGGGGCTGAGCGCCACCGTCTTCAACACCCTGACCTCGACCCAGCTGCTGTCCTTCGCGGCTGCTCAGCTGGGGGCCTTGTCGTCGACCAACCTCACGGCTGTCTCGCCGACGTTGTTCGGCGCGCTGTCCGGCGCCCAGGTCGCCGGCCTCACCACCACCCAGGTCGCGGCCCTGACCCTGGGCCAGGTCGGCCAGCTGGACATCGACCAGCTGCCCTATCTGTCGCTCCCGCAGATGGGCGCGCTGACGGTCGACCAGGCGGCGGCGCTCACCGGCGACCAGCTCGCCGAGCTGACCTCCAGCCAGGTCGGCGCCCTGTCCGTCACCGCCTTCGATGCGCTCAGCCCGACCCAGCTCCAGGCGCTTTCGACGACCCAGGTGCGCGGCCTGAGCGCCGCCCAGGTGTACAGCTTCACCGCCACCGATATCGACGCCTTGTCCGGCGACCAGTTCACCGCGCTCACGCCCGGCCAGGTGTCGGCCTTGAACCCCGACCTGCTGGGCGCCTTCACCGCCACCGGCGTGGCCGCGCTGACCACCACCCAGGTGACGGGCCTCAGCTCCACCCAGTTCTCGACCCTGGCGACCGCCGCCTTTTCGGCCCTCACGCCGGCGCAGATCGCGGCCCTCACCTTGAATCAGGTGCGCGAGCTGCCGCTGGAGGCGGTGTTCGCCTTCACCACCACTCAGATCGCAGCCCTGACGCCGACGCAGGTTCCTTCGCTCACCACGACTTCGGTGGCGGCGCTCACGACCACCCAGGTGGCGGCCTTGAGGCCGGTGCAGCTCAACGCCCTCACCGCCGACCAGGTGGCGGTGCTGCCGGGCTAGAGGAAGCTGTAGGGGTCGATGTCGATGGTCAAGCGCACGGCGCCCGGCGGCTTCACCCGCGCGCGCCAGGCGGCCATATAGGCTGACAGGTCGACGCCGCGATCGGCCCGCACCAGGAAGCGCTTGCGACGCCGGCCCCGCACCAAGCCGAGGGGCGCGTCGGCCGGTCCATAGACCTCCACCCCTTCGGCGTTGGGCGCGACCTTGGCCATCTCCTGAGCGAAACGGTCGAGCTGGGCGGCGTCCGGGCCCGAGGCGATCACCGCCGCCAGACGGCCGAATGGCGGCAGGCCGGCGGCCTGCCGCTCCTCCATCTCGGCGGCCACGAAGGCGTCGCGGTCCTGGGCCTTCAGCGCTTGCATCACGGGATGCTCGGGCGCGTAGGTCTGCAGCAGGGCCCGGCCCGGAAGCTCATGCCGCCCTGCGCGTCCCGCCGCCTGGGCGAGAAGCTGGAAGGTGCGCTCGGCGGCGCGCAGGTCGCCGCCGCGAAGCCCGAGGTCGGCGTCCACCACCCCCACCAGGGTGAGCCTCGGGAAGTTATGGCCCTTGGCGGCCGCCTGGGTGGCGACCAGGATGTCGATCTCGCCTGCGGCCATGGCCTCGATCAGCCGCCGCGCCTCTTTGGCGTCGAAGATGGTGTCCGAGGAGAAGACCGCGATCTGCGCCTGCGGGAACAGCGCCCTCGCTTCCTCCTCCACCCGCTCGACCCCCGGGCCGATCGAGACCAGGCTGTCGACGGCTCCGCAGTGCGGGCATCGCTCGGGCTTGGGCATGGAGAAGCCGGTCAGGTGGCAGACCAGCCGACCGGAATAGCGGTGCTCCACCAGCCAGGAGTCGGTGTCGGGCGCGCACAGCCGCTCGCCGCAGGCCTTGCAGAGCACCAGCGGCGCATAGCCCCGGCGGTTGAGGAACAGCAGCACCTGTTCCTTCCGCCCCAGTGTCTCGTCCATCGCCCGCACCAGCGGCGGCGAAAGCCAGCGGCCGCTTTCCAGCGGGGTCTCGCGCAGGTCCACCAACTCGATGTCGGGCAGTTGGGCCGCGCCGTGCCGGGCCGAGAGCCGCAGCCAGCGGTAACGGCCGGTCTCGGCGTTGCGCAAGGTCTCCAACGAGGGCGTCGCGGAGGCCAGCACCACCGCGGCCCCTTCGATCTTGCCCCGCGCCACGGCGAGGTCGCGGGCGTGGTAGACGAAGCCGTCCTCCTGCTTGAACGAGCCGTCGTGCTCCTCGTCGACGACCACCAGCCGCAGCTTGGCGAAGGGCAGGAACAGGGCGGAGCGGGCGCCCACCACGATGCGGCAGCCGCCGTCGGCCACGGCCTCCCAGACCCGTCGGCGCGCGGGCGGGGCGATGTCGGAATGCCACTCGCCGGGCTGGGCGCCGAAGCGCTCGGCGACGCGGCCGATCACCGCCTGGGTGAGCGCGATCTCCGGCAGCAGGATCAGCACCTGGGCGTCCGGCTCGCGCGCCAGGAGATGAGCCGCAGCCTCCAGATAGACCTCGGTCTTGCCCGAGCCGGTGACTCCGTCCAGCAGGGCCACGCTGAAGTCGCCCGCGTCGATCACCTCCGCCAGCGCGGCCGCGGCCGCCGCCTGGCTGGCGTTGAGCCGCGCGCCCGGCCGCCGCGGATTGGGCGGCTCGAAGGCCGCCTCCGCCCGGATCGTCGCAAGCTCCAGGCATCCCTCGTCCAGCAGGCCTTTGACCACGGAAGCCGAGACCCCGGCCGCGCGGGCGAGTTCGGCGGGCGAAAGCGGGGCGCGGAGGGCGGCCTGAAGCACCTTGAGCCGGGCCGGCGTGGCGCGCGCGGGCTGGACGCCGGTCGGGCGCGCCACCTTCGCCGGCTTGGCCTTGGGCGCACGGGCGCCGCGCAGCGCGATGGCCAGCGGCTGGCCGGGCGCGTCGGCGGCGTATCGCGCCGCCCATTCGACGAACTCCACCGTGGTCGGCGGCAGCGACGGTTCGTCCAGGCGGCCGGCGACGGCCTTCAGCGGCCGGTTGCCGCCGGCCGCGTCGCGCAGTCCGGTCACCACCCCTCGCAGCAGGCGCGGTCCGAGCGGCGCGGCCACCTGGTCGCCCACCTCCAGCGCCATGCCTTCCGGCTCGGCGTAGTCGAACGCCTCCGGCAGCGGCAGGGGAAGCAGGACGGAGGCGATGCGGCTCATGGCTGCTCCGCTTTTGCGCTTTTCGCCCCAGCCGCTACAAGCGGCTCCGGCAATGTGAGGCGCCCCGATGCAGCTTTTCCTCGACACCACCGACGTCAACATCCTGAAGGACCTGGCCGCCACCGGCCTCGTTGACGGGGTGACGACCAACCCCAGCCTGATCGCCAAGTCCGGACGGCCGATGCTGGAGGTGATCGGCGAGATCTGCCGCGTCGTGGAAGGCCCGGTCAGCGCCGAGGTCGCCGCCATGGACACCGTCGGCATGCTCGACGAAGGGCGCAAACTGGCCGCCATCGCCGCCAATGTGGTGGTCAAGGTCCCGCTGACCCGAGACGGCCTGATCGCCACGCGGGAGTTCGCCCAGGAGGGGATCGCCACCAACGTCACCCTGTGTTTCTCGGCGACCCAGGCCCTGCTCGCCGCCAAGGCGGGCGCCAGCTACATCAGCCCCTTTATCGGCCGGCTCGACGACCACGGGGCCGACGGGATGGACCTGACCACCGAGATCCGGGCGATCTACGACAACTACGGCTACGGCACCGAAATCCTGGCGGCGTCGATCCGCACGCCCGCCCACGTCAAGGAGGCCGCGCTCGCCGGCGCCGACTGCGCGACCATCCCGCCGTCGGTTTTCCAGGACCTCTTCAAGCACCCGTTAACCGAGAAGGGTCTTGAACAGTTCATGGCGGACTGGGCCAAGACGGGTCAGTCGATTCTCTGACGGGAGCGCGCATGGACGCAACGCAGGGCGGGATCGGTGAAACCCCTCTAGACGCGCCCATGGACGCCAGCGCCGTGCGCCGCTTCCTTTCGGACAATCCCGACTTCCTGCGCGAGGACGGCGGCCTGCTGGACGAGCTTGGCCTGAAGCTGGCGGGCGGCAATGTCGTCGATTTCGGTCCCGCCGCGCTGGCCCGGGTCCACGCCGCCCACCAGCGCGAGGCGATGCAGCGCCAGCAGCTGGAGGCGGTGGCCCGCGCCAACTTCTCGGCCCAGGCCCAGACGCACGGCGCGGTGATCGACCTGCTGGACGCCCGCGACCACGCCGACCTGACGCAGCGGCTGGACGGCCTGGCGCGCCAGCGCTTCGGCCTCGCCTGCGCCGTCGTCGCCATCGAGGGCGATCCGACGCCCGCCGGCTGGCGCGGCCTGGTGGAAGGCCAAGTGGACATGATCCTGGGCGGCCACGGCCTCGCCCGCATGGGCTTTTTCCCCACCGCGCTTGGTCTCTTCGGCGAGGACGCGCCGAGGGTCCGGTCCATGGCCATGGTGCGGCTGGCCGTGTTCGAGCCTGCGCGGCAGGGCCTGATCGCCTTCGGCTCGCCCGAACCGGAAGGCTTCACCCCGGACATGGGCAGCGAACTGGTGGCCTTCCTAGCCCGGGTGGTGGAGCGGACGGCGGAGCGATGGCCGCGTCCCTGAACGGCGCGCAGGCCCGGTCGCTCTGGCTGGAGCATCTGGCCAAGGAGCGGCGCGCCTCGCCCCGTACGCTGGAGGCCTATGGCTTCGCGGCCGCCCGCTACCTCGCCTTCCTGGAGCGCCACCGCGGCGAATCCGTCGATGTCGCCGGACTGGCCGACGTGACGGCCGGCGAGCTTCGCGCCTTCCTGGCGCACCTGAGAACCGGCGAGCGGCCCCTGTCGCCGCGCTCGCTGTCCCAGGCGCTGTCGGCGGTGCGGACCTTCCACCGCTTCCTGGACCGCCGGCTGGACGCCCCCAACGCGGCGATCGCCCTCGTGCGCGGGCCCAAGGTCAAGCCGGGCGTTCCTAGGCCCATCAGCGAGGACCAGGCGAACGGCCTTCTGGCGGAGCCTGGACTCGATCCCGACCGGGAGCGGTGGGAGTCCGCGCGCGACGAAGCGGTGCTGACCCTGCTGTACGGCTGCGGCCTGCGGATCTCGGAGGCGCTGTCGCTGAAGCGCAGGGACGCGCCGCTCGGGCCGGAGCTGCGCATCACCGGCAAGGGCGGCAAAACCCGCCTGACGCCCGTGCTGCCCGCAGTCCAGGCGGCGGTGGCGGCCTACCTCGCCGAGCTCCCGTTCGTCCTTGATCCGGAGGCGCCCCTATTCCGCGCCAAGCGGGGCGGGCCGCTGTCACCCCGCCACGTGCAGGCGACGGTGCAGAACCTGCGCGGCCGGCTGGGCCTGCCCGACAGCGCCACGCCGCATGCGCTGCGGCATTCCTTCGCCACCCATCTGCTGGGCGCCGGCGCGGACCTGCGCGCCATCCAGGAGCTGCTGGGCCATGCCTCGCTCTCCACCACCCAGCGCTACACGGGCGTGGACGCCGCCCGCCTGCTCTCGGCCTACGCCCAGGCGCATCCGCGGGCCTGAGCCCTCACCGAACCATTCGGATCCAGGCCACGTCCGAGCCGGGGTCGCGGCCGCACTCGACGGCGGCGAAGCCTTCCCGAAGGTAGAAGTCGCGGGCGCGCAGGTTCCTCGCCTGCACCTTGAGCGAAATCGGACCATCTGCCCGGTCCGCCAGGTGGTCCAGCAGGGCCTTGCCGATCCCGCGTCCCCGGCGGTCCACGTACAGCGAGTGGATGAAGCGCATCGGCGGGAAGTAGCTGGCGACGCCGACGATCTCGCCCGCCTCCAGCGCCACATAGACCTCCTCCTCCGCGGCGGCGCGCAGGAATTCGCCGCGGTCGTGCTCCTCAGGCGGAATCCAGACGAAGGTGTCGATGAGGACCTTCAGGTACAGGTCGGCGCAGGCCCCCAGCTCGTCGGGCCGGGCTCGGCGGATCTCGATCCGGCCGGCCATCCGCTGGCGGTCAGGCCTGCATGGTCCAGCCGTCGACCCCCATGGCCGCCTGCCGCAGGGCTTCGGAACGGGTGGGATGCGGATGGCAGGTGCGCGCCACGTCCTCGGCCGCGGCCTTGAACTCCATCGCCACGCAGTATTCGCCGATCATCTCGCTGACCGAGGGACCCAGAAGGTGGACGCCCAGAACCTCGCCGGTCCTGGCGTCGGCCAGCACCTTGGCGAAACCTTCGGTTTCGTGGTTGATCTTGGCCCGGCTGTTGGCCGCGAACGGGAACTTGCCGACCTTGTAGGCGCGCCCCTCGGCCTTCAGCTCCTCCTCGGTCTTGCCGACCCAGGCGACCTCGGGGCTGGTGTAGACGACGCTCGGGATCACCCCATAGTCGACGTGGCCGGCCTGGCCCGCGATGCTCTCGATGCAGGCCACCGCCTCTTCCTCGGCCTTGTGCGCCAGCATCGGCCCAAGCGTCACGTCGCCGATCGCCCAGACGCCGGGGGCCGAAGTGCGCCAGTGATCGGTGGGGATGAAGCCGCGCTTGTCGGGCGTGACGCCCACGCTCTCCAGGCCCAGGTTCTCGGTGTAGGGCCGCCGACCGATCGCCAACAGCACATAGTCGGCGTCGAGCGTCTCCGCGGCCCCGCCCGCCACCGGCTCCATGGACAGGCTGACCCCGCTCTTGGAGGTCTTGGCGCCGGTCACCTTCATGCCGAGCTTGAAGTCCATGCCCTGCTTGGCCAGCGACCGCTGGAACGCCTTGGCGACCTCCAGGTCCATGCCGGGCGAGATGCGGTCGAGGAACTCGACCACCGTCACCTTGGCGCCCAGGCGTCGCCACACCGAGCCCAGCTCCAGGCCGATAATGCCGGCGCCGATCACCACCAGGCTCTTGGGGACTTCGGGCAGCGAGAGCGCGCCGGTGGAATCGACGATGCGCTTCTGGTCCACGGTCACGCCAGGAAGCCCCGCCGGCTCCGACCCGGTGGCGATGACGATGTTGCGCGCCGCAAGCTTGGTCTTGGCGCCGTCCTCGGCGGTGACCTCCACCTGGCCGGGGCCGGAAATGCGGCCCTCGCCCTTCACCCAATCGACCTTGTTCTTCTTGAACAGGAACTCGATCCCCTTGGTGAGCTGGCCGACGCTCTCGCCCTTCTGTTTCATCATCTGGGGCAGGTTGAGCTTCGGCTGGACCTCGATGCCGAGGGTGGCGAATTCGCCTCCGGCGGCCTCGAAGAGCTCGGAGGCGTGCAGCAGCGCCTTGGAGGGCATGCAGCCCACGTTGAGGCAGGTGCCGCCGAGCGTCGCGCGCATCTCCACGCAGGCGGCCTTGAGGCCCAGCTGACCGGCGCGGATGGCGGCGTTGTAGCCGCCCGGCCCGCCGCCGATGATCACCACGTCATAGGAGTCAGCCATGGGAATCCCCGCCCTCGTATTCGCGGCGCACCTCGGGTGCGCTGGATCTGAACTTCGCTCGAGTCCGCCGCGGTCTCAGATGTCCAGCAGCAGGCGCTGCGGGTCTTCGATGGCTTCCTTGACCCGCACCAGGAAGGTGACCGCACCCTGGCCGTCGACGACGCGGTGGTCGTAGCTGAGCGCCAGGTACATCATCGGCCGGACCACCACCTGGCCGTTCACGGCCATGGGGCGATCCTGGATCTTGTGCATGCCCAGCACGCCCGACTGGGGCGCGTTGAGGATCGGCGTCGACATCAGCGAGCCGTAGACCCCGCCGTTGGAGATGGTGAAGGTGCCACCCTGAAGGTCCTCCAGGGTCAGCTTGCCGTCGCGGGCTTTCTTGCCCAGGTCGCCGATGCCCTTCTCGATCTCGGCCAGGCCCAGGGTGTCGGCCTCGCGCAACACCGGCGTGACCAGGCCCTTGTCCGTGCCCACGGCGACGCTGATGTCGTAGTGGTTCTTGTAGACGATGTCCTGGCCGTCGATCTCGGCGTTGACCTCGGGGACCTGCTTGAGAGCGTGCACGCAGGCCTTCACGAAGAAGCTCATGAAACCGAGCTTGACCCCGTGACGCTTCTCGAAGGCGTCCTTGTGCGCCGAGCGCAGCGCCATGACGGCGCCCATGTCCACCTCGTTGAAGGTGGTGAGGATGGCGGCGGTGTTCTGCGCCTCCTTCAGCCGGGCGGCGATGGTCTGGCGAAGACGCGTCATGCGCACCCGCTCTTCGCGCTCATGGACCGGGCGGGGGGCGGCCGGCGTGGGCACCGGAGCCGGTTGGCTGGCGCGGGCCTCCAGCGCCGCCAGCGCGTCGCCCTTGGTGATGCGGCCGCCCTTGCCGGTGCCGGGGATGGCGGCCGGGTCGAGCTTGTTCTCGGTCGCCAGCTTCTGGGCCGAGGGGGCCAGGACCGGTGCGCTGGCGGCGGCGGCCGGCGCAGCCGCGGGGGCTGGCGCAGGAGCAGGGGTCGGCGCCGGCTGGGCGGGCGCGGGCTCCGGCTTCGCGGCGGCGGCGCTCGCGGCCGCGGCGCCTTCGGTCACCTTGCCCAGGACCGCGCCCGGCGTCACGTTGGCGCCTTCGGGGGCGAGGATTTCCGCCAGCACGCCGTCGGCGGGGGCGGCGACCTCCAGGCTGACCTTGTCGGTCTCCAGCTCGACCAGCACCTCGTCCTTGCGCACCGCCTCGCCCGCCTTTTTCGTCCACCGGGCCACGGTGGCTTCGGAGACGGATTCTCCAAGCGCGGGGGTCATGATGTCGGCCATGAGAGACGGAGCTCCTTGCGCGGGTCGTGCCGCGGTCGTTTAGGCGAAGGCTTCCTTAAGGAAGGACTCCAACTCTTTCAAATGCCGCGTCATCAGGCCGGCGGCTGTCGAGGCGGACGCGGGCCGGCCGACGTATCGGGCGCGCTTGGCCGAGATGCTCATCCGATCGAGGGTGAGCTCCAGCCACGGATCGACGAAGGTCCAGCCGCCCATGTTCTTCGGCTCCTCCTGGACCCAGACCAACTCGGCATTCTTGAAGCGCTTCAGCTCCTTGGACACCGACTTCAGCGGCCAGGGATAGAACTGCTCCAGGCGCAGGATGTAGACGTCGTCGCGGCCTTCGGCGGCGCGCTTCTCGACCAGGTCGAAATAGACCTTGCCCGAGCACATCAGCACCCGCTTGATCTCCGCGTCGGGCTTGAGCTGGACCCCCCCCACGTCGCACCCGACCTCGGCCCCGTCCACCATCACGCGGTGGAAGCTCGAGCCTTCCGCCATGTCCGAGAGGTTCGACACCGCCCGCTTGTGACGCAGCAGGCTCTTGGGCGTCATGACGATCAGCGGCTTGCGAAACTCGCGCAGCAGCTGGCGGCGCAGGACGTGGAAGTAGTTGGCGGGCGTGGTGCAGTTTGCGACCTGCATATTGTCCTCGGCGCACATCTGCAGAAAGCGCTCAAGCCGCGCCGAGGAATGTTCCGGCCCCTGCCCCTCGTAGCCGTGCGGCA
>Ga0070671_100003528_pt1 | contig 12224 bp, 8 predicted proteins | sample KBSS73metaG_FD_65341 | JGI IMG/M metagenome (GOLD analysis project Ga0070671, IMG submission 65341) | Switchgrass rhizosphere microbial communities from Kellogg Biological Station, Michigan, USA - KBS S7-3 metaG | ecosystem: Host-associated > Plants > Roots > Rhizosphere > Soil ...
TGCGCGGGCGGCTCGCCCGGTAGACGATCCGCTTCCCGTCCGGGGAGAAGAACCCGCCGCCGTCGTAGCCGGGCTCGCGCGTGATGCGCGTGACCTTCGAGCCGTCCGGCCTCATGGTGTAGAGGTCCACGTCGCCATCGCGCAGGGAGGTGAACAGGATCTTCGATCCGTCCTCGGCGATCGTCGCCTCCGCGTCGTAGCCCGGATGATCGGTGATCTTGCTGACGCCGGTCCCGTCGGGCTTCGCGGTGTAGATCTCGTACGCGTCGTAGAGCGCCCAGACGTATCCGTGCGAGAAGTCGGGCCGCGGCGGGCAGTCGGGCGAGACGCCGTGGGTCGATGCGTAGAGGATCCGCTTCCCGTCCGGGAAGAAATAGGAGCACGTGCAGCGCCCCTTTCCGGACGACACCATCCGGACGTCCCCGCCGTCGGACGTCATCGTGTAGATTGCGTCGCAGCCTCGCCCGTCGCGCGTCGACTGGAAGATGAGCCGCTTGCCCGAGGCGTCGAAGTACGCTTCCGCGTTCTCGCCGCCGAACGTGAGCTGTCGGACGTTGGCGAGGTGCTTCTCGCGCGGGTCGGCGGGGACGGAAAGGGGGGCCCACGGCGCCGTCTCGACCGTCGCCGGCGCGGCGATCATCGCGGACGGGGCCGCTGCCGCGTCCGGGTCCTTCTTGTCGGGGGCGGGCGTTTCCGCGCCGCCGGCGCGCGACAGGAGAACGGCTGCCGACACGGCCAGCAGGGTGGCGGCGGCCACGATGCTCATCGATCTCATCTCGACCTCGCTTCGGATGCAGGTTGTGAGGGGCCCGGCGCGCCCCTCAGAGCTTCAGGGCTCCGCCCTTGACCTTGCGCTCGCAGTTGGGACAGAGGCGATCGCCCTTCTGGTCGATGTCCAGGGGACCGCGCGCCGAGGACGTCGGACAGGTCGGGTTCTCGCAGGGAGGCGCTCCGTGCGCGAGCGCGATCGCGCCGACCAGCTCCTTCACGAGGCGGGTCTGCTGGCGGGGCGGATCGGACTTGCGCTTCCAGAAGGCCTCCTTGATGCGGCGCACCGACACGAGCGCGCGCCGCTGCTCGGGCTCGGCGATCACGTAGAGGAAGTCCTTGAGGCCGGAGTAGATGTCCGCATCCGTGACGCCGATCTTCACCGGGGGGATCGGGCCCTTCGGCGCGGGCGGGACGACCGACGGCTGCGCAGGACCGTGGACGCGCGATCCCCACGATTCCATCGGGGAGAGCTGCGCGGCCTTGGTGGCGGTCGGATCGGCCGTCGTGCCGGGCGCGGGGCGCGGCTTGGGGATCGCGGTGGCGGGGACGGCGGCAAGGACCTTGCGCGCCTCGGACTGTCCGCGGGCCGCCTCGAAGTGCCCCACGGGCATCGGCACGGGCTTGGATACGTCCACCTCCAGGCCCAGGCTCTTCGCGACCCTCTTCGCGGCGGCGTCGACCTCCACGAGGTCCACGGTGCCCAGGGGAATGATGGTGATGCGAGCCGGATCCGGCATCGCGGCGCCTCCCAGTTCTTTCGTCGGTCAGGTTGGTCGCTCTCATTGAGCGACACGTTGCGCCGCGAGTCAAGAAGCCCGGGCGGGGGAGCAGGGTCGCGGGGTGCGAGCGCGCCGATCGCTCAGCGCGGCCGTCGCGTGTACGCGTGCGCGAAGCCGGCGAGGGCGAGCGCGAGACCGATCCCGAAGATCGGCCACGAAAAGCCCGTCGGGACGGCGGTGGCGGTCGCCGGCACGGTCGGGAGCAGGAACGACACGATCACGATCGCGCCTCCAGCGAGGGAGAGGATCCACGACCGGCCCGCGGGACGGACGGGCCATCGGTCCTCCCGCCTCACCAGGAGCAGGCCGCAGACGATCAGGGCCACCGACACGAGCGAGGGCGCGAGGACGGGGCCGATCCACGGACGCGGGATCAGGAACAGGATGTCCCAGTCCAGGGGAGACGAGGGCCAGCCCATGAGGAAGTGCAGATCGATGTAATAGAAGATGTCCCAGACCCCGAAGATGATCGCACCGAGCGCGAGCCTCTCGAGGCCGCGACGCCCCGCCAGCCACGCGACCGTGGCGATCATCCCGAGGCTCGCCGCCTCGCGCAGGATCTCGGTGCGGATGAGGAGGTTCTCGAGCGTCGCATGGGTGAGGTCGATCTCCTGGAGCTCCCACAGGCGCCGCAGGTAGACGACCACGGCGGCCTCGAAGAGGGCCATCATGAATGCGAACAGGAAGGTTCCCGTCAGACGTCCGCGCCCGCTCATCGCCGGGAATCTAGCAGATGCGCCCGCGGCGCGCTCGCCCCGGGCTCGACGGCGGACCACCGCGCGCTGGCGGATCCTGCGGTTGTCCCCCCGAGGCGCCGGGGGGCGTGTCCTTGCGCTGTCCGGATCCGCCTTGACACGATCGCGCGGCAACCTATACATCGTTGTATGGGGTGCCGATCGGCGCTCTGGGGGGAGGACTGTCTCGATGAGCGGTAGTAAGCGATTCCTCATTTGGGGAGGCCGGCTGAGCGGGGCTCTCCTGACTCTTGGCCTTTCTTCATGGGGATCCGCGGGGATCGCGCGCCCGGATCCCGATCCGGGCGCGGCCGGGGACGGCGCCTGCACGATCGCCCACGCGTCGAAGACCCGTCCGGCCGGCCCGGAGTGCGCACGCGTGACGAGCGTTCTGCCCCTGGCATTCGAGGAGGGCGGCGTCCGGAACTCCGGAGTCTTCCATGCGCGAGGGCCGGGCTACGGCCTCACCCTCGATCGCGGGAAGGCCACCCTGCACCTGCCGGCGAAGAGCGCGCGTGAAAGATCGCCGGGACGCGCCGCCTGGTCCCGACTCGAGATCCGTCTGCTGGGCGCGAACCGCTCGAAAGGCGTGGGGACCGATCCCCTGCGCGCGCACGCGAGCCACTTCAGCGGGAAGGACCCGAGCCGGTGGCGCTCCGAGGTTCCGCTCTACGCGAGCGTCCGCTTCGAGCGCGTCTACGACGGCGTCGATCTTCGCTACTACGGCAGCGCAGGATCCATCGAGCACGACTTCGAGCTCGCCCCCGGCGCGGATCCCGCCAAGATCCGCCTCGCCCTGAAGGGCGCGGACTCCGTGAGCGTCTCCGCGGGCGGGGACCTGCGCCTGGCGATCGACGCGAGCGAGGTCGTCCTGCACAGGCCCGTCGCCTATCAGGCGACCGCGGGCGCCCGCCGGGAGATCGACGCCGCCTACGAGCTGCGACCCGACCGCACGGTCGGCTTCCGGCTCGGAGACTACGATCGCGGCGCCCCGCTCGTGATCGACCCCATCATCACCTACTCGACCTATCTGGGCGGGACCGGCAATGCCGACAACGCCACCTCCGTCGCCTACGACGACGCGGGGTTCGCCTACGTGCTGGGCACGACGAGCGACTTCCCCGTCACTGCGGGCGTCTTCGACACGAGCGCCGGCGGAACCGACGCCTTCATCGCCAAGCTCGATCCCCGTCAGAGCGGCAATGCCTCGCTCGTCTGGGCGACCTATCTCGGAGGCGAGGCCGGCGAGACCACCGGCGACATCACCGTCGACGCCGCGTCGAACGTCTACGTCGTCCTGACGGTGCAGGACGGCTTCCCGACGACGGCGGGCGCCTTCGACACCGTGTTCAACGGCTCGACGGACGTGGGCGTCTCCAAGCTCAACTCTTCCGGTACGGCGCTTCTCTGGTCCACGTTTCTGGGAGGAGGCGAGGACGAGTCGGGCGTCAGCGTCGGGGTGGAGCTCTCGGGCGCGGTCGCGGCCGTGGGCCCGACGACCTCCTCCAATTTTCCGACCACCTCCTCCGCATACGACCGCACGCTCGCGTCCGCTCCCGACGGGTATCTGTCCCTGCTGAGCCCCGACGGCAGCCATCTGCTCTACTCGACGCTTCTCGGCGGCAACGGCCTGGACAGCATCACGTCGGTGGCGTTCGACGGACAGGGTCGCGCCTACGTTTCCGGCGTGACCTGGTCGACGGACTTCCCCACCACGGCGGGCGCGTTCGATCGCACGCTCGGAGGAACGACCGACGGCTTCGTCGCCCGCTTCGACCCCTCGCTCAGCGGCACGGCCTCGCTCGGATGGGCGACCCTCCTGGGCGGAAGCCTGAGCTTCGAGGCGGCCAGCTCGATCGTGCTCGCTCCGGGCGACGAGCCCGTGGTCATGGGCTATACCAACTCCAACGACATGCCGGGCACGAGCATGGGTTTCGACACGGTCGTGGGCGGCTCCGTCGACATGTTCGTGGTCCGCCTCACGAACGACGGTTCGAGCCTGACCTACGGCACCTACATCGGGGGGAGCTCCTCGGAGAGCTTCAGCGCCCAGAGCCTCGCGGTGGACGACTTCGGCCGCGCGCACGTCGCCGGCGGCACGAGCTCCGCAGACTACCCGGCCACCGCGGGCTCGATCGACACCTGCGCCGCGGGGCAGATCGTGTACACCGTGGTCGATACCAACGTCACCGGCGCGTCCTCACTCGTCGAGTCCGGATGCGCCGGCCTGGGTGGCGCCGTCGCCATGGCGATCGACGCGTGCGGCAACTCCGCGCTCACCGGATTCACCACGTCCGCCGTCTATCCCGTCATCAACGGCTACGACGCGACGCTCGGAGGCACGCGCGACGCCATCCTCATGCAGATCCATTCCACGGGGGGGAGCACCGCGGATCTCGCGGTGACCGTGGCGGATGCGCCCGATCCGATCTTCACGGGAGAGACCGTCACGCACACGGTCCAGGTGACCAACAACGGCCCCAACTCCGCGACCGGAGTGCAGCTCGTCCACCGGACCTCGGCGCTCGTGATCCAGGGGACGCTCCCCGGTCAGTGCACGGGCTCGGGCGCCTCCGTGACGTGCGATCTCGGCACGATCGCGAGCGGAGTCACCGTGCCTCTGGTGCTTCAGGCAACGGCGCCGCTCCCCGGGGAGCTGTGGGCCGAGGAGCGGGTCGGCGGGACCAGCGACGACGCCGACTGCTCCAACAATGGCGCCTCGACGCTCACCACCGTGCGCAACGCGACCCTCAACCTCGACGCGCCCAACGGAGGAGCGACCTACGCCTCGGGCTCGCCGACCTCGATCGACTGGAGCGCTCCCGGGACGGCCGTGAAGTTCAATCTGGATTACTCGACGACGAACGGCTCGAAGTGGATCTCCATCGTGAAGGGCGTCTCGGGGCACACCTACGGCTGGCAGATCCCCGCGATCAAGGGGAACAAATCGACCTGCAAGGTCCGCGTCAAGGCGTACGACGCGCTATCCAAGGGCCTGGGAACCGACCTGTCGGACGCCCCGTTCACGATCGAGGTGCTCAAGCTCGATGCGCCGAACGGCGGAGAGACGGTGACGTCGAACGCCGTGGCGACGATCCATTGGACGACCCACGCGACGACGAAGCCCGTGACGTCCGTGAAGCTGCAGTACTCGATCACGGGGGGCGGCGACTGGAAGACGATCGCGACCGTGTCGGGCAACCCCGGGACCTACGACTGGACGGTTCCGGTGATGACGTCGTCCAAGCCCCTGAGCAAGATCCGGATCATGCTGCTGGACAGCGCGGGCGGAAAGCAGGCCAAGGACGAGAGCGACGCCGTGTTCACGATCAATCCATGACTAGAGCTTTTCGGGCTCGCGCACCGTCCGGTCGCTGACCGCGTCGCCCGTGTTCAGGGTCGACGCCGGCTCGAAGAGAAGGACGTGGACCTCGTCGTCCGCGCAGGGCCTGTGCCTGACGCCGCGCGGGACGACGATCAGCTCGCCCGGCCCGAGCGCGACCTCGCGGTCCTCGAACTGCATGCGCAGGCTCCCCGCGAGCACGAGGAACAGCTCGTCCTCCTGCTCGTGGTGGTGCCAGACGAACTCCCCCTGGAACTTCACGAGCTTGACCTGCTGGCCGTTCAGCTCCGCGACGATCTTCGGCGACCAGTAATCGGAGAAGAGCGCGAGCTTCGCGGCGAGATCGATCTTGTCGACGCTCATGAGCGGTGACCCTCTATCGCTTCTCCAGGGTCTGGGTCCAGTTGAGGACGACGGAGAAGGGGATGTCGGACTTCTCGGTGACGAGGGCGTCGAGAAGGAACTTCTGCCCGTCCGCGCTGACGACCCAGCGGTTGCGGACGATGCCGCTCGGCTCGAGGCGCCTCTTGAAGAGGGCCACGGGCGCTCCCGCGTCGAAGGAGGGCGCGAGCGTGACCGGCACGGCGTACACGGTGTCGTCGGGCGCCTTGTAGAAGAGCTCCTTGCCATCGCCGCGCCACTGGGGAGAGGAGCCTCCCTGTGTGGAGATCGTCCACTTCGCTCCGGTCGCGGGATAGGGCTGGACGTAGATCTCGTTGCGACCCGATTCGTCGGAGCGGTAGGCGAGGAAACGGCCGTCGGGCGAAAAGGCGGGAGACATCTCCGCCGCCTTCTCCACGAGCACGTCCAGCGGCTTGCGCTCACCACCCTGCACCGGCAGCAGCTTGGTGTCTGCCTTCCCGCCCTGGGGGAATGCGGAGAACGCCAGGTAGCGCCCGTCGGGAGTCCAGTTCATCGCTCCCAGGTTGGCGCCCCTCTCCACGTAGAGCTTTTCCTCGGCGCCCGTTCCGGACGACGACTTCTGCCACAGCCCGTAGAGCCCCTCCCGGTCGGAGGAGTAGGCGATGTGCGATCCGTCCGGCGACCAGACCGGCCACACCTCCTCCGACGGGTCGGTGGTCAGCCGCATCGCCACGCCGCGCCGCAGGTCGCGCACCCAGATGTCGTTCTGGGTGCCGTCGAAAGCCGTGTAGGCGAGCCGGCTGCCGTCGGACGAGAGGGCGAGCTCCGTGTACGAGCCGGGATCTCCCACGCGTCCCAGCTCGACGCCCTTCCTGTCGACCCAGACGAACTGATCGCTGCCGCTCTCCGGCGACGCGACGTAGGCGAGCGCGCCGCTCGACGAGACCGTGAAGTCGCCGGGATTCGTCGCGGTCACGCCCGCGGCCAGGGGGACCGGATCCCCCGACAAGGCGAGCCTCGCGGGATCGAAGGACTGCGCGACGAGGGTGCTGCGCACGACGTAGACGAGGTAGCCGCTACCATACTCGGGACGCGAATCGCTCGCGACGAGCAGCTTGAGGGCCCGATCGTCCAAAGACCCCACGTAGAGCTTCGCCTGCCCCACCCCCTCACCGCGAGCCGTTCCCTGGCAGAGGAAGTGACGGCCGTCCGGCAGGAAGAAGGGCCAGGAGTACAGGACCGGATCCTTCACGGGGTCGTCCTGGATCTGGGACGAAGCGACTCCCCCCGACGCGGGGCACTTACGGATGGGATCCTTGGATCCACCGTCGAAGAGAATGATCCCGGAAGAGCCCCAGCTCCCATCGGCGCCCGAGTTCGCTTCGCAGACCAGCTGCGTCGGCCCGCCCGCGGCGGAGATCTTGAGGAGCTGATTGCCCGCAAAGAAGGCCAGCTCCCGCCCGTCCGGCGACCAGAAGGGCCGTCCCGCGTTCTCCGTTCCCGCCAGAGGATGCGCCTCGAACGAATCGAGGGGCCGTATCCAGATGAGCTGCTTGCCGGCCTCGTCCCGCCCGAGGAAGGCCATCGTCTTCCCGTCCGGCGAGAGACGCGGCCAGTTGATGCGGAGCAGGTTCTTCGGCGGGTGGATCTCGAAGCGCATGACATCGGGCCGGACCACGGGACGCGGGCGCAGCGCGACGCCCGCCACGAGCGCGGTGACGATGAACAGGGCCCACGGGAGCGCCGTCCTCCAGAGCGGGCGAGGCGGCGCCGCGGCGGCGGGGGCGAGAGACGCGGACGCAGCGGGCGCGGCCGCCAGCGTCTCGGCGGGGTTCTCGAGAAGGATGCGCGCCTCTCCGATGTCCCGCAGGCGCTTCTTCGGATCGCGCTCGAGGCATCGCCGTAGCAGCCTCACGATCGCCGGCGGTGTCGACGCCGGCAGCGTCTCCCACTCGATCGGCGCGCGCAGGACGGACGCGAGCGTGTCCGAGATGGTGTCCCCCTCGAACGGACGCTTTCCCGTCAGCATCTCCCACAGGACCGCGCCGAACGCCCAGATGTCCGCACGACGGTCCACGATCCCCGCGCGCGCCTGCTCGGGACTCATGTAGGCGGCGGTCCCGAGGATCGCGCCGACCATCGATCCGAGCGAGGTCACGGTCGGCGACATCGCGGGATCGCTTCCCATCCCGGCCGGATCCCCCGAGATCGCCTTCGCGAGGCCGAAATCGAGGACCTTCACGTTTCCGTCGGCGTCGAGCTTGACGTTCGCCGGCTTGAGGTCGCGATGGATGACGCCGCGCTCGTGCGCGTACTCGAGGGCCTGCGCGATCTGCAGGGCGATGCGCGCCGCCTCGTCGGCCGCGAGCGGGCCCTGCGCGATCCGGTCTCCGAGCGTGGGCCCCTCGACGAGCTCGAGAACGAGGGCGGGCGCGCCCCCCGTCTCTTCGACGCCGTAGATCGCCGCGATGTGCGGGTGGTTCAGGGACGCGAGCAGGTGCGCTTCGCGCTCGAAGCGGGCGAGACGCTCGGGGTCGGCCGCGACCGCCGGGGGCAGCACCTTGAGCGCGACGTCGCGCGCCAGGCGCGTGTCGCGCGCGCGGTAGACCTCACCCATCCCGCCGGCTCCCAGGAGCCCGAGAACCTGGTAGTTCCCCATCCGGCTTCCCGGAACGAGGCTCGTCATGTCGTCGTTTCCCCCACGGGGCGCCTGCCTCTCGCCGCCGGCGGGCATTCTATGGGAAAACCGGGCGCCGCGGGCGTTCGGAAGGGGCCGCAGTCGAGGAATGGCCTTGCATTCGGGCCTTCCGTGCAGTACCAGATAGTTCACATTCGAGGAGCGTGACATGGACAGGAAGGACGTGGATCGCCGGGCGCTGATCGCAGGAATCGGAGGGGCCGTCGCGGGATCCCTCATCGCGGGCAATGCGGTCGCGGGCCAGCTCAATCCCCCGTCCGGCTCGGTCGGTCCGACGGGACGGCGCAACTCGAGCATCGCGAACATGATCGCGCGCACGGCCCAGGGGATCGCCGAGCCGCGCATCCCCGTGGAGAGCCTCGCGGGGGCCGCGGACGCGCTCTACGTCATCGATCAGTCCGGGTCCTATTACCTGACGCAGAACCTGGCCGGCGCCGGCGGCAAGCACGGGATCCGGATCGCGGCGAGCCACGTCGATCTGCACCTCGGCGGCTTCCATCTGAACGGCCTCGGGGACGGCACGGGGATCGCGCCGCTGTCGGCGATCGTCTCGGACGCGCAGAACGTCACCGTCTACGACGGATCCCTCAACGGCTGGACGCGCGGGATCGACTTCCAGCACGCCTCGCAGTTCATCGTCTGGGACGTGACCTGCATCGGCGCGGCGGTCGCGGGGATCGTGCTCGGCGACCGCGGTCAGGCCTACGATGCCGACGTCTACTCCTGCCCCGGGGACGGGTTCCTGGCCCTCGGCGTGCGCACGCTCGTGGAGCAGTGCGGCGCGTGGACCTGCGGGACGGGGTTCCATGCGGTGTCGGCGCAGAACCTGTTCCTCGGCAACTGCGCGACCGAGTGCGCCGCGCCGTTCAGCCTCGCTCAGGGGAACACCTTCGGGCCGATCGTGGTCGTCGCGGGAGATCTGGGCGCGCAGCCCGCCTCCAACCACCACGAAGCGAACTACGTCTTCTGACTCCGGGCGACGGCGCGCACGACCCTGAGGACCCGGGCCCCGCGCCCGGGGACCAGGTCTCGCACTTCACGATCGTTTCCGTCCTCGGACGCGGCGGGATGGCCGTCGTCTACAAGGCGGTCGACACGCGATCGGGGAAGGACGTCGCGCTCAAGGTCCCGCGCCCGCGGGGCGGCGCGGACACGGCCGCGGAGAGACTGCGGCGGCTCCTGCGCGAGGTGCGGACGAGCGCGCGGCTCGCGCATCCCCACATCGTCCGCATGCTCGGCGCCTTCGATCACGGCGGACGTCCCTGGGTCGTGCTAGAGCACGTGGACGGCGAGCCCCTGAGCGCCGCGCTCGACCGCGGCGCCGTCTTCACCGCGCGCGACGTCGCCGCCTGCGGCGAGGCGCTCGCGAGCGCGCTGGCGCATGCGCACGGCCGTGGCGTCCTTCACGGCGACGTCGCGCCGGCCAACGTCCTTCTCGGCCGCGACGGAAAGGCGAAGCTCTCCGACTTCGGGCTGGCGCAGCTCGCGGAGGGGCCGGACGCCGCGCGCGAGGGACGTCCGCCGCGCGCCGCTCCGGGCGGTGCTCCGCGAAGGGTCGCCGGGACGCTCCCCTACATCGCCCCCGAAGTCCTCCAAGGCCGCGCCCCCGGCCCGCGCAGCGATCTCTTCTCGCTGGGCGCCGTCCTCTACGAGATGGCCGCGGGGGCGCCCCCGTTCGGGGGAGCGGGCGATGAAGGGCTCTGCGACGCGATCCTGCGCGACGAGCCGCCCCCCTTCGCCGCCTCGGGACGCGCGGTCCCGGAGAGCCTGGAGCGGGCCCTCCGCCGCGCGCTCGCCAAGGATCCCGCCGCGCGGTACGCCTCGGCCGGGGAGATGGAAGAGGACCTGCGCGCGCTGCGCGCGGGGATGGACGCGTGACGCGCGCCGCGTTTCCGCGCGCGCGCGCCTCGCGGGCCTCTCGCTAGCTTGCCGCCGCCTTGTCGTCGTTCGCGCCGGGGCGCGACTCAGCCGCGCGGGCCGGATGATTGACGTGCAGGCCGCACTCCTTCTGCTCGGGAAGCTCCCACCACCAGCGTCCGGCGCGGATGTCCTCGCCAGCGGCGACGGGGCGCGTGCACGGAGAGCAGCCGATCGACGGGAAATTGCGGTCGTGGAGCTTGTTGTACGGAACGTCGTTCTCCTTGATGTACGCCCACACCTGATCGACGCTCCAGTCGGCGATGGGATTGATCTTGGTCAGGCCGGGGCGCGGCGCGTCCGGCTCGATCTTGGCCAGCGTGCCCCGCGTCACGGCCTGGTCGCGGCGCAGGCCGCTGACCCAGGCGTCGAGCCCGGAGAGAGCGCGGTTCAGGGGCTCGACCTTGCGGATGGTGCAGCACTCCTTGCGGTTCGCGATGCTCTCGCGGAAGGAGTAGAGCCCCTTCTCGCGCTCGAGCGTCTCGACGGCAGCGCGCTCCGGGAAGTAGCTTTCGATCGTGACGCCGTAGCGCTTCCGGATCGCCTCCATGACCTCGTACGTCTCCTCGTGGAGCCGCCCCGTGTCGAGGGTGAAGATCCGCGCGTCCGTGCGGATGCGCGCGAGCATGTCGATGACCACGACGTCCTCGGCGCCGAAGCTGGAAGCGAAGGCGAGGCGGGGATGATACCGCTCCAGCGCCCACGCCAGCACCTCTTGGGCGCTCTTCGCTTCCAGGTCCTTGAATGCGTCTTCCGCTACCTCGTTCCGTTCCATGTCGCCTCCGTCAGGATGGAATGTCGCCGCCGCCGCCGGACGCCTTCTTGAGCGCCAGGAAGGGCTGGAGTCTTCGCGATTCGTCGAGCAGCGCGCCGGAGCGCGCGTAAAGGGCGCGGACTGAGTCGGGCTCGGGATGCCGCGTGCGCAGGAGCGACTCGATGGCCGTTCCGAGCTCGTTCCACTGCTCGCTCGCATAGCCGCGGTCGATCACCTGCGCGCGCAGCTCGCACGCGGTTTCGTAGTCGGAGTCGGGATGCTTGCCGAGAGCGTCCAGGAGCACGCGCGCCAGGGTGTAGCGGCTGCGGCCCAGATTGGCCAGCGCGTCCACCCACTGCTCGCGCTCCAGGAACAGCTCGCCCTGGCGGATCTCGGCGACGTAGTTGTCGAAGGGATCGACGACCGCGTCGATCCCCGCTCCGGCGCACTCACCGGTTCCGATCTCGTCGGTCGAGAACGGGCTGTCCTGTCCCCAGTCGATCGCGACGTCGTCGCTCGCGGCGTCCTCGTTCACGAAGGGGGCGAGCAGGGCGCAGGTCGCCTCGCGCGGCCAGCGCTGCACGAAGTCCGCGAAAGCCTCCTCTTCCAGGCGGGCCTCCTGGTAGAGGCGCAGCAGCGCGGCGACCGCCTTGGGCACGTGCTTGGCCGGGATCTTATCGAGCGGATCGCCGACGCGCGCGCTCCCCGATTCGATCTTCCCGCCCAGGTGGAGCTGGTAGGCGGGGATCATGTGGCCGTTCACCTTCTTCGCGACGCCGTGCAGGCCGATGTTCGCCACGTGGTGCTGGCCGCACGAGTTCGGGCAGCCGCTCATCTTGATGGTGACGCCGCGCAGCAGATCGAG
>Ga0070671_100003529_pt1 | contig 12224 bp, 12 predicted proteins | sample KBSS73metaG_FD_65341 | JGI IMG/M metagenome (GOLD analysis project Ga0070671, IMG submission 65341) | Switchgrass rhizosphere microbial communities from Kellogg Biological Station, Michigan, USA - KBS S7-3 metaG | ecosystem: Host-associated > Plants > Roots > Rhizosphere > Soil ...
CAGTTCATCACGGCAGCTGCAGCGGGCGGGACGTGGGTTGTCGGCGACAACGTCTTCTTCGATAACAACTTCAACTCCAACAATGTCGCCGGCATCGAAGCGCCGGCCTTCACGACGCCGTACCTCGCGGGTATCGCGATCGACCAGGGCGGGAACGTATGTGCCCACCCGAACCCTCCCAACTATCCGTTGGTTTGTCACTGAGTGACTGTCGCAACGAACGGGCCTACAGGCGATCGATCACCGGTCCGGGAGTTGGCGACTGGACCTGGTCGGGCGTCCACCGTTCCAAAACTGTTCCAAAACTAGCCGGCCTGTTCCAAAACTCCCTTTCGTTCGCCGACCGGTTCATCTTCTCAAGCGCCCTCGCGCTTCGTTTGCAGCGTCGCCGGCTGGGGCCGATCGATCTGGCGCTGCTGCCAATCGGCGCCTACGAGCCGCGCTGGTTCATGAAGTCGGTTCACATGAATCCGGCCGAAGCCGTACAGGCGCACCTCGACCTTGAAGCGTCCGAAAGCATCGGCATGCATTTCGGAGCCTTCCCGATGACCACCGAAGGTATCGACGAACCTGTCCGAGCTTTGGCGGAAGCGCGCGCGGCCCGCAATTTCTTGCCGCAGCGATTCCGGACCCTTGAGTTCGGGGAGTCGATGCGGCTCGAATAAGGGCATTGAGAGCTAGCGGGACACGTCTGCTCCTTCTGAGAACCGCCCAACTCGCAAGATCATAGCGGCGACGACGGCCAGCGGTGCCCCAACCAGGCTGAGAACGGCCCCCATGCTCGTTTCTGAATGCAGTTGTCCCGGTGCCAGGAGCGCCGTACTAAAGAAGAGTCCAATACTGAATCCGATTGCCGCGATGAGTCCGGCGACGATCAGGTCTTTCCAGCCGACGCGGTGAGGGAGATGAAATCCCGCCAGCACAGCGAGACCGACACCGAGTAGAAGACCGAGCGGTTTGCCGAGGATGACCGCGATTGGCAGGCCCCACGTACCCGGTTCGAGCGCGCCGATTGGTACGCCGGCATTCACAAGGCCGAAGAACAACAACGTGACCTGTGCGGGATACTTCCACCAGATCTCGAACTGACTCAACGCATCCCTCGCCTCGGGGCGTGCATCAATAAAAAATCCTGGGTCACGCCTGGCGTGAGGCAGGAACGGGATGATCGGAACGAGCGCGAGCGCAGGATGCAGGCCGCTCCAGAAGAAGCCAAGCCAGGAGGCGCTACCGGCGCCGAGCAAATATGGCCAGAAGCTCCGGACCCGGCGCCAACGCAGAGCGGCTGCGATGCCGATCGCTCCTGCCAGGATGATCGCGCCGCCCCAGAGATGAACGTCTCCGGCGGGGCTGAATAGGCCGAGCATGAGAAACCCACAGGCATCCGCGGCGATCCCCACGAGGAGCAGGAAAGGAATCATCGGGTGTGAACGAAAGATGATCCGCCCGATGAAATAGGTGAACGTGAGATCGGTCGCCAGCGTGACGGGCCAGCCGAGCGAAAGGACGGGTTCGTCCAGTGCCGCGACGACACGAACATAGATCACGGCAGTGACGACACTCATGGCAACCGACGCAATCACTGGCAGCATGACGCGCCGCCACGTGTGGAGTACGCCACCCGGTACTGTCGCTTCGACGATCTCCTTGGTCATCAATGCGAAGAAGATCGTCATCGCGACGTCGTTTACCGCGAACGAGATCGCAAAGGTGAAGGTGAAGTAGCTCTCGGGCGCGATGTTGACCCACGTCAGGGCGATTAATGCGCCCAGCGGCAGCAGAAGCAGGTGCTCGACCGCAAACCGCCCAAGGCGTGGAGCAGTGGTGCGTGCGTGATGTCTCAGACCGCGTCGTCGAGCAGGCGACCGCTCCATGCCCTTGCCACGGGTAGTGGGCCCAGAAGACTTGTGCGTCATGTCCTACTCGGTGCGGCAACAGTCAACGCCGTGCGAGTGCCGGCAGGTTCTCCGCTGCCTGCCCGGCAGATCCGATCCTTGCTTGTCTGTGGATGACACCCGCGTCGACCGTCTTGCCGGCCCGGGAGATGGCGCGGAAGTGCATTTCATCCCTCAGGATTTCGACCACCATGAAACTCTGGTCCTGGTCGAAGGCGGCAGCGGTTTGCTCCGTGGGTCTCATATTGCCGCGTCGGAGCTGGCCCGCCGCACCGGACACGAAGTAGGAGATGCCTTTCTGAGGCTTCAATCGCTCGTAGACATGGTCATGACCGGAGAACACGACATTCACGGCGTGTTTGACGAAGATGGGCTCGAGGATCACGCGCAAGTCCACCGAGGAACCATGACGACGCGCGTTCGAGTACAGAGGGTGATGGAAGTAGCAGACCTTCCAGTCCTCCTTCGCATCTTGAAGGGCCGCGTCGATCCAGGCCACTTGTTTCGCGTCCATCTGCGTCGTATCCAGAGCGAAAAACCGGACGTTCTTGCGCGCGAACGAATAGTAGCGAGCCCCGTTCATGTTGAAGGGTTTGTACGAGACGTTGTTCGGTTGGTCGTGGTTGCCGAGTGAGGCATGGAAGGTGACGCCTGCCGCGAGCAGGGGGCTGTACGGTTGCTGAAACTTCTTGACCAGGTCGGCCGCTTCCTGACCACCGTAGACATTGTCGCCCAGCATGATGACGAGCTCGAACGGGAACGCGGTGCGGACTTTTTCCATCTGTTGGGCAACCTCGTACTGAGGTCGAGCGCCGGTGCCGTTGTCTCCAATTGCTGCAAACTTCAGCGAATCGGCGCTGTTGGGTAGCGGGGGTGAGGACTGTCCAGATATGGCGACTGAGGCAACCGCCGCGACAACCAGGACCGCGCCGAGCCGGCGTCGCGCTGGGAACGGTCGGGTCTCTGCAGACCAGTGGGGTCGCGGCATCATTGCGTTAGCTTCATCGGTCGTGCGTCGCGTGGGCTAGGGCGAGCACGTCTTCGCCGCGATCTGATCGACCTTGTCGAGAAACGCGGCGGTCCAGGCATCGACGCCTGTGTGCAGGACGCCCGACCGATCGCGCCACTCCGGCACAGGGCCACCGAGCAACTCGAGGTGAGCTGCTTCGAATAGCGCCAGGACATGAGCTCGCGTCAGGCGCTTCAGTTGCGCGAGGAGAAGCTGACGACCGGCCTCGCCGACTCGTGGATTCGGACGTGCATCCTCCCCGGCCGTCCCCGACACCTCGAGGGCGGCATGGCACGCGCCAGCGTCCCCACCAGTGCTCGCCGTTGCGACGAAGACCCGCCGCGATGCCCACTGGCCAAGGTTCACCTTGGCCCCCACGTTCGGAGTGAATTGACCGGCCGATCCGAAAGTGGCCCCGATGTCCTGCAGCTGGATCTCCGATTCACCAGGACACGCAATCGCGCCAGGCCGCTCGAAGAGCACCAGCAGCGGAGATCCCGAGGCGTCGCCATGGCCAACATCGTGGAGGTCTCCGGCGCGCAGATCGATCGGGCCGGCGCAGACGAGGCGTTGCTGCGAATGCTTGCGATCGCCGTGCTGAATGAAGGCGCCGAGCAGTGCCAGCGCGTCGAAGTGCATTCGCTGCCGCGCCCGCTCCGCACCCGGCGGCAAGCGGTCGATTGCCGTATCCACTTCACCGAACGTCCATCCCTGCTCGGGATCGGTGCGCGAGACGATGATCGTGCCGGCGTAGTGTGGTTCGTAGGTGGCCAGGAACTGGCGCGTCGTCCGCGGTCCGGCACCGGTCATGGGGTTGGCGGGGCATTCCAGACACTTGATCCTGATCGCGTAGACGGGATCCGTAGAAAAGCCGAGCGCCCAGACCAGCCGTTCGGCGATGACGGATGCGAAGACCTCGCGGTTGCCACTGTTGGGATTTCCGTCGAAATACTTGACCCTGATCGACTGGCCGTTCGGGGTCCTGCAGATGAATTTCGCCGTCCGGCCGCCGAGTCCGGTTCCCGGATGCTCCCAGCGGCAATCCACGCCCTCCGGATTGGGGTCGACGAACGCCTGGGGGAGCTCGCTCTGCGGACCCGTCCGGATCTGCTCGGCTGTCAACGGCCCAGGGTCGCGCCAGATCACCGCACGAGCCAGATAGGCCAGCCGTGCGGCCGTCGAGCTCGCACGGACATACGCCGGCGCCATCGCAGCACCTGCCAACGCGGCTGTGCCCACGATGGTGAATAAGACGCCTTGCCTCCTCATGACCGATTCGATCTGCTCTGGCCTCGTCGGGCGTGTCGGATTCAGGTCCACTCCGATCCTGGTGCAAGGTTGGTCCACACCGCGGCAGATCTCCAAGCTCTACGGGGAGTGAAGATCTCCGACCCTGACGTCCTTGTCAACGGGGTGCACGGCCAGCGCCAGTGCCCCGCCGCCGGCAAGCCAATAGACGCTGCTCCACCGCGGATGCGGGTCGGCGCAGTCAGTGCTCAGGATGTGTTTTTCGACAGGCCGGCCAAGGAACAAGCGGCAGAACAGGTGCACACCAAGCGCCGCAGTCTTCAGGCGATATGTACTCTGGCGAAGTGTACGGTTAGCGAAGCACCGCCCGACTCTACTAAAACTGTCCCAAAACCCTATCTGATTGATCCAGTTGGGGAACCCGGTCGAGCGAAGAGCAGGTTCTTCGCCCAAGGCAGTGACAGCCCTACTAGTGGCTCGGGCGATAGGCATACCCGTTCAGCTTCTCCGGGTGCCAGGGCGAGGCGGGCGCCTGGTGTGTCGTGACCGCTATCGGTGGAGGCGGTCGCGTAGCCACGCGAAAGCGCCAGCGCCATGTGTGGATAGCTGATGACGCCGGCCCATCCTCCGTTGCCGACGGCCTGGGACTTGCCGTTCTCCCGTTCGAACGGCGTTTGGCCCTTCTCAGCAACCCGACCGGCGGTTGCGCCTCAAGTGTGCGTCGCGGAATCGATCCGGCCGCTCACCAACCGTGTGCAGGAAGGCAGCACGGTCGCTGTCATCGGGAATTCATGTAGCGGTTGGTAGGCTTCGCTGACAAGGAGGAACATGCGCCACCTACTCTTGACGGTCGTGCATCGTCGCACACGCGAACAGCATCGGTGCGAACTGTGCTGCGCAACCGTGTTCCTGGCGCTGCTGATCGGTGCGTCCGTCGTTTACGCGCAGGAACCGCTGCCGGCCTTCGGGTTGGAGCCGCTCTCCACCGAGGCGGCGGAGGCGTTCCTCACAGAGACGGCTGCGTCTGAGGTGACGAGCGCACCTTCGTCGTCGAGTCAGGCTGCGGAGGCCCCTCCGGAACCTGCGCACACCGGACTCCGGGCGCTCGCGTCCGAGACATGGGGCGACTTCAAGGCCTATCCGCGGCGGCGGTCCACCTGGGTCATTCTCGGTGTTGGCGGCGCGCTTGCCTTGGCGGTGCATCCAGCCGATCAAGCGGTCACCCAGCACTTGTCCGAATCGACAGCAGCCGGCTGGTTCTGGGCGCCTGGCAAGTACATCGGCGGCGTCGGGATGGTGATTGCACCGGTCTCCATCTACGTGATCGGACGCTACGTCATCCCGGATGAGAACGATCCGAAGACGAACAAATGGACGCACCTCGGGTTCGATCTGATACGTGCGCAGATCGTCGACGAGGTGCTGGTGCAGGCCCTGAAGTTCAGCGTCCAGCGAACCCGCCCGAACGGCGGCAACTACAGCTTCCCATCCGGACACGCCGCGGCTACCTTCGCCTTCGCGTCGGTGCTCGAACGCCATCTCGGCTATCGGTTTGCGTGGCCCACGGTTCTCCTCGCCAGCTACGTCGCCACGTCGCGTCTTCATGACAACGTCCACTATCTGAGTGACGTTGTGTTTGGGGCGGCGCTGGGGACGTCAGTCGGATGGACCGTTGTCGGCCGCCATGGGCGCAGCAACTTTGCGCTCGAGCCATCTGTTGGACCAGGTTCCGTGGCGCTGACGCTCGCCTGGGTCCCACCCCACTAAGTCACTGAGCGTTCGTGGGGCGGCAACGGCTGCTCTGGCCAGGAATCAAGCGAAACAGTCCGGCGTCCAAGCCGCTCCGTGGTGACACGCCGACAGGATAAGTCGTAAGGCCGAAGTGCCACAGGTTTGATGAATCACGACTCGAGTGGGGCGAGTGTGCCAGGTCGATTCATCTGGCGTTCATGATTCTCATCGACGTCGTTACCGTGCCGACGTACCGGCGTCGCGACCGCTGACGGCCAGCGGAGCACGCCGGCTGGCCTCTTGCTGGAGTCCTCGGTCCGCGCGGCATGGGTCGCAGCGCCTACGCCGATTCTGATAACGACCTGCTGCACGTTACGCCCCCATCAAGAGGTGGACACCGTAGCCGCATCGGGCATCGTGAGCACGAACCGACTGCTGGCCTGTCCGCGGCCATCGACACGCAGTGTCCAGCCGTGCTGTTCAGCTATCCACCTGGCGATGGCCAGGCCCAGCCCGGCGCCAGGCCCTCGGGCATCCAGCCGCACGAAGCGATCGAAGACATGCTCCTGGGATGCCACCGGGATGCCCGGACCCGAGTCCTCGATCGCCAGCTCCACGGCGCCCTGGCCCTCGGCGACCGTGACCGTCACGTGACCTTGAATCGGGGTGTGCCGGATCGCGTTGTCGAGGAGGGACATGACCATTTGGCGGACCAGTCCCTCGTCGCCGGTCGCCGCGATGTCTGCCGCGCCCATCTCTGCGGCGATGGCGACCTGCCTCTCCGATGCCAGTACCTTCGCCGCACGTACACAGTCGGTCACGACCTCGTTCAAATAAAAGTCGCGCCGGTCGAGGGGCCGAGCGTCCAGGTCCGCGAGCGCCAGCAGGAACATGTCGTCGACGAGGCGCGTAACCCGCCGCATCTGGTCGGCGATGATACCGAGCGACTCCCGGTACTCGCTGTCGGATCGTGTACCTCCACCCAGCGTGACCTGTGCCGCGGTGCGTGCGATTGACACCGGGGTTCGCAACTCGTGCGAGGCGTCCGCCATGAACTGGCGCTGCATCTGGACGACACCGGCCAGCCGGTCGAGTACCCCGTTAAAGGCGATGGCCAGTTGGCCCAGTTCGTCACGGCCACCCGATACTGCCAGACGCTTCGCCAACCGTTGATGATCGATGGCGGTGGCATCCGCCGCCATGGCCGTCAACGGTCGCAGCGCCCGTCTGGCAATCAGCCAGCCGCCCAGGATCGCGGCCAAGGCGCCGACAGGCACGCTGAGAAGCATCGTGTTTCGCAGCGTTGCGCGTTCCTGTTGCAACGGCGCAAGAGAGGTCCACGCCACAATCGTGTACTGTTCTCGACCATGACTCCATTCGGAGGCTGCGATGCGGACGTTGGAACGCGTGGAGGTCCGGGCCGGGGCGCCAGGAAGCTCGAGACGGAGCTGTTCCGCTGGAACTGAGACGATTCCAGACGTCCGAACGGCCAAGATGTCCTTGGCCGGGCTCAGAATAGCCAGGCCTACTCCTGGCAGTTCGAGTTCACCCAGCGCTCCCCGCGATGCGTCCGGAAGAACCAACTCTTCGCGCAGTTCGTTGACGACGACCCGGTCCAGCGTCTGCATGGCCGACGTGAGATCCCCGTCGACACGAGCCAGGCCGATCCGTTGATGGACAACGGAAATCGCCAAAGCGACTAGCAGCAAGACCGCGACGATGACGGCCCCGTACCAGAGGGCGACCCTCGTTCGGATACTCAGCCGGTTCATTCCGTTGGGTTGTCCAGCACGAGCAACGCGTGCACCCGTCCGCTCGACCTACTCATCGCTCAATACGTACCCAGCGCCACGGCGCGTCTTGATCAGGGCGTCGCCGCCACCGAGCGCCAGCTTCCGACGGAGGCGTTGGACGTAGACCTCAATAACATTCGACATGGGATCATAGGAGTCGTCCCAGACGTGCTCAGCGATAGCAGACCGACCGACCACCTCGCCGGCGTGTCGAGCCAGATACTCGAGAAACGCATACTCTCGGGTCGTGAGCGGCAACCGGACATCCTTGCAGTCGGCCGTCTGCGCGCGCGTGTCTAATTGTAGAGGGCCAACCGCAAGCCGTTCTGGGAGCGGCGTGCGCGCGCCACGCCGCAACAGGGCGCGGAGGCGAGCGAGGAGTTCGTCAAGATCGAACGGCTTCGTCATGTAGTCGTCGGCGCCGCTGTCCAGGCCGGCAATCCGCATCCGCACGGCGTCTCGTGCCGTCAGCATCAGTACCGGCGCATGAATACCCTGCTTCCGCAACGACTGGCACACGGAAAGACCGTCGATGTCTGGCAGTCCCAGGTCGAGAACGATCAGGTCGTAGTCGTTGACGCCGGCCCGCGCGATCGCGGTCTCGCCATCGGAAACGACGTCCACCGCATAGGCGTTGTCACGCAGTCCCTTGGCCAGGAGACGGCCGGCAACCAGTTCGTCTTCGACGAGCAGAAGGCGCATGGGAGCTATCTTCCCCCGTTCGCGGGACCTGCTGTGCTCAGCCAGCGCCCGATTTCCAGCAGCTCGAACGACCCCGGAATCATGGGCCCGCGGCCGCGTCCGCCAGGTGGCGGTGCGCCGAACCGAGCGGCTGCGACGAACAGCCGGTGGCGACTCGGGTCCAGCCCCAGATTGCGTGAGCGCACTGGGGTCGTCAAGGTCTGCACAACCCGATACCGGTCCGTTGCGTCCTGGTGAACGACCGTCAACGTGCCATCCGCATTCGTCGCAAACGCGTCGCCAGTGGACGGATCGAAGCCAGCACCGTCGACTCCCATCCCGATCGGCACCGTCGCAATCACCTTGGCTTCCTTGATGTCTGAGATCGCCATGACCCCGCTCCGACAGCCGCTGAAGAGCAGCCCGTGTTGAACGTCCAATGCCATCGCAACCGGATTCCGGCATGGGGCCATCGACCACCGGCGGCCCACGGTAGTCTTCCGCGCCTCGATCTCTACGATCTCGCTCGTGTCGGTGAGATTGACGTATACGTGGCCGTCCCCCAGGGAGACGGCGTACTCCGGCTTGCCGCCAAGCGGGATGTTGGTCACGAGCCTCCCGGCTGCGGCGTCGACGACAGTCGCCGAGTGTGCGTCGCCGTTGAAGCTGAAGACCCGATTTGACGGCTTGTCGTAGATGATCGCGTCGGCGTCCTCGGCGGCTTGAATCCGCCCCAGCTTCGCGTAGGACTTCAAGTCGAACATCACGATCGCCGCATCGTCTCCCGCGGTGGCAAAGCCATGGCCGGAATCGGCGGCGATGGCCACACCGTGGGCACCCTTGATGCCGGTGACCTCGCCGACAAGCGCGCCGGTGTTCTCGTCGACCACCATGACGCGGTTCTCTCGCCCGATGAAGAGGCGATGGCTTGGCGGATCCGGCACGATGTAGTCCCAGCCACCATCTCCGCCGAGCGTGTAGGTGTGGAGCACGTGGTACGGCGGCGGGTCCTGCGCGAGCCCGATCGAGGTCGCAACGACGACGAGAAGCTGCACGAGGTATCGCATGACCCCCTCCTTTGCGCGTTGACCGCCCGACGATAGTCCTCTCAACATGACCGCACGATGACTGACAGGCAAGCCAGCAGCCAGGGCGAGGTAGCCGTTATAGAAGCCCAATCGGTGGACATGTAGGGACGGTACGTCGGAGAGACAGACAGCCGCGTCCGGTCCGTCGGAGGTATGGACACTCGATGCGCCAACCGGGAGCGTTATCGTGCGTTCATCAAGCGCGCGGAGTACTGGGTGTCGGCATCGTGCACCGCCATGTAGGAGTCTCGTTCATGACACGGATCGCGATACTGGTGCTGGCGTGCATACTCACCGTCGGTGAGGCGTGGGCTCAAGAGACGCCGTCACTAGCGAGCAGGGATCCGTTCGCGACCGGCTTGGCAGATCAACTCGGCGTAAAGACTCGCGCTAAGACGATATGCACTCTGATGAAGAGTAGCGAAGCACCGCTTGACTGTCCCAAAACTGTCACAAAATCCTATCTGATTGACCCAGTTGGGGAACCTGTTGGAGCGAAGAGCAGGTGCCCTGAACCATTGGACACAAACGGAACCGATCGAAACCGATAGAACTGTTGGAACGGGCGGATCTTCGCCCAAGGCAGGTGCGCTACCAGGCTGCGCTACGCCCCGACTCCGAAGACCTTCGATTTAACTGTTGTTTTCGAGACCCTCCAAATCTCGATTTCGCTTCTAAAGCAAAGATTCTCGCAAAAGTGTCTCAAAACTAGCCTGCCTGTCCCAAACCCCTGGATTCATCCGCCGACCGGTTCATCTTCTCAAGAGCTTCTCGCTTCATCTGGCTGTACTTCTTGAACACCTTGGCATCGCCCTGCCGCAGAAGCTGTGTTACCCACTCGTCTGCCACGCCGCCGGCGCTCAGACGCGTTGCATAGGTGGATCCCAGATCGTCGATCCGGAAGTAGGGCACCCCCGCCCTCAGGAGTGTCTTGGTCCAAGCCGCATGGAAGGTCGTCTGATGGCCGATTGGCCGGTTGCTAGGGAAGAGATACCCACTTTGCCCAGCGTACTCGAGCTGGTCATGGGTCGGCGAGTCACTGATCCTGCTGAGACGGGCATTACTCCGAAACGGTGAAACAACTCCGGTCGCTCGGATGGGCTGGGCCGTGCGCTGATATTCCTCCGGCCGACCTTGACGGAGGCGATGGTCGTGTTTCTGCATGCGATTCCATAGGAGGTTACTCATGAAACGAGTCGTCTTAGCCTGCGTCGTGTCTCTTCTGGCGACGTCCGCGTTTGCCGAGTTGTCGAAAGACGAGGTCAAGCGCCTGAACGAGTCCGTCGCGGTTCTCACCGAGCTTCGGAACGCCCCGGACAACGGTATCCCCGCGGACCTCTGGCAGAAGGCCGCGTGCGTGATCGTGATGCCCGGGCTGAAGAAGGGCGCGTTTATCGTCGGGGGTGAATATGGTTCGGGCGTCATGAGCTGCCGGAAAGCTGCCGACTGGAGCGCCCCGGTATTCATGAAGCTCGCCAAGGGCAGCGTCGGTTTCCAGATCGGCGGCGAAGAAACCGATCTCGTGCTACTCATCATGAACGATCGTGGCGCCGAAAAGCTGTTCCAGGACAAGGTCTCGCTCGGTGCCGACGTGTCCGTCGCAGCGGGGCCGGTCGGACGTACCGGCGCGGCGGCCACCGACGCACAACTCCATGCCGAGATGCTCGCGTATTCGCGGTCGCGCGGCGTCTTCGCCGGAATCGACCTGTCGGGCGGCTCGCTCCATCCGGACAAGGATGCGGATGCACGCGCGTATGGCAAAGAGGTCAACGCCCGTGACATCGTGATGGGTACAGCGCGCGTCACGATGCCGCAGCCGGCGGTCGCGTTCGTGAACAGCCTGAAGAAGGACACGCGGGCGACGACCGGTCAGAAGTAGCGGAGGCGCGGCAACCGTCCGATCAGCTCGCACCTGACCCACGGCCGATGTCCTGCCCCCGGGGGGCAGCATCGCACCCACGGCTGGCGACGGATCCCGCCGCTGGTGTCTGCGAGGGTTATCTATGTGTGCCAGCCACCAGAACCACGCGACACAAGACCGAGCGCCGACTTTGGCGGCCCGCGCTCGAGTGGCGCGGGCCGTGTGATTCCATCGCGCTTCTCAATCGCGTGTCATCCCAGGACGAATGCCCGGAATTCTCAAGCGGATGCGGTAGAGCCCGGTCTGTGCGGTCAGATACAGAGTCTGCCCGTCGTCGCCCCAGGCCAGGTTGTGCGGATGCTCGGGTCCCACCAACGTGCCCAGGTGCGTGGCGTCGGGTGACAGGATCCACAGACCGCCGGGGCCTGATACATAAAGGTTCCCGAGGGTATCCACCTTGATTCCGTCGAGAGCGTCCTCACCTGGCGCCGCTGTCATGTCGAAGAAGACGCTGCCGGCGCCGAGCGTGCCATCGGCAGCCACGGGATAGCGCATCACAACCTTCTTCTTCGGATCCCAGTTTCCGACGTAGAGGTAACGCTCGTCTGGCGAGAACGCCAGGCCGTTGGGTCCCGCCAGATCGCTCGCCACCAGTCGGAGGTTCCCGTCCTTCAGTGAGAACACGCCGCTGAAGGGCAGCTCTTTTCGGGGATCGTCTAAGGCCTTTGGCAAGCCGAAGGGCGGATCCGTAAAGAACAACGTACCATCCGATCGGTACACCAGGTCGTTGGGGCTGTTCAGCCGCTTGCCCTCGTAGCGATCTGCCAGCACCGTGACGGCTCCCGTCTTCTCCAGCCGGATCACGCGGCGGTTGCCGTGCTGGTTGATCGTGACGCGGTTCTCGCCGTCGACGGCGAG
>Ga0070671_100003530_pt1 | contig 12224 bp, 10 predicted proteins | sample KBSS73metaG_FD_65341 | JGI IMG/M metagenome (GOLD analysis project Ga0070671, IMG submission 65341) | Switchgrass rhizosphere microbial communities from Kellogg Biological Station, Michigan, USA - KBS S7-3 metaG | ecosystem: Host-associated > Plants > Roots > Rhizosphere > Soil ...
CATATTTCAACCCTGCTGCAAGTTTGCGGCGCTCGTCTTCGGTCAGCGTTGAGAAAAGTTCTATCCCAGTAAGGGCATTGCTGCGATCGCTTATTTCCTCCGCAGATTTCCGTTGCTGTCGTGATCCGTCTTCTTCGACAACGAAAAGCGATTGCGCTGGGATCGACAATGGAATATCGACTCTGCGCAAAGCGAAGTAGATGCGCGTTCGCACGACTGAATTCGTCGGATCATCGGCTGCAAGATCCGTTAACCAATAACGTACTGCGTAATGAGCGTAGCTCTCTTTGAAGTCGTAAAAGATGCAATCAGGTTGAGGAGTTTTAGCAATATTCGCAATCGGCTCAGCCCGCAAGGCGGATTGAACGGCGTCAATCACGTCAGGAGGTGAATAGCGAAAGTCGACATTGAAATGAACCCACTGCCTGTGCTGACGCGGAGCTCCGGTGCGTCTGCCGAGTACTAGAACCTGAGACTTCATTAACACGCTATTTGGAATTATCTCAGTGTCCCAATTACGAGTTTCTATGGAGGTGTATCGCCAGCGAATTTCCTTCACCAATCCTTCGCGTTCAGCAACACGAATCCAATCGCCGACAGCGATCGCATGCTCCATCTGCAACGCAATACCACCCATCATGTTGCCGAGCGTGTCTTGAAACGAGAGACCAATGACTGCGGTAATTACAGCAGACGTTGCCACGATACCGGTGACGTTGACATCGATGATGGAGAGGGAGGTTATGGCGACGACTATGTAAGCAAAAGCGAGGATTAGATCCCGGAGTATGCGAGGCGGTCTAAGTCGAACGGAGGCTAGTAAAATGTCAAAGATGAAACTGCTGGCGACGCTGACAAAAGAAATTCCCTGTAATAGCAGCGACACCCAAACGGTCCAGCGATAAAACGAACCCGTTTGATCACCTCGTCTCGCAGTAAGCGCAGCAATCACCAACCCAACGAGCGATAAAACGAAAAGCACTATTGCCGTTCGGATTTTCAGACGTTCTCTCGGCAATAACGCAAATAGAACGAAAGCGACGACAAAGAAAAGCACTGTCATCCAAACGAATGTTCCATTGGCGTGGGATGCCTGTTGAAGGAGCTGCCAGAAACTCATGGGAAACGAGACGAAGATGTAGGTTTGAATACCGTCAGGATTCTAGCATGGTCACGGGATCGCGACTTCCAATGAGAAAGGGCAGACCAAATAGTCTGCCCTTATTCCCTCGATTGTATTTTCGTTTACTTAACTAAAGTGCCGGTGCGACTCCAGCGGGTGTTCTTAAAGAAATCAACTAAGATGCCTAGTCCACCGCTGCTCGTCGGTGCACTCTCATCGTAGGACCAGTAGACAAACATCGCTCTGCCGATTACGAGATCTCTCGGAACAAATCCCCAAAAGCGACTGTCTTCACTGTTGTCTCGATTATCTCCCATTACAAAATATTTGCTTGCCGGCACCACCACTTCTTTACCGTCACCAGCATAGTTGAAGATGTCGTATGTATAGTCGTCGTCGTTATTGCCCGGGCGGTAGTAGACGTCGTAAGGCTCGTTCGGTTTACGAGGTGGCGTATTCACAATCTCGAGTGGGTCTTTGCGATTATGATCGTTGGCTTCGATCCGATGCTCCGGAAGTATTTGGCCATTTACGATTACGTTTTTTCCGTCTATGCGGATGTGGTCACCAGGCAGACCTATGACACGCTTAACGTAGTTAGTAAGGATAGGACGGTTATCAGGACGATCATCGCGCTTGGGATCATACGGATTGCCCGGATACTTAAAGACGATAATGTCGCCGCGATGAATTTCTCTCTGGGGAAGAAAAGGCAACGACGCACCTGGCGCAAAGATGAATTTGTTGACCAGCAGATGATCGCCAATCGTAATCGTATTCTGCATTGACCCGGTCGGAACCTTAACCGCTTGAACGATGAAGGTCATACCGAACAAAGCCATGATGACCGTGACGACTGCCGACTCGAAATACTCGCGCCAAACAGTCTTCGGCGGACCTTTCGGTTTTACCGGTGCTGGAGGTGGAGTTTTTGAGTTGCCGTTTCGGTTAAATATTCGTGAGAACGATGAAGGCTGGTCTTCGGTTTGAATTTCCGTCTCGCCTTTGCTCACCTTGTCGGGCCTTAAGTTACTCGCCATCAAAAACATCCTAGAGATGTTAAGTATGCACGGTCAAGTGCAGCCAGTTAAAACTTTATCGCCCTCGATCGGTTTATTGAGAATCCTTGGGCGACATTACTTCTAAGGCAGCTCTCGCGGCAGCTGCTTCTGCAGATTTAATCGAGTGTCCTTCACCTTGAATACTGCCGCTATCCCACGAGACTTCAACATGAAAAATTCGGCGGTGCGGAGGTCCTAAGGTTTCAATTACTGTGTATCGGGGAGCCTGGCGTCGTTGAGCCTGTAATCGTTCCTGCAACATTGTTTTGTAGTCTTCTTTAGCTGCGATCAGCGGGTCGGCCCCTGCCAACTCATCGCGCAATGCATGACAAACAAATTGTGTGGCAGATGCAATTCCGCCGTCTAAAAAAATTGCGCCGGTAATTGCTTCAAACACGTCGGCGAGTAGTGCGTTCTTCTGTCGACCGCCGCTCTTCTCCTCGCCTCTACCAAATCTAAGAAACTCTCCGAGATTCAGCCCTAACGAAGCTTTAGCGAGCGTTGGCGCACTAACGAGGCGATGCTTCATGCGAGAAAGCTCACCTTCGGTACCAACTGGATAAGAGTTGCAGAGGTAGTTAGCAACGATGAGACCAAGGACGGAGTCTCCTAAAAATTCCAGCGATTCATTGTGAAGCTTGCGTGCGTGGTGCTCGTCGCCTGGAGCAACTTGCTCGTGAGCCCATGACCGGTGCGTTAAAGCCCGTTCGAGCAGAGTGCGATCATTAAAGTTATAGGCAAGGATGGTCTCGAGCAAATCGAGATCTGGAGTCGTAATGTCTGGGTTTTTCAAAACACGGTGGATTATAACAAACGCCGGAAGCTTGTCTAAAAATCTAACTCGCTTCCGGCGTTGATGTTGAAGAACGAATCCGTTCGACTATTGATGATTATTTTTCGGCTTTGCTGGGCCTGGTGTGGGCGTCGGCTTTGGAGCCGCTGGTTTAGCTGTCGAACTCGGTGGTGTCGACTGCGAACCGGTTGGAGCAGTTGTTGAAGCCGTGGACGGTGTTGTCGTTCCGGTATTTGTTGCAGCGGGCTCAGCCGGCAGTGAAGTCAGCGGAGTTGGTTCCGGTGGCAATGGCTTCGAAAGCACGCTGGCAAGCATTTCACTCATGCCTGCATCCGATTTGTTATGTCGATACTTGTACCACTCAGTCAGGCTTTCGTTCCAAGCTGGCTTCTGAGCCGCAAATTTCGCATCCGAACCAGCCAGTGCCACAGCACGAGCATAGGCATCAACCATACGATCAACGATCTGATTGATATTTGCCAGCGCTAATTTGCTCTCCGGCGTTTCATCTTTTCCACCGAACTTGGTCGTGTACTCTGCCGACAGCTTGGCGTATGGACCAGCTTCGTAAGCGCCTCCGATGTAGGCATAGAGCTGAGGCGTCTTCTTTAAAAGAGATTCGTACTGCGCTGCTTTGATCAAATTCTTCAGCGCTGCTGACGGATCCGGCTCAAGTGTGAAGACGCCGACAGTGTAGTTCAGATAAGCAAGCGCCTCATCTTTACCGGACAGCGGTGTCCACTCTTCCAGCGATTTGCCTGACTCCAAAAGAGCCATCGCCTTTTTGGCTGCATTCAAAGCTGTCGCGTTGATATTAGGATCCTTGAGACTCGTCACCAAATAGCCGTTGGCACCAAGATGTACAAGAGTCTTTAGATTTTCCGGATCCTTCGCAAGCTGTTGAGCTCCGAATTCATAGGCTTCTTTATATTTATGTTCGTTGTAGAGAAGCGTGGGTAATTTGTTTGCGCTAACGCCCTCTTCGTATAGACCAACCCATTTCTTCAAGTAGTCGATGATCTTCTGGGTCGCTTCAGTAACCTCAGCTCCCGGAGGACATGCAAGGTACTTCTTCGCATTGTCGTACGCTTTGGGTTGATCAGTTGTGCGGCTTTCGCGGAATGCCGCGTAGTAGGCGTCTTTGTTTTCTTGCGTACACTGATCCTGCAGTTCAAAACTCGTCGGCAAACTCTTTGCAGCGATCGATAGTGTAAACATCGCGACGGTCGCGGCTAGGGTTATCAGCTTAATCATCTTTTTCATCAGTCGTCCGAACCTCCAAATCATTCTTCAACCATCCTGTTGAGGGCCAAACCCGAGAACGTCGCCACAGGAGTTATTGGGATGCAAGTATTATAGAGAGCGGTTGCCGTTTTTTTAATGCATCATGGGGCTGATGCAAAGCAGTTATAGAAAGTATCTATCAAAAAGAACGTGCGCAATATTCCTGCAACTTTAACAAAAGTGTCAAGGCGCTAACGATGAAAATGCAGAAAAAGAATCGCGCCAGAAAGAAAATTTCTGACGCGACTAATGGTTCAGATTTATTAACTGCTTATGGTTGTGCCGGTTGAGCCCGACGAGGCCGCTGCTCAAGCGGTGCTGTACTGGTCGCCGGTGTCCTAACGGGAGCCGCGGGCTGAGTCGAAGGAGTCTTCTGAGCTTCAGCGGGCTTCCTTTCGATCGGCATTAGCACTCGTTTTACAGTACTACGTGGAGCAACGTTTTCGTTTGCCGGTGTCTTAGCGGATGTGTTTGCTGGCGACTCTGGAGTTGTAGTGGTTGCGGCTGTCGTACGAGTCGAAGTGGCAGTCGTATCTGCGGTCGTCGTGTCAGCAGTATCGCCATTGGCTGCGGCTTCGGCATCCGCATCTTCTTTTTCTTCTTCGTCTGCAGTAGTCGCAACCTGGAGATTAATTGCGGTACCGAAGCGATGATTAAGTTCGCGATAGATTTCACCTGCCACAGCTGCCGGGAAATGATGACGACCATCGTTACCTTGCGCAATGACAACTACCGCCAAACGCGGATTAGCGAGAGGCGCATAGGAAGTAAATAGACCGACCCATCCACCCGAACCGATACAAGTTCCTGTCTTACCGGCTACGGTTTGCGTCGGGTCGTAAGCACGACGACCGGAACCATAGTTCACTGCTCCGACCATTCCTGGAACCATTCGCTGCCAAATCTCTGGAGCGATCGGCAACTGACGACGAACCTTCACGCTCAACTTGCTCTGCTCTTTGGATGTTTTCGGAATCTGCGGCACTAGCAACTTGCCGCCGTTAGCCATCGCGGAGACTAGAGTGCCGAGCTGCAACGGTGTGACTTCAAATCCGTCCGCATAAGAAAACATGCGACGTTCGACAAAGCCCGGTTTATTTTCAGGAAGCCGACCAGGAAACTCGAACGGAACATTCGCGCCCGTCTTTTCACCAAGCCCAAGCTCGCGCGCATAGCCGACCATCTTGTCGAAACCAACCTTACTGCCGACTTGTTCGAAGAAAGGATTATTTGAGTGCGCTAATGCGGCGGTCAGATCCATGCGATAACCATCACCGGCGGTATCGACGGGTGGAATCACGTTTTCGGAAAGACCAGCAACACCAGTGACAAGCTTAATTGTGGAGCAGGGCTTGAAGCCGCGTCTTACTCCCCATTCCTGATTAACGACGGAGTAGACTCGTCCGGTCATTGGATCCATTACGACTACCGTTCCGGCATGATTGCCAAGAGCATTTACGGCAACCCGACGGACTTCAGGATCTTCACCAGTTGTATCGTCCTTAGCGATGAATGATTGCACTTCTGCTCGCATCGCGTTCTCGCGTGCGATAGCTGCAAGCCTGGCGGCTTCAGCACGACGGCGGGCAGCCAGCATTTCCTGTCGGTGTCGACCCTGAATTCGTCTTAGTTCAGCGGTGCGCTCACGTTTGGTCAGTGGTCGGTGCAATCGTCGTTCTAACGCGTTCAACGAAGCTGCTTGCTCACGAGCGCTCTGACGACGGACGTCTCGAGCAGACATACGGCCTCCTCGTCCCCGACGAGAACTCCGAGCTACTTCACGACCGCCGCGCCGCGAACTTCGTCTACCGCTGGCAGATTTCTTTCCGCGTTCCGCTCGGGCTTGGCGTCCGTGCGAAGCTGCAGCCCTTTTCTTACCGAAAACTGTACCGGATAAACTAAGGGTAACTAAAATTACAAATATAAAGGAAATAACAAATACTGGACGGCCGGGCTTAGGGGAATAAGAATGCAAAGTCATCAGGGCGAAGCTACCTTTCTTAGGGATTAACTTACCAAAAGGCAAGCAGGTTGAAATTCTCTGGACGCCGGACCTAAAACGATGAAAAGTACTGCCTGCGACCGTCCTCGAATTAAAATATCTTTTGCAGTTTTGAGAGTCTCCAAAAAACCTCTCCTGAGCTTCAAAATTTGAAACCTACATCTGCAACATTGAGGTGGGAAGAATTCCCTAAATGGGCGGTCCCTGGGGACATTGATTTGAGACCACGGCAAATATAACATCGGGCGCTGGACAGGGGCAACACAAAAGTAATCGATTTTACATAAAACGCTGGAAGCGGCTCGGCGCGGTATATTGATGACCGTATCTGATAGCGAGTTGCAAAAAAGCTGACGAACCCTTTGATTAATCGAGACTTCTTAGTCACCACATGAGATTTCCAGCCTTGATAAGAAGCTTCCGAGCTCGACTCCTATTACTCCTGGCACTGATGTTTGGATTGACGCTTGGAGTTCAGTACTACTTTAACTTGCGAGCAGTAAAAGGTAGCGCCCACATGATCCGCGAGCAGGAACAGGCGATCATGACGGGCGTCGCGTTGGCTTTGAAGAGTCTCAGAAGTGATAAGTACCTGGACGAAATTATCGGCGATAGTCCGGACAACTTCTTCAACGACAAAAACGGACGCGTCAAAAACATCCTGGTCGTTGACGACAATGGCAATGTCTTGGACAGCATAGTCCCGCAATACAACCCGCGCGAGCGTGAAGACAAGACGACTAAGTACGTTCAGTTTGCGGACGTGCCACTCCCTCCTTTACGCAGAGCAGCTCCCTTCCCCGACGAAGAGGAGCCTCTACCTGCCTGGATGCCACAATCGAGCGAAGTTGATTTTGGAGAAGCGGGCGCTTTCTATTTTCCAGTTCAGACCGACAAAGGCCGTCGGTTCATCATTGTGCAGTTAGGTTCGTCAAATACGTTCACCAGCCTGCTCGAGCGACAGGCATCGCGATCGGCGTCTTACACTCTGATGCTGTTGTTAGTCACAACTCTCGTTACTGGATTCTTTGTTTGGCGTTTCACTCGGCCCATCAAAGAACTCTCAATAGCCGCACGCAAAGTTGCTGGGGGTGATTTCGAAGTTCAAGTCTTGACGAAACGCAGTGATGAAATGGGAACACTTGCGTCGGCATTTAATGAGATGACCAACAAGCTCGGGCGTGCACGTGAACTCGAGATGCAACTCCATCAAGCAGAAAAGGGTGCGGTCGTGGGCCGACTCGCTGCGGCAATAGCGCACGAAATCCGCAATCCACTCAACTACATTAATCTGACTCTCGATCACCTTCGTTCGTCGTTCGCTCCGGAGAGTGAAACAAAGCGAGAGACGTTTGTCAGATTAACAACGCAGCTGAAGACAGAGGTTGCTCGAATTAATCGTCACATCACTGACTTTTTAAAATACTCGCGCCCTTCAAAACTGAACCTGCAGGGCGTCGATGTTCGCGTCGAAGCTGAAGACGCATTGCGCATCGTTGAAGCACGCGCCGAAGAAAGCGGCATTCAAACTCGGATTGAACAAAACGGAACATTGCCAACTATCATGGCTGATCGTGAATCGCTGCGATCAGTTTTTACTAATCTGGTCATCAACGCTGTTGAGTCTATAAATGGCCAAGGTGGAAGTGTCGCGATCAAACTGTCCAATGCGGCTCCAAACTCTGTTAAGGTCGAGGTCGTTGATACTGGCTGCGGTATCGGTGCTGACGATATCTCTAAAGTGTTCGAACCATATTTTTCAACAAAGGAGACGGGCACCGGATTGGGTTTGGCAATCGTGAAAAAGGCAATTGACGATCATGGTGGAACAATAAGCGTTGCTTCGAAGGAGGGCGCTGGCACAACCTTCACAATAATTTTGCCGGCACAGGCTCGAGAACAACAGGCGGAGAAAGGACAATAATAGAAGGTTATTCACCTTCACTTGGGACCATGGCAAACAAGCACATTCTAGTAGTCGACGACGAACGACTTCAGCGCGAAGCTTATGAAACCGCTCTTTCAAGTTCAGGTCATCACATCACGACCGCTTCATCGGGCGAGGCCGCATTGAAGTTTGTTGAGCAACGCAAATTTGATCTTGTTCTAACTGATCTGAAGATGACCGGCATGAGTGGACTTGAACTGCTACAAACTTTGGTGGCGCAGGATCCATCTACCAGCGTGATTGTGATCACCGGTCACGGAACCATCGAGTCGGCGAAAGAAGCTCTTCGAAATGGCGCCTTCGATTATCTGGAAAAACCTGTCGATACTCAGCAACTGCTCGAAACAGTTAACCGCGCACTCGGAAAAAGTGAAGAACTCAACATGGAGATCATCTCGGCCTCACCGAAGATGGACGTGGTTAAGAAAATGATCGTTAAAGTTGCGCGATCAAATTCAACAGTTCTAATTCGGGGCGAATCAGGAACCGGCAAAGAACTGATCGCTCGCGCGATTCACAATCAATCGCCACCGCGCCTCACAGAAGTTTTTCAGGCGGTGAACTGTGCAGCTATTAGCGAGAACTTACTGGAGTCGGAACTCTTCGGTCACGAAAAAGGCTCGTTCACCGGTGCGTACGCTGAGAAGAAGGGCTTGTTTGAACTCGCGAACCAGGGAACTTTGTTTCTTGATGAGATCGCTGAACTTGATGTTGGAATGCAAGCAAAGCTTCTGCGCGCACTTCAGGAACGTAAGATCAGACGAGTTGGTGGCACACACGAAATTGCGATCGATGTCCGAGTCGTCGCCGCGACGAACCGCGACTTGCGGGCGATGGTCGCTGATGGACGCTTCAGGGATGATCTTTACTACCGTATCAATGTGCTTTCAATCGACGTCCCGCCACTGCGTGAACGTCGTGAAGACATCCCCGTGCTGATCGATTACTTCCTTAAGAAGCACACCAGAAATACCTCGCGACTTGTTCGAGGTCTTACGCCCGAGACGAAGAAGCTCATGACCGAATACAGCTGGCCAGGAAACGTCCGACAGTTAGAGTCAGCAATTGAACGGGCGATTCTGCTCTGCGAAGGCGATTACATTACTGTCGAAGATCTGCCTTCAGATGTTCGGCAAGATGTGGGTCCGGTTTCGGACGGCGCATTTAAGCTCCCCTCGGAAGGAATCAATTTCGAGGATGTCGAACGCGATCTGATTACGCAGGCGATGGAACAAACCGACTACAACATCACGAAAGCAGCCAAGTTGTTGGGACTCACCTTTCGCACACTTCAATATCGGCTGGAGAAGTTTGGGATTAAGAAGCCGGACGGGAGTGAACCCGCGGAAGACGAATAGACCGACGGTGAACCTACAGTGTCTGACTGTGGCAACTCACGTCGTGAAAGCGCTGGTATTATGCAAGTCTAAGCCTCCGTTACGTTCTGTCATTGATTGGCCAACCTTTTTTGGACGGAGGCTTAACCATGAAATCTCTCTCGTTACTACTCTGCCTGTTGCTTACGGCATTGGTGGGTTGCAGTCTTAAGCGTGACGAGTCTTCCGTCACAAACGCCCAGGAACTTTCTAACACACAAAAGCCGGTCCTTTACGACTCTGCGGAGACAGTCAAAAGTGTTTCCAAAGAAAAGGGCCATCCGGATAGTAGTCGTCAAGCTTATAACACTCCCGTCTCGCTTGAAGCTGCGGTGGACCGCAAGATCATTCGCGACGCCGACCTGACCATTGAGGTCAATTCGACAATTCTGGCCCAACAAGAGATCACCTCAATAGCCGAAACAAACGGCGGCTTTGTCGTCACTTCAGAAGCAAAACAACGAGAAAACTCCGAGCCCGCCAAACGAACAGTTGATATAAAGCTGGTGGTCCGAGTTCCTTCCAACCAATTCAACACGGCGCTTCAGCAGATCGAACAGCTCGGCACGAATACACCGCAACGCAATGTTAACGGTCAGGACGTCACCGAGGAATTCATCGACTTGGAAGCTCGAGTCAAAACTCAGAAGGCCCTAGAACTTCAGTTTCTCGAAATCATGAAACAGGCTCACAAGGTCGAAGACGCGCTTGAAGTTCAGCGACAGATTGCGGATGTGAGAACTGAGATCGAAAAGCTCGAAGGCCGAAAACGTTTCCTGGAAAATCGTTCGAGCATGTCGACTATTACGGTAAATGTTCGTACGCCCGTACAGATCGTTGTAAGCGCTTCAGGCTTTGGACACACAATCCGAGAGGCCACAGCTGACAGTATTGATATCGCGTCAGGTATCGTTCTGTTTTTTGTTCGTCTTGTTATAGTGATGACGCCTGTTTTGGGCCTCGTAGGGTTGCCGCTCAGTTTGGTTGTTCTATATTTCAAACGAAGGGCCTACAGAATTAGACTAGCGCATGAATTAGAAGCAAGTCCTGCTGTTGATTGAGGAAGAACATGAGTAAATCAAAATTGGTCGTCGTTGTGCTGACTTTGTGCATCGTGTCTAGCTGTGCGACGAATCAGACGAAGAATCAGACGGAGAATACAGTCACCACTCCCAACGCAAACGGGGAAACCAAACAAGCTCGAAATTCGCGCGACGTGGTAAAAGCGACGGGCCTTCCCACAGAGATCAAGCGGAATGAAACTGGAGACGCAGTTGTAGAAGTCAGCATCGAGAAGGGCTATCACGTAAACGCCAATCCGCCAACGCTTCCCTATCTCAAAGCAACTGAGTTGGAAATCGCTCCACCGCCTGGAACTTCAATAAGTTTCATTGTCTACCCGAATGCGATTAGTAAGACATTTGCCTTCTCAGATAAGCCACTGTCGGTGTATGAAGGGACGACGACCATCAAAGCTAAATTGAAGGTTGATAAGTCGGCCACTCCCGGTACGCAAAACCTTTCCGGCAAATTAAACGTCCAAGCTTGCGATGATCAGGTTTGCTACGCGCCCGGAACTTTGGATGTGAGCATTCCGTTGAGTATCAAGTGAAAAGGGTTTGGATCATTCTAGCTGGATTGTTTGCAGTTGCTGCCCTCGTGCTGTTTCTGCGTAATGATTACGACAAGGCATTCATTTTTGCAGCGTTGGGTTCGGTTTCCTGGTTTCTGAGCTACCGCATTCAAATGCGCCAGATGGTAAAAGCGAATGAGCCACCAGACGAATTGGAAAGTTTGGAATCAGATGAAGAGAAATAAATTAAGCATCTTATTTTTGGCACTGCTGGCGTTCGCATTTCTACCATTGTCCATCAACGCCTCGGAGGAGACGGACGTCCGAGACATGGTGAATCGTGTGTTTGAGCAACTCAAGTCGCATGACTACAGTAGCCTTTATGATGTTCTGCCCGGAACAACACGTAACCGCATGTCGCGCGATCGCTTCGTCAGTTCTTTGGAACGTGCGCAGGGGATTTATGAATTGGATCGGTTGGAGGTCGGAGCAGTCAAAGTGTCAGGAAATTTAGCCGTAGTAGATACTGTGTTGTATGGACGCGTGACTGTGCCGACGCAGACTGAGGGTAAGATCGTAGTTCAGCAATATCTCGTCAAAGAAGATGGAAAATGGCGCGTCGCAACCGGCGATCAACCGACCATCAAAAAGTTTCTGGCGTCGAATCCTTCCTTTAGTAAAGGCTTCAGAATTCAACAGCCGCGTATCTACGTAAAGCAGAATGGAAAGTGGATCCAGTTTTCCCGCCCAGCACCGGCCCGCAAGCGGACTTAAAAAGGTCGACCTCTCCTCAGGTCAACATCAGATCCTCGAAAGACAACTGAGCATCATCCACTCGTTCTTCGTACTCTCCGTGGCGGATTCGGTACTTAGGAACTTCGAGAGATTCTCGAACCGCATCGAGGTGGAACCTGATGATGTGTGGCGTCAGGCGGACTGAAGGAATCCGCCGACGTTGAGCCAATCGACGCACCGTGGATTCACTCACTTGAAGGATTGCAGCAAGTTGCTTTGCGGTCAGGAATTCTTCGCGCTCTTCCATATCGAAAACTATTAAGCTTGAT
>Ga0070671_100003531_pt1 | contig 12223 bp, 8 predicted proteins | sample KBSS73metaG_FD_65341 | JGI IMG/M metagenome (GOLD analysis project Ga0070671, IMG submission 65341) | Switchgrass rhizosphere microbial communities from Kellogg Biological Station, Michigan, USA - KBS S7-3 metaG | ecosystem: Host-associated > Plants > Roots > Rhizosphere > Soil ...
GCGCCGAGGCCGCCGGTGAAGAGGCCGTAGCCGTAGGCGACGTGGACCATGTCGCCGGGCCGGCCGCCGGCGGCGCGGATCGAGCGCGCGACGAGGTCGGCCCAGGTGTCGATGTCGTGCAGCGTGTAGCCGACGACGGTGGGCTTGCCGGTCGTGCCCGACGACGCGTGGATGCGGGCGAGCCGCTCGCGCGGCACCGCGAGCATGCCGAACGGATAGTTGTCGCGCAGGTCGCTCTTCACCGTGAACGGGAAGCGGGCGATGTCGCTGAGCTCCTTCAGGTCGCCCGGGTGGACGCCCTGAGCGTCGAACGCGCGCCGGTAGTGGGCGACGTGGTCGTAGGCGTGCTGCACGCTCCAGCGCATCCGCTCGAGCTGGAGCGCGCGCAGCTCGTCGACGCTGGCACGCTCGATCGGCTCGAGCTCGCCGGGGAGCGGCAGGCGCGACGTCATCGCGTTGCCGCTTCGCCAGCGGGCGCCGGAATCACGGTGCGATCGCCGAGCCGCGCCGAGCGACCACGGACCAGGGCGACGCGCGCGCCGGCCCGGTTGGTGACGACGATGTCGTAGACGCCGGTGCGTCCGGCGCGCGTGACCTCGAACGCCTCGGCGGTGAGGACGTCGCCGCGCTGCACCGGGGCCAGGAAATCGACGGTCAGGCCGGCCGCGACGGTCAGCTCGTTGCGCGAGTTGCACGCGAACGCGAACGCCGAGTCGGCGAGCGTCGTGATGAAGCCGCCGTGGCAGATCTCGTGGCCGTTGAGCATGTCGTCTCGCACCGCCATCTCGAGGCGCGCCGTGCCGGCGCCGAGGTCGAGGATCCGCATGCCGAGCCCCTGCGACGCGCGATCGGCGGCGAACATGTGCGCGCCGACCTCCTGCGGCGACGGGGCGCCGGACGATTGCTCCAAAGCCGCCGCGCCCATCTAGCGGTCGGTGAAGACGGCGACGCGCTTGGCCATGAACGCGGCGACGCCTTCCTCGAAGTCATGCGCCGCGCCCAATGTTCGCTGCGCGTCGGCCTCGAGGCTCAAGGCGGCGGCGAGATCGAGGTGCTGCGACGCGTCGAGCGCCTGCCGCGTGGCCACCAGCGCGCGCGTCGGCAAGGCGGCGAGGCGAGCGGCGAGCGCGTCGACCTCGGCCGCGAAATCGGCATCGTCGACGCACTTCCAGATGAGGCCGAGACGGACGGCGTCTTCGGCTCCGAGCTTGTCGCCGAGCATCGCCAGGCCGAGCGCGTTGGCGCGACCGACGAGACGCGGCAGCAGCCAGGTGCCGCCGCAGTCGGGAATGAGGCCGATCTTCGAGAACGCCTGGATGAAGCTCGCCGATCGCGCCGCGACGACGACATCGCAGAGCAGCGCGAAGTTCGCCCCCGCGCCGGCGGCGACGCCGTTGACGGCGGCGATCACCGGTACCGGCAGCGAGCGGATGCGCAGCGCGAGCGGCTTGTAGAAGCGCTCGATGGCGTCGCCGACGTCGGTCACGGCGCCGGGGGCGTCGCGATTCGGCGCGACCGCCGGGTCGCCGAGATCCTGTCCGGCGCAAAAGCCGCGGCCGGTGCCGGTGACGACGACGCAGCGAACGTCGCGATCGCCGGCCGCGGCGTCGAGCGCCGCGCGCAACTCGCCGTGCATCGCGGCGGTGAAGCTGTTGAGGGCCTTGGGACGGTTCAGCGCCAGGGTGCGAACGTTGCCGGAATGGCTGACGCGAACGAGCGGCTCTTCCACGGTGTCTCCTGTCCGTGCCGGGCCAAAACATCGTCGACCGACCGGTAGGAAATAGTGTAGGCCGAGCGACCGCGCTTGGCAAGCGCTCGGCGCCGATCGCGGACGGCCCTCGCCGGCGGGGTCAGATCAATTGCGCTTGAGGAAAGCGAGCAGGCGCCGTTCGCCGGGTTGCAGCCCGCGCCGGCTTGCCGCCTTGTCGAGGTCGGCGATCAGATCGTCGTCGACCTCGGTCGCGAGCGCCTCGAGGACGCGCGGATGGACGTACGACTTCTTGCAGACCGCGACGGTGTTGCCGAGCTGCCGGGCGACCTCTCCGAGCAGCTCCTTCACGCTCCTGCGCGTGCCGTCGGCCGCGCGCGCGCCCTCGATCCACAGGGCGAGCGCATGGGCCGTGCCGTGCCAGGTGCGGAAGTCCTTGGCGGTGAAGTCGGCGCCGCTCGCCTCGCGGATGTAGTCGTTGACGTCGGCCGAGCCGACGCCGCGCACCGTGCCGTCCTCGTCAACGTACTGGAACAGGTCTTGCCCCGGCATCGCCTGGCAGCGACGCACGACCCGGGCGACGCGCGGATCGTCGAGCGCGAGCTCGTGCTCCTTGCCGCTCTTGCCGCGAAAGCGCAGCTGGAGGCGATCGCCCGAGACCGCGGCGTGGCGATTGCGCAGCGTCGTCAGCCCGTACGAGCGATTGGTGCGCGCGTATTCCTCGTTGCCGATCCGCACGTGTGTCGTGTCGAGCAGGCGAACGATGGTAGCGAGCACGGTCTCGCGCTTCGGCCGCGTGGCCACCGGCGCGGCGAGGTCGGCGGCGACGCGCTTCCTGATGCGCGGCAGCGCCGCGCCGAACTCGAGCATTCGCTCGAACTTGTCGGCGTCGCGGGCGACGCGCCAGTCGGGGTGATAGCGATACTGCTTCCGGCCGCGCGCGTCGCGGCCGGTCGCCTGGAGATGGCCGTTGGCGCGCGTGCAGATCCAGACCTCTTCGTACGCCGGCGGGACCGCGAGAGCGCGGATCCGGCGCAGCTCCTCGGCATTGCGGATCCGCTTGCCGTCGGGGCCGACATAGGCGAAGCCGCCGCGGTCGCGGATGCGACGGATTCCAGGAGCGTCATCGCTGACCCAGACCAGGCCGCGCGGCGTCTCGGCCACGGCGGCGCTCGCGGCCGCCGTCTTCGCGACGCGCGCGACCGCGGCGCCGCGTTTCGCCGGGCCAGCACGCGCGGCGCCGGCTTTCAATTGGCTCGCGAGCACGCCCTTGCTGTTCGAACGGCTGGCGCGCGCGGGCCCAGCTCGGTCGGCGACCCGAGCGCTGGTCATCGATGCGCGATGGCCGGCGGCGTCCCGGTCGGCGGCTCGCGCACCGGCGCCGGACCCGCTGGCGCACGCGGATCGTCGATCGCCGGCGGAACGCCTTGCGGGTTCTGCGGCGTCGGTGGCAGCGGCGTCGGTGGCACCGGCTTCGGGGGTTGGGGATCTTGAGTGGGCAAGGCGACTCCGATGGCCGCGCTGGAGGGCAAGCGCCATGCCGCGAAGCAGGAACACACTGCAGCGGGCGCGCGCCTTGCCCGACGGCGCCGGTTCGCCACGACGCGCCGTTTGCTCGTTCGACTCTCATGCCCTCATCGCCTCGTCGCGCTTCGTCGACCCCCGAGCCACGCCCGAATGCGTGGCGAGCTCGCCTGTCGCGCGTCCTTCGCGACACCTTCGGGCTCAAGCGGCTGCGCGAAGGGCAGGACGCGACGATCGCCCACGTGATGGCGGGCGAGCCGACCCTGGCGGTGATGCCGACAGGCGCCGGCAAGTCGCTCTGCTATCAGCTTCCGGCCTTGCTGCTGCCGGGAACGACGCTCGTCGTGTCGCCGCTGATCGCGCTGATGAAGGACCAGTGCGACAAGCTGCGCGAGCGCGGCGTCGCTGCGTTCCAGCTGAACAGCGCCGTCGCCGCCGACGAGATCGACGCCGCCGAGCACGCCATCGCCGCCGGCGCGGCGAAGATCATCTTCACGACGCCCGAGCGCCTCGCCGATGCCGCCTTCCTCGACCTCGTCGCGGCGCATCCGGTGAGCCTGCTCGTCGTCGACGAGGCGCACTGCATCTCGCAGTGGGGCCATGATTTCCGGCCGGCATTCCTCGAGATCGGCAGCGCCGTTCCGCGCCTCGGCAAGCCGACCCTCCTCGCGCTGACCGCCACCGCGACCGAGGCGGTGATCGCCGACATCGCGCGCCAGCTCGGCGTCGCCCGCTTCGCGGTCGTCAACACCGGCGTGTATCGGCCGAACCTGCACTACCGCGTCCTCCAGGTCACGAACGAGGACGACAAGCTGCAGCGCGCCGTGACACTGGTCGCGACGAGCGACGGCGCCGGCCTCGTCTACACCGCGACGGTAAAGGCCGCCGAGGAAGTGCACACGGCGCTGCGCGAAGCCGGGCTCGACGCCGTCCTCTACCACGGCAGGCTCGGCGCCGCCGAGCGCAAGGCGCGTCAGGACGATTTCATGGCCGGGCGAGCGCGCGTGATGGTCGCGACCAACGCGTTCGGGCTCGGCATCGACAAGGCCGACACGCGCTTCGTCGTCCACTACCAGATGCCCGCGGGGCTCGACGCGTACTACCAGGAGTCGGGCCGCGCCGGTCGCGACGGCGAGCCCGCCGAATGCACCCTCCTCTTCCTGCGCAGCGACAAGGCGGTGCAGCAGTTCTTCCTCGCCGGCCGCTATCCGGCCAAGGAAGACGTCGCCGATCTCTACGGCGCGCTGCAGCAGGGCCGCGACGACGGCGCACGGTGGACGCTCGAGACGCTGCACGGCGCGATCGATCGACCGAAGGCGAAGCTGCAGGTCGCGCTGCGACTGCTGCGCCATCGCGGCGTCGTCGCGCAGGGCCGCGACGGCGAGCTAACGCTGACGAAGGCCGGCCTCGATGCCGATGCGCTCGACAAGCTGCTTCTCTCCTATCGCGAGAAGCGCGAGAGCGATCGGGCAATGCTCGAGCGCATGGTCTTCTACGGTCAGACCGGCCAGTGCCGATGGAAAGTGCTGCTCGAGAACTTCGGCGAGGCCGAGGGCTTCGGCGCATGCGGGACGTGCGACAACTGCATCCGGATCGCCGCCGCCGTCGCCGCCGCCGAACGCGAGCGCGACGCCGAAGCCGAGATGAACGAGGGCGCGGCCGACGCCGCGCCGGCAGCGTCGCTGCCCGAGCGCGGCGAGCTGGTGAGCGTTCCGCGCTACGGCCAGGGCATCGTCGACGCGGTCGACACGGAAGGCGTCACTGTCGTCTTCCCCGAAGGCTCGCGGCGCGTGTTCCTGCCGGCATTCGTTCGCCGTCGCGCGCCCGCGCGACAAGGCTCGCGAAGACGAGAAAAACTTACCGCAAGCGCTGCCTGAGAGACGCCGGCCCGACCGCATCGAGTCGACCTGCCGGCCGTGTTTCTCCGAGGTAAACGGGCCGTGTTCTGATGTGGCACGGGTGTTGCTCACGAGGCCCCTCGGCAACGTCGTCGCGCGCCTGTCGCGACCCCTTTTTCCGAACCGTATCGCACGACCGAACGATGAGCTTCCTGACCCTGCAGCCGCGCCAGCGGCAACAGCACACCGTCACCCCGCGCCTGCAGCACGCGGTTCGCCTGCTGCAGCTTTCTTCTCTCGACTTCGCCCAGGAAGTCCACGACGCGATGGGCCGCAATCCGTTCCTCGAGGTCGAGGATTCGCCGCAGGACGCGGGCCACGTCGACGTCGCCGCGAGCGACGGCGAGAGCGAGCCGCGCGGCATCGATCTCGAGGCATCGGCGCCGATCGCCGACGCGCCCTACGACCGTGACAACTGGCAGCAGTCGTCATCCAGCGTTCGCCAGCAAGGCGGCGACGGCGACATCGGCGCGCTCGACATGATCCCCGCCGACGTCGGACTGCGCCAGCACCTGCACGGCCAGATCAACGTGCTGCCGCTCGAGCAGCGCGATCACGCGCTCGCCTGCGCGATCATCGAATCGCTCGACGACGACGGCTACCTGCGCGTCGCGCTCGACGAGCTCGCCGAGACGAGCGGCATGTCGCCCGCGGTCGAGGAAGCCGAGATGCAGATCGCGCTGAAGCGCGTCCAGTCGCTCGATCCGCCGGGAGTCGGCGCGCGCAGCGTCGCCGAGTGCCTGCTGCTGCAGCTGCCTGCGATCGACGACGCGGCCGAGCGCGAGCTCGCGCGCGAAATCATCAGCAGCCACCTCGATCGCCTCGCCCAGCACGACGTGACCGGTCTGGCGCGCCTGCTGAAGCGCACTCCCGTCGAGATCGAGGCGGCGTGCGAGCGGATCCGTCACCTGAGCCCGCGCCCGGGCTGGAACGTCGAGCCGACCGCGACCCAGTTCATCACCCCCGACGTGATCGTGCGCAAGGTGCGCGGCCGCTGGACGGCTACGCTCAACCGCGCCGTCGTTCCGCGCGTCAAGCTGAACCAGACCTACGCCTCGATGTTCCAGGAGCATCGCGACAGCCAGCACGGCGAGCTCGCGCAGCACCTGCAGGAGGCGCGCTGGACGGTGAAGAACGTCCAGCAGCGCTTCTCGACCATCCTCATGGTCGCCGAGGCGATCCTGAAGCGCCAGCAGCACTTCCTCGAGTTCGGGCCGATGGCGATGAAGCCGCTCGGCCTGCGCGAGATCGCGACCGAGCTCGGCCTGCACGAGTCGACGGTCTCTCGAGTCACCAACAACAAGTACATGGCGACGCCGGTCGGCGTGTTCGAGCTCAAGTACTTCTTCTCGCGCGAGATGGCGACGGCGAGCGGCACGGCGTGCTCGGCGACCGCGATCCGCGGCGTGATCAAGGGAATGATCGACGCCGAGAACCCCGCCGACCCGCTCTCGGACGCGCAGATCGCGCGCCTCCTCGTTCGCCAGGGCCTGAAGGTCGCGCGCCGCACGGTCACCAAGTACCGCCAGCTTCTCAAGGTCGCCTCGGTCGAGCGGCGGCGTCGTCTCGCCCGCCCCGCGGCCGACGCGGCGGCCTGAGCGTCGAACCGACGCCGAGCGGCATGCCGATTGCCCCTCCCGAGCGCAGAGTTGCGCGGCGTCGACGCAACGGGGAGCCAGGGCTGGCCGTGGCAAGCGAATCGCAACGAGACGGCGTCGAGCCGGTTCCCGGCCCTGCCGAGGTGGGCGCGGAATCCGTGCGGATGATCGAAGCCGCGCCGGTCCTGATCTGGGGCGCCGGGCTCGACTGCGTCAACGACTGGTTCAGCCCCTCCTGGACGGCGTTCAGCGGCCGCAGCGTCGACGAGCTTCGAGGCGACGGCTGGACCCGCCTCGTTCATCCCGAGGACCTGGACCGCTGCCTCGGCATCCGCGCCACCAGCTTCGACGCGCGCGCGCCGTTCTCGATGGACCTGCGGCTGCGCCGGCATGACGGCAGCTATCGCTGGATGCAGGACACCGGCGTGCCGCGCTTCGGCAGCGACGGCGCGGCGATCGGCTACGTCGGCAGCTGCGCCGACATCCACGAGAGGAAGGAGCTCGAGGAATCGCTCGCCGAGCGCACCCAGCAGCTGCGCCTCGCCGAGCGCCGCCAGGGCCAGTTCCTCGCCATGCTCTCGCACGAGCTGCGCAACCCGCTCGCGCCGATCGCCAACGCGGCGAGCGTGCTTCGCACGCTCGAGAGCACGAACCCGATCTTGGTCCGCCTGCGCGAGATCCTCGAGCGGCAGGTCGGCCGGATGGGCCACCTGATCGAGGAACTGATCGACGTGACCCGCGCCGCGCAGGGGCAGATCACGCTGGTTCGCGAGCAGGTGTCGGTCGAGAGCATCGTCCAGGCGGCCGTCGCGAGCAGCCACGACAAGCTGAACGAGGGCGGCCACCGGCTCGACGTCGACGTTCCCGACGAGCGCCTGTTCGTCCGCGGCGACCGCGGCCGGCTCGCGCAGGCGCTCTCGCATCTCATCATCAACGCCGCCAAGTTCAGCTTCCAGCCGAGCACGGTGTCGATCGGGGTTCGGCGCGCCGCGAAGACCGTGCAGATCTCGGTCAAGGACACGGGCGAAGGGATCGACCCCAAGTTCCTGCCGCACGCCTTCGAGCTGTTCGCGCAGCAGGACCAGACGCTCGCCCGCACCCTCGGCGGCCTCGGCGTCGGCCTGACGCTCGCGCGCCGAATCGCCCAGCTGCACGGCGGCGACGTCGAGGGCTTCAGCGAAGGACCCGGCAAGGGCAGCGAGTTCGTCCTCTGGCTGCCGCTGACCGAGCCCGAGCTCGCGCCGGACCCGCCGGAGGGCGATGTGCCGCGGCTGAGCGAGAGCTACCGCGTCCTCATCGTCGAGGACAACCCCGACACGCTCGAGAGCCTGCGCCTGCAGATGGAGCTGTGGGGCACCGAGGTCAGCACCGCCAGGAACGCCGAGGAGGCGCTCGACCTCGCCGCCAGGGTCCGACCGCAGATCGTCCTGTGCGACATCGGCCTGCCCGGAATCGACGGCTTTCGGCTGGTCCAGCCGCTGCGCGAGACGCTGAAGGGAGACCCGGTCGTGTTCGCCGCGGTAACCGGCTACGCCAGCGCCGAGGACCAGCAGCGCGCGCTCGAGGCCGGCTTCGATTCGTTCTTCGTCAAGCCGCTCAACCCGGGCAGCCTGGCGCACCTGATCCGCTCGTTTCCGAGCCGGTCCGCCGAGAAGACGTCGTAGGCGGGGCTAGACCGCCGGCAGCAGCCGGCGCGCCGCCTCAGCGGACCTCGTCGAGGGCGCCGGGCTCGCTCAGCGGGTCGCCGTCCTCGGCGGCGTATTCCTTGAGCCGGTTGTAGAGCGTCTTCAGGCTGATGCCGAGCGTCGCCGCCGTCTTCTCCTTGTGGCGGCCGAGGTGCTCGAGCGTCGCGAGGGTCAGCAGCCGCTCGACTTCGGCGAGCGTCGCGCCGACGCGAACGGTGACGGTGGGCGCCGCGCCGCCGGCGACTGCCGCGCCGGCCGACGTCGGCAGGCAGTCGTCGTGCAGGGTCGCGCCGGCGGTCATCACGTAGGCGCGATAGACGACGTTGCGCAGCTCGCGAACGTTGCCCGGCCAGCGGTACGCGGCGAACTTCTCGAGGACGTCGCCGCCGAACCGCTTCACGGCGCCCTCGCGCTCGCCGATCTGGGCCAGGAAATGGCGCGAGATGAGCGGGATGTCCTCGGTCCGCTCGCGCAGCGGCGGCAGGTGGATCGGGAACACGTTGAGGCGATAGAGCAGGTCCTCGCGCAGCTTGCCGCGCGCGACGGCCTCGTTCGGGTTGCGATTGGTCGCGGCGATGATCCGGACGTCGGTCTCCTGGACCTGGGTCGAGCCGACGCGCATGAAGGTTCCCGTCTCGAGCACGCGCAGCAGCTTGACCTGGAGGTCGAGCGGCATCTCGGTGATCTCGTCGAGGAAAAGCGTGCCGCCGTTGGTGCGCTCGAAAAAGCCCAGATGCTGGCGCTCGGCGCCCGTGAAGCTGCCCTTCTCGTGGCCGAAGATCTCGCTTTCCATCAGGTGCGGCGAGATCGCGCCGCAGTTGACGGCGAGGAACGGATGGCTGCGGCGCCGGCTGAGGTCGTGGACCGTTCGCGCGACGACTTCCTTGCCGGTGCCGCTCTCGCCCGTGATGAACACCGAGACCGCCGTCGGCGCGACGCGGACGATCTGCTGGTAGACGCGCCGCATCGGCGCCGAGCGGCCCCAGAGCGCGCCGAAGTGGCCCTCGCTCTCGAGCGTCGATTCGAGGTCGCCGGCAGCGGCCTTCAGCGCCGAAGGCTTGGTCACCCGCGACAGCACGCCCTGGAGCTGCTTCAGGCTCATCGGCTTGACGAGGTAGTCGGCGGCGCCGAGGCGAAGCGCCTGGATCGAGGTGTCGAGGCTGGCGTGGCCGGTGATCAGCACCAGCTCGGCGTTGGGCAGCTGCTTGACATCGCTGAACAGCTCCATGCCGCTGCCGTCGGGCAGCATCAGGTCGAGGAGGACGATGTCGGGCTCCTGCAGCGCCATCTGGCGGCGCGCATCGCGCAGCGATCCCGCCGTGGCCACGGTGAAGCCCTCGTTGGCGATCAGCATCGCCATCGTTTCTGCGGCGTCGGCGTCGTCGTCGACGAGCAAGGCGTGAGGCACTCGACAGTTCCTTCTTGAGACGGGCCAGTATGGCACCTCGCTGCGGCACGGCCCCCCGCCGCCCGCGCAGCCGGAATGGTACGCAGGGTCGATGCGCGGCTCCAGCGCGCGGCACCGATTCAACCGTCGGATTCCGCCTACGGGAACGCCGACGGAACACTCGAGACCGAGCCGGATCGCCCGCAACAGGACCGGGGCGATCTCTACAGCGGCTGGTCGGGGTGCCAGCCGAGGACGGTCATCAGGATGAAATAGCCGACGACGTAGCCAACGGCGACGTGCCATCCGCCCAGGATCCACGATTTCACCGAGCGGGCCTCGGGGAACTGGCTCGCCAGCGCGACGCCGGCCGACGAGCCGAACCAGATCATCGAGCCGCCGAAGCCGACGGCGTAGGCGAGAAAGCCCCAGTCGTAGCCGCCCTGACGCAAGGCGAGCGCGGTGAGCGGGATGTTGTCGAAGACGGCGGAGACGAAGCCGAGGCCGAGGGCGACCTGCCACGACGCCGCCGGCAGCGCCTCGACCGGCATCATCGACGCGCACAGGACGAGGCTGATGAGGAAGACTCCGCCGCGCGTCGCCGACGGCAGGACGCTCCAGTCGGGCCGGACCGAAGGCGCGAACACGAGCAGCGCCGCCCACACCGCCAGGCCGATCGCCGGCAGGCCGCTCAGCCACGCGCCCTGCGCGAACTGGCCGAGGACGTTGGCGGCGATGGCCGCGGCGAGGACGGCGGCGACGACACCGAGGCGCGCCTTGTCGATGGTGATCCCGCCCGGCGCGTCCTTCAGGATCGGCTGGAACGCCTGCTGCTGGCGCGCGGCGACGACGCCGAAGAAGAGAAGCGCGGGGATCGCGGCGACGTAGGCCTCGAGGACCTGCAGCGGCTTGACCCCGGCGATCCACATCATCGTCGTCGTCGTGTCGCCGACGACGCTTCCCGAGCCGCCGGCGTTCGAAGCGGCGACGATCGCGGCGAGAAAGCCGACGTGGACGCGGCCGCGATAGAGCGCCGTCGCCATCGTCCCGCCGATCATCGCGGCGGCGATGTTGTCGAGAAAGCTCGACAGGACGAAGACGACCGCGAGCATCGCGAAGCCGCCCTTCCAGTCGTCGGGAAGCAGGTTCGGCAGCAGCAGCGGCAGCCGGCTTTCCTCGAAGTGCCTGGCGAGCAGCGCGAAGCCGACGATCAGGAGGAACAGGTTGATCACCAAGACCCACTCGCCGGCGAGATGCGCGCCGAGGCCTGCCGCTCCCGGCGTGCCGTGGAACGAGGAGAAGACGAGCTTGTAAACGGTGATGACCGCCAGGCCGATCAGGGCGACGCGCAGCGAGTGGCGGTGCAGCACCGCGACGCCGGCGAGGACGGCGGCGAAGAGGATGAATTCGATCGGGACGCCGGCGACGGCGGGGATGGCGGAGTGCATGCGTTCGGCAAAGAGTCGGACGCGCGATTGGACTCGAAGCACGCCGAACGCGAATCAGGGGAAGCCGAGGGTGACAAGCGCCCCGGGGGCTGTCGAGCGGCCCTCGTTTTGCGCGCGTTCGTGCGCGGTGGACGCTTTGCGCGCGTCCGCGCGCGGTGGGTCAGAGACGCGCCAGGTCGGGCCCGCCCGCCGGTCCGAACCACGTTCTCGCGTAGGCGCGCCTCGCCGCCGTCTCGCCGTTGCGGTCGCCCTTCAAGCGATACACCTCGGCCAGCCCGGCGAGCGCCCAGCCGTTGTTGCGGACACGCGCGAGCGAGTCGCGGAAGGCGCGCTCGGCGTCGTCGAGCCGGTTCTGGCGCAGGCGAACGCTGCCGAGCGACTGGCGCACCGGGTAGTACCAGTACGACGGCTCGGTGTACTTGAGGCTGTCCTCGAGCGCGATGGCCTCCTCGTAGGCCTTGGCGGCGCCGTCGAGATCGCCGCCGGCGTCGGCGATCCGGCCGGTCGCGACCAGGCGCGCCGTCTGCAGGATCTCCTTGGCCGGAACGCCCCAGGCGTCGTAGGCCTTGAAGTCGCTCTTCGACTCGAGCGCGGCGATCGCGTCGGTCTCGGCGCGCGCCGACGCGGCGTCGTTCTTGCGCGCGAACGCGACGGCGCGAGCGTAGTGGTACATCGCCCTGACGAGGACGAGCTGGTCGTCGGGCTTGGCGAGCGCGAGCACCGTGTCGGGATCGCCGAAGGTGACCTGCGTCGTGTAGGGCGCGGCCTTCACCGGCTCCATGATCTGGAACAGCTTCGCCAGCTCGGCCGGAACCGCGGCGTCGAGCTTCTTCGCCGCGGCGACGGCGGTCGCCGCGTCGCCGCCCATCTGCGCCGAGACCATCACGAAGTGGATGTTGTGCGGGTAGTACGCGCTCTTGTAGAGCGGATCGGAAGGCGAGCGCTGGAAGTACTGCTCGTCGATCGCCACCGCGC
>Ga0070671_100003539_pt1 | contig 12205 bp, 5 predicted proteins | sample KBSS73metaG_FD_65341 | JGI IMG/M metagenome (GOLD analysis project Ga0070671, IMG submission 65341) | Switchgrass rhizosphere microbial communities from Kellogg Biological Station, Michigan, USA - KBS S7-3 metaG | ecosystem: Host-associated > Plants > Roots > Rhizosphere > Soil ...
CCCAGCTGCAATAGGGCAACGCCTCGCAGCCCTCGAGCCCATCCTCGCCAGCCGGTGCCATCGGCGTCACGACTCGCCAAAGCCAATGCCATCTTCGGCCTTCACGAGCGCTTCTGGCTGGACCTCGCGATGCGAGGTACAGGAGATGGCTTGCCACGGTCAGCTTCGCCTGGATCGAAGGATCCAGGGCGTCGGACCGTCGATAGGCCTCGAGAGCCTCGTCGTCGCGCCCTAGCGCCGTGAGGATGGACCCACGCGTCGAATGGAGGTGGGCGAGCCGTTCCGTGCTCTTGTCGATCGTTTCACGTTCTTCGCGTTCGATGTATGCGGCGACGTACTCGAGAGCCTGTGGCGTGTCTTGGGGCGCATGAGCGGATCGAGCCCCTTCGTGGAACTCCATGAGCCGGCCGCATCCAGATGCTCATCGTCGAGGATCAAGCGATCTTGGGATGTCTCTCGAATGTCAACAACAGCCACGTGAACACTGTGGCCCTTTGCCGGTCTCCGCCTCCACCAACGCTGCATCAACGCTGGTGAGTGGATGGCGCCGTTCGCATTTCTTACGTAACTGTCGAACGGTTCCTCCTCGGTGGACACCTCATGTCCGGCCATTAGTTGGCACTTCAGAACCGGCCATTTCGAGTTGGCCGCCGAGACCGGTGAGGTTTACCCCACAGCCGTCTCCGTGCGCAAGTCGGTCTGTGTTTTCGTGCGCCAGCTTCTCGGCCCGCACTTGGATGTGGGCGTGGTGGAGGAGCCGATCGAGGAGCGCGGTCACCGCGGCGGTGTCACCCAGGAGCTTGCCCCAGTCGTCGACTGGGCGGTTCGAGGTCAGGATCGTCGAGGCCCGTTCGTAGCGACGCATGATGAGGTCGAGGAGGTCCTCGGCCGCCGTGTGTGGGAGCTTGCGCATGCCCAGATCATCGACGATCAGCAGGGGCACGGTAGCCAGCTCGGCGAAGAAGGCCTTGCGCTTGCCGTCCAGAGTGGCGTCGGCGATCTCTTCGATGAGCCGGTCCTGGCGACGCTGCAGCTCGTCGGCGACGAGCGTGGCGACCAGGTCGAGGGGCGCGAGCTTCTCAGCCTGTGCGTGCCGCAGCCTGGCTTCTGAGTTCCTCGCCGTCGTCAACGTCTCGGCCGGCCGACCTAATGGAGGAAAGGGAGAGTGCAGCCCTGATGCGCGAGCGGATCCGCCTCAAGGCCGGTTTCCGGGGCCACTTGGGCAGGCCAGATCTAATGTCCGATAAGATATATTATGTCAACTTAATATCCGACAGCCTCCTTGATCCCTCTCAGCGCCTTGTCCTTCGAGGAACGGCGCTGTCACCGCCCTTCTTCCCACTCGGCTTCAGGCGGCAATGTAGTCGGTCGTTGCCGGGTCTCATGCGGCAGTCTATGATCCCGCGCGTGAACAGGCTGAGCCGTTACATCTTCGCTGAGACCTTGCGCCCGTCGCTCCTGGGGCTGTTGTTCTACACCTTCGTCATGGTGATGAACCAGCTCTTCGTGGTCGTCCGGGAGACGTTTCAGCGCGGCGCCGGCTTTTCCATCGTCATCCAGCTTCTTATTCTGGCCCTACCGAAGATCCTCGTCCTGACCATCCCGATGTCCCTGCTCCTGGGGGTCCTGGTGGGCCTGGGACGGCTCTCGGCGGACTCCGAGGTGGTCGCCCTGCGCGCCGCGGGAGTCTCGTACTGGCGCATGGCGCGCCCCGTGCTCGTCCTGGGCTTCCTGGGGTTCCTAGTGTCGGCCCTGGTCTACCACATAGGCGTCCCGTGGACCAACGAGCAGATCGCCGGGGTCCGGGTCAGCATGCTGCGCACGACCGACCCCAACCGGGAGATCCGAGCCGGCGTTTTCTACGATGAGATTCCCGACACCCTCGTCTACGCCGAGGAAGTCGTCCGCGGGGATCGCGTCTGGCCGCTGCGCCACGTGATCGTCGCCACCAGCCGCGTCGACGCCTCCATCACGACGGACACGCCGCGCCCGGAGAGCCCCTCCGACGCCGAGACCGCCGCTGAGCCCGACGTCGCCCCGCCGCCCGACCGCACGGTCGTCTGCGGCGAGCGCGGGCGCATCGAGATGACGCCCGACGCGAGCAAGGTCACCTTCATCATCGAGAAGGGCGAGATCCACATCGAGAACCCGAAAGACCCCGCGGGCTACCAGCGGATCCGGCAGCGTCAGTTCACGACCGCCCTTACGCTGGGCGGCTCGGACAGCTCCGCCGACACACACAAGCGGCAGGCGGCCGACTTCACGACGCCCCAGCTCCTGCTGGAGATCCGGGAGATGAAATCGGCTCCCGGCTGGGAGAAGAGTCCCGCGCGCCTGGGCCGGTGGCGCCAGGCGTTGTGCGAGCTCAACTGGCGCTTCTCGGTCCCCTTCGCGGCGATCGCCTTCTGCTTTCTGGCGTTCCCGCTCGGACTCATCAACCATCGCGGCGGCAAGGCCTCCGGCTTCGCCCTGAGCCTCGTGGTCATCATCTTCTTCTGGCTGGCGCTGCGGATCGGAAAGCAGCTCGCGATGGAGGGCAAGGTCCCCGTCGTCGTCGCGACCTGGGGCCCGGACCTGCTGGTGATCCTCGCCGGTTTCGGCCTTCTGCTCCTGCGCCAGAAGCGCGACGTCTTCAGCCTCTCGAGCGGGTCGCGGGCCTGGGTCCGCGCGCTGCAAACGCGCCTCGCCGGGTCCGGTCTCATGCGCCGGCGGCGGCTCCGGAAGGCCCCCGCGGTGGACCCCGATCCGGCCGTCTTCACGACGACCCCCGCCGCGCGCGGCCGCCTCACGGTCGTGGACCGCTACGTCTCCAGGCGCTTTCTCGGATTCTTCCTGCTGGTCCTTCTGTCGGCGTCCGCGCTGTACGAGATCGTGGAGGCGCAGGGCCTGATGGAGGCCATCTCCGAGGAACACCAGCCCATGTCCCTGGCCTTGAAGTACCTCGCCTACTTCACGCCGGGGATGCTGAAGATCGTCACGCCCATCGCCTGCCTCGTCGCCGCGATGATCACGCTGGGAACGATGGCGCGCGCGAACGAGGACACGGCCCTGAAGGCGGCCGGTGTCAGCATCTTCCGCATCTCGGCACCCCTTCTCTTCGTCACCCTGGGCCTCTCGTTCGGCTACTTCCTCGTCCAGGACTACGTCGCTCCCTACACCAACCGGAAGGCCTCGTACGTGCGCGACGAGATCGAGGGGCGGGCCAGCTCGGCGACCGTCTCGGGGACGCGCTGGGTCTTCGGGAGGGACAATCGTCTCTATGCCTACGGCGATTACAACACCGCGACGCGGACCCTACAGGCGGTCTCGGTGCTGCAGCTCGCGCACGACCCGTTCCGGATCCGCCGCCGCGTGATGTCTCCGCGGGTCTCCTGGGGGGCGCGGGGATGGGTCGCCGACAGCGGCTGGGAGCGTGAGTTCAAGGCCGAGGAAGAGCCCTATCGGCCGCTCGAGAACAGCGTCCTCTCCTGGCCCGAGACACCGGACGATTTCGCGCGTCAGGAGCGCTCGCTGCTCTCCACCGAGCGGCTCGCCGAGGAAATGAGCTTCTTCGCCCTGTGGAGCCACATCCGCAAGATGGAGAACAGCGGTTACGACACCACGCGCCTGTCGGTCTCGCTCTACGAGAAGCTCGCCTTCCCCGCCGCGCCGCTGGTCATGGTCCTGATCGGACTCCCCTTCGCGTTTCGCGCGGGGCGCCGGGGCTCGCTCTACGGGCTGGGGATCGCCCTGGGGCTGGTGATCGTGTACTGGTCGCTCTTCGCCGTTTCGAGCGCTCTCGGGGAGCAGTCCCTGCTTCCCCCCTTCCTCGCCGCATGGAGCCCCAACCTGATGTTCGCGCTCGCCGGGGGATATCTCTTCCTTTCGACGCGCTCCTGAGCGGGCGCCGCTACTGCTTGGCGTCGATGTTCCGGAGGAGCTCCTCGACTTCCTTCTGCCCCGGCTGGAGCTCGAGCGCGCGCCGCAGCGTCCTGCGCGCGGCGTCGGTGTCCCCGAGCGCGAGATCGATCTGCCCCATCAGCACGCAGATGCGGGGGTTGTCGGGCTGCAGGGCCAGCGCGCGCGACGCCTGCGACTTCGCGGACGTCGCATCGCCGCGCCTCAGGTAGAGTCCCGCCAGCGTCGCGATCGCGGCGGCGTTGTCCGGATTCCGGCGGATCGCCTCGCGGAGCACCTTCTCGGCGTTCTTGTCGTCCCCGTGACGCACGTACCAGAGGCCGAGGTTGAACAGCGCGTCCGGATAGCCCGGCTTGAGCTCGATCGCCTTCTCGTACTCCGCCTTTTCTTCCTCGTCCTTGCCCTGCGCGCCGAACACGACGCCGAGCGAGTTGTGACCTTCCGCGTACTTCTTGTCGAGTGCGATCGCGCGACGAAACGATTCCTCGGCGGCATGGAGATCGCCCTGGCGGTACAGGAGCGATCCCAGATTGTTGTGCAGATCGGGGTTCGCGTTGTCCTTGGTGAGCGCCTGGCGGTAGAGATTCGCCGCACCCTCGAAATCGCCGCGCTCCTGGAAGACGAGCGCGAGGTTCGCGTACGCGCCCATGAAGAAGGGGTCGGCGTCGATGGCCTTGCGGTAGTACGACTCCGCCTTGGTGGGGTCGCCGCGGCGTTTCGCGATGTTGCCCAGGTTGTTGAAGCCTTCCGCGTAGTCGGTGTCGACCTCCGTCGCCCTGATGAAATAGGACTCGGCCTTGGGGTAATCCTTCCGCGCGTCGTAGACGAGCCCCAGGCAGTTCAACGTGTCCGCATCGTTGGGCTCGAGCGCCAGGGCGCGCTGGAACTCCCGCTCGGCCGCCGCGAGATCGCCCTCCTTCATGGCGATGTTTCCGAGCATGAGGGGGACCTCCTTCATGCCCGCGTCGAGGTTTCCCGCCTTGCGCAGGTTCTCGACCGCGTGCACCGAATCGCCCTTCTGCCAGTAGGCCCGCGCGATGTTGATGTAGCCCGCGGCGAACCGCGGATTGTCCGCCATCGCCGCCTGGAACTCGGCGATGGCCTGGTCGTACTCCCCCTTCTGGAGCATCAGGATGCCGCGGTTGTTGTGGGCGTTGTTGCTCTCCTGGGTCAGATAGCCGAGCGAGATGAGCCTTTCGCGGATCTCGTCGTCGTCCTGGGTGGAGATCGGAGCGCCGCCCGTGGGCCGTGCCGCAGCGGCCGTCCGGCCGTCGGGAGCGCCGGCGCCTGCGACGGCGCCGCCCTCCAGAGTGCGCAACGGATGCTCGCGGAGGAACTCCTCGCTGATGGCGTCCGTCAGGACGCGTCCGTCCAGATTCGGCGGAATGGCGGCGCCGGCGAGCGCGAGCACCGTGGGCGCCACGTCGAAGACCGTCGCCTCCCGGACTTCTCCCACGTGCTTCGCCGCCGCGCCCGACACGATCAGGATCCCGTACTTGCGGTGCCACTCGGCCCCGCGGCCCCGGTCGATCCGGGAATCGGCCGTGATGGGCCGGTCCTGTCCCGAACGGAAGCCGTGGTCCGAGCAGATCACGTACGTCGCGGCCGGGCCGTGTCGCGCGACGATCTCCCCCACCAGCTCGTCGGCATAGATGTAGTAGCGGTCCACGACGCCGGCGAAGCGACGCGCTTCGTCATCCGTCACGCCGGGCATGCGGGGCGGCCGGAACCTCATGAAGAGGTGCGCGATCGTGTCCGTCCCTTCGATGTAGACGGATTCGATATTGGGCTTGTAGCGGGACTGGAGCGTCGCCGCGATCTTCCGGTAGGACTCACCCGAGGCGAGGATCGTCCGGAACTGGCGCAGGAGCTCCTGGTACTCGGGATTGGTCGTCTGCAGGACCGAGGGGTCGTCCAGGAAGCGCGCGGCGAACGCATCCGGCACGGCCTGGGGAGCCACGATGAGAGGCTTGATCGCATCGAAGACTTCGGGCGGCCAGGTCTTCCCTTGCGCCGTATCGTCGGACTTCACGCCGAAGAGCTGGTAGGCGATGCGGTCCGAGACGATGTACCCGTCCACCTTCTCGGCCGGGAACGACGCCCACCAGCCGACGAACCCCACCGTGCGACCCGCGTCGCTCAGGATGTTCCAGAGCGCGGGCACGCGCCGCAGGTTGCTCGTCACGGGGACGGCGGCTCCGGTGTCCTTGTTGACCGCCGTGAAGTCGACGATCCCGTGCCGTTCCGGCTTCACCCCGGTCGCGATCGTCGTCCAGATCACCGGGGAGAGGGTCGGCGAGATCGTCAACAGGCGCGATCGCGACCCGCGCTCGATCAGGGCGGCGAGGTTCGGCAGCTTCCCCGCCGCCAGAAGCGGATCGATGATGTTCCAATCGGCGCCGTCGAGCCCGATCAGGACGACGGTCGGGGCGGCGCCCGCTTTCCCGCCGCTCACGAGGTGCGAGCGGTTCTGGAAGAGGAGCGTCCCCCCGATGCCCAGAGCGAAGGCCGCCAACAGGGCGGCGGGAAGGATGATGCGTCGGCCCGAGGCTAGGTCCCCTCGTCCCACGACGACATGTACTTGACCTGTTCCGCGGTGGGACGGTCGATAGGCAGGTTCATGGTCCGCAGCTTCAGAGCCGCGATCTTGCGGTCGATCTCCACAGGCACAGGATAGACTCCAGGAGGCATCGAGGCACGTCCCCGGACCAGGTGCTCCGTGCAGAGGGCCTGGTTCGCGAAGGACATGTCCATGACGACCGCAGGATGGCCCTCGGCCGCCGAGAGGTTCACCAGCCGCCCGTCCGCCAGCAGGTAGAGCTTGCGTCCGTTCTTCAGCGTGAACTCCTCGGTGAAGTCACGCACCTCGCGGCGCTTCTTCGACAGCTTCGCGAGTGCCGGGATGTCGATCTCGACATTGAAGTGGCCCGAATTGCAGACGATCGCGCCGTCCTTCATCGCCTTGAAGTGCTCTTCGCGCAGGACGCCCTTGTTGCCGGTGACCGTGATGAAGACCTCGCCCTCGCGCGCCGCCTTCGACATCGGCATGACGCGGAAGCCGTCCATGGCCGCTTCGAGCGCCTTGGTGGGATCGATCTCGGTGACGATGACGTTCGCGCCCATGCCACGGCTGCGCATCGCCACCCCCTTGCCGCACCAGCCGTAGCCCGCGACGACGACGCACTTTCCTGCGAAAAGGACGTTGGTCGCGCGCAGGACGCCGTCGATCGTGCTCTGCCCGGTCCCGTAGCGGTTGTCGAAGAAGTGCTTCGTCAACGCGTCGTTCACGGCGACGATCGGGTACTTGAGGACGCCGTCCGCGGCCATCGAGCGCAGGCGCACCACGCCGGTCGTGGTCTCTTCGGTGCCGCCGCGCACGTGCTCGAGCAGGTCCCGGCGCTTGGAGTGGAGGATGTTCACGAGGTCGGCGCCGTCGTCCATGGTGAAGTGCGGCTTCGTGGCGAGAGCGGCGAGGATGTGGCTGTAGTAGGTGTCGTGGTTCTCGCCCTTGATCGCGAACGTGGGCACTCCGTAGTGCTTGGAGAGGGCCGCGGCCACGTCGTCCTGCGTCGTCAGCGGGTTGGAGGCGCACAGCACCACCTTCGCACCGCCCGCCGCGAGGGCGCGGGCGAGGTTCGCGGTCTCGCTGGTGACGTGCAGGCACGCCGCGATGCGCAGTCCCTCGAGCGGACGGGACTTCTTGAACGACTCCCGGATCGCGCGGAGCACGGGCATGTTCCCGTCGGCCCACTCGATGCGCAGGCGGCCCCTGTCCGCCAGCGCGGGATCCTTCACATGAAACTTCATTCTTCCTCCAGAATGTGCGGAAGAGCGGGCTTCTCGGGCCCGCCGGTCAGATTCCCGCGGCGACGCGCATTTCCTTCGCGCGATCCGTTCGTTCCCAGGGGAACTCGCTCTCGCTGCGGCCGAAATGCCCGTAGGCCGCGGTGTTGCGATAGATGGGACGCCTGAGGTCCAGGTACTCGATGATTTCGCGCGGCCGGAGGCGGAACGTGTCGCGCACGATCGACTCGATGCGCGCGGGCTCGATCTTCGACGTGCCGAACGTGTCCACGTTGACGGAGACCGGATCCGCGACGCCGATCGCGTAGGCGATCTGCACCTCCGCGCGATCCGCGAGGCCCGCGGCCACGACGTTCTTCGCGATGTGACGGGCCATGTAGGAGGCGGACCGGTCCACCTTGGTCGGATCCTTTCCCGAGAAGGCGCCCCCGCCGTGGTGACCGCTGCCGCCGTACGTATCGACGATGATCTTGCGGCCCGTCAATCCCGTGTCGCCCTGGGGTCCACCCACGACGAATCGTCCGGTGGGGTTCACGTGGATGACGAGGTCGCGCCCCGTCATGCCTTCGGGCAGGACGGGCTCGACGACGTACTTGGTGATCTGCCGGCGCAGATCGTCGATGCCGATTTCTTCCGAGTGCTGGGTGGACACGACGACGGCCGTGACGCGCCTGGGGACGTCGTTCTCGTACTCGACGGTGACCTGGGCCTTCCCGTCGGGGCGGAGGAAATCCAGCGCCTTGCTCTTGCGCACTTCCGAGAGCCGCCGCGTGAGCTTGTGCGCGAGCATGATCGGCAGGGGCATCAGCTCGGGCGTCTCGCGGCAGGCGTAGCCGAACATCATCCCCTGATCCCCGGCGCCGCCCGTATCGACGCCCATGGCGATGTCCGGGGACTGCTCGTCGACGGCGGAGATGACGGCGCACGTTTTGTGGTCGAACCCGTACGCGGCGTTGTCGTATCCGATTTCCTCGATCGTGCGCCGCGCCACGCGCGGAAAGTCCACGTACGAGGACGTCGTGATCTCCCCCGCGATGATGCAGAGCCCCGTCGTGAGAAGGGTTTCGCAGGCCACACGGCCCATCGGGTCCTGCCGCAGGACCTCATCGAGAACCGCGTCGGAGATCTGGTCGGCGATCTTGTCGGGGTGTCCCTCGGTGACCGATTCCGACGAGAAGAGGTAGCGTCCCGTGCGTGCCATGCTTGGTGGGCCTCCGGAAAAGCTCCGGATTCTACCAGAAAGAGGGTACCGGCTGCACCCTTGCCGAAAGGGCCCGTCCGGACGCTACTTCCCTCCCCCGCCGCCGCTGCGGGCGCGCTGCCAGCGCCGGGTCCGATCGTCCCCGGCGGCGCTTCCACCGGCCGGCCCGGCGCGGTAGACGACCGCCTCCGGCCCCAGAAGGGCGCGTACCGCCGCGGTGAACGCCGGCGTCGGGCGGATCTGCCAGTCACGATCGAGCCGGATCTGGACCGCCATGCGGTGCGGAAGGGCGATCTCGATGTAGAGCGGGATGTTCCCCCGGTGCGCGGAGAGGACCGCCTCGAGCCTGCCGATTACGTCCTCCTCGAGGCCGGTCGCGGTCACGCGCAGGTTGGCGGCCTCGGCGCGCCGCTCGCGAAGACCGTCGAAGGGACCGATCTCGTCCGCGATGAAGCGCACGCGCTCTTCCTCGACGTCGGCGCGCCCGCGCACCAGGACCGCGAGGTCCTCCCGCAGCGTCTCCTGCACCTCCTGATAGAGGCGCGGGAAGACGAGGACCTCGCAGGATCCCTCGAGGTCCTCCAGGAGGAACGAAGCCCAGGGCTCGTTCTTCTTGTTCCTCCGCTTGCGCAGCACCGTGATGAGCCCGCCCAGCGTCACGTCGGAAGAACCCTCGATCTCGCTCAGCCGCCCCGTCGTGTGGGTCGCGAACTCCTTCAGGATGTCCTGGTGATCGTTCAGCGGGTGCCCGGTGAGGTAGAAGCCGAGCGTCTCCTTCTCGAACGCGAGAAGCTCACGCTGCGTCCAGGCGGCGACGTCGGGGAGCGTGTCGCGCAGCGGCGCTTCGGTCCCCGGCCCCGCCATTGCGCCGAAGAGCGAGCCCTGCCCGCTCGCCCCTTCTTCCTGGATCCTCTGGGCGTAACCCATCGCATCGTCGATCCCCGCGACCATCCGCGGCCGGAGTTGTCCCAGGGAATCGAGACACCCCGCCTTGATGAGCGACTCCAGGGCGCGCTTGTTGACGTGGTGGCGGTCCACCTCCACGCAGAACCCGCGCAGGGACTCGAACCGCCCGACACGCGCGCGCGCGTCGAGGATCGAAAGGACCGCGCCCTCGCCGACGTTCTTCACCGCCGCCAGTCCGAACCGCACGCTCGTCCCCTCGACCGTGAAATCGAGCCCGCTCACGTTGACGTCGGGGGGGAGGACGGGGACGTCCATCTCGCGGCACTCCCCGATGTACTTCACGAGGCGGTCGGTGTCCCCCTTTTCCGTCGTCAGGAGGGCGGCCATGAAGTGCACGGGATAGTGGGCCTTGAGCCACGCCGTCCGGTAGGCGACGAGCGCGTACGCCGCGGAGTGCGATCGGTTGAAGCCGTATCCCGCGAACTTCTCGACCTTGTCGAAGATCTCTCCGGAGCGCTTCTCGGCGAGCTTCGAATGGTCCTTCGATCCCTTGACGAACCGCGCGCGCTCGGCCTGCATGACGTCGAGCTTCTTCTTGCCCATCGCCTTGCGCAGGAGGTCGGCCTGCCCCAGCGAATAGCCCGCCAGGACCGACGCGATCTTCATCACCTGCTCCTGGTAGAGAATGACGCCGTAGGTCGTCGAGAGGATCGGCTCCAGCTTCGGATCGTCGTAATCGACCTCGGTCTTGCCGTGCCGGCGGGAAATGAAGTCGTCGATCATCCCGCTCTGGATGGGGCCGGGCCGATAGAGCGCGTTGAGCGCGATGAGGTCCTCGAAGCGATCGGGCTTGAGCTTGCGCAGGATGTCCTGCATGCCTCCCGACTCGAACTGGAAGATGCCGCTCGTGCGCGCCATCCCGAAGAGCCGGAAGGTCTGGAGATCGTCCAGCGGCAGCGCCTCGACGTCGATCGTTTCCCCCGTCGTCTCGCGGATCATGCGGACGCAGTCCGCGATGAGGGTCAGTGTCTTGAGGCCGAGGAAGTCCATCTTGAGGAGGCCGACCTCCTCGATCTCGTCCTTGGCGAACCCGGTCGTGATCCCCTCGGCCTCCGCCCCCGCCTGGTAGAGCGGCGCGTACTCGACGATGGGGCGCGGGGAGATGACGACGCCCGCGGCGTGCGTGGACGCGTGCCGGGTGAGCCCCTCGAGCTTGCGCCCGATCTCCAGGAGCTCGTGGCCGGGCCCGTCGGACTCGTACATCTCCCGGAGCTGAGGGACCTCGGCGAGCGCCTTGTCGATGGTCGCATCGAGCGCGAAAGGCACCAGCTTGGCGATCCGGTCCACGTCCGCGTAGGGCAGGTTCAGCGCGCGGCCGACGTCGCGGATGACGGCTCTGGCCGCCATCGTCCCGAACGTGATGATCTGGGCCACGTTGTCGCGCCCGTACTTTTCGGTCACGTAGCGGATGACCTCGTCGCGACGCCGGTAACAGAAGTCGATGTCGATGTCCGGCATCGAGATGCGCTCGGGGTTGAGGAACCGCTCGAAGATCAGCTCGTACTCGATGGGATCCACGTCGGTGATGCGCAGGCAGTACGCGACGAGGCTGCCCGCCGCCGAGCCGCGTCCCGGTCCCACGGGGATCCCGTGGTCGCGCGCGTACTTGATGAAATCCCAGACGATCAGGAAGTACCCCGAGAACCCCATCCGCTTGATCATGCGGATCTCGTCGTCGAGCCGGTGCGCGTACTGCTCGAGAGGATGGCGCAGTCGTCCTTTCGCAGCGAGGTCCTTCCAGACGGCCATGCGCTCCTGGAAGCCCTCCCGGCTCACCTGCTCGAAGTACTCGTCGGTGGTCGTATCCGCGGGAACCGAGAAGTCGGGGAGCGGAGGGCGGTTCCCGTCGAGGAGCAGGTGGCACCGGTCCGCGATGCGGCCCGTGTTCTCGATCGCCTCGGGCAGGTCCCCGAAGAGCCGCTCCATCTCCTCGCCCGATTTGAAGTAGTGCTCCTGGCTGTAGCGCATCCGGTCGGCGTCGTCGACCGTCTTGCCCGTCTGGATGCAGAGCAGGATCTCGTGCGCGCGATGATCGCCGCGCTCGAGGAAATGGCAGTCGTTGGTGGCGACGAGCGGGATCCCCGTTTTCTTCGACAGCGCGATGAGCTTGGGATTGAGGGCCAGCTCCTCGGGAAGTCCCTGGTCCTGGATCTCGAGGAAGTAGTTGCCGTCGCCGAAGATCGAGGCGTAGCCGAGCGCCGCCTTCTCCGCGTCGACGACGCGGTCCTGCCGCAGGAGGGTCGCGATCTCGCCCCCCAGGCAGGCCGACAGGGCGATGATCCCCTCGTGCCGCTCGGCGAGCAGCTCCTTGTCGACGCGAGGCTTGTAGTAGAACCC
>Ga0070671_100003541_pt1 | contig 12197 bp, 12 predicted proteins | sample KBSS73metaG_FD_65341 | JGI IMG/M metagenome (GOLD analysis project Ga0070671, IMG submission 65341) | Switchgrass rhizosphere microbial communities from Kellogg Biological Station, Michigan, USA - KBS S7-3 metaG | ecosystem: Host-associated > Plants > Roots > Rhizosphere > Soil ...
TGATGCCCGTGTAGCGGATGGCAGTCATGCCCATCGCCCGGGCCCCGGCGATGTCGGTGCGCCGGATGTCACCCACGTGGGCGGCTCGGCCCGGCGCCACGTCGCCGAGCCCGGCCAGGGCGTGCTCGAAGATCACCGGCGACGGCTTGTAGTGGCCGACCTCGTCGGAGAACGACCAGTGGTCGAACAGCTCGAGCATGCCGTGACGCTCGAGGTGGGCCCGCAGGAGCGGCGACGCGGTCATCCCGACGTCGCAGATGATGCCGATCCGCAGCCCGCCGTCCTTGAGGGTGCGCAGACACGCTTCGATCCCGGGGGTCAGGTGCAGGGTGGCGTCGTGGCCGGCCTCGGTGAACGCGTCGACCAGCGCCCGCCGCACGTTGGCGGGCACCTCGAAGCCGAGCTGCTCGACGAGCTCCTCGGCGGCGCGGACGGACTGGTACTGCTGGTTGGCGTTCCAGTGCTCGACGTAGCGCTCCCATGAGCGCTCGAAGACGGCGTCGAGCAAGGAGCGCTCGGTCGCGAAGCCGGCCTCCTCGAGGAGGCCGGCCCACGCTTCCCGGCGCCGGCCGCTCAGGTGGCCGGTCTCCTCCCAGACGAGGGTGTTCCAGTAGTCGAAGGTGACTGCCTCGTAGCGCCCGGCGCTCACGAGGCCAGCCTACGACGACGGGTCACCGCTCTTCGACGGACATCTCCTCGAGGCAGCGCTTGATCTCCGACGCCCGGAAGCGGCGGTGGCCGCCCAGCGTGCGGATGGCCGTGAGCTTGCCGGCGCGGGCCCATCGGGTCACGGTCTTGGGGTTCACCCGGAAGAGCTGGGCGACCTCAGAGGGCGTGAGGAGCGCCTCGGGGGCGTCGAGGTCGTCGGACTGGGCCATGCGCATCTCCGATGTTCGTGATGGAGTCTCTGTTTTGCAGACACGCGCCACTGTGTCCGATTCCTTCCCGTGACGATAGAGACGTCCCGTCGTTGCCTGGAATGGCCCGCGCGGACCATTTGCGCGAGATCGCGGACTAGTCATTCACCTGCTTTGCATGCTTCTCGTGGCGTTCCACGCCGTCCGCGTGCCGTCCCGGCGCCGATCGAGGGCGCCGTAGAGTCCGCTCCATGAGCGACCTCGCCCGCCGCGTGTACGACACCGCCCACCTCACCGGCACCTTCACGCTGCGGTCGGGTCAGGTGAGCAACGAGTACTTCGACAAGTACCTGTTCGAGGCGGAGCCGACGCTGCTGCGCGCCATCGCCGAGGCCATGGCGCCGATGGTGCCGGCCGGGGCGGAGGTGCTCGCCGGGCTCGAGCTCGGTGGCATCCCGATCGTGACGATGCTGTCGCAGGTGACCGGCCTGCCCGCCCTGTTCGTGCGCAAGAAGGCGAAGGACTACGGCACCTGCCGGCTCGCCGAAGGCGGCGAGATCGAGGGTCGGGAGGTGGCGGTCGTCGAGGACGTGGTGACCACCGGCGGGCAGGTGCTCCTGTCGTGCGCCGAGCTGCGCGAGCGGGGCGCCGTCGTCGACACCGTGCTCTGCGTGATCGACCGGGAGGCCGGCGGCCCCGAGGCGTTCGCCGCCGAGGGCCTGGCGTTGCGCTCGCTGTTCACCATGACCCAGCTCAAGGACGCCGCACTCCCCTGAGCGGCTCGTTCTTTGTCGGATCTGCCCGGCTGAGCCGGGCAGATCCGACAAAGAACGAGCGGGGTCAGTCGACGAGGTGGACCGTGCCGTGGCCGTCGACGATCTCGCCGAGGTCGACGGCGCCCTGGTGGCCCTGGTCGCGGAGGACGTCGAGCGCCTTGAAGCGGTCGCCGGCGGGCACGACCACGATCATGCCGATGCCCAGGTTGAAGACCTTGGCCATCTCGGTGTCGCTCACCTCACCGAGGCGCTGGATCTCGCCGAAGATGCGCGGCGTCTCCCAGGCGCGGCGGTGGACCACGGCGTCGGCGTCGTCGGGGAGCACCCGAGCGAGGTTGCCGGGGATGCCGCCGCCGGTGATGTGGGCGACGGCGCGCACGTCGACCTCGCGCTGCAGGCGGCCGACGGCGGGCGCGTAGATGACCGAGGGCCGCAGCAGCTCGTCGGCGAGCGAGGTGGTCGCGCCGTCGAACGCCGGGCCGTCGAGGGCGCGCCGGCCGACGTCGAGGAGCACGCGACGGGCGAGCGAGTAGCCGTTGGAGCGCAGCCCGGGCGACGGCAGGCCGATGAGTACGTCGCCGGGACGTACGTGCTCGCCGGTGATGAGGCCGTCGCGCTCGGCAACACCGACGGCGAAGCCCACCAGGTCGAACTCGCCGGGCTCCATGGCGCCGGGGTGCTCGGCCATCTCGCCACCGATCAGCGCGCACCCGGCCTGCTGGCAGCCTTCGGCGACGCCACCGACGATCGCCTCGATGTGGTCGGGGTCGAGCCGGCCGACGGCGACGTAGTCGAGGAAGAAGAGCGGCTCGGCGCCCTGGCACACGAGGTCGTCGACGCACATGGCGACGAGATCGATGCCGATCGTGTCGAAGCGGCCGGTGGCCTGGGCGATGAGGGCCTTGGTGCCCACGCCGTCGGTGCTGGCCACGAGCACCGGGTTCCGGTAGCGGCCCTTGTCGAGGGCGAAGAGGCCGCCGAAGCCACCGATGTCGCCGATGACCTCGCGACGGAACGTGGCCCGGACCTTCGACTTGATCCGCTCGACTGCCAGCTCGCCGGCCTCGATCGAGACGCCCGCGCCTTCGTACGTCTCGCCCATCAGGTCCCTACGGCTCGTGGATGAGGCGCTCGAGGCCCGACGGCGGCATGTCGTTGTCCTCGAGCACGTCCTTGCGCAGGTCGATCGGCACGTCGACCGGGTAGTCGCCCGTGAGGCAGGCCGAGCAGAAGCCGGCGTTGACCGCGCCCGTGGCCTCGAGCAGGCGGTCGATCGTGAGGTAGGCGAGCGAGTCGACACCGAGGAAGTCCTGGATCTCGCCGATCGTCATGTTGGCGGCGAGCAGCTCGCCGCGATCGCCGGTGTCCATGCCGAAGAAGCACGGCCAGCGGTAGGGCGGCGACATGATCCGCAGGTGCACCTCGGCGGCGCCGGCCTCGCGGAGCATGCGCACCATCTCCCGGGACGTGGTGCCGCGCACGATCGAGTCGTCGACGACCACGAGCCGCTGGCCGAGGACGTTCTCGCGCAGCGGGTTGAGCTTCATCTGCACGGCCTTGGCGCGCAGCGCCTGGCTCGGGGCGATGAACGTGCGGCCGATGTACCGGTTCTTGACGAAGCCGTCGCCGTAGGGGATGCCCGACGCCCGGGCGAAGCCCTGCGCCGCCGGCACTCCCGACTCGGGCACCGGGATCACCAGGTCGGCCTCGACCGGGGCCTGCTCGGCGAGCTGCTCGCCCATGCGCTGGCGGGCCTTGTGCACGCTCTGGCCGTAGAGGCGGCTGTCGGGGCGGGCGAAGTAGACGAACTCGAACACGCACAGGCGCGGCTCGATGGCGTCGCCGAACGGGTGGTACGAGCGGCACCCGTCGCCGTCGATGACCACCATCTCGCCGGGCTCGATCTCACGGACGAAGTGGGCGCCGATGGTGTCGAGCGCCGGCGACTCCGAGGCGAGCACCCAACCGACGTCGAGCTTGCCGAGGCACAGCGGACGGAAGCCGTTCGGGTCGCGCACGCCGATGAGGCGCGACTCGTCGATGAGCACGAACGAGAACGCGCCCTTGAACCGCGGCAGGTGCTCGAGCAAGGCGCGCTCGATGTCGCTGCTGTCGATGTCGCGGGCGAGCAGCTCGGCCACGAGATCGCTGTCGCTCGCCACCGTGCCGGGGAGCATCCCGGCCTCCTCGGCCAGGGCCGCGGTGTTGACGAGGTTGCCGTTGTGGGCCAGGGCGAACTGCACCTCGCCGACGCTGCGGTAGACGGGCTGGGCGTTGCGCCAGGTGCTCGAGCCGGTGGTCGAGTACCGCGTGTGACCGATGGCGAGGTGACCCGATAGCGCCGCCAGCCGGCGATCGTTGAAGACGTTGGACACGAGCCCCATGTCCTTGTCGATGAAGATCGTCTCGCCGTCGCTCACCGCCATGCCGGCCGACTCCTGGCCGCGGTGCTGGAGGGCGTAGAGCCCCAGGTACGTCAGGTGGGCGACGGGTTGGTCCGGCGCGTAGACGCCGAAGACGCCGCAGGCCTCCTTCGGCGTGTCGGCGTCCGGGTCGAGGATCTCCTCCGCGCCAGGCACGTTCCCATGGTGCCACGACGCGCCGCGAGTTCCGCGACTCAACGGGTGCGGTTGCGCAGCACCGGCGGGCGATGGCGCCGTATCGGACCCCGGTCCGACGACCACGGCGCGTAGGGCGCCATGACGAGCGTGCACAGCGCCAGCAGCACGGCGTCGTAGTTGACCCGCCAGCCCATGAAGTCGAGCCAGGCCTCCTCGACGTCGTCACGGACGGGCACCCCTTCGGCCGCCAGCTCGTTGCGGGCCCGCTCCCACTCGTCACGGGTGATCGAGATGGGGTCACCGCGCTGGGGGTCCGGGTCGTAGGGGATGGCGAAGAAGTCGGCGATGTGCTGCAGCGCCAGGTAGCCCGCCCGGATGCACAGCTCGGCCGACTGCTGGCGCGGCAGGTCGACGGTGCTCGCTCGCAAGCTGGCGCCGTCGAGGATGGCGCCGGCGGCGGTGAGCCAGTGCCGGTCGGCTCGTGGCGAGCGGAAGAACGGCAGCGCTGCGATCGAGGTGTGCGATTCCTCGATGTCGACGAAGCCCGTGATCCAGGGCTGCCACACGTTGAAGTCGAGGGCGTCGAGGCCGGCGAGCCGCTGGAACCGGACGAGCAGCTGCACGCCGCTCGGCGGTGAGCTCGCCTGCATCGCCGCCCGAGTGACCAACGACTCGCGGCGCTGGAACGACGCGTAGATCGTCGGCAGGTAGCTGATGAGCAGCGCCAGCAGCAGGAGGCCGAGGGCGGCATCGGCGGCCGCCGCCAGGTGCTGGGCCATGCCGTCGACCGGGTCGAAGCCGAGCGTGGTGAGCGACGACGACGCCGTCTCGATCGACGCCACCCAACCGGACACGCCGAGGCCGTGGAAGATCAGGGCGAAGGCGAGCACCAGCAGCACGAGCCAGACGACGACGAGGGTGAGGAGCGAGATCGGCGAGTACCACGCCATGGCCGACTCGCCGCGCTCGTACGTCCGCGCCAACTTCATGCGGAGGTCGAAGAGCTGGCGCACACCGAGGAACACCACGCGGGTGAGTCGGGCGGCGACACCTCGCGGGACGACGAACGTCGCGATCGCCGACAGTCCGGTCGCGGCGGCGATGGCGCTGCCGGCCAGGATGGCCAGCGCGTCCAGGGCGACGCTCAATGGGCTGCGCTCACCGACATGACGCTCGGCAGCGCGTCACGCCAGGCGGCGACGACATCGCTGACGGCCAGGTCCACCACGCCGTCGACCACGAGCCGGTCGCCACCCGCCAGGCCGAGATCGGCGATCGGCACACCGCCCGCGCCGGCCCGCACGTCGTCGACTCGATCGGCCGCCACGCACACCAGCACGCGCCCCGCCGCTTCCGAGAACAGCTCGCCCACACCGTCGAGGGCGACGCGAGCACCGACCCCGGTGCGGGCCACCATCTCCCCGAGCGCGCCGGCGATCCCGCCGTCGGCCACGTCGTGGGCCCCGAGGAGCGATCCGTCGGCGACGAGCCGGCGCACGAGGGCGGCGACGTCGGACACGGCCCGCAGGTCGAGCGGCGGCAGCGACGGCGCGTCCTTCCAGACGCGCGAGCCGCCGAGGTCGTCGGACCGAGCGCCGATCAGCAGCAGCCGGCCGCCGGCCACGAGCCCGGCGCCGGGGGGCCTCTTGTCGAGGCGATCGACCATGCCGAGCAGGCCGACCACCGGCGTGGGGTCGATGTCGTTGCCACGGCTCTCGTTGTAGAGGCTCACGTTGCCGCCGACGACCGGGACGCCGAGGGCGCGGCACGCCTCGCCCATGCCGTCGATCGACTCCGACAGCTGCCACATGACCTCGGGGTGCTCGGGGTTGCCGAAGTTGAGGCAGTTCACCAGCGCGAGCGGGCGAGCGCCGACGCAGGCCAGGTTGAGCAGCGACTCCGCCACCGTCATCGCCGTGCCGCGGCGCGGATCGACCGCGCACCACCGGTGGTTGCCGTCGGTGGTGACGGCGAGGCCGCGGCCGGTGTCGGCGCCGGTCGTCGGGTGCTTGAGGCGCAGCACCGCGGCATCGCCGCCGGGGCCCTCGACCGTGTTGAGGAACAGCTGCGAGTCGTACTGGCTCGACACCCACGTGGTGTCCATCAGCAGGCCGAGCAACGTGACCCCGGGATCCGAGACGTCGTGGTCGCTCGCGGCGCGGGGCGCGGGCGCGGCGAGCGGACGGTCGTACGTCGGCGCCGCGTCGCTGAGCGCGGCGGCCGGCATGTCGGCGAGCACGGGACCACCGAAGCCGTCGACGACCCGCAGGCGCCCGGTTCCGGTGACCTTGCCGATCACGGTGGCCGCCACCTCCCAGCGGCGGCACACGTCGAGCACCTGGTCGAGGTCGGCGGGCCGGACGATGGCGAGCATGCGCTCCTGGCTCTCGCTGATCATCACCTCCCACGGCTCCATGCCCGGGGCCCGGCGCGGCACCGCTGCGACGTCGACGTCCATGCCGACGCCCCCGCGGCCGGCGGTCTCACTGGTGGCGCCGGTGATGCCCGCGGCACCCAGGTCCTGCACGCCGACCGCGAGGCCGGCGTCGAGCAACGTGAGGCACGCCTCGATCAGGCGCTTCTCCTCGAAGGGGTCGCCGACCTGGACGGCCGGCCGCTTGGCATGGCCCTCCTCGTCGTCGCCGAAGCCCTCGCTGGCCATGCTGGCGCCACCGATCCCGTCACGCCCGGTCGACGAGCCGAGCAGCACGGCGAGGTTGCCCTCCCCGGACGCTCGCGCGAGCACCAGGCGATCGGTCGGCAGCAGACCCAGGCAGAGCACGTTGACCAACGGGTTCTCGGCGTACGTCTCGTCGAAGACCAGCTCGCCCCCGATCGTGGGGACGCCGACCGAGTTGCCGTAGCCGGAGATGCCGCTGACGATGCCGTCGAGCAGCCACCGGTTCTTCGGGTCGTCGAGGGAGCCGACGCGCAGCGGATCCATCATGGCGATGGGGCGGGCACCGACGCTGAAGATGTCGCGCAGGATGCCGCCGGCGCCGGTGGCCGCGCCCTGGTACGGCTCGATGGCGCTCGGGTGGTTGTGGCTCTCGATGCGGATCGCCGCCGCGATGCCGTCGCCCACGTCGATCACGCCGGCCCCCTCGCCGGGGCCGACGAGCACCGCTTCGCCCTCGGTCGGCAACCGCTTCAGGTGCAGCCGCGACGACTTGTAGGAGCAGTGCTCCGACCACATGACCGAGAACATGGCGAGCTCGAGGTGGTTCGGCTCCCGCTCGAGGATGCGAGCGATGTCGGCGGCTTCGTCGTCGGTCAAGCCGAGCGCGCGATGCAGCGGCTCGGCGTCGTTCGGCGCCATGCCCTCACCGTAGTGGGTGACTTGCTGCGTCAAATCAACGGTGCAACATTGGTGAAATGGCACAACGAAAGAAGCGCGTCGTCACCGATGAGCACAAGGCCGCAATGGCCGAAGGACGGACGCAGAGTCGTGCCATCGCGGCATATCTGGAAGCGCTCGAGACGAACAAGCCCAAGCGTGGGCGCAAGCGCACGCCCGATTCGATCACCAAGCGACTCGAGACCATCGACCAGCAGCTCGGGTCCGCCAATCCGATCAAGCGGCTGTCGCTCATCCAGGAGCGGATCGACCTGCTGAACGAGAAGGAATCGATGCAAGGAGCCGTCGATCTCTCCGAGTTCGAGGCCGAGTTCGTGGACGCCGCGAAGGGCTACAGCGAGCGCAAGGGCATCAGCTATGCGGCGTGGCGCGAGCTCGGTGTGCCGCCGGCCACGCTGAAGAAGGCCGGCATCAGCCGGGGTGCCTAAGCAGCTTTGAGGAGCGAGCGCAGCAGCGGGACGCCGTCCTCGGAGCCGAGGAGGGCGTTGCACGCACGCTCGGGATGCGGCATGAGACCGACGACGTTGCGACCTTCGTTGGTGATGCCGGCGATGTCGTCCATCGATCCATTGGGATTGCGGACGTAGCGCAAGACGATCCGATCCTGGTCGCGCAGCTCGGCGAGCGTGTCCACGGAGCACGTGAAGTTGCCCTCGAAGTGGTTGATCGGCACTCGTAGCACGTCGCCCACCGACGTCTCGGATGTGAGGACCGATCGAGTGGATTCCACCCGCAGGTCGACGGTCGTGCACAAGAACTTCAGGCCCCGGTTCTTCTGCAATGCGCCCGGAAGCAGCCCTGCTTCGGTCAGCACCTGGAAGCCGTTGCAGATGCCGACCACGGGGCCGCCATCGGCCGCAAATGCGGCGATCGCCTGCATCACCGGCGAGAAGCGGGCGATGGCACCGGGCCGCAGGTAGTCGCCGTACGCGAAGCCGCCCGGCACGATCACGGCGTCGACCTGCCCGACGGTAGCGTCGCCGTGCCACAACACCTCGGCGTCGCCGCCGAGCAGGGTGACGGCCTCGAGCGCGTCCTGCTCGCAGTTCGAGCCGGGGAACAGGACGACGCCGACCCTGGTGCTCATGCCGCGCTGATCGAGATCGTCGCGTCCTCGATCACCGGGTTGGTGAGGAACCGATGGCACAGGTCCTCGACCCCCTTGCGCACCGTCTCCTCGCTGTCGGCGTCGCACACGAAGCGGATCGCCTTGCCGACGCTCACGTCGGAGATGTGCTCGTAGCCGAGCGTGGGCAACGAGCGCTCGATGGTGGCGCCCTGCGGATCGGCGATGCCCGGGTGCAGGCGAACCTCGACGAGCACGTTGAACTTCATGCGTTTCAGGATCCCACACCGGGCCATTCGGCAAAGACACGCCCGGTGATGCGCTCGTAGGCGTCGACATAGCGGGCGCGCGTCGAGCGGACCACGTCGTCGGGCAACGGCGGCGGGGGGTACGTCTTGGGCCACTCGAGCGTCTCGAGGTAGTCGCGCAGCGGTTGCTTGTCGAACGACGGGGGCGTCGAACCGAGCGTCACCGCGTCCGCCGGCCAGAAGCGCGAGGAGTCGGGGGTGAGCACCTCGTCCGCCACCACCAGCTCACCGTCGACGAAGCCGAGCTCGAACTTGGTGTCGGCGATGACGATGCCGCGCTCGGCGGCCCACGCCGCGCCGCGGGTGTACAGCGCGAGGGCGACGTCGCGGGCCCGCTCGGCGGTCTCCTTGCCCACGAGGTCGACGGCCTTCTCGAAGCTGATGTTCTCGTCGTGGCCCGTGTCGGCCTTGGTCGACGGCGTGAACACCGGCTCGGGCAGCGCGGCTGACTCGAGCAGACCAGCGGGCAGCGCGCTGCCGTGCATGGTGCCCGACGACAGGTACTCCTTCCAGGCCGAGCCGCTGAGCCGGCCGCGGACGATGCACTCGATCGGCAGCATCTCGGCCTTGCGGACGAGCATCACACGGCCCACCCACTCCTCGGGCAGGTCGGGCACGTCGGTGGCGACGAGGTGCGAACCGACGACGTCGGCGAGGTGCTCGAACCAGAACGTCGACATGGCGGTGAGCACGCGACCCTTGTCGGGCACGTGCTCGGCCATCACCACGTCGAAGGCGCTGATGCGGTCGGACGTGACGAACAGCAGCAGGCCGTCGCCGGCGTCGTAGATGTCACGGACCTTGCCCGAGTAGAGGTGCTTCATGTCGGTCACAGGATCGGCTCCGGGGTGTGCTGGGCGGCTGAGGGATGGCGGGCCACGAGATCGTCGACCCGGGCCACGAACGCGGCGACCTGGCGGCGGGCGTCGCCCACGAAGTCGAGCGGCTCACTGAGCAGCGCGCGCACCTCGGCTTCCGAGAGCGGGAAGCGGTCGTCGGCGCCGAGGCGAGCCGGCAGGTCGTCGGCGCCTTCGGGCTTCTCGCGGAGCGCGAGGGCGTAGGCGACCGCGTGCTGCTTGATGACCTCGTGCGCCTGCTCGCGGCCGGTGCCGGCCTTCACCGCGGCGACGAGGAACTTCGTGGTGGCCAAGAACGGCAGGTACTTGCGCAGCTCGGCGTCGATGACCGCCGGGTAGGCGCCGAAGCCGTCGAGCACGGCGAGGGTGGTGATGAGCGCGCCTTCGGCGGCGAAGCATGCGTCGGGGAGGACCACGCGGCGCACCACGGAGTCGCTCACGTCGCCTTCGTTCCACTGGTCGCCGGCGAGGCCCGCCGCCATCGTCACGTGTCCTCGCAGGATCTGCATGAACCCGTTGACCCGCTCGCAGGAGCGGCTGTTCATCTTGTGCGGCATGGCGCTCGACCCGACCTGCCCCGGGGCGAAGCCCTCGGTCACCAGCTCCTGGCCCGCCATCAACCGGATCGTGGTGCACAGGCTGGACGGACCCGCGATCGCCTGGGCCAGCGCGCTCACGACGTCGAAGTCGAGCGAGCGGGGATAGACCTGGCCGACGCTGCTCAGCGTGCGGGCGAACCCGAGCTCGGTCGCCACGCGCCGTTCGAGCTCGTCGAGGGTGGCGGCGTCGCCGAGGAGGTCGAGCTGGTCCTGGCTGGTGCCCACCGGACCCTTGATCCCGCGCAGGGGCAGGCGAGCGAGCAGCTCCTCCACCCGCTCCAGGGCGACCAGCAGCTCCTCGCCGGCGGTCGCGAACCGCTTGCCCAACGTCGTCGCCTGCGCCGGGACGTTGTGGCTGCGGCCGGTGAGGACGGTCGCCTCGTGCTCGGCGGCGCGCTCCCCCAGCCGCGCCAGGGTTGTCACCATGCGGTCGCGCACGAGCGTCAGGGCGAGCCGGAGCTGGAGCTGCTCGACGTTCTCGGTGAGGTCGCGCGACGTCATGCCCTTGTGGGCGTGCTCGTGGCCGGCGAGGGCGGCGAACTCCTCCAGGCGAGCCTTGACGTCGTGCTTGGTGACGCGCTCTCGCCGGTCGATCGATGCCAGGTCGACCCGATCGACCACCGCCTCGTACGCCTCGATCACGCCGTCGGGCACCTCGACGCCGAGGTCCTTCTGCGCCCGCAGCACGGCGATCCACAACCGCCGTTCGAGCACGACCTTGTGCTCCGGCGACCACAGCTCGGCCATCTCCCGCGACGCGTACCGCGCCGCCAGCACGTTGGGAACGCTCACCGCATCCCCGTTCTGGCGACGAATTCGACACAGATCCGTGTCGAATTCGTCGCCGGAATCGCTCGCCGGGGGGTCACAACTGCGTCGGCTTCCACTCGGTGCGGGCGTCGGCGAGCTTCTTGGCGAGGCCTTCGTCGGTGACGGCCAGGATCTGGACGGCGAGGAGGGCAGCGTTCATGGCGCCGTTGATGGCAACGGTGGCGACGGGCATCCCGGGCGGCATCTGCACGGTGGAGTAGAGGGCATCGACGCCGTCGAGGGCGCCGCCGCTCACGGGCACGCCGATCACCGGCAACGTGGTGCACGACGCGCACACGCCGGCGAGGTGGGCCGCCATGCCGGCCGCCGCGATGATCACCCCGAAGCCGTTGTCGCGGGCGCCGGTCACGAACTGGCGCACCGCATCGGGCGTCCGGTGGGCGCTCATGGCCCACACCTCGTGCTCGACGCCGAACTTCTCGAGCGTCTCACGCGCGGGCGCCATCTTGTCGGCGTCGTTCGCACTGCCCATGAGCACGGCCACCTTCACAGAGCGCTCCTCGCGATGTCGGTTCGATGATGCATGCCCGGCCAGCTGATCTTGCCCACCGCTTCGTAGGCGCGAGCGCGGGCATCGGCGATCGTCGGGGCCACCGCGGTGACGTTCAACACCCGTCCACCTGCGGTCACCATCCCTTCGCCGACGCCCGCACAGAACACGGTGACACCGTCGACCGACTCCGCGTCGTCGAAGCCCTGGATGGCGTCACCGGTGCGCGGCGCCTCGGGATAGCCCTCCGAGCACAGCGCCACGGTCACGGCGGCGTCGGCGCCGAACGACGGCGTCGACCGCAGCTTGCCCTCGGCCGCCTCGAGCAAGAGCTCCGCCGGGTCGCTCACGAACCGGGGCAGGAGCACCTGCGCCTCGGGGTCCCCGAAGCGGACGTTGTACTCGACGATCTTCGGCCCCTCGTCGGTGAGCATGAGCCCCGCGTACAGGACGCCGCGGTAGTCGATGCCCCGCTGCTGCAGGGCGTGGAGCGT
>Ga0070671_100003542_pt1 | contig 12197 bp, 8 predicted proteins | sample KBSS73metaG_FD_65341 | JGI IMG/M metagenome (GOLD analysis project Ga0070671, IMG submission 65341) | Switchgrass rhizosphere microbial communities from Kellogg Biological Station, Michigan, USA - KBS S7-3 metaG | ecosystem: Host-associated > Plants > Roots > Rhizosphere > Soil ...
TGGGTGCTCTACCTCGTGGGGCTAGACAACGTGCGCTTCAAGCAAGTCGTTCGGCCCGGCGACCAAATCATGTTGAAGGTCAATCTCGTGCAGCGCCGCCGCAACTTGTGGAAGCTCGAGGCGCGCGCGGAAGTGGACGGCAAGGTCGTCGCCGAGGCCGATCTTCTGCTCGCGGACGGACCGAAGTCGTGATCGATCCACGCGCGGTCGTTGCGAGCAGCGCTCGCGTGCACGACAGCGCGCAGGTCGGTGCCTACACGATCATCGGCGACGACGTCGAGATCGGCCCCAAGACCCGCATCGAGCCGCACGTCGTGATCAAAGGTCCGACGGCGATCGGCGCCGACAATCACATCTTCCAGTTCGCTTCGGTCGGCGACGAGCCGCAGGACAAGAAGTACAAGGGGCAGCGCACGCGGCTCGTGATAGGCGACCGCAATACGATCCGCGAGTCGTGCACGATCAACCGAGGCACGGTCGAAGACCGCGGCGAGACGACGATCGGTAACGACAACTGGATCATGGCGTACGTGCACATCGCGCACGACTGCGTGATCGGCGATAACACGATCCTCGCGAACAGCACGCAGCTCGCGGGTCACGTGCACATCGGCGACTTCGCGGTGCTCGGTGGATTCACGGGCGTGCACCAGTTCTGCCACATCGGCGCGCACGCGATGCTCGGGATCGCGAGCGTCGTGACGAAAGACGTTCCGGCGTTCGTTACCGCGCAGGGCCAGCCGGCGGAGCCGCGCGGCATCAACGCCGAGGGCCTCAAGCGGCGCGGATTCACGCCGGAGCAGATCCGCAACATCCGCGAAGCCTATCGGACCGTGTTCCGCCAGGCGCTCAAGCTCGACGAGGCGGTTGGGATCATCGAGGAGCTCGTGCTCGACCAGCCGGAGCTCCAGCCGTTCCTCGACTCGTTGAAGCAGGGCTCGCGCGGCCTCGCGCGCTGAGCCTAAGGAGAGCGCACGTGACGGGCGAGTTGCGGATCGCGCTCGCGGCCGGCGAGCAATCGGGCGACACGCTCGGCGCCGGTCTCATCGAGGCACTCAAGCAGCACGTTCCAGAGGCCCGATTCGTCGGCATCGCCGGGCCGAAGATGATCGCGGCGGGCTGCGAGCCGTGGTTCCGCGCCGAAGAGCTGTCGGTCATGGGTCTGGCCGAGGTGCTGCCCCATTTGCCGCGCCTGCTGCGAATCCGCCGCGAGCTTCGCGAACGGACCGAGGCGCTGCCCGCGCACGTGTTCATCGGCATCGACGCGCCGGACTTCAATTTGCCGCTCGCGAAGCGCTTGAAGCGCGCCGGGATCCCGACGGTGCAGTACGTGAGCCCGCAGGTCTGGGCTTGGCGCCAAGGTCGCGTGAAGACGATCAGGAACTCCGTCGATCTCGTGCTTTGCGTGCTGCCGTTCGAGACCAAGTTCTACGCCGAGCACGGCGTCGCGGCGAAGTTCATCGGCCATCCGCTCGCCGATGTGATACCGCTCACCGTCGACCGCGCGACCGCCCGGGCCGCGCTCGGGTTGCCGGCGTCGACGCCGCTGCTCGCGGTGCTGCCCGGAAGCCGGCGCTCCGAGATCGGCCGGCTCGCGGCGCGCTTCATGGAGTCCGCGGCGTGGGTGCAGCGCGCTCGGCCGAACGTCGAAGTCGCCGTCGCGCTCGCGAGCGAGCCGATCGGCGAGCAGTTCCGCGCGGTGACCCGCGAGGTCGCGGTGCCGCGGCCCGCGCACTTGGTCGTGGGGCGAGCGCGCGACGTGCTCGCGGCGGCCGATGTCGTGCTCACGGCCTCGGGCACCGCGAGCCTCGAGACGCTGTTGCTCAAGCGGCCGATGGTCGTCGCGCACCGGATCGCGCCGCTGACCTATTGGATCGTGCGCCGGCTCGGCGTCCAGAATCTCCCGAACTTCTCCCTGCCGAACTTGCTCGCGGGCCGCGAGCTCGTGCCCGAGTTCGTGCAGGGCGACGTGCGGCCCGAGGTGCTCGGCCCGGTCCTCCTCGACTTTCTCGACGGCAAGATGCCGACGGCGGACTGGTATGATTCGTTCGCCGCCATCCATCGTCAGCTCCGCTGCGACGCAAGCGCAGCGGCGGCTCGCGAAGTGCTCGAGCTGCTGAGGGGCCGCCCGTGACCGGCTTCGTCCATCTGCGTGTCCACACCGAGTACTCGCTCGTCGACAGCGTCGTGCGGGTGGACCCGCTCGTCGACACGCTCGACAAGCTCGGGATGCCGGCTTGCGCGATCACGGACCAGGGCAACGTCTCGGCGCTCGTGAAGTTCTATCGCGCGGCGTTCGACCGCGGCATCAAGCCGCTGATCGGCGCCGACGTCTGGGTTGCCGAGTCGGCCGACGACCGCGACCCCACTCGACTCACGCTGTTGTGCCAGAACCGCGTGGGGTTCAAGCGTCTGAGCGCGCTGCTCACGCGTAGCGCTGCCGGCGGGCCGGTCGCGGGCCGCACCGTCGTGCTCAAAGAGTGGCTCACCGTGGGCGCGCTCGAGGGTCTGATCGGGCTTTCGGGCGCACAGGCCGGCGAGCTCGGCCGCGCGCTCCAGGCGGGACGCGACGCGCGAGCCCCAGAAGTCCTCGACTATTGGCGAACGCTGCTGCCGCAGCGCTTCTACGTCGAGCTGCAGCGGCTCGGGCGCCCGGGCGAGATCGCTTATCTCGGCCGAGCGGTGGAGCTCGCCGCCGCGAGCGGCGTGCCCGTGGTCGCGACGAACGACGTCTGCTTTCTCGGTCGCAACGACTTCGAGGCGCACGAGACGCGCGTCTGCATCGGGCAGGGCGCGACGCTCGACGATCCGTCGCGCGCGCGCCAGTACTCCGAGGAGCAGTACCTGAAGTCCGCGCCGGAGATGGCGAAGCTATTCGCGGATCTGCCCGAGGCGCTCGCGAACACCGTCGAGATCGCGAAGCGCTGCAGCCTCGAGCTCGATCTCGGCCGCGTGTTCCTGCCCGACTTCTCCGCGGACGACGGCAGCGCGCCGCGCGCGTACTTGAAGAGCCGCGCGGAGCTCGGCCTCGAGGAGCGGGTGCGGCAGCTCGGCATCGGCGCTGCCGACGAGCCGCGCTACCGCGACCGGCTCGCGCGCGAGCTCGAGGTCATCGTCAAGATGGGCTTCGAGGGCTACTTCCTGATCGTCGCGGACTTCATCGCGTGGGCGCGAGCCAACTCTATTCCCGTCGGCCCGGGGCGCGGCTCCGGCGTCGGCTCGCTCGCGGCGTACGCGCTCGGCATCACGAACCTCGACCCGCTCGCGCACGACCTGATCTTCGAGCGCTTCTTGAACCCGGAGCGCGTGTCGCTGCCGGACTTCGACATCGACTTCTGCATCGAGGGCCGCGACCGCGTGATCGACTACGTGAGCGGCCGCTACGGGAAGGACCGCGTCTCGCAGATCGCGACCTACGGCACGATGGCCGCGAAGGCGGTCGTGCGCGACGTCGGCCGCGTGCTCGGCATGCCGTACGGCTACGTCGACCGGATCGCGAAGCTGATCCCGTTCGAAATCGGCATCACGCTCGACAAAGCGCTCGCGGACGACCCCGAGCTTCGCTCCGTCTACGAGAAGGAAGAAGAGGTCCGCGGGTTGATCGACCGCGCGAAGGAGCTGGAAGGGCTCGCGCGCACGGTCGGCACGCACGCGGGCGGCGTGGTGATCGCGCCGGAGGCGCTCACGGAATACATGCCGCTCTATGCGGCCGAGACCGGGATGCTCTCGCAGCTCGACAAGGACGACCTCGAGTCGATCGGCCTCATCAAGTTCGACTTCCTGGGATTGAAGACGCTCACGGTGATCGACAAAGCGCTTGCCGCGATCAACGCGGAGCGCGCGGCGCGCGCCGAGGCGCCGATCGACATCGACGCGATTCCGATGGACGACGCGCTGACCTACGACTTGCTGCGCCACTGCCGCACGACGGCGGTGTTCCAGCTCGAGTCGCTCGGAATGCGCGATTTGATCAAGAAGCTGCAGCCCGACCGCTTCGACGACCTCACCGCGATCGTCGCGCTGTTCCGGCCCGGGCCGATGCAGATGGCCACGGAGTTCATCAACCGGAAGCATCGCAAGGACGGCGCGGTCGTCGATTATCTGCATCCGAAGCTCGAAGGGATCTTGAAGCCGACCTACGGCGTGATCCTCTATCAAGAGCAGGTCATGCAGATCGCGCAGGTGCTCGCGGGCTACTCGCTCGGCGGCGCGGACTTGCTGCGTCGCGCGATGGGCAAGAAGAAGCCCGAGGAGATGGCGAAGCAGCGCGAAGTCTTCGTGAAAGGCGCGACGGATCGCGGCGTGGAGGCCGCGCGCGCGGCCTTCATCTTCGATCAGATGGAGACCTTCGCGGGCTACGGCTTCAACAAGTCGCACGCGGCCGCGTATGCGCTGATCGCTTATCAGACGGCGTGGCTCAAGGCGCACTTCACCGAGGCCTACATGGCGGCCGTGCTCACGGCCGACATCGACAACACCGACCGGCTCGTCGTGCTCAAGGACGACTGCAAGCAGTTCGGCATCGCGCTCGAGCCGCCCGACGTCAACACCTCGGTGTTCGCGTTCACCGTGCCAGGACCGCGCCGGATCCGCTACGGACTCGGTGCGCTGAAGGGGGTCGGCCAGAGCGCGGTGGACGCGATCGTTAGCGAGCGCGAGGCGCACGGGCCGTTCAAGAGCATGATCGATCTTTGCCGGCGAGTGGACCTGCAGAAGATCAACCGACGGGTGCTCGAGGCGCTCGTGCGCTCGGGCGCGCTCGACGCGCTGGGTCCGAACCGCGCGACGCTGAACGACGCAGTCGGCGACGTGCTACAGCTCGCCGAGCGCTCTGCGCACGCGAGCGCGGCGGGCCAAGGCGCGCTGTTCGGCGGCGACGAGAGCTCCGGCACGCTGAAGCACGAGCTCGTTCCGCGGCGCGAATGGACGAAGCGCGAGCGTCTCCAGGCCGAGTACGAGAGCTTGGGGCTGCATCTCACGGGCCATGCGTTCGACGGGTTCAGAGACCATTGCGAACGGCTCAACATCAGCTCGATCGCGAAGATCGTCGGTGGGATGCCGAGCCCTACGGCCGAGGGCGGAAACTTTTTCGCGAACCGCAAGGAAGTGACGCTGGCCGGCGCCGTGATGGACATTCGCCGGCGGCCGAATCGCACCTCGCTCGTGCTCGACGACGACACCGAGCGCATCGAGGCCACGCTGTTCGACGAGACGTTCGCGCAGTTCAAGCACTTGATCGCCAAGCACGCGGTGCTGATCGTCGAGGGCCAGCTTCGCTACGACGACTTCTTGAACGGCTGGCGAGTCACCGTGAAACGCGTGCGCTCCGCCGACGAGGTGATCGAGGAGCAGGCGCGTCGGCTCACGATTCCGTGGCACGGCAACCTCGGCTCGTTCGTCCGCGATCTGCAGCGCACGCTCAAGCCGTTCACGCGAGGCAATTGCGAGGTGTGCGTGGACTATCGATCCGCGGCCGGCGACGCGCAGCTCACGCTCGGGGACGCGTGGTCGGTGAGACTCACGCGGGAGCTGCGCGATCAGCTCGTGCAGCTCCTGGGCGAGAACAAATTCGCGATCCATTATCGCAAGCACATAGTCTGATGAGCGGCGCGCTCGTCGCTGCGTTGGCGCGAACGCCGCGGTTACCCCATGTCCGTTGCATCCCATCCCTTATGCCACGCGCCGCACCTCTGGCTTCGCGACACGCCATCCGCACCACTCGGCGCGCCGGCGCGCAGCTGCACTTGTGAGGGCGGGGGGTTGACGGTAAGGTTTGCGGCCGGGGTGTCGCACGAGACCGTATGGATCTGAAGTTCTTGGAGTTTGAACAACCGATCGCGGAGCTAGAGGCGAGAATCGACGCCCTGAAGTTCGTCAGCGAAGACTCGGAGCTCAACATCAGCGAAGAGATCGAAAGGCTCAAGAATAAGAGCGAGACGCTCACCCGGAGCATCTTCTCGAATCTCACTGCGTGGCAGATCGCCCAGCTCGCGCGACACCCGCAGCGTCCGTACACGCTCGACTACATCGAGCGCATCTGCACCGACTTCCACGAGCTGCACGGCGACCGGATGTATGCCGACGATCACTCGCTCGTCGGCGGTCTCGCGCGTCTCGACGGCGAGCCGATCGTGATCATGGGCCACCAGAAGGGCCGCGATACGAAAGAGCGGATGTGGCGCAATTACGGCATGGCGCGGCCCGAAGGCTACCGCAAGGCGTTGCGGCTGATGCGCCTCGCCGAGAAGTTCGGCCTGCCGCTCGTCACGATGATCGACACGGCCGGGGCGTATCCCGGCATCGGCGCCGAGGAGCGCGGCCAGTCCGAGGCGATCGCGCGCAATTTGTTCACGCTGTCGAGCCTCGCAGTGCCGATCGTCAGCGTCGTGACCGGCGAGGGCGGCTCGGGCGGCGCGCTCGCGATCGGCGTGGCGGATCGCGTGCTGATGCTGCAGTACAGCATCTACTCTGTGATCTCGCCCGAGGGCTGCGCGAGCATCCTCTGGAAGAGCGCGGAGAACGCCGAGCTCGCTGCGGAAGCGATGGGCATCACCGCCCACCGCCTGCGCGGGCTCGGGCTCGTCGACGAGGTGATCCCGGAGCCGCTCGGTGGCGCGCACCGGGATCCGCAGGCGACGGCCGACGCGGTCAAAGCCGCTATCCTGAGCACGCTGACCGAGCTCAAGAAGCTGTCGATCGCCGACCTGCTCGCGCAGCGCCGGCGGCGGCTCGCGAGCTACGGCGTGTTCCGCCAGATGTGAGTCGGCGGCGCCGCCCTGGGCGGTTCTCGCGTGTCTTGGCTGGACCCCAATATCGTTGCTGGCTCGCCGACTGAGCCGCTCGTCGCGCGCATTCGCGCGGCGTTCGAGCGCTGGCCGCCGCGGGTCGACGGTGCGCGCGTAGTCGTCGCGTTCAGCGGCGGCGTCGACTCGACGGTGCTGCTCGCGGCGCTCGCGCGTCTGCAGCTCCGTGCGCCGCTGCGCGCGGCGCACGTCGATCACGGCCTGCATCCAGATTCATCGCGCTGGAGCGCGCACTGCGAGGCGACGGCTCGCTCGCTCGGCGTCGAGCTTGCGACGGTTCGCGTCGCGGTCGAGCGCGGCGCGCGCTCGGGTCTCGAAGCCGCAGCGCGCGAGGCTCGTTATGCGGCGCTCGCGGACGTCCTGTCCCCGGGCGACGTGCTGCTGACGGCGCATCACGGCGACGATCAACTCGAGACGGTGCTGCTGCGCCTCTTGCGCGGCTCCGGCGTGCGCGGCCTGCGCGCGATTCGCGACTGGATTCCATTCGGTAAGGGTTGGCTCGCACGCCCGCTGCTCGGCGTGACGCGCGCCGAGATCGTCGCGCAGGCGCAGGCGTGGAATCTTCGTTGGCTCGAGGACCCGGCGAACTCGAGCCTCGAGCACGATCGCAATTTCCTGCGTGCCGCGGTCGTGCCGCGGCTCGTCGAGCGCTGGCCGGCCGCGGCACGCAGCGCGCAACGCCTCGCCGAGCAAATGGCGGACGCCGAGGAGATCCTCACCGGCGTCGCTAGGCGCGACGCCGCATCGGTCGCGGACCCGAGACGAGTGCCGCGCTCGGCGCTCGAGCCGCTCGACCCCGCCCGGCAGCGCAATTTGCTGCGGCACTTGGTGCGGCAAGCCGGCTTCGAGCCGCCGAGCGCGCACAAGATCGAAGAGCTCCGCGCGGCTTTGCTCGGCATGCGCCGCGACGCGCAGCCGCGCATTCGTTGGGCCGGCGTCGACGCGCGCGTGTTCCGCGAGCAGCTATATCTGATGGCTGCGCTGCCGACCGCCTCGGGCCGAGGCTTTACCGCGCCGCTCGACAAGCGCGGCCGCTGGATCGGCCCGGAAGGCGAGCTCACGTTCGAGCCGCTCGGCGCGGGGCCCGGTTTGCCCGAGTCGTGGCTCGACGACGGGCTCACGCTGCGCTTCCGCGGCGGCGGCGAGCTCTTCAAGCCGCTCGCGCACGCCCACAACCGCTCGCTCAAGCACTGGCTCCAGGAGGCGGCGATCGTCCCTTGGATGCGCGCGCGCATCCCGCTTCTGTACCGACACGACGATCTCGTCGCCGTGGGTGATCTCTGGGTGGCCGACGGCACGCGCACCGCGGGCGACGAGCCGCGCTGGGCCGTCGTTTGGTCGAACCACCCGCCGTTGACCTAGTCCGTCGCGCGGGGAACTGGCGAGCGCGAGCCGCTTTTGGTACTTTGCGGTTCCGTCCGGATGCAACCAGCACCTAACTTCGAGCGCCAGGTCGTGACTCCCTGTGGGAGTGCCGCTTGGCCCTCCCGGTTTTGACATGACGCGATTCATCTTCATCACGGGCGGGGTGGTTTCCTCGCTCGGCAAGGGTATTACCTCGGCCAGCCTCGGCGCGATCCTCGAGGCCCGGGGGCTCAAAGTCCGCCTGATGAAGCTCGATCCGTACATCAACGTCGATCCGGGCACGATGAGCCCGTTCCAGCACGGCGAGGTGTACGTCACCGACGACGGCACCGAGACGGACCTCGATCTCGGCCACTACGAGCGTTTCGTCCGCACGCGCACGAGCCGCACGAGCAACTTCACGACCGGCAAGATCTACTCGCACGTGATCGCGAAGGAGCGGCGTGGCGAGTATCTCGGCGCCACCGTGCAGGTAATCCCGCACATCACCGACGAGATCAAGCGTTCCGTGTTCCAGGGCGCCGCCGGCGCGGACGTCTGCATGGTCGAGATCGGCGGCACGGTCGGCGACATCGAGTCGCTGCCGTTCCTCGAGGCCATCAGGCAGATGGGCGTCGAGCTCGGCCGGGACCGGGCGCTGTACATCCACCTCACGCTCGTGCCGTTCATCTCGGTCGCGCACGAGATCAAGACGAAGCCGACGCAGCACTCGGTCAAGGAGCTCCGCTCGATCGGTATCCAGCCCGACGTGCTCGTCTGCCGCTCGCAGCAATTCTTGCCGCGCGAGCAGCGCGCGAAGATCGCGCTGTTCACGAACGTCGAGGAGCGCGCGGTCATCTCGGCCATCGACGTGGACGATATCTACAAGATTCCGATGCTGCTGAACGAGCAGGGGCTCGACAACATCGTCGTCGACAAGCTCAGGCTCGACGTGCCGCCCGCGGACCTCCACGAATGGAAGGGGGTCGTCGAGGCGAAAGCGAATCCCGAGGCCGAGGTGCGGATCGCGATGGTCGGCAAGTACATCGACCTCAAAGATGCGTACATGTCTCTGAACGAGGCGCTGCGGCACGCGGGTATCCAAACGCGCACGCGCGTGAACATCGACTACATCGAGTCGGAGAACATTCAGACCGAGGGCACCGGCTGCCTGCAGGAGGTGGACGCGATCCTCGTGCCCGGCGGCTTCGGCGAGCGCGGCATCGAAGGCAAGATCGCGGCCGTGAAGTTCGCTCGGGAGAAGAAGGTCCCGTACCTCGGCATCTGCCTCGGTCTGCAGGTCGCGATCATCGAGTACGCGCGCCACGTAGTCGGGCTCGCAGGTGCGCACTCGACCGAGCTCAATCCGCAGACCCCGCATCCCGTGATCGCGCTGATCACCGAGTGGCAGGACCGAGACGGCACGCTGCAAGCGCGCACGGCGACCTCAGACCTCGGCGGCACGATGCGCTTGGGCGCGCAGACCTGCTTCGTCGAGGACGGCACGCTGGCGAAGTCGATCTACGGCAAGAGGGAAATCTCGGAGCGCCACCGTCACCGCTTCGAGTTCAACAATCGGTATCTCAAGCAGATCTCGGACGCGGGCCTCGTGTTTTCCGGCTTCTCGCGCGACGGGCTCGCCGAGCTCATCGAGCTGCCGAGCCATCCGTGGTTCTTCGGGACGCAGTTCCATCCGGAGTTCACGTCGAATCCGCGCGACGGGCATCCGCTCTTTACGAGCTTCATCAACGCCGCGCGCGCGTGCCAGGGGCTCAAGCTTCCTCGCGCCGCTACGGCATGAAGAGAGAGGAAGAATGAGCAAGATCAAGGGAGTGGAGGGCCTCGAGATACTCGACTCGCGAGGGAATCCGACCGTCGAGGCGGAGGTGGTGCTCGCAAGCGGCGCGCGGGGGCGCGCGGCCGTTCCTTCCGGTGCCTCTACTGGATCAAGAGAAGCGCACGAGCTGCGGGACGGGGACAAGAAGCGGTATCTCGGCAAGGGCGTCACGAAGGCGGTCGCGAACGTGAACGGCGAGATCCGCAGGGCCGTGACGGGGCTCGACGCGGCCGATCAAGAGAAGCTCGACCGCAAGATGATCGAGCTCGACGGCACGAGCAACAAAGCGCGGCTCGGCGCGAACGCGATTCTCGCGGTGTCGCTCGCGGCCGCGAAGGCGCAGGCGGCCGACAAGGGCGTTGCGCTCTACGAGTCGCTCGCGGGCGGCAAGAAAGAGCTCACGATGCCGTTGCCGATGATGAACATCATCAACGGCGGCGCACATGCCGACAACAGCGTCGACATCCAGGAGTTCATGATCCTGCCGGTCGGCGCGCCGACGTTCGCCGAATGCCTGCGCTACGGCGTCGAGGTGTTCCATGCGCTCAAGGCCGTGCTGAAGGCCAAGGGTCTCAACACCGCCGTCGGCGACGAAGGCGGCTTCGCGCCGGATTTGGGCTCGAACGAGGAAGCGCTGCAGACGATCGAGGAGGCCGTCGAGAAGGCCGGCTACACGCTCGGCCGCGAGATCTACCTCGGGCTCGACGTCGCGAGCACGGAATTCTTCGCGAACGGCAAATACACGCTCGAATCCGAAGACCGTTCGTTCACGTCGGCCGAGTTCGCCGACTACGTCGAGGACCTCGTCGCGCGGTATCCGATCATCTCCGTGGAGGACGGCATGGCCGAGGGCGACTGGGAAGGCTGGGGCATCTTGAGCGGCTCGTTGCGCGACAAGATCCAGCTCGTCGGCGACGACCTGTTCGTCACCAATACCGAGATCTTGGCCGAAGGCATCGAGAAGAAAATCGCGAACAGCATCCTGATCAAGCCGAATCAGATCGGCACGTTGACGGAGACGCTCGCCGCGATCGACATGGCGACGAAGGCGGGCTACTCGGCCGTCGTGTCGCATCGCTCGGGCGAGACGGAGGATGCGACGATCGCCGACATCGCGGTCGCAACCGGCGCGACGCAGATCAAGACCGGTTCTCTGTGTCGGTCCGATCGCCTCGCGAAGTACAATCAGCTGCTGCGGATCGAACGGGCGCTCGGTCCGCGCGCGAAATTCGACGGCGCGCGCGCGTTTCCGGTGTCGCTCTAAAGGCGGCGGCGAGCGAGTGGGGGGCTTGGTCTCGACAGCGGCGGAGCCGCGCCCGCGGAGGGGCGAATGCGAATCCTGATCGTGGCGCTCGCAGGGACGCTGCTGCTGCTCCAGGCGCGCCTCTGGCTCACCGACGGAGGCTTGCGCGAAGTCTGGCGCTTGAGCGGCGAGGTCGAGCGGCGCACGGAAGAGAACGCGCGGCTCGCGGCGCGCAACGCGGCGCTCGCGGGCGAGGTTCAAGACTTGAAGCAAGGCGTCGCGGCAGCGGAGGAGCGAGCTCGCACCGAGCTCGGCATGATTCAGTCCGGCGAGACGTTCTATCAGATCACGCCGGCGGCGCCCTCGAAGCGCGAGGGCCGCTAGCGCTCGAGCTCGGCTCTTTAGCAGTGCGGATCCTTCTTTCTAACGACGACGGCTATCTCGCGACCGGCTTGCGGACGCTCGCGGAGCATCTCGCCGATCTCGCGCAGGTCACGATCGTTGCGCCCGACCGCAATCGCAGCGGCGCGAGCAACTCGCTCACGCTCGATTCGCCGCTGCGCGTCGAGCGTGCCGAGAACGACGTTTATTACGTGACCGGCACGCCGACGGATTGCGTGCATATCGCGATCACGGGACTCCTCGAACAGCCGCCCGACATGCTGATCTCGGGCATAAACCACGGCGCGAACCTGGGCGACGACGTGCTGTACTCCGGCACGGTCGCGGCCGCGATGGAGGGCCGCTTCCTCGGGATCCCGGCGATCGCGGTGTCGCTCGTCCTCGCCGACGGGGGCCATTTCCGCGCGGCGGCGGATCTCGTGCGCCGCATCGTCGAGCGTAACGTCGTCGATCCGCTGCCCGCCGACACGATCTTGAACATCAACGTTCCCGACTTGCCGCGCTCCGAGGTGAAGGGCATCCGGACTACGCGGCTCGGCTTCCGTCACAAGTCGGAGCCCGTCGTCAA
>Ga0070671_100003543_pt1 | contig 12197 bp, 9 predicted proteins | sample KBSS73metaG_FD_65341 | JGI IMG/M metagenome (GOLD analysis project Ga0070671, IMG submission 65341) | Switchgrass rhizosphere microbial communities from Kellogg Biological Station, Michigan, USA - KBS S7-3 metaG | ecosystem: Host-associated > Plants > Roots > Rhizosphere > Soil ...
GCAGAAGCTGAACAAGGGTGAATCCGATTTCTGCAATCCAATCGATGAACTCCCGCAATGCGTCGAGATCGCCGATTCCCAAATCGTCCTCTCGTCGCAACGCAAAAAGCGGTACGAGCACGCCAGCAATCTTTTTCTCCGGCGACAGATTCATGAAGACAATGACGAATGACGAATGACGAATGACGAAATAATTACGAAGCCCGAATAAACGATTGTCATCCTGCGCGAAGCGAAGCGCAGTCGAAGGATCCCGCGGAATAGCTTTTCGATTTCGACACGGGATTTGATTCGCTCACTTCCCGTTCGCTCAGCCTGCGGCCTTCCCGTCCATGTCGCGGCGTACCCAGCCGCTCCATTCTCGATTTCGCTCGGAACGACGGTGAGATTATTTGTCATTCGATCGGACTTCCTTCGACATTCGTCATTCGTGCTTCGTCATTTTCTCCGCACTTGCCAGTCTTCGACGAGCGCGTTTGGAATTTCCTGTAGAAAACGCGACGGTCTCTGAAAGACATCGCCATAACCGCCACTCAACCGCATGTGCGGATACGTGAGATAAAGCTCGTCACGCGCGCGTGTGATGGCCACGTAGAACAGGCGCCGTTCTTCCTCCAGTGCATCGCGGGTATCGAGCGAGCGGCTGCTGGGAAACATGCCGTCAGTCAGCCAAATCACGAAGACAGTATGAAACTCGAGACCTTTTGCCTGGTGCACGCTGGAGAGATTGACCGCTTCTTTCTCGCTTGTCTGAGCTGGTGCGGCTTCGGCGTCGACGTTGCTGATCAATGCTAACTGCGACAGAAATTCGTGTATGTCTTTGAACTGGCGAGCGAATGCGGCGAGCTGGTCGAGGTCTTCGCGACGGAGTTGGTAATTCGCGAAGTTCACTTTCGCGTAATCGTCGTAGATCGCTTCCACAACGGATGTGATCATTTCCGACGGTGGATTCGGTTCGCCGGCGGGTGCGATTTCATCAAGGGTATGTGCCAATTGCGTCCACATTTTCTTTGATTTTGCCGGGACATTCATTGCGAGCAGGCGTTCGCCAAAGCTGTAGCCGGGGGCGATGAGGCCGGCAGACGCTGATTCTCCTTCGAAACCGCGGTCGACGCCCGCGGCTACAGCCCCTGCTTCCCAGGCGCGCCAGAGATTTTCCGCGGTCCGATTCCCGATTCCAGGAAGTAATTTCACCATGCGATGAAAAGCGACTTCATCGCGCGGATTGGCCACGAATCGGATGAACGATGTCACGTCTTTGATGTGCGCTTGTTCGAAGAACCGGATACCGCTGGTGATTTGGTACGGAATGCCCCGGCGCGAGAGCTCCAGTTGTAATTCGAGCGCGTGATAATGCGCGCGGTAAAGGACCGCGATGTCATTGAGATCGATGTTTTCATCGCGCAACTCGAGAATCCGCTGCGCAACAAATTGCGCCTGTTCCGAGCTATCATTGAGTGCGACTAAGGCTGGCTTGAGCGTCTTTGATTCTCGGATTGCGCTTAAATGTTTTCGAAATTGCCGGACGTTTGCAGCAATCGCGGCGTTCGCCACCCCCAGAATTTCCGGCACGCTGCGGTAGTTCATTTCAATCTTGAACACCTGCGCATCCGGATAGCGCTTTGGAAATTCGAGAATGTTTTGGAAATTGGCCCCACGCCACGAGTAGATCGATTGCGCGTCGTCGCCGACGACCATCAGGTTGCGATGCTCGCGCGCGAGCAGGTCCACAAGGTCGGCCTGGATTTTGTTCGTGTCCTGGTATTCGTCGACGAGGATGAATTGAAACTGGCGCCGATAAATTTCCGCGATCCGCTCGTTCTGCTGAATCATCAACAACGTCTTTTGCAGGAGGTCGTCGAAATCCACCGAGTTCGTGGCCTTCTTCTTTTTTTCGTATCGGTCTCGAACGTCCTGGATTTTGTCGAGCAACGGCAGGAAGTACGGAAACTTTTCCGCGAGCAATGCTTCCATCGGCCTTTCGGTGTTCACGACGAAGCTGAAGATTTCCGCGAGCACATCACCCTTTGGAAACCGGATTTCCTTTGGATCAATTCCTGCGCTCGCTACTACCGTATTGATCAAATCCTTTTGATCTTCACGGTCCATGATGGTGAAGCCGCTCGAGTAACCGAGCGCGGTGCCGTGCCTGCGCAAAATTCGATTCCCGATTGAATGGAACGTCCCGCCCCAGAGCCCGCTCGCGTCCACCGGCAGCAGGTTGGCGACGCGATTCAGCATCTCGCGGGCGGCTTTGTTCGTGAACGTGAGCAACAGAATATTTCGCGGATCAATCCCGTTCTCGAGCAGGTACGCCACGCGATACGTGAGAGTGCGCGTCTTGCCGGAGCCCGCGCCCGCGATCACAAGGATTGGCCCCGGCGGAGCGGTCACCGCCGCGAGTTGCTGTTCGTTCAACTCAGCGGCGTAATCGACGTGAACGGCCGTGGATGAGGGCGCGCGTTGCAGCGTGTATTGGCGGGACATACGCTGTCAGCGCGATTCGGACGTCGCGCTAGGAAACCGCTTCCACCGGCGTGGCCTGCGCCGCTGGGTCAATCCATTTCCCATGCTCGCGAATCAAATCTTTTAGTCGATCGACGGCTTCTGCTTCGGGAATGTTGAATTTCACTGCGGTTTTACCGACGTAGAGGTTCACTTTGCCTGGTGCGCCTCCGACGTAGCCGAAGTCCGCATCGGCCATTTCGCCGGGACCGTTCACGATGCATCCCATGATCGCGATCTTAACGCCTTTCAGGTGCAAGGTGGCTGCTTTAATCTTCGCCGTTGTAGTTTGCAGATTGAACAGCGTCCGTCCGCACGATGGGCAAGCGACATAATCAGTCTTGAAAATGCGCGACCCAGCTGCCTGCAAGATGTTGTAGGACAAACGGAGTGCTTGCCCCGGCGCCTCCTCGCCTTGCACTAAAATCGCGTCGCCGATCCCATCACATAGCAGCGAACCGATGTTGGTGGAGGCGGTGAGCAAGGTGTGGAGGAAATCTGTAGGGCGTTTCTGTGAAACGCCGTCGTTTTGGTTGGCGTCTGACACAGACGCCCTACAATTCAAAGTGTCTTTCAGCAAAATAGGATGCCGCGCCCGCAACTTCGCCGCCAGCAAACGGAATGCTGCGATTACTGGAACATCGATTTCGTCCGTCACGGTGACAAACTGCGGACTTTGCTGCGCGTTGACTTTCGCAATCGCCGCGTCATCTCGTGGATCGATTTCATTTACATTCGCATCTTCATAAACGATCTCGGGCTTGTAATCGCCCATTCGGTCAATCTTGTGCGCGATTTTGTCGAAGGTCGCCTGCCGCACCACGACGCGAATCAATTCGTCGCCTCCGAGTTTGATTCCCTCTCGCTCGATGTTTTCTGTTGTGCGTCGCTGGTACGAGAACGGATCAAATGAAAGTTCGATGTTCGACGTTGGACGTTGAGCGTTGGACGTTCTGTTTATGTTCTCGATGAGCGCTTTCGCCACGGGAATCTCGTGCGGACTATCTTCAGTGAGCGATACGCGGATCGTATCGCCAATTCCATCGGCCAGCAGCGACCCGATTCCGATCGCGCTTTTGATCCGCGCATCTTCGCCTTCGCCGGCCTCGGTAACTCCGAGATGCAGCGGATAATTCCAGTCCGGGCCGAGCTCATTTAATCGCGCCACAAGTAGTCGATAGGCAGCAATCATGACCTTCGGATTGCTCGCCTTCATGGAGAAAACGAAATCGTGGTAGTCGAGCTCGCGAGCGATTCGCGCGAATTCGAGCGCGCTCTCTACCATGCCGAGCGGCGTGTCGCCGTAGCGATTCAGGATACGATCGGAAAGCGAGCCGTGATTCGTTCCAATGCGCATGGCGATTCCGCGCGTCTTGCACAACGCGACAAGCGGCGAAAATCGCTCACGAATGCGGTTTAACTCGGCCTGATATTGTTCGTCACTATATTCGCGGATGACGAATTTTTTTGAGTCGGCGTAGTTGCCAGGATTGACGCGCACTTTCTCCACCCATTTGGCCGCCTCCATGGCTGCGTCGGGCTTGAAATGGATATCGGCTACGATCGGCACGTCGTAGCCGCGCTCGCGCAACCCTTTGACGATGTGCTCGAGATTGCGCGAATCCTTCACCGTAGGGGCGGTGATCCGGACAATTTCGCAGCCAGCGTCTGCCAGCTCCCTCGATTGCTGGATCGACGCTTCGGTGTCCATCGTGTCGCAGGTGATCATCGACTGGACGCGGATAGGATTCTCTCCGCCGATGCCGACGTTTCCAACCTTCACCTCGCGCGTGGCGCGACGATGGTACTGAAGAGGATTACTGCAATAGCTCACAAGAACCGAAATGTACGAACACTCGAGCAACCTCGCAATCGCGCTGCCGACCTATGGCGTTTGCGAGTTTTTTTCAGGCGTCTGGGCTTCGAACTGATCGAGCTTTTTCCGGACGAACGGCAAATCCTGCACATCGAAGAACGTGATGTAGAGCATGTAACCGATAATCACCACCGCACAGCTGGTTTGAATCACTTCGAGCACGCGCATGTTCACGGGTTTGCGCCGGACCGATTCAATAAGCGCCAGCACGATGTGGCCTCCATCAAGCACCGGAATGGGAAGCAAATTCAGGATCGCCAGGTTCACGTTGAGAATCACGCTGAACCACAGCGCCAGTTGCCAGCCGCGTTCGCTTTGGAAAAGAAGATAATAGATGCGACCGATTCCGACCGGTCCGCTTAGGTGTTGCAACTTTACGTCTGACTTCGGAGATGCGACCGCGCCGATAGTTTTCAAAGTGCTGGTGACGCTGTTGTAAACCTGTTCGATCGGATTTGGATGCTGGATTGAAACAACCCCGCTCGTATCCCATTGGATTCCGATTCGCGGCTTCATTTCGCCAGCCGTTGGTAGGAGGGTTGGTTTTACCGGAACATCCAGCTTTGAACCGTTGCGCTCGACATGCAGCACGAGCTCTTCGTTTGGATGTTTGCTGATGTATTCCAGCAACGCGATGGGATTATAAATCGCGGTTTGGTTAAACCCACGGATGATGTCACCGGGATGCAGTCCGGCTGCCGCTGCAGGGCTTTTTGATTCTACCTTTTCGATGATCGGCGTTTCTGCCGGATAGATCAGCAGCTGCCGTATACTTTTCCTCCGCCAGCCGCGGGTCTCGGCTTTGTACGGTTCCACTGATACCGTTTGCACCTTGCCATCTCGCTGGAATTTCACCGCAATTTTGTCGCCCTCGCTCCGAACGACGTCCCAGCTGATGCTGTTGTTCATTCCCATGAAACGAGTGACCGGCTTTCCATCGACGGAGAGGATTTTATCGCCCGGTTGCAAGCCGGCCTTTTCGGCTGGCGACCCCGACATGACGTAGCCAATTACAGTTGTCGAATCGCCTTCACTCACCGGATGACCAACCGCCCAAACGATTCCGGCAAAAAACAACGCCAGCAGCAAGCTGAACACCGGACCGGCGACTGCTACAATGATTTTGTCCAGCGCGGAAATTTTCGGCAGCTTCGCACGGTCCAGATCGGCTTTGCCCTCGATGATGTCCATCGGCGCAAGTTGCGGCAGTGCAACAAAACCTCCGAATGGCAGTGATCCGAGCGAGTATTGGACGCCGTTAATTGTTTTCTTCCAAAGCGGTTTGCCAAACCAGACGCCGAATTTCTCGATGTAAAGACCTCGCCACCGCGCTGCGAGAAAATGCCCAAGCTCGTGCACCACGATGAGCAGGTTAAACAGGATGAGAACCTCAAGCAGGATGAAGATGACGCGAGCGATATTCAAAATCATGTAGTCAGCCGGTGATCAGTGAATCGTTGGACACGCCATGCTCTCTGCCGTTGTAAATCTCTTAACGTTTTGCCGATTCAACGCATCCCTGCGCTTGCGCTCGCGCCCACTGATCGGCTCCCAATATTGCATCGAGATCGGCGTGCGCAACGGGCGGATGTTCATCCATCACATCTTCTACAGTCTTCCAGATTTCGGGAAATCGCACTTTACGATCTAAAAACGCCGCAACCGCGATTTCGTTCGCGGCGTTCATCACCGCTGGCAATGTGCCGCCGACTTCGCCTGCGCGGCGCGCCAGATTCAATGCCGGAAAGTCGCCATAGCGCGGAATGGAAAATTCCAGCTTCGACAGCGTCGAGAAATCGAGCGGTGGCAACGAGTTCGCGACACGATCCGGCCATGTCACGGCGTATTGAATTGGAAAGCACATGTCCGAATAACTGAGTTGGGCAAGCGTGGAACCGTCTGTGAATTCGACCATTGAATGCACGATGCTTTGCGGATGGATGACTACCTCGACACGCTTCATCTCCACGCCAAAAAGCCAGTGCGCTTCGATCATCTCCAGGCCCTTGTTGAACAACGTCGCGGAATCGATGGTGATCTTCGGTCCCATATTCCAAGTCGGATGTTTTAATGCCTGCTCCGGAGTGATCGAATCGAAGTCTGTTCGCGGCGTCTGGCGGAACGGGCCGCCCGACGCGGTAAGGATAATTCTTCTGACATCTGTTGGAGACGCGACGCCGCCGTCGCGTGCGGCCCGAAGGCGGGCCGCCTCCAGGCACTGAAAGATGGCATTGTGCTCAGAGTCGACGGGCAAAACGTGTACGTTCTTGTTGCGCGCTTCGCGCATCACAATCTCACCCGCCATGACCAAGATTTCCTTGCTCGCCACTGCGAGATCCTTGCCCGCTTTGATTGCCGCCAGCGCAGGGCGCAGACCGCCCGTGCCCACGATTGCCACTAGCACCATGTCCGCATTTGTCAGACAGGCGATCTCGAGCAAGCCGGATTCGCCAGAGAAAATCCGCGGCTCGTAATCGAGTGCTTTCCGAAGAACGTCGATCTGAGTCTCATCAACCAGGCAAACCGACTCCGGCCGTACTTCATTCGCAGCGGCGGCCAGCTTTTGTGCATTGCTTTTCGCAGCAAGCCCGACGATTTCCATCCGCTCCGGAATATCCCTCGCGACCTTCAACGCGCTCTCGCCGATGGATCCAGTCGCGCCCAAAATGACGACACGTTTACGCTTCATTTGGACACAATGAACAGAATTAACAAAATGATTCGGTGAATTCAGAAAGAGACTTGCTCTTCTATCGAGAGTATCAGCGCATTTCGATAAACTGACTCCAGAAATCCGGGACCATCAATGGAGTCGGCGCGCCCTCGCGCCGGTGTGCTCGGGCGCGGCGAGGGCGCCGCGGCTCCAATAAAGGGAGTCGAATGCACTTTCATTGCGGCGCCGATCACTTGGCCGCACAAGTCATATTGTTTAGAGTCCGCGCCCATTTTGTTCATTCTGTAATTCTGTCGGCCTTCTATGGCACGCGAATCACCAGTCGCATGTAGAAGAACAGCAGCGGCGCGGTGAAAAGCAGGCTGTCCAGCAGGTCGAGCGCTCCGCCGATTCCCGGGAGCAGATTTCCCGAATCCTTTACGCCAGTGCTGCGTTTGATAATCGACTCAGCTAAATCGCCGAGGATTGCGGCAATCCCAAGAAGCAAACCGAGCACTGTCGCATGCGTCCAGTTCAGCACGGACAAATGACCTGGCATGAGCTTGTAAAGCGCGAGGCTGCAAAGCAACGCGAAGACGATCGCGCCGAAAAAACCTTCCCAAGTTTTCTTCCCGCTGATGTGCGGCACCATTAAGTGGCGCCCAATCACGCTCCCAGTTAGATACGCGCCCATGTCCGAGAATTTGGTGACTGCAATCAGATACAAGACGTAGAACTGGCCGGTAAGCTGGCCGCTGCTGGAACGCGGAGTGAGATACACAATTTTGGTGATGAAATTGTAAAGCCAAAGCACGTAGAGCAGACCGAACAAAGTGTAAGCCATCGTCTGCAACGGCTCGTCATTCCGAAGCCGCGTAAACATTTGCCGTCCGAATACCGTAAATAGGAAGAAAAGCAGGACCGCGACTTCGAAATCATAGGAGCCTGCCGGCCCGATTTTGGAGAAATAATAAAAGCTTCCGGCAAGCATCACCGCTCCACAGATCATTGCGGTGATTTTGAAATTCGGCAGCCCCTTGTGATCGAGCATTCGGTAGAATTCCCAAAGCCCGATCATTCCGCACACGCTGATCAAGAGCCAGAACAGGATCTCATAACCCGAGAACATGATCAGCAAAGCGCCTGTCCATAAGGCGACGGTGCTGGTGAATCGCAGAATGAACGTGGAACGCGGCGTGACTACATTCGGCCCGGTTTGCTCCAGCGTTGCAGGCATGGCTCTGCATCATCCCGAAGGAAGGGGCACTGTGCAAGAAGGGAGCGAATCTGCGTCGCGGTTAACCATCAGGCAGGATTGCCTGCGTCACGAATGTTCCGCGTATCGTTCCAACTTGTGCGCCAGATCAGGAGGAACGTGTGCGACGATCACAGCATCATTCTCCTCATATCGGAGCTCGAGAACGTGACCGACCCGATGGATCTCTGCGAGCAATGCACTTTCATTTGCCGGAATACGAAACCGCGAACGCAATCGCCACGAACTGAGCGCTCCCTCGAGAGCGTGCACGAGTTGGTTTACTCCTTCCCCTGTGCGCGCGGAAATCGCCACGCTGGCGGGAAATCGCTTCAGGTACGAATCGACGCCTTCGCGACTCGTTAGGTTATCGATTTTGTTAAAGACGATCAGCGTTTGCTTCCCATAAGCGTCCAGTTCTTTGATAACTCGATCGACCGCTTCCATCTGCTCGTCCACCCGCGGGTGACTCAGATCAACAATGTGAATGAGCAAGTCCGCTTCGCTGACTTCTTCCAGTGTCGCTTTAAAGGATTCAATCAGCGTGTGCGGAAGCTTGCGCAGGAAGCCAACAGTATCCGTGAGAAGAACCCGCTGCTTGTTAGGCAAAACAAAGCTGCGCGTCGTCGGATCAAGCGTGGCGAAAAGTTTGTTTTCCGCTACCACATCGGCGCCAGTAAGAAGATTGAGCAAAGTTGATTTACCGGCGTTGGTGTAACCGACCACCGCTGCTACTGGCCACTGATGGCGTTTTCGCCCCTGTCGCTGAATCGCTCGCGTCTTCCGCACCGCTTCCAGTTCGCGCTCGAGCCGCGCGATTCGTTCCTGAACTCGACGGCGGTCGACTTCCAATTGCGTCTCACCCGGACCCCGTGTGCCAATGCCACCTGTCTGCCGTGAGAGGTGATGCCACATCCGAGTCAGGCGCGGCAAAAGATATTGCAACTGGGCAAGCTCGATCTGCAATCGGCCTTCCCGGCTGCGGGCCCGTTGCGCGAAAATATCGAGGATCAATTGCGTCCGATCGAGTACCTTCCGCGCGAATAGATTTTCCAGGTTCCGTCCCTGGGCTGGCGAAAGTTCATCATCGAAAATCACCGAAGTGACGTGTTGATCCTGACATGATTCCTTGATCGACTCGGCCTTGCCGCGGCCGATGTAGTAAGGCGCTGTCGGCTTCTGCAATTTTTGCGTCACTGTATCGACGACCTCTGCCCCTGCCGAGTTCGCCAATTCGCGCAATTCATCGAGCGAATCGTGTAAGTCCCACTTGGAAACACCTTGCTTTTCCAAGCCGATCAGCAGCGCGCGTTCCCGTGACTTTCGCGGACCCGTTTCAATCATCTCTTCGTTCCGGCGTCCGACAGAATTCGGAGCGAGATCCATTTCACAGCTTCGTTGTGAGTAAGAGACGACAGGTTCAGCGGCGAAAAATTAGTTTGCCTCCGAAACCAGGTCAACTGCCTTTTGGCGTAGCGGCGCGTGGCCTGTTGAATCTCGGCAATGCACTGCGGCAGCGACTTTTTTCCAGCGAGCAACTCACGAATCTCGTGCAGGCCGATCATCTGTGAAGCAGTCGCGCTTATTTCCGTAGCAGTGCGCACCTCTTCGATCACGCCGCGTTCAAACATCATTTCCACTCGTTGATTGATTCGTTCGTAAAGCTCTTGCCGGTCGCGAAAGAGGAAGACGCCTGTAGCCGGTAACGCAGGCAATCCTGTCTGCGTTGTCTCAAGGAGGGGCGATCTCCGAATCGCCCCAGCGGCGGACTGGAGACCGCCGCTCTTTGGGATGCTGGCTTTGCCAGTCCATTGCTGGCGCTGCGGCAAAGCAGATTTTCCGCTGAGGAGGCATATCTCCAGAGCACGAACGACGCGGCGGCGATTTTTGAGGTCGATCTTTCGCGCAGTTTGGGGATCGAGTTCGACCAACTGCGAGCATAAATCGTCCAAATTCATCGCATTTAGTTTTTCGCGCAGTGCCGGATCAGACTGGGGCAGAGGCGCAAGTCCGTGAGTCAGCGCTTTGATGTAAAGCCCGCTTCCACCGACGACGATCGCGAGCCTGCAACGAGAATTGATTTCGTCGACGGCACGTGAGGCGGCGAGCCGGTATTTTTCCGCATTCATCTCATCACGAAGAGGTGTTGTGCCGACCAGGTGATGCGGCGCTTTCGCGAGAGTCGGCTCTTCCGGTTTTGCCGTGAGCAGATCGAGTCCGCAATAAACTTGAAATGCGTCGGCGCTGACAATCTCCGCGCCAACTTTCCGCGCGACACTAGCTGCAATTTCGGATTTTCCGATTGCCGTCGGGCCGACGATAAAGAATCCGCGCGCCATTCAGTCGACGCAGTGTGCGTCTTTTATTCTTGTCGCGCGGCCTTCACGATTTCGGCGAAGCTGCGCGGGTCCAGGCTCGCGCCACCGACGAGGGCGCCGTCAATGTCCTCCTGGCTCATGAGTTCGCGGGCATTCTCGGGTTTCACGCTGCCGCCGTACTGAATCCGCACTCGCTCCGCCGTCCCATCGTCAGCCATTTCGCTCAATGTGCGCCGAATGAATGCGTGCGCTTCCTGTGCTTGCTGCGGTGTTGCGTTGCGTCCGGTACCGATCGCCCATACGGGTTCGTACGCGATCACGCTTTCCTGCAATTGTTTCGGCCTTAGACCCGCGAGACTGCCGCGCAATTGCGTCGACAATATTTTTTCTACATCGCCTTTGTCGCGCTGATCGAGTGTTTCTCCAACGCAAACGATCGGACGCAGTTTCCCTTCGTGCGCGGCGTGCACTTTGCGATTCACCATTTCATCGGTCTCGCCAAACAGCGTGCGGCGCTCGCTGTGGCCAAGCACGACGTAGTGCACGAAAAGGTCGCGCAAAAGAGGAGCGCTGATCTCGCCGGTAAACGCCCCGCTCTTTTCCCAATACATATTTTGCGCGCCAAGTTTGATGTTGTGCGCTCTGCCTAATGCTTCGCTCACTTTCGGAATTGCCGTGAACGGGGGAATGATTACCACTTCGACATCGTTGATTTCGCCAACATCGCGAAGGAAGGACTCCATAAACTGCGCTGACTCGCCCTGCGTCATGTTCATCTTCCAATTGGCTGCGATGATTTTCTTTCTCATCGGATTTACCCGTCATCCCGAGTGAAGCGCAGCGAAGCCGAGGGATCCTGCAGCGAAATCGCGCAGCGATTCCTCGGGATTCCTCCCGCCACGGCGGGCAGGCTGTTCCTTCGCTCGGAATGACGCATGTTATTTGTCCGTAAGCGCAGCTACGCCGGGCAATTCTTTGCCTTCGAGCAATTCGAGCGTTGCGCCGCCGCCAGTGGAAATAAATGTCATTTTCGCTCCGAGGCCGGCCTGTTTGACCGCCGTTACCGAATCGCCGCCGCCGATAATGGTCGTAGCGCCTGATTGCGCCATAGCTTCCGCGATTGCGATCGTGCCTTCGCCGAATTCAGGAATTTCAAAAACGCCCATCGGTCCGTTCCACAGAATCGTTTCTCCTTTCACGATTTCTTCCTGATACAGCGCGATCGTTGCCGCGCCGATATCGACTGCCTGCCATCCGTCCGTAATTCCGTGCTCGGGCGAGAGACGGCTGGTGTTTCGCATATTCGCGCCCGGCAGAATTTCATCTGCCTCGACCACATCAACGGGAATGAGGAACCTCACGCCGCGTTGCTTCGCCAGCTCCAAAAGCTCGCGCGCGAGACCGACCTTATCAGATTCAACGCGGCTCGCGCCGACTGGAATTCCCTCCGCTTTCAAAAACGTGTTCCCCATTGCGCCGCCGATCAGAATCGTGTTGGCACGTTCCATCAACGCTTTCAGAACACCGATTTTGTCTGAGACTTTGGCGCCACCTAAGATGACGACGAACGGTCTCGCCGGATCCTGAAGT